>Ga0326597_10004291_pt1 | contig 20105 bp, 11 predicted proteins | sample RVTome_12_FD_203789 | JGI IMG/M metagenome (GOLD analysis project Ga0326597, IMG submission 203789) | Soil microbial communities from uranium-contaminated site in the Upper Colorado River Basin, Wyoming, United States - RVT100D185 | ecosystem: Environmental > Terrestrial > Soil > Contaminated >...
AAAACAGATCGCCCAGCGACAGGTCGATCCTCGGCGTGCTCTCGCCGTCGAGATAGAACCGGATCCTCGTGCTGGGCACGGCGAGGTCCCAGGGCGCCCACGTGAACCACATGCGCGTCACCGCGCCCGGCCCCTCCTCGTCGAGCAGGACGTACTCGCCGTTCTCGATGCGCAGGTAGCTCTCGAGGCCGTCTTGCGCCGCATGCCCGCCGTCGTATCCCAGCCCCGACTTGTCGTGGCTCGACACCTGCTGCGCGTGCGCGTACGGCCGCAGCCTCGGCAGCGCCTCCAGGTTGCTCAGCAGGTCCAGCCCGAGCGTTGGGGCCTCCTGGGCGCCGGCGCGCTCGACGCTGGGCGCGCCCTGGCCGATTGTCAGCAGCGCCGAAAGTGCCAGCAGCGCGCCGATAACGGCACGCAGCGCCGGGGCGCGTCGCGTCATGCGCATCGAGATGCCGTCTCCTAACCGGCGTAACGCCAGCAGGGCCTGGGAGTGACCACCAGCGCCTCTCTGATAGCAGACGGCCCGCTTCGTGTCAACCAGCGATGAACCGCTTTACATAAGGCGTGCCGACGACGGGATGGAGGAGGGCTTAAGAAACCGCCGAGCTTCGAGGGCCCGGTTCTGGGTTCTGGGTTCTAGGTTCTCGCGTTACAGGCAGCTATGTCCGAACTGCCGCGCGGCCTGCAGCACATCATGGACTACCGTGATCGCGCCGTCCGGCGGGCCGCTGTTCCAGACGTTCGGCCCCACGAGCGGGCCGCGGTCGTAGCCGGTGTGGTAGCCGGTCGCGCTCGTCGGCGGCGTCAGCGCCTCGCTGAGCGCGACCGCCTGGGTCGGCGCGCCGCCGGGCCGCCGCGCCCCGAACCGCCGCGCGACGGCGAGGAGGTCGCCGACGACGGTCACCACCTTGTCCCGCGTCCACGGCGACATCATGTTGGGCCGCGTCCAGACGTCGTAGAAGTCCCAGAAGTACTTCGGGTTGCGACCGCCGCCGGTGTTGGCGTTCGCCTTGGGTTGGCCTTCGCGGGCGTCGGTGCAGCCGTCGAGGTCGATGTCTGGCGTGCAGGAGATCTGTTGTACACTCGCCGGCGGGTTGGCGACGCCCCCAGAGATGCTGGTGCAGTACTCGACACGGATGCGGCCAACACCACCAGCACCACCACGACGCGTGTCTGGGCCACCACCCTGAATGCCACCGGCTCCACCAGTACCCGCTGTAGCTGTCACAAGGATACTAGCAAGCGTGGCCGTTTGTGCTCTCAATAATATTGATCCGCCTGCTCCGCCACCTCCTCCACCCGAATTATCTCCAACGCCAAATGAATTCCCATTCAAACCGTTTGCGACTACCGAGCCACTAGCGGTAAGACTTGCACCGACAATGAGAATAATGCCACCGCTTCCACCACCGGCACCCCCAGTAAAGCCGGGGTTACCTGGGGAAGCTCCTCCGCCACCGCCACCCCCACCAAAAACCATTGCGGTGAGGCTGGCTGTTCCTGCTATTCCTCCGCCAGCGACGCTTGATCCATCCCCTGGCAATCCGAATGCGGCGTGTCCGCCGCCACCGCCGCCACCATGTAGACCACCCGAACCGCCGGTATTGCCGCCACCTCCCCCACCTCCCATACCTACCGGGCTAACATTGGTGGCATCCGAACTGGTTCTGTTATCAGCTAGAGGTTGTTCCTCGCTTTCACCCGTTCCACCTGATACTTTGCCATCGTTTACGGCTCCAGCATAGCCGCCCCGGAATCCCGTTCCATTAGCACTTATGGTTCCGGTGACTGTGACCGCCCCATTCGCCAAGAAGGCTAAGATCCCACCAGTCGCTCCGTTCCAAGCCCTGGCGTTTAGGGTCACTCCTCCGTTCACCGTCACGTCGGTGTACTCCGGTACGACCAGCACCTGCGCGGCATTTGCGCCGCCAGTGGTGTATGTGTTGGCGAGAGGTGCCGTAGTGTTGAGGTTGCCGAGCGCGTAGGACTGCACTTGGTTCAGTTCCCACGCGCCGGCGCCGGCGCCGCGGGTCTGATGAATCATGATCCTCTGGCCCGCGTTGAAGGTCCCCGAGACGCCAGATACTGTAAACGTCGAGCTGCCCGCAGAAACTGAGCTCACCACGCCATCACCTGGCGGGTTGAACGTCGCTTTGGAAGAGAACGTTATGGCTCCGTCCGATCCGTCACCGAACATGAGGCCGGCCGCGTGTATGGTCGCTGGCCGGTCGGCAGGGGACAGCGACAGCAGTATCGCGACTGCCGAGAGGAGGAACGCGAGGAGGACGAGTCGCACAGTGGGCCACCTCCACCTATCGATGCCAGGAAATCGCGTCTAGTATAGCAGCGCTTGTCAAGGAGATGTGCTCCCTCACCCCGCCCCGACAGGTCGGGGCACCCCTCTCCCACTGGGAGAGGGGCCGGGGGTGAGGTCTCTCTTGACACCTCCTCCCACCCACGATACGCTGTCGCACACACGTTCGCCTGCCCGCCGTAGGTGGGGGTAGCGCTCCTGACACGTTTCGATAGGAGATCGCCCGTTCGAAGTGTATATTGGTGTCCGTGGACGCCGGGCCCGGACAAATGAGAGGCCGCATAGACAATAAAGGGTCGCTTTGGCGCACCAAACCACTCGGGCTGGGATCCGGAACGTAAGCGGGAATGCGCCCAAAAATCGAACCTGCGCAGATACAAGAAATTTCCAAAACCACAAATCAATCAAGATGAAGGGCCCTGCTGTGACCGTCCTTGAGCAGTTCCACCCCGCCGTCCGCGCCTGGTTCGAGCGCCGCTTCGCCGGCCCGACCGAGGCCCAGGCCCGCGGCTGGCCCGAGATCATCGCCGGCCGCGATACCCTCATCTCCGCCCCCACCGGCTCCGGCAAGACGCTCGCCGCCTTCCTCGTCGCCATCGACCGCCTCTTCCGCCGCGCGGCCGAGCAGGGCCCCCTCCCGGACGCCGTCGACGTCATCTACATCTCGCCGCTCAAGGCGCTCAGCAGCGACATCCAGCGCAACCTGGAGCAGCCCCTCGCCGAGATCGCGGAGATCGCCTTCGAGCTGGGCCACGCCTCGCCGGGCATCCGCACCGCCGTCCGCACCGGCGACACCACCCCGAAGGAGCGCCAGGAGATCGTCCGCAAGCCGCCGCACATCCTCATCACTACGCCGGAGTCGCTCTACCTGATGCTCACCGCCGAACGCAGCCGCGAGGTCCTCCGCACGGCGACCACGGTCATCGTCGACGAGGTGCACGCGCTCCTCCGCGACAAGCGCGGCAGCCACCTCGCGCTCTCCCTCGCGCGACTCGATCATGTCTGCAACGAACGGCCGGCACGCATCGGCCTCTCGGCGACGGTCAAGCCAATCGAAGAAGCCGCCGCCTTCCTTGTAGGCGCTGGTCTACCGGGAGTGCAGAGGGGCGGAGCCCCTTTGCCGGGGGGTTCGGGGGGTGTCCCCCCGATTCATTCAAACTTCCCTGGGCGGGCGGGTGGGAAAGAAGACTGCTCTATCATCGACTCCGGCCACCAGCGCGACCTCAACCTCGCCATCGAAGCGCCGCCGACGGACCTGGAGGCCGTCTGCTCCGGCCAGCAGTGGGGCGATTGCTACGACCGCCTCGCCCAGCTCATCCGCGAGCACCGCACCACGCTCGTCTTCGTCAACACGCGGCGGCTGGCGGAGCGCGCGGCGCACAATCTATCCGAACGCCTCGGCGAGGAGCACGTCGCGTCGCACCACGGCAGCCTGTCGAAGGAACGGCGGCTCGCGCTCGAGCGGCGGCTCAAGGCCGGCGAGATGAAGGCGCTCGTCGCGACAGCGTCGCTGGAGCTTGGTATCGACATCGGCGCCGTCGACTTGGTCTGCCAGCTCGAATCGCCGCGCAGCGTGACGACGTTCCTGCAGCGCGTCGGCCGCTCCGGCCACGCGCTCGGCCTGACGCCCAAGGGTCGCCTGTTCCCGACGACCCGCGACGAGCTTGTCGAGTGCGCCGCCCTGGTGCGCGCGGTGCGCTCGGGGCGGCTCGACCGCCTGTGGCCGCCGGAGGCGCCTCTCGACATCCTCGCGCAGCAGATCGTGGCCGAGTGCGCCTGCGAAGCGTGGCGCGAAGACGACCTGTTCGATCTTGTCCGGCGCGCCTGGCCGTACCGGGCGCTGAGCCGTCGCGACTTCGACGACGTGGTCGAGATGATGAGCGAGGGTCTGCCGGCCGGTAACGGCCGCGCGATGGCGCTCCTCCACCGCGACCGGATCAACGGCGTGCTGCGCGGGCGCCGGGGCGCGCGCATGACGGCCATCGAGTGTGGCGGCGCCATCCCGGAGGTGGCCGACTATCGCGTCCTCGCCGAGCCCGACGGCGTCTTCGTCGGCACGCTCGACGAAGACTTCGCCATCGAGAGCATGGCCGGCGACATCTTCCTGCTCGGCACCACCTCGTGGCGCATCCGGCGTATCGAAGCGGGCGTCGTGCGCGTCGAGGACGCGCGCGGCCTGCCGCCGACGATCCCGTTCTGGCTGGGCGAGGCGCCGTCGCGTACGGCCGAGCTGTCGCAGGAGGTGTCGGAGCTGCGCCGGGCGGTGGCGGAGCGGCTCGAACGCGGCGAGGACCCGATCGCCTGGCTGTCGGCCGAGGCCGCGCTGGCGGCCGAGGTCTCGGAGCAGATCGTCCGCTACGTGCGCGCGGAGCAGGAGTCGATCGGCGTCGTGCCGTCCGACCAGGACGTCGTCTTCGAGCGCTTCTTCGACGACTCGGGCGGCATGCAGCTCGTCGTTCACGCGCCGTTCGGCGGACGGATCAATCGCGGCCTCGGTCTCGCGCTGCGCAAGAACTTCTGCCGCAGCTTCGACTTCGAGCTGCAAGCGGCGGCCAGCGACGACGCCGTGCTGCTCTCGATCGGGCCGCAGCACAGCTTCCCGCTGGAGGACATGTTCTCGCTCGTGCGCTCGACGACGGTCGAGGAGACGCTGACGCAGGCGCTGCTCGCCGTGCCGATGTTCGGCGCGCGCTGGCGCTGGAACGCGACGCGAGCGCTGGCGGTACCGAGGCAGCGCCAGGGCAAGCGCGTGCCGCCGCCGATCCAGCGCATGCGCTCGGACGATCTGCTCTCGGCGGTGTTCCCCCGCCTGACGGGCTGCCAGGAGAACCAGACCGGCGATATCGAGCTGCCCGACCACCCGCTGCTGCGCCAGACCGTGCACGATTGCCTCCACGAAGCGATGCACGTCGACGCGCTGCGCGAGGTACTGGAGCGCGTCGAGCGCGGCGAGATCCGTGTGCATGCGCGCGACACGACGGAGCCGTCGCCGTTCGCGCACGAGATCCTGACGTCGAAGCCGTACACCTACCTGGACGACGCGCCGCTGGAGGAGCGCCGGGCGCGCGCGATCACGCTGCGGCGGACGCTGCCGGAGCACGCGCGCGACCTGGGCGTGCTCGACCCCGAGGCGATCGATCGCGTGCGCGAGGAGGCCCGGCCGCAGCCTCGCGACGGCGAGGAGGTCCACGACGCGCTGCTCGCCTTCGTCGCCCTGCGGCCGGAGGATGATTGGTCGGCGTGGTTCGACGAGCTGATCGCGTCGCGCCGGGCGGCCCTGGCGGAGACGGCGGGCGGCGACCGGCTCTGGATCGCGGCCGAGAACGTCCGGCTGGTCGAGGCGCTCTACCCGAACGCGCGCATCACGCCTCCCGTCGATCTGCCGCCGCACGTGCTCGTGCAGGGCGACGAAGACAGCGCCCTGGTGACGCTGCTGCGCGGCCACACGGAATGCCTGGGACCGGTCACCGTCGCCGAGCTGGCGCAGCGCGTCGCGCTGGCGCCGGCACGCGTCGCGTCGGGCCTCGCGCAGCTCGAGGGCGAGGGCGCGGTGCTGCGCGGCCGCTTCCGCACAGATATCGACGGCGAGGAGTTCTGCGACCGGCGGCTGCTGGCGCGGGTCCATCGCTATACGCTCGACCGCCTGCGCGCGGAGATCGAGCCGGTGAGCGCGCAGGACTACCTGCGCTTCCTGCTGCGCTGGCAGCACGTGGCGCCGGGGACGCAGGCCGAGGGCAAGCGCGGCCTGCTCGAGGTGATCGAGCAGCTCCAGGGGTTCGAGGCGCCCGCCGTCGCCTGGGAGCGGCACCTGCTGCCGGCGCGCGTGAGCGGCTACCGCCCGTCGTGGCTCGACGAGCTTTGCCTCTCAGGCGACGTCGCGTGGGGACGGCTGAGCCTGCGCAAGACCAACGGGAACGGCTCCGGACCTGCGGCTGCGACGTCGTCGACGACGCCGATTACGCTCGCGCGTCGCGGCGACCTGCCGTGGCTGATGGCCGGCGTGCGCGCTGGCGAGGCGCCGCCGGCGCCGGAGCGCGGCGCGGCGCACGAGGTGCTGACGCTGCTGCGCTCGCAGGGAGCGCTCTTCTACGACGACATCGCCGGCGCGCTGCGGTCGCTGCCGGGCCACGTCGAGCGCGCGCTCTGGGAGCTGGTCGCGCACGGCTTGGTGACGGCAGACGGCTTCCAGCCGCTGCGCTCGTTGATGAACGGCCGCAGGCGATCGGCGCCGAGAAACGGCCGGGCCGGGCGGCGGCGCATCGGCGCGTGGTCGGCGGGGATGCCGGCGGGACGCTGGGCGCTGCTGCCGTCGCCGCCGGAGGAGGCGCTCTCGGCCGAGGCGCTGGCGGAGGCGTGGGCGGAGCAGCTCCTCTTCCGCTACGGCGTCGTCTTCCGCGACGCCGTCCAGCGCGAGGACATGCAGACGCCCTGGCGCGACGTGCTGCGCGCGCTGCGCCGGATGGAGGCGCGCGGGCTCGTGCGCGGCGGGCGCTTCGTCGCGGGGTTCTACGGCGAGCAGTACGCGCGCCCAGAGGCGGTCGAGTCGCTGCGGCGGGCGCGCCGCGCGGAGCGCCGCGACGAGCAGGCCCTCGTGAGCGCCGTCGATCCGCTGAACCTGGCGGGCATCCTGACGCCCGGCGCGCGCATCACAGCGGTACACACGAACATGGTCAGCTTCCACGACGGCCTGCCGTCCGCGAGCGGCGAAGAGGCCATGCCGGCGGTGCTAGCGAACGCTTGACGCGCCCCCAAGGGTGGTGCTAGACTCGCGGCACAACCGAATAGCGCACCCCGACAGAGGTGGCCCGTCGCCCGGAAGCGCGGGCCGCAAGAGGGGAAGCCGGTGCGAGTCCGGCGCTGTCGCGCAGCTGTAATCCTTCCTTCGGGAGGGAGAGCCAGGATACCTGCCTCTGTCGATGGTCCGAGTACCTTCGCGACAAGGGGGTAGGACACGATGCTGGACACGACATGACGAAGACCCCCGAGCGAGCGCTCGGGGGTCTTTCGACGTTCGAGATGAAGCGATGTAAGAAAGGACGCACCATGCTTCGAAGGATCATGCTGCTCGCTGCGGCCCTGACGTTGGGCCTGTGGCTGACCATCGCGAGCGCGTCGCAGCCGAGGACGGAGGAGGCGAACGCGGCGCTGGACTACATCATCGGCTTGCAGAACCCGGACGGTGGCTTCCCGGCGTTCGGCGATGAATCGACCCCGGGATCGACGCTTGATGCGCTGTTCGCGCTAAAGGCGGCGCATCTGGTTGAGCTGGCGGTCGAAGGGCTGCCCTCGCCCACTGGCGACGCCCTTGACTACTTGTCCACGCAGGCCAATTCGTACGCCGCCGATCCCGGCGCGGCAGCGAAGCTGGCCCTGGGCGCTGCCCTCTTCAACCGCGACCTGTCGGACTTCGGTGGCGTCAATCTGCTCTCGATCATGGCCGGCGCGGTCGACCCGGAGACGGCCGCGTACGGGCTCGATCTGTTCGATGAGTGTCTGTACCTGCTCGCGCAGGCCGCGCTCGATGCGCCGGTGCCGGAGGCTACGTACCAGCACCTGCACTCGAGTCGGGCGGTCGACGGTGGCTGGGAGTTCACGCCTGGCTCGGGCAGCGACACGAATACGACGGCGATGGTGGTGCAGGCGCTCGTGGCCGCGGATGCGCCGGCCGACGACCACGCGGTGCAGGTCGCGCTCGGCTATCTGCGGACGGCGCAAAACGACGACGGCGGCTTCGGCTTCCTGCCCGGCGAGGACTCCGACCCCAACACGACGGCGCTCGTGATCCAGGCGATCGTCGCGGCGGGCAGAGACGTGGAAGCGGACCCCTACGTGCGCAACGGGAAGACGCCGCTCGACGCGCTGGCGGCGTTCCAGAACCCGGCGACCGGCGCGATCCAGTTCTTCGGCGAAGACAGCGCGTTCGCATCCTATCAGGCCGTGCCGGCGTTGCTCCTGGCGCCGTTCCCGGGCCTGGAGCCGCGTGAAGTGGCCGGCCCGACGCCGGAAGCGCCGACGGCCATCGAGAGCACGCCGGCCGCGACGGCGGCGTCGACGCCGGCGCTGCCGGACGCCGGCGCTGGGCCGGATGGCGGCGGCGCGGCATGGCTGCTGGCGGCGCTGCTCGCGGCCGGTGGCGCGATCGGGATCGGTTCCGCTGTGGCGCGGAGGCGTGGGTAATATGGCCGTCGCCGGGCTCGCGCGAGAGCGTTCGGTGCGCGTAGCGGGCGGCGTCGAGCTGCACCCGGGCGCGTGGCTGGCGTGGCTCGGCGGCGCGTGCGCCGTCGCCTTCCTCACGTCGAACCCGCTCTACCTGAGCCTCGCGCTGCTGGCGGCGGCGGGCGTCTACGTCCTGGCGAGCGAGTCCGCGAAGGGGCGCATGCTGTCGCCGTTTGTCCAGCTCGGGCTGGTGATCGCGCTGCTGTACGTCCCGTTCAATACGCTGACCGGCAGCACGGGCACGACCGTCCTGGCGACGCTGCCGGCGCTGCGCTTTCCGAGCTGGTTCGGCGGCGTCGTGTTCGGCGGCGACGTGACCGCCGAGGCGCTCGTCGCTGCGCTGGGTCGTGCGCTGACGATCGCAGCGCTGGTGCTGGCGGCGGGCGCGTTCAACGCCTCGGTCGACCACTTCCGCCTGCTGCGGCTGGCGCCGCGCGGGCTCTCGCAGGTGGCGCTCGTCTTGAGCATCGGGCTGCTGAGTGTGCCGCAGGCGGCTTCGCACGCGCGCGCGGTGGCGGAGGCGCAGCGGCTGCGCGGGCGCCGCGCGCATGGTTGGCGCGCGCTGCCCGGGGTCCTGCTGCCGGTGCTGCACGGCGCGCTCGAACGATCGGTGCAGCGGGCGGAATCGCTCGATGCGCGGGGCTTCGGCGGCGGGGAGGGGCGCGGCGGCGTGGCGATGACGATCGTGGGCGTGGGCGGCCTCGGCGCGCTGGCCTGGGGCGCGTTCGCGCACTTCTACTACGGCCCGGGCGTGGCGCCGGCGCTCGCCATGGCAGCGGGGGCGGGGCTCGTGGTCCTGGCGGTCGCTGGCTCGGGCGAGAGGCGACAGGAGCGGCTGCGTCGCGGTCGCTGGTCGATGGCCGACATCGCTGTTGTGGCGAGCGCCGCGACTTCGATCGTGCTGCTGGTCGCGCTCCGCCTGACCGGCGCCGGCGACGCGGACTATCTGGCCTACCCGGAGGTGGTATCGCCGGCGTTCCATGCGGCCGGCGCGCTGGCCGCGTTGCTGCTGCTGGCGCCTGCGGCTGCGCTGCTGCTGCGGCCCGATCGCGAGGAAGCGCCGTGATCGGCGTCGATGGACTGCGCTTCTCCTACGCTAACGCGGCGCGGCCGGTGCTCGAGGACGTCACGTTCTCGATCGGCGCGGGCGAGCTCGTGCTGGTCGCCGGGCCGTCCGGCGGCGGGAAGTCGACGCTGCTGCGCTGTCTGAACGGGCTCGTGCCGCACTTCCACGGCGGACGGTTCGCCGGTCGGGTGCTGATCGACGGGCGCGACACGAGAGAGCACCAGCCGCGCGACCTGGCGGCCATCGTCGGCATGGTGTTCCAGGACCCGGAGAGCCAGGTCGTGGCCGAGACGGTCGAGGATGAGCTGGCGTTTGGGATGGAGAACCTGGGCCTTAGCACGCGGACGATGCGCAAGCGCGTCGAGGAAGCGATCGACCTGCTGCGCATCGCGCCGGTCCGTCAGCGCCGCATGGATACGCTCTCGGGCGGCGAGTTGCAGCGCGTCGCCATCGCGGCGGTGCTCTCCATGCAGCCGCGCGTACTGCTGCTCGATGAGCCCACGTCGCAGCTCGACCCGCAGGCGGCGGAGGAGCTGCTGACCACGGTGCAGCGACTGCACGACGATCTCGGGCTGACGGTGCTGATCGCGGAGCACCGGCTGGAGCGTGTCGCGCAGCACGCCGATCGCGTCCTCTTCGTGCCCGGCGACGGCTCGGTGCGCGAGCTCGGCGTGCGCGAGGCGATGGCGACCCTGCCGTTCGCGCCGCCGGTGGCGCGGTTGGGCAAGGCGTTGGGCTGGTCGCCGGTGCCGCTCTCGGTGCGCGAAGGGCGGCGCTTCGTCGATGGACGAGCATGGCCGGCGCCGGCGCACAACGGGGCGAGTACGCACGGGGGAGTCGCCCTCTCCGTGCGTGACCTGCGCGTGTCCTACGGCGGCGCGCTGGCGCTGCGCGGCGTCTCGATGGAGGCGCGCAGAGGCGAGGTGCTGGCGCTGATGGGACGCAACGGCTCGGGCAAGACGACGCTGCTCCGCGCACTGCTCGGCCTCGTGGACCGGGAGCGCGGCGAGGCGGTCGTGTTGGGCGGGGACGTGCGCGAACGCGCGACCGAGGAGCTGGCGCGCGACGTCGCGTTCGTGCCGCAGGAGCCGGCGTCGGTGTTGCATAAGCAGACAGTAGAGGAAGAGATCGCCGATGTGCTTGCCGGGACGGGACGCGCGGGCTCGATCGACGAGGCGCTCGATGAATGGGGGCTGCAAGAGCTGCGGTCGTCGCACCCAGCAGACCTGAGCGTTGGCGAACGGCAGCGCGTGGCGCTCGCCGCGATGCTGGCTGGGGCGCCGCGCGTGGTCCTGCTCGACGAGCCGACGCGCGGGATGGACTACGAGACGAAGGAGCGCTTGGTCGCGAACCTGCGCCGTCGCTGCCGCGATGGCGCCGCCGCGATCATCGCGAGCCATGACGTGGAGCTGGCAGCGCGCTGCGCCGATCGCGTGGTGCTGCTCGCGGACGGCGAGGTGGTGGTCGCAGGGTGGACGCGCGACGTGCTGACGGAGACGCTGACCTTTAGCACGCAAGTGAACAAGCTGCTGGGCGGCTGCTTCTTGACGCCGGAAGATGTATTGGGAGAGGCGCGCCGATGAAATTGCGAGTCGCGATCGCCATCACGTTCGCCCTGCTGCTTGCGCTGGGCGGCGCGAACGCCGCCGGCGCGAGCGATAGCAGGGTGTCGTCGATCGTCGAGGACGCCTCGTGCGCAGGGGCGCAGGCCGCCGGGCCGCAAGCGGCGCACCACGCCGGGCTGGTGGTCGTGTTCGACGAGGAGCGCGTCGAGACGCTCTGCATTGCGTTCACCGAGGACGAGATCAGCGGAGCGGAGCTGCTGCGGCGCTCCGGGCTGCCGGTGGTGCTGTCAGGGTTCGGCGGCCTGGGCACGGGAGTGTGCCGGATCGATGATGTTGGTTGCAGCGACCCAACCGACTGCTTCTGCCAGTGTAGCGGCGCGGAGTGCTCGTACTGGGCGTACTACACGCTGGAAGATGGGATGTGGGAATACCTGCCTATAGGCCCGTCGCAGCGGCGGCTGCGCGACGGCGATGTCGACGCCTGGGTGTGGGGATCGGGGCGCCAGAGGCCGGCGACAACGGGCGGCGTGTGCCCTGAGCGTGCGCCATCGCCAACGCCGGCGGGGCAACCTCCGCCGCCGGGCGGTGCCCTTGTGTCGACGGCGACGCCGGTAGTCCCGGCAACCAGTGACGATGCGGAGCGGCCAGACGCGACGGCCGTTGCCAGTGGCGCGGCTAGGCCGCAGGCGACGCCGGGCGATCGTGGCACCCCTCAGGTGCGTCGGGACGGCAGCGATGGCGGGCCGGGCGGCCGGCAGCCCGTCGAGACGCCGGATGACGGATCGGGCGGGCCAGCGGCGGGGTTGATCGCGTTCGGGGTGGTGGCGGGCGTCGCAATCGCTGCGATCGGCGCTCTCGTGGTGAGGAGACGTCTGCATGGCTAGCGAAGCGATCGCCAGTGCGAGGCCAGCCGACACGCGACTGCAAAGCCGGAGCGCCGCGCTGCTCTCCGTGCTCTCGCTCGCGGCGATCTCGGTGGTCGGGATCGCGGCGTTTCTCTACCCGTTCCTGCTATCGGACGTCCAACAGGCAGCGGCGGAGACGGGCCGCGCGCAGGACGCGCCACTCATCTTCGGGCTGGTGCTGTCGCTGGCGCTGCTGCTCTTCGTCACCGAGCTGTCGCGGCCCGGGATGAGCGCGAAGACGGTGTCGATGCTGGCGGTGCTGATCGTGGCGGCGGCCGCCCTGCGCATCCCGACGCTGCCGGCGGGCGCGAACGCGTTCTTCTTTCTCGTGATCGTTGCGGGCTATGTGTTCGGCGCGCGCGCGGGTTTCCTCGTCGGCGCGGGCGCGTTGTTCGTCTCGGCGTTTGCGGTTGGTGGTTTCGGGCCGTGGCTGCCGTTCCAGATGTTCGCGAGCGGCTGGATTGGCCTGACGGCTGGCTGGTTGGGCGCAGCGCTGGAGCATTCGCTGCGCGGGCACAGGCGCGTGGAGCTGATTGTGCTGGCCGCGTTCGCCGCCCTGTGGGGGTTCCTCTTCGGCGCGATCATGAATCTCTGGTTCTGGCCGTTCGTGGCGGGCGGGGAGTCGATCTCATGGCGGCCGGGGATGGGCTTCGGCGAGACGCTGGCGCACTACTGGTCGTTCTACCTGCTCACATCTGCCGGCTGGGACGCCTGGCGCGCCGCGGCGAACGCCGTCCTTGTGCTGGTGGCGGGCCGGCCCGTCCTTGCTGCTCTCGCGCGCTACCGCGACCGGTTCCAGATCAGCTTCGACTAGGCGCGCGCCCGGAGCTGCGTTCGCGAACCGCCGGAACGGCACGCGATGTATACTTGGGCGCGCCGGCAGGCCCCGCCGGGCCCGAGGGGAGTGGCCAGACACCGTGACGCAAGAACACGGCCTTCGAGAAGAGGAGCGCAGGCTCGTTACGGTCCTCTTCGCCGACCTCGTCGGCTACACCGCGGTCTCTGAGGCGCGCGACCCGGAGCTGATCCAGGAAGCGCTCAACCTCTGCTTCGGCCGGCTGTCGCACGAGATCACGCGGTTCGGCGGGTACGTCGACAAGGTTGTCGGCGACGAGATCATGGCGCTCTTCGGCGCGCCGAAGGCGCAGGAGGACGACGCGGGCAAGGCGGTGGCGGCGGCGCTGGCGATGCGCCACGCGCTGGAGGAGCTGACGCCACAGCTCCAGGGGCGGCTGGGCCAGGGGTTCAGCATCCGCATTGGCATCAATACGGGACTGGTGGTGACGGGCGCGGTCGGTCCCGGCGGCTACACCGTGACCGGCGACGCGGTGAACGTCGCCGCCCGGCTCGAGAAGGCCGGTGACCCCGGCGAGATCGTCGTCGGCGACGCGACCCGCCGTCTGGCGCGCCGGCCGTTCCGATGGGGCCAGCGGCAGGAGCTGACGGTCAAGGGCCGCACGGAGTCGGTGGTCTGCTACAAGGTCGAGGGCGCGGCGGCAGCGGCGCTGCAGTTAGTGCCCGCGCCCAGCGACACGCCGTTCGTCGGGCGGCTGGACCACATCGAGCGCGTCCGGGCGTTGTGGGGCGAGGCGGCGTCGACCGGCCGATCGCGCGTGCTGCAGCTGGTAGGTGAGTCGGGGATCGGGAAGACGCGGCTGCTGGCGCACCTCTTCGCGGATGTGCAAGCATCGCCGGAGCAGGTGCTGTACACGCGCGCCGACACGCCGCCACGCACGTTCGGGCCGCTGCTGCAACTCCTGCCTTCGCTGCGCAACACCCTACCGGCGGGCTTCGAGGAGCGCATCGAGGCGCTCGCCGCGGTGCACGAGCAGGCGGAGCTGCCGGAGGTCGAGCCGGGCTGGCTCCTCGACGGCCTGGCCGATGTGATCGCGCGGCTGGCGGCGGGCCGGCCGGTCGCACTGGTCCTGGACGACATGCACCGCGCCGACCGCGCGACGGTCGACATCGTCGACAAGCTCCTGCCACGGCTGCAGTCGCTGCCAGTCCTCACGCTCTTGCTGCGTCAGCCGACGGGCCGCCGGCCGCGGCGCGTCAGCGAAGAAGAGACGGTGACGCTGGAGCCGCTCTCGCGGGAACAGAGCGCCGCGCTCGCCATGAGCGCCGCGCCGCGCCTGAGCGAGGCGGCGAGGCAGCAGATCGTCGACCGGGCAGGCGGCAATCCGCTGTATCTGGAGCTGCTCGCCGCCGCCGCAATGGCCACGCCGGATGTCGCGGCGGTGCCGGAGTCCCTGCAAACGGCGGTCGTCGCGCGCGTGGACGAGCTGGACGAGACGTCGCGGCGCGTGCTGCGCGAAGCGAGTGTCTTCGGCCAGTCATTCTATGAGGAGCCGCTGAAGCTGACGACGACGATCTCGGGCGGGCTGTACGAGACGCTCGGCCACCTCTGCGAGATCGGGCTGCTGAGCGAGTTGCCGGACGCGCGCTACCGCGGCTATCAGTTTCGCCACTCGCTCGTGCAGGAGGTGGTCTACCAGGGGTTGCTGATGCGCCAGCGGGTGGAGCTGCACCGCCGGGCGGCGGAAGCGCTGGAGCTGGCGCGCGAAGAAGGCATGGACGTCGAGCCCGAGCAGCTCGCGTTCCACTATCAAGAGGCAGGCGACATTGAACGCGGCGCAGCCTATCACCTGGCGGCGGCAGAGCGCGCCGACCACCTGCGCGCGCCGGCAGACGCGAGCGCCCACCGTCGCGCTGCCAATCGATTGCTGAACATGGCATCGCTCGCCGGCCTTTACTCGACGCACGGCCGGCCGTCCGCCGTCGCCCGCGCCCTGGCCGCCGGCATCCAGGCGCTCATCGCCGCGCTGCTGGTGTTGCCGGTCTTCCTGCTGTTCTCGATGCGGCGGCCGGAGGCGGACGTGCTGACGCTCGGCCTGCCGTTCGAGATCATCGACTTCAATCCATCGGCGGTCTTGCTCGCAGTCGTGCTGGGCGGCGCGCCGTTGCTGGTGGCTGGCATCGTCTTCGGGCACCTGGCAGTGCCGGTGCTGATGCGCCGGCAGGTCTCGCCGGTCACGTTCGTGGCGGTGGCGGTTGGCGGCTGGGCGCTCGGGCTGGCGTTCGTCCTGATCGGATACGCGGCCCTGATCGGGCTGCTGCGCCTCGGCGCGCTGGACCGGCTCTCTTCGATGTACGTCGGCGGCGCGACGCTGCGCATGCTGCTGGGCGACTATTCGCTTGCGGTCTCGGCCGTGATCGGGACCCTCGTCGTCTCGCTCGTATGGACGGCGTTGCTGCGGCTGCAGACGCGTGGCTGGGCGCGGTTGCGCCGCTCTGCGGCCGGGCCGAAGGAGATCGAGGAGGGGCGGCGCATGGCAGCGCTGCGCCAGCTCGGGACGCTCGGCGCGATCGTGGGCGCGCTGGCCGTCGGGTTGCTCGTGATGTATCAGGTGGGTCTGCTGCCACACGGCGACGCACAGGCCGGCATGGGCGCCGCTGCCTTCGGCGGGTTGGTGCTGCCGTTCGCTGCGCTCGGCGTTGGCGGCGGCAGCGCCGCCTGGTTTGCGGGGAAGCGGCTCCGCACCGGCAAGGGCGCCGAGCAGCTCGGGCTCTTCGGCTTCGAGGTGCCGCTGGTGCTGGCGTTGGCGTTCGGGCTGGTGATCTGGTTCGGCATGCGGCAGGCGGTGATCGTCGCCGCGAACGACGTCGACACGCCGGGCGACGTGAGCGCGTTCAACCGCGCAGTCAATCTCTTCCCGGACCTCGGCATGGCGTACTATCTGCGCGGCGAGCGGTATCTGGCGCAGGACGACGTCGAGTTGGCGCGCGCCGACTTCGACAGGGCGGCGGAGCTGGACCCGGAGTTCCCGGCCACGTACCTCGCGCGCGGTCGTGTGCTGATCGAACTGGGCGAGTACGAAGCGGCGGCGGCGGACGGCTCGCGGCTGATCGACCTGCGCCCGGAGCACCCGGGCGGCTACGCCATCCGCGCTTGGGCGCGCTCGGAGCTGGGCGACACGGCCGGCGCCGCGCAGGACATCGCGCTGGCGACGCGCCCGCTGCCCGAAGACGCGCAGGCCTGGGATGCCTTCTTCGTCCGCTGTGGCGCCCTGAAGGCGATCGGCAGGCTCGACGAAGCCGAAGCGGACTGCCTGCGCGCGATCGACCTAAATCCAGGACATATCGTCTCGCTCGACTTCCTGTTGCAAATCGAGGACATCCGCGGAAGTGAGGCGACCAGCCAGGAGGAGCAGGACCTCCACTACGGGAAGGTCATCGAGTATGCCACCGGTATCCTCGATGTCCAGCCCGAAAACGCGGTGGCGTACGTGAACCGGGGAATCGGCTATCAACAGCTCGAGCGATTTGGAGAATCGGAGGCGGACCTCACGCGTGCGACCGAGATCGATCCCAACGACCCCATCGCACATCAAGAACGCGGCCTCACGCTCCTCTATCTGGACCGCCCGGACGAAGCGCTCGCAGATCTCAATCAAGCCGTTGGCCTCTACGAACAAGACCCCAACGCAGCGACGATCGATCCGGGTGGTCTGTACGCGACGCGGCTGTTCGTTGCGCTCTATTCGGGTGAGTACGACCTTGTGATCGCTGACGCAGCCAAACTGGAAGAGCTTGACGAAGAGACCCCCTGGGTGTTGAGCAATCGCGGGCTCGCGCACCTGGAGCAGGCAGAGCTGCAGCAGGGGATGGCTGAGATCGACCGCGCCCTCGCGCTCGACCCGGACGACGGCTTCGCGCATGATCGCCGGGGCTACGCCCTGTTCCTCCTCCGAGACTACGCGCAGGCTGAGCAAGAGCTGGAAACCGCGCTCGACCGGCTACCATTCCTTGACGACGAGCAGCGGGCGGAGCTGCACTATCATCGGGCGCTGCTGTTCCGGGCGCAGGGACGGTCGGGGCTGGCTTTGGCGGAGATCGAGGAGGCGGCGGAGCTGGCGCGCGTGCCGAGCGTCCGCAGACAGATCGAGTCAGTGCAGAGCTCGCTACAGTAGTCGCGGCGTGCTAGATGGCGACCTGCCGCTTTTCGACGCGCCACTCCGGCCAGCCGCCCTCCAGTCGATGCGCGTCGAAGCCGTGGCTGCGGAGCAGTGCGACCGCTTCGTCGGCAAAGAGACAGTAGGCCCCCCGGCAGTACGCGACGATCGGCTTGTCCCGCGGCAGGCTCTCGAGGTGTTGTGGCAGCTCGGCGACGGGCACCGAGACGGCGCCCGGCAAGTGGCCGTGCTGGAATTCAACGGCCGGCCGCACATCGATAACGAAGGCGGCCTTTCTCGTGATCAGGCGTTGCAGCTCATCGCGGGGCAGTTCGCTCCCCTCTGCGCCCGGCACCGCGAACTCGCGGCGGAGCTCCCCCACCTCGGCGAGGCGGCTCTCCGCCAGCGACCGGAGGGCCAGCCACAGCTCCAGGACGCGGTCGTCCGCGAGGCGGTAGACGACTCTGGTCCCTTCCCGTTCCGTCTCGACGAGCCGCGCCCGGCGCAGGATCTGGAGGTGCTGCGAGACGTTCGCCACCGACAGCTCGGTCTCCTCCGCGAGGGCCTCGACGTGGCGGGGGCCTTGCGCGAGGATATCGATGACTTCCAGGCGCCGGTCGCTGGCAAGGGCGGCCGCGATCCGGGCGAACTCCGGGTAGATGCGCTCCTTGAACGGGCGATGGCTCATGCGGTCAGGGTAACGCGTCCCACATGGATTGGCAATATATTCAATTTAGGACTTGACAAACCTCCCTTCAGGTGAGAGAATTCTAGTATTCAAACGAAGCCTAGAATCATAAGGAGGAGGAACCATGGCCCGAATGATCGATTGCCCATGCGGGCACACCCTGGTTGGCGAGGACGACCAGGAGCTGTTCCGTCGGGCGCGGGACCACGTGGATCGCGACCACCCGGAGATGATCCGGACGGACGAGGAACTGCGGGAGAGGGTGGCCGCAGACGCGCGGGACTACGTAGAAGCGAAGGTCTAGCGGGAGATGGTGCGAGTTGAAGAGGTCGCGGCTGCGAAGGTTGACCGAGAGCAGCTTCGGACGCAGATCCAGGACAAGTACACCGACGTGGCCCGGGAGCCGGAGAAGGGCTACCACTTCCATACGGGACGCCCGCTCGCCGAGATGCTGGGCTATGGCGCGGCTGACATCGACTGGCTGCCGTCCACGACCGTGGAGTCGTTCGCGGGTACGGGCAACCCCTTCTCAATGGGACGCCTGCGGCCGGCAGCCGTCGTGCTGGACATCGGCTGCGGCGCCGGCTTCGACACGCTGCTGGCGGCGCGCCAGGTGGGGCCGGCGGGCGGCGTGATCGCGATCGATATGACAGAGGCGATGCTCGAGAAGACGCGCGCCGGCGCACAGCTCGCCGGGCTCTCGAACGTCGAGGCGCGTCATGCCTACGCAGAGGAGCTCCCGGCCGCGGACGGCTCGATCGATGTTGTCATTAGCAACGGCGTGATCAACCTGTGCCCGGACAAGATGCGGGTGATGAGCGAAGTCTACCGTGTACTGAAGCCCGGCGGTCGCTTTCAGATCGGCGACATCGTGGTGCACAAGGCGGTAGACCAGGACGCCAAGGACGACATTAACCTCTGGTCCGGCTGAATAGCAGGTGCTCTGCTGGAAGCAGAGTGGGAGTGGGTGCTGGACAAGACTGGGTTCGTGGACGTTCGGTGGGGACGACAGATGGACGTCTTCTCCGGATCGAAGCACGAGTCCGACGCGAAGGAATTCGATACGCGAGGCGTCACCTTCAGCGGCGCGAAGCCGCGATAGGGCCGCCAGCGGACTACACATGCTGCGGGTCGGCAGAAGCAGCGCCGGGCGCGGCCTCGAGCGCGTCGAGCTGGGTCTCAGGCGCAACTGGACGCAGTTCGCGCTGCTCGTCGCCGTAAACGCCTTCGTCGGCGGCATGATCGGCCTCGAACGGTCCATCTTGCCGTTGATGGCGGAATCGGAGTTCGGGATCGCCTCGAAGACGGCGGCGATCTCCTTCATCGCGACGTTTGGGCTGGCAAAGGCGCTCACGAACCTGTTCGCCGGGCGGCTGTCGGAGCACTTCTCACGGCGCGGCATGCTGATCGCGGGCTGGCTGTTCGGCCTGCCGGTCCCGTTCGTGCTGATCTGGGCGCCGGCCTGGGGCTGGGTGATCGGCGCGAACGTGTTGTTGGGCATCAACCAGGGCCTGACCTGGTCGATGACGATGAACATGAAGGTCGATCTGGTCGGTCCTAAGAACCGCGGGCTGGCGCTGGGGCTGAACGAGGCGGCTGGCTACCTGGCGGTTGCGGCGGCGGCCTTCTCGACCGGGCTGATCGCGGAACGGTACGGACTCCGGCCGGAGCCGTTCTATCTGGGGATCGCGTTCGCCGCGCTCGGACTGGCGCTGAGTGTCCTCTTCGTGCGCGACACGGCGAGGCACGTGGCCGTCGAGACGGCGTGGCGCCCCGGCGGCGTGGCGAGGCCGTCGCTCAGGCGCGCGTTTGCGGACACATCGTGGCGCCGGCGGCCACTCTTCGGCGTGTCGCAGGCGGGGCTCGTGAACAACCTGAACGATGGCCTGGCATGGGGGATCTTCCCGCTCTTCTTCGCCAGTCGCGGGTTGGGTCTACAGCGGATCGCGCTGCTCGCGGCGCTCTATCCACTCGTGTGGGGGCTGATGCAGCTCGTGACGGGGTGGGCGAGCGATCAGATCGGGCGGAAGCCGGTGATCGTCGCGGGCATGCTCCTGCAGGGAGCGGCGCTGTCGCTCGTCGGCGCCAGCGAGACGTTCGGAGCGTGGACGGTGGCTGTGCTGCTTTTGGGTCTTGGCACGGCGCTGGTCTATCCCACGTTGCTCGCCGCCATCGGCGATGCCGTCCGGCCGGAAGAGCGGGCGACGTCGCTCGGCGTCTACCGCTTCTGGCGCGACGGCGGTGCGGTGGTGGGCGCTCTGGGCGCGGGAGCACTGGCTGACATCTTCGGGTTTTCGGCGGCGATCCAGGTGGTGGCGGCGCTCACGGCGGCGTCCGGTATCCTGGCGGGGATGACGCTAAGCGGTGGCGTGGCAGCCGCGCCTGTGCCAAAGCTGGAG
>Ga0326597_10004292_pt1 | contig 20104 bp, 15 predicted proteins | sample RVTome_12_FD_203789 | JGI IMG/M metagenome (GOLD analysis project Ga0326597, IMG submission 203789) | Soil microbial communities from uranium-contaminated site in the Upper Colorado River Basin, Wyoming, United States - RVT100D185 | ecosystem: Environmental > Terrestrial > Soil > Contaminated >...
TGGGGGCTGGCTACGGCGGCTGTCACCTTGGCGTATTTCGCGAACTTGATCGCCCAATGGCGAATGGGCGCGCCCGTCAGTCCACTCAAGATTGCGTTGATGATCACGAGCTTTGGATTCTGGTGGTACGCGATGGTTGCGATCGGCAATGCGATCCTGGGCGTTGCCCTCTTCGAAGTCTTCCACGACGTTCAATACCTCGCGATCACCTGGATATTCAATCGAAAGCGGGTCGAAGCGGATCACTCGATGGGACCGTTCAGCCGCTTTCTGTTCCGACCGGGGAGGCTGAAGATCGCCCTCTACGTCGGCCTGGTTTTCAGCTACGGCGTCGCGATCCACCTGGTGGGAAGGCTCGGTCTGGAAGTCGTCGAAGCGGAAATCCTTCAGCGCTCGCTGGTCAGTGTCGTTGCCGCATCGGCGCTGCTCCACTTCTATTACGACGGTTTCATCTGGAAGCTGCGCGAGCGATCGACGCGTTCGAGCTTGGGGCTCTCGGGTGGGGGCGGCGACCGATCCGGGCCCCTGCATCGCGGCATCGGCCATGCGCTCAAATGGACCCTGCTCGTGGCTCCCGCGGTGGGCCTGATCGTCGCGCAACACAGCGCTGCAGTTCCCATTCTCGAGCAGCGCCGATCCGTCGCCGCGGCCTTCCCGAGCGCCGCTACACACCTCAGGCTCGGCATCGCGCTACTCGACCACCAGCAGCTCGATCAGGCAACGCAAGAACTCCGGATCGCGCAGGCACTCGACCCGGAATCCTCCTCGGTGCAAGGCCTCGAGATCGCGCTCTTCAATCTCGGGAACGCGCGCTTCCGGCGCGGCGAGCTCGCGGAAGCCGTCGAGCTGTATCGCGAAGCAATCGCCCTCGCGCCCAACCGTGCAGATTTTCGAGCACAACTCGACCGCGCGCGGGTCGCTCAGCAAAGAAACCGCTAACAGGATGCTGAAAAACTCCTCCCGTCGCCCAGCGCGAATCTTCGGGCCGAGTTCTGCGTTGCGAAACCTCGCCGTAGCGCTGCTATGGCTGCGTTTTCGCGCCTTGACCTCGGCCCGAATCTCCGCATCGGGCTCGGTCCGGAGCATTTCAGCAACCTGCTAACGGATCTGAGGCTCGATGCACACGATTTGATGTACATCGCGGGATGTCGGCCAGCCCGTCCCATCTGTGACGTACCCTGAAACGCGCCGGCCAGTCCGTGGCATCACTTGACGTACTCCGGAGGATGCCAGCCAATCCGTCCCATCCATCTGACGTATTCCGGGGGATGTCGGCCAGTCGGTCCCATCAGGGATTCTCGTTTCTCACGCAATTTGAGTCGTGAAAGCCGCTACGCGGTGGTGTACGATGCGGGGACAGTGGAGGTCGCCAAAATGATCAGCAAACTCGCTCTCGGGTTCGCGTTCGCGATTCTGTTATTCGCGCCATCCGCCTGGGCGAGTGGCTGCGACGACGGTGTCGACAACGACGGAGATGGCTTTACCGATTACCCCGATGATCCCGGCTGCGCCGATCCATCTGCGGCTCTGGAAAACCCGCAGTGCGACGACAACCACGACAACGATGGCGATGGGCTGCTGGACTGGGACGGAGCTGGTGTAGGCGATTCCGATCCCGAGTGTGCGGGCGAACCTTTCGGCAAGAGCGAGTTGATTGCGGGCAGTGCGGGATGTGGATCTGGGGATGCCGACGCTGACGGTGTCCAGGATTGCGAAGACAACTGCAGCGTCCGCGCCAATCCAACCCAGCTCGATGTCGATGGCGATCTCTGCGGGAACGTTTGCGATGCGAATTACAGCCAGCTCGGCTATGTGGGTTTTTCGGATTTCGGCACCTTCGCGAGTAAATTCGGGAGCCACGAACCGCTCTACGAACACCAAGATCCGGCGGACGGTACGGTCGGGTTTGACGATTGGGGTTACTTTACATCAGCGTTTGGCTTTTTCGCCGGACCCTCGGGAACGTCTCCGGGGACAGTCGCCTGTCCGGATCCTTGATTTCTGTTCTGCCTGTTCGTGTGTGGCTCGCGGACTGGGGCCCTCATCCGGAATCGCCGGTTTTTCGGAGTCCGCCGCGAAGGGTCGAAAGCCGCTTCAGCTGCTGTACGAGCCGGTGAGTCTCCGCTGATCGCGCGAAGGCCCGACGCGCCCGTCTCCCGAGATCCAGGGATGTCGTCCAGTCGCGCTGGGCGTCGGACCTGGCGTCCGCCTGAGACTCCGCTTCGACTTCTGGCTGTCGCCCGGGCTTGCCCTCGATCGGATTCCGGTAGAAGCGCTGTGTGGGGTACGCGAAGTCGATGTCGTCGCAGCGCGCGAATTCGCGCAGGCTTTCCTCCCGGATCGCCTCGCTGCTGCCGCGCCGATGGCGCGGTGCGGTCAGGTAGCGGATCGTGAGCAGCACGCCGCTGTCCACGACGCTCGTGTAGACCACGGGCGTGAGCTTCGAGTAGAAGATCATGTACTTCTGCGCGGCCTTGCGCAGGCTCTGCTGCGCGGTCGTGCTCAGGTTTTCCGCGCAGCGGATTGCGATCTCCGTCAGCATCAGCTTGGCCTTTTCCCAGTTGCTCTCGAAGGTGACGAGCACCGGGTTCTCGTTCCACATGTGCTGAAATCCCTTGGTGTAGTTGGCGGTCATCTCCGTGAAGACCTTGCCGTTCGGGACGTGGATGACGCGCCCGGTGTTCTGGTCGGCGGCCACCCAGTTCCCGATCTCCATCAGCGTGAACTGAAAGATCCGCACGTCGATCACATCGCCCGCGTGTTCGCCGATCTGGATCCGATCGCCCACCTCGAAGGGTTTGCGCCAGAGGATGAACGCCCAACCGGCGAGATTCACGATCGGGTCGCGCAGCGCGATCGCGAGGCCGGCCGAGAGCAAGCCGAGCAACGTAGAGACGCCTTTCAGGCCCGGGAACCAGATCCGCATCGCAATCGCGAGCGCGATGCCGAACCCGATGTAACTGATGGTCTTGCGCCAGCGGTACAGCGCACGGGCGCTCTCGACGCGTTTGTTGACCACGCGTAGGGTCAGCGTGCGGATCAACACGACGACCAGGATCGTGACCAGCATCGCGAGCAGGCGCTGCGTGGTCTCCGGCGAAATGCCGATGAGCGGTTACAACCATTCGCGCAAATCAGTCATGCGCGCATCCCCAGAGCCGGGCGGATCGCGTCTGCGCCCGAGCCTTGCTGGCTCTGAAAGAACTCCGCGTGATTCTCCGCCGGGGGCATCTTCATCATCCGCGGCGACAGCCTGACACAGTACCAATCGCGGCTGCCAGAGTTCGGGCGGTCGCGCAGCCGGCGCGATCGCACCGCGTTCGGAGCGCGCCGACGTGAAGACGCCGCACGGTATCGACGGACTGCGCTGCTCGCATTGGAAGGCTGAATCGAGGTGGCGGGGACGGCCGTTGTGGGCCGCCCCCGCCGTGGTGTCGCGGCCTGGAGCGCCAGGGGCGTGGCTTGCGCTTCTTCCCCCGGTGTTTGGGTGCGCACGCGCACCCAAAGTGGACTGTAAGCCGGGTTCTGTTCCGACTCTCGGTTTCCCGAGAGCCGGCGAGGATCATTCATCTAGACGACGCATTGCTGCGTCGCTCGAGCACTCTAACCCGGACGCTGGCCGCCGCGCCTTGCGACGCGGCTGCTTCGGGCGGGTCGCCCTCGACAGCCTCCCTATTCGAGCTTGCTCCGGGAGGGGCTTGCCCCGCCGCCGGTCACCCGGCAGTCGCGCGTGGGCTCTTACCCCACGATTTCAACCTTGCCTGTGCCTCCGCGCCCGCGCCTCGCGGCGCGCGCACTTCATCGGCCATCGGCGGTGTGGTTTCTGTTGCGCTTTCCCTCGGGTTGCCCCGGGTCGCCGTTAGCGACCTCCCTACCCTGTGGAGCCCGGACTTTCCTCCCGCGGACGGTGGTTGTCCGCCGGCGATCCTCCATCCACCTCCGGCTCGGGAAAGACTACCGGGCCGCGTACCGCCGGGCCAACCGCACGGCCGAGAGCCCGGAGCGGCCGGGGTGGGGATCGCACACAGCCGCGCGCGACCGAGGCAACCGCGCGGCTGCGCTCCCTGGGCGGATCCGGCATTTGGTGCCATGCGTGATACGCTGCGCGCAGTGAGAGCCATAGTGTTCGATGAGCCCGGCGATCCGTCGGTGATGAAACTCGGCGAGGCGCCCGCGCCCGCGCTCGAATTCGGCTCGATCCGAATTCGCGTCGCGGCCACTTCCGTCAACCGCGCGGATCTGCTCCAGCGCCAGGGCCTGTATCCACCTCCGCCCGGCGCGTCTGCGATCCTAGGCCTCGAGTGTGCGGGTGAAGTGGCGGAGGTCGCTGACGGTGTCGCGGGCTGGCACGTAGGGGACCGCGCGATGGCGCTGCTCACCGGTGGCGGCTACGCGGAAGAAGTCGTCGTGCCCGCGGGTTGCGCGCTGAAGGTGCCCGCCGCGCTGTCGCTCGAAGAGGCTGCGGGGATTCCGGAAGTCTTCCTGACCGTGTTCTTGAACGTCTTCCAGTTGGGCGCGTTTCCCGACCGCGGCTCGGTGCTGGTCCACGGAGGGGGCAGCGGCATCGGAACTGCCGCGATCCAACTCGTCAAGCGCGTCGGGGGCACGATCGTGGTCACGGCGGGATCGCCCGAGAAATGCGCGCGCTGTCTGGCTCTGGGTGCGGACCGCGCGGTCAACTACCGCGATGGGGATTTCGTCGAGGCGGTCCGCGAGCAGACCGGTGGGCGCGGGGTCGACGTGGTGCTCGATTCGATCGGGGCCGCGTATCTGGAGCGAAACCTCAAGGCACTCACCGTCGAGGGTCGGCTCGTGGTGATCGGACTGATGGGCGGCGCGAGCGCGCAGATCGCGCTCGGTCCGCTGCTGGCGCGGCGACTCCAGCTGATCGGTTCGACGATGCGCTCGCGCTCCGTCGAGGCGAAAGCGGCCACGATCGCGGCCTTCGAGGTCCGCTTCGGCGCCGCGCTCGAAGCCGGCGAGATTCGCCCGGTGATCGACCGCGTCTTGCCGCTCGCCAAGGCGCCCGAGGCGCATCGCGCGGTCGCGGCGAAGGAGCACTTCGGCAAGGTGATCCTGCGCGTCGCCTGATCGGCGCCGGCGCGCGGCGCATCGCCTGTCGGATCCGCCCCGCGAGGCGCCTGGGTGCGGCGCTCGTCGCTACCCGATTTCGCCGGCTGCGGCTAAGCTCAGCCGCCCGGATTCGCGGGAACGATTCGCGAAAACGCTTCGCGAGCAGATTCACGAGATCTACGAGGAGATGCAGAGATGGCCCAGCTCGAGCGCACCCTTTCAATCGTAAAGCCCGACGCCGTCGCCGCGGGCGCCACGGGCGACATCCTGAGTCGCTTCGAAAAGGCGGGCCTGACGATCATCGCGCTCAAGAAGATGCGGCTCACCGAAGCCCAGGCCCAGGGCTTCTACGCGGTCCACAAGACGCGCCCCTTTTTCAACGACCTGGTGAAGTTCATGACGGAGGGACCGATCGTCGTGAGCGTGCTCGAAGGCGAGGGCGCCATCGCGAAGAACCGCGAGCTGATGGGACCCACTGATTCCAGCAAGGCGCAGCCCGGCACGATCCGCGGCGATCACGGCACCGACATCGAGCGAAACGCCTGCCACGGATCCGACGCGCCCGAGACAGCGCGCATCGAAATCGCATATTTCTTCAATGCAATGGAAATTCAAGCGCCGGTCGAAGCGCTGCCCGCCTAGGAGCCTGACCCAAGACTCACGAAAGGGCCGAAAACGTACGCTCTAACGCAACGACAACACGCAAGAGCACCCTCAATCCGCATCTTGGGTCAGGCTCCTAGTGGGGTGAGCTCGGGGTGAAATATCGCCCGCTCAGGCGTAGGTGCGGGCCATCAGCAGGATCAGGCCCAGGTAGGTCAGTGATAGCCAGAGTTTTTGGCTTTTCAGTGCTCGACTCACGCTTTCCCTCCGACAGGCTTCTCGACGGCTTCCGGGCCGACTCCTCGACCCACTCGCCAGTTGCCAGTTGCCAGTTGCCTGTTGCCTGTTGCTGCTTGCCCATTGCCGAAACCGAAGCTCTCAGTCGGCCCTGCTATGTTGTTTCGAAAATTCCCCCCAACACTTGAGTGCTAGCGCACGCAAAGTCCAAATCCGTGAGCGCGGTCACCAAAAAAAACAGATCAGCGGAGCCTGGACACGAGTCGATGTGCAACCCGGCCAAGCTCCGGATTCGTCTTGCGGCCCTCAATCCGCCGATCGGCGCAGGAAGGTCGGGATGTCGAGTTCGTCGTCGAATGGCGACACCCAATCCGCTCCGTGCTCACCTCCCGGCCCGGAACGGAGGGGGGTCTGGGAGGGCGCGAGCTCGCGGAAATCGGCCTGGGTGGGCTGGGAATCTCGCGCAGCCGCCGGCGTCAGGGTGTCTCCCTGGCTCGCGGCGGGGTTCGAGTCGAATCGCAGCGAAGTCACGTTGGCGCGCGAGTCTGCGTGCCGTCCGAGATCCGGGCTGCGGCGGACCCGCGAATCGTCGAGGCCGGTCGCGATGACCGTGACCCGCATCTCGCCCGCGGGCATGTTCTCGTCGATCACGGCGCCGAAGATGATGTTGGCATCTTCGTGGGCGGCTTCCTGAATCAGGGTCGAGGCTTCATTGACCTCGAAGAGCGAGAGATCTTCTCCGCCGGTGATGTTGATCAGCACTCCGTGTGCACCGTCGATCGAGAGGTCCTCGAGCAGCGGGCTCGAGATCGCCGCGCGGGCTGCTTCGACCGCGCGCTCCTCGCCGGATGCGGAACCGGTGCCCATCAGCGCGACGCCCATTTCGTTCATGATCGTGCGGACATCTGCGAAGTCGAGGTTGATCAGGCCGTGGATCGTGATCAGGTCCGAGATGCCCCGCACGGCGTTGAACAGCACTTCGTCGGCGAGTTTGAACGAGTCGCGAACCGAGGTGCCCTTGCCCGCGAGTGCGAGCAAGCGCTGGTTGGGAATCGTGATCACCGTATCGACGACGCGATGGAGTTCGTCGAGACCGCGCTCGGCGTGCTTCATCCGCATGCGACCTTCGAAGCTGAACGGTTTGGTGACGACTCCGACGGTGAGCGCTCCGAGTTCGCGCGCAACTTCCGCCACGATCGGTGCGGCGCCGGTCCCCGTTCCGCCACCGAGTCCGGCGGTGACGAAAACCATGTCGGTGTCATCGAGCAGTTCGCGGATTCGATCGCGCACTTCGATTGCCGACATGCGGCCCTTGTCGGGATCCGCACCGCAACCGAGACCGCGCGTCTCTTTGTCGCCCAACTGGAGCTTCATCGGCGCGCTGTTGTGTTGAAGGGCTTGCGAATCGGTATTGGCTGCAATGAACTGAACACCCGTCAGACCCGAGCCAATCATCGTGTTGACGGCGTTGCCGCCGCCGCCGCCCACGCCGATGACCTTGATCGACGCCCGAGACGGTCCGCCTTCGAATTGAAGGAGTTCGCGCTCGTCGTCGGCGCGAATCAGCTCGTCCGAGAAGGCGCGTTGATCCCCCCCCGCCCGGGCCGTTCGGTCAGAATTTGCAGAATGGTTTCTCTTCCTAGACATCGCTTTTCCCCCCACGCGATCTCGAGAACGCGCAAAATGTAACATGAAACAGACGCTTTTGTGCCACCTTAGCCCGATAGTTGCGAAATTTCCCGGGGGGCCCCAAAAAATCCCCTGGGGATTTCACGGATGCCCCCCGGGGCTCCACCCGGTTACTCGTCATCCGCGAAGAACCAATCCCGCATTCGCTGCCGCACCCGACCGAAAATGGATTCGTCCCGGATCCGGAATCGGGACTGGCCGCGGTCGTGCTGCTGCGCGGCGCCGTAGAGCGCGAGCCCGACACCGGTGGAGAACATCGGGCCGCGCACCACGTCTTGCAGGCCGCCGATGTTTCGCGGAATCCCGCGCCTGACCGGGGCTTCGAAGACCTCCTCCGCGAGTTCCGTGATTCCCTCGAGCGCCGAGCAGCCGCCCGTCAGGACCACACCCGACGGAATCCGGTTTTCGAGTCCCTCCTTGGCGATTTCCTGGCGCGCCAGGTTGAGGATTTCGTCGACGCGCGGTTCGATGATCTCGCAGAGCATCTTCCGCGACATCTGCCGAGGGCGACGCCCTCCGACACTCGGGACGCTGAGGATGTCGTCGCCCGACAGGTAGCGCGACGCCGCCACACCGAACTTCTTCTTGATCCGCTCGGCTTCGTCGAACGGCGTGCGCAACCCGACTGCGATGTCGTTCGTGATGTGATATCCGCCAAGGCTCAGCACGGATGTGTGCTTGATGGCTCCCTCCTGGAAGACCGCGATGTCGGTCGTCCCGCCACCAATGTCGATCAGGCAGACTCCGAGTTCGCGCTCGTCGCCCGCCAGTGCAGCCTCCGCGGAGGCCAGCGGTTCGAGCACGATGTCCATCACGTTGAGGCCGGCCCGATTGGCGCATTTCACGATGTTCTGGGCGCTGGTCACCGCTGCGGTCACGATGTGGATATGGGCTTCGAGACGGACACCGCTCATACCGAGGGGTTCGCGGATCCCATCCTGTTCATCGATGATGAACTCCTGCGCGATCACGTGGATCACTTCGCGGTCCATCGGGATCGCGACCGCCTTGGCGGCATCGATGACGCGCCGGATGTCGCCTTCGCGAACTTCTCGATCCTTGACGGCGACCACGCCGTGAGAGTTGAAACCATCGATGTGTCCGCCCGCGATTCCCGCGTAAACGGACGTGATCTCACAATCGGCCATCAGCTCCGCCTCTTCGACGGCCTGCTTGATCGAGTTCACGGTGGCGTCGATGTCGACGACGACCCCCTTGCGCAGACCGCGCGAGGGGTGCGTTCCGATTCCGATGACGTCCACGCCATTTTCGGTCCGCTCAGCGACGATGACACAGATCTTGGTCGTTCCGATATCCAGCCCAATGATGAGGTTCTCACCCCGATTCATCTATCCCCCCCTTTCTGCGAAAGCCCGTTAGCGACTTCCGCGCGGCGCGCTTTGACGCGCCGGCTCGGACCGCCCATCAACCGGTCGGTCTCGCTCTGGACGACTTCGCGTTTCCACGCGCTGCCGCCGCTTGTTCCGCCCCTTTTGGAGGCGGTGCACCGCGCAGAACCGCCTGGTCTGCGAAGCGAAGATCCAGTGTTTCGGAGCCCTCGACCTCATCCAGACCCGTTTTCAGTAGCCGGGCCAGGCTGGCGAGGCGCGCGTCGAAGTGGCTGTGGCCCAACACGATGCGCGGTTTCAAGTTCGGAAGTCGAAATGCAAAGCCCGTCGGGTCAGTCTCGTCTGAAATGAACAGCTCGGCCGGCAAGGGCAGGTCGAATTTGGCGAAGCGATCGGCGAGCGCGATCGCGCCAGCCAATCGTTCATCCGCGATGCCGCGCTCGATTGCGCCGTTCAAGATCAAGCGCGGGAGCCCGGTCGGAGCCCGGTTTTCCGCAGGCGCGAAGGGCATCCCATCCCCGTTCACCGCGAAATCCTGCGCGGGTTTACCGACTGCAACGAGCGCGCGCGGGATGTGTTCGGTGACGTGAATCAGCACGCGACCCGTCGGGAGCCGGACCGCGCTGGCTTCGGCAATCCACGGGTGCTCGATCAGGTTCGCTTCGATTTCGCGCGGATCGGCGGCTGCCCATTCGGCACCGGGCGCCAGCCCCGTGGACTCCGCGATTTCGGCGGGGCTCAGGCGCACGGTTCCGCGCACGTAGATCGCCTCGATGCGGATGGGTTCGCCAGCGATCCAGGAGCGGGCGGTCGCCACGATGGGGCTACCGAAAAGCACGCCAATCGCCAGCGACGCGACGACCGCAGCTGGAACCACGAGCGAGAACTCTGGGCGCGAATGCGGCTCGCTCCGAATTCGCTCCAGGTGTTTGCGCGCGCGCTTTTGGCGCCTGGAATAATCGCGGTCGCGCTGGGAACCAGCGGATTGGGAGCGCTCGCCCGACACTTGCCGCCGATCCGATTGATGGAATTCCTTCATGGTTTGCCTCCGATGACCCGGACCTCGGGAACGAGCCGTCTACCCGCCGTTCGCCAGACCGCTGCCTGGGCTTCCTGGATCAGCGCCAGAACGTCTGCAGCCGTCGCGCCTCCGCGGTTGGCGATGAAATTTGCGTGAACCGGCGAAATTTCGGCGCCCCCGAGGCGGCGCCCCTTCAGGCCGGCCGCTTCGACCAGGCGACCCGCGAAATCGCCCGGGGGATTCTTGAACACCGATCCGCAGGACGGAACGTCGAGGGGCTGGGAGCTTTGGCGTGCCGCTAGCAATCGATCGATCTCGGCGCGAACCGCGCCGGTGTCGGAGAGGGTTACGCTCAAGAGCGCGGACAAGATCACGGAACCCGGCGCGAGCCCGCGCAGTGCGCGGTAGACGAAGCGCAGCTCGGCGCGCGGGATGTGCCTCACTGCGCGCCCGGTCGGGCTGATCACTTCGATCTCCCGCACGACGTCTTTCACTTCGCGGCCCGGAATTCCCGCGTTCATCGCCAGCCAGCCCCCGATGGTCCCCGGTATCCCGCAGCCGAACTCCAGCCCCGCGAGGCCGCGCTCGATGCAGAAGTTCGTGAGCTGGCCATGCGAGACGCCGGCTTCCACCCGCAGGCAGCGATCCGGCCTCTCCTCGAGGCGGCGCAGCTTGCCGAGTTGAATGGCGACGCCTTCGAGGCGACTGTCGAGCGCGAGCGTGTTGAAGCCCGCTCCGATTGCGAAGTGCGAAATCTGGTGCGCCGCGCAGATCGCGAGGATGCGAGCGACCTGTTCTCGCGTCGCAGGCGTTGCCAACGCATCCACCGGGCCTCCAACTCTCAGCGACGTGCAGCGCGCGAGCGGGAAGTCGAAGCGCACGCGATCTCCGAGCGTTTCTTCGAGTGCTTCGCGTGCAGAGCGGGGAATCACGCGTATTCCTCCCGCAGCCCGCTGATCAGCCGCTCGCTGAGTGCCGAGATGTTTCCCGCTCCGAGCGTGAGGACGAGGTCGCCCGGCTCGATTTCAGCCAGAAGTCGCTCAACGACGGCGTCGTGATCGCCCACGAAGTGGGCATTCCGATGTCCGTGGGCGCGGATCGCTTCCACGAGTGGTGCCGATTCGATGCCCGGAATCTTTTCTTCTCCGGCCGCGTAGATCTCCGTCATCACCAGAAAGTCCGCGTCGTTGAATGCGGTCACGAAATCTTCCCAGAGATCCCGGGTGCGGCTGTAGCGATGGGGCTGAAACGCGACGACGACCCTTCCGCGATGAAACGCCCTCGCCGACGCCAGCGTCGCGCGAATCTCCGCGGGGTGGTGACCGTAGTCGTCGAAGACGGAAATCCCGGCGATCTCTCCCTTGGGTTCGAAGCGCCTCTCGATGCCGAGAAAGGCTTCCATGGCCGCTGCAGCGTCCGCGAAAGCCACGTTGAGCTCCCGGGTCACCGCGACGGTTGCCAGCGCGTTCAACACATTGTGGCGTCCCGGCAGCCGGATGCGAACGTCGCCGAGCGCCGCGCCGCGCTCGCAAACCGAAAACCGCATTCCTGTTCCATCGACTTCGACCGCACTCGCGACCAGATCCGCCTGCGGGGCGAATCCGTAGGTCACCTTGCGTCGCGTCATCTGCGGAACGATCGCTTGAACTCCCGGATGGTCGAAGCAGAGGACCGACAGGCCCCAGAAGGGAATCCGGTTGGCGAAAGACGCGAAGGCTTCCTGCAGGGCTTCGTAGGATCCGTAGTGGTCGAGGTGCTCGGGGTCGATGTTGGTCACGACCGCGATGACCGGGGTCAAGCGCAGAAAGGAACCGTCGCTCTCGTCCGCTTCCGCGACGAGCAGATCGCCCGCTCCCAGTCGCGCCCCGGTCGGCGCGCTGCCGGACGCGAGCACGCGGCCACCGATGATCGCCGTCGGGTCCAGACCGACGGCATCGAGGGTGTGGGCGATGAAGGAGGTGGTCGTGGTCTTGCCGTGACTGCCCGCGACCGCAATTCCATTCTTGAGCCGCATCACTTCGGCGAGCATCTCCGCTCGCGGAATCACGGGAATGTTGCGGGCCTCGGCTTCGCGAAGCTCGGCATTGTTTGCGTGCACGGCAGATGAGTAGACGACAACGTCGGCAGGGCCGACGTTGTCGGCCGCGTGGCCGATCGCAACCGGCACGCCGAGGCCGCGCAACCGCTCGACGGTCGCCCCTGTCCGCAGGTCTGAACCCGTCACCCGGTAGCCCTGGTTGTGGAGCAGTTCGGCGAGGCCGCACATCCCGATGCCACCGATTCCGACGAAGTGGATCTGCTGAATGCGACGGTCCATCACCGAGCCCCCATCTGTTTCGCGCAATCCTCGATGATCCGGGCTGCGGCATCGGGGCGCGCCAGCTTGGCGGCGCTGTCGCCCATCGCTGCGATCTGCTCGGGAATCTCGAAGATTTCGCGGAGGGCGCGCACGACCCGTTCGCCCCCCAGCGGGTTCTCGTCGAGCATCTGCGCGGCACCCGCCGCGACGAGTGCCGCCGCGTTGGCGGTCTGATGGTCGTCCGCCGCAAACGGGTACGGGACGAGCAGCGCAGGCAGGCCTGCGAGCGCCAGTTCGGCCACGCTCAGCGCGCCCGACCTGCACAGCGCGAGATCGGCCCAGCGGTAGCGCGCGGGCATGTCGGGCTCGAACCCGACGACCTCGGCCTTCACGCCGGCGGCTCGATAGGCGGTCTCGGTGCGCTCGCGATCGGCTTCGCCGGCCTGATGAAAGATCTCGATGCGCGCTGCGTCGAGTCGCGGGGCCGCTTCGATCATCGCGTTGTTGATCTGACGCGCGCCCTGGCTTCCGCCGGCGACGAGCAGTCGAAACGGGGACTCTGCGACGCGCCTGGCTTGTGCGCCCGCGAAAGTTGCAACCAACTTCTCGCGCAGCGGTACACCGGTATTTCGCACGCGATCGGCCGCGCCGACTTCCGAAAAAATCGCCGTGGCCTGTTCGAACTGCACGAAGATCTGTTTCGCCATTCGCGCCGCCATGCGGTTGGCTCGACCGGGTATCGCGTTGGGTTCGACGATCGCGATCGGGATCTGCCGAAGGGCCGCGGCGATCACCGCGGGCATCGACGCGTAGCCCCCGACCGAGATCGCGAAGTCGGCGCCGAACGAGCCCATGACTCGCCAGGCGGACCAGCACGCGTGCGCGGTCGCCGGGATCGATCGCAGCTGCGCGGACAGGTCTCGGCCATAGATCGGTTGGGCGGGCAGCGCCAGCAGGTCGAAGCCGGCTTCCGGCACGAGTCGGGTTTCGAGGCCCCGCTCGGTGCCCATCAGCAAGACCTCGTCGCCGCGTTTGCGGATCTGCTCGGCCAACGCGAGTGCGGGCGTGACGTGTCCGCCGGTTCCGCCTCCCGCCACCACCCAGTGACGGATCCGCTTCGATTCCGTCACGTTCGACCGATCCTTCTGCGCGACGCACCCGAGATGCGCGTTTGTGTGGGCGCCGCTTCGCAGGCGCCGACCCGAAGCAGGATCCCGACCGCGAGCGAACAAAACAGCAGCGAGTTTCCGCCGTAGGAGACGAAGGGCAGGGTGAAGCCCGTGGTCGGAAGCAATCCCATCACCACGCTCGCGTTGACGGCCGCCGGAATTCCGATCAGCGACGTCATCCCGATGGCGACCAGCGCCGCGAGCGGATCGCGGGCGCGTTGGGCGATGCGCATGCCCGCCCAAACGAGCGCGGCGAAGGCGCCGAGCACGGCCAGAACGCCGACCAGGCCGAGTTCTTCCGCGATGCCGGCGAGGATGAAATCCGTGTGGGCCTCGGGCAGGTAGTAGAGTTTCTGTCGTCCACCGCCGAGCCCGACTCCGAAAACGCCCCCGCGTCCGAAGGCCACGAAGGACTGCACGAGCTGGAATCCCTCGCGCGTCGCGGTCGCCCACGGATCCAGAAAGCCGATCCAACGCAGGTGTGCGTAGGGTCGGAGTGCGATGTAGAGGATGGACCCGCCGAGCGCGAGAGCGGCAGGCGGGACCAGCAAGCGCATCGGAATTCCCGTCGCGAAGAGCAGCACGCCAACCGCAGCGCACAGGACCAGCGAGCTGCCGAAGTCGGGCTGCAGCAGGAGCAGCGCAATCGGCGGAACGCAGAGCGCAGCTGCGCCGAAGATGGGTTTCAGGCGCGTTCGACGCGAGGGCGTCGCGGTTAATAGCACCGCAACGGCGAGAACCGTCGCGAACTTCGCGAGCTCCGCGGCTTGCACGCGCAGGCCCGGAAATCCGAGCCAGCGCCGGGCCCCATTGACCTCGATCCCGTAGGCCAGGGTCGCGAGCAGCAAGGCGACCGAAGCTGCCCAGAGCGGCAGTGCCAGCCGGCGCCACGCCGCAAGCGGAACGCGCAGTGCCGCGATCAGCAGTAGGATGCTCGTCGCGAGCGTCACCAACTGGCGGATGAATTGGGGGGGCATCGCGCTCGCGTCCGAAAGGGGTGCAGTGAGGCTGTAGATCATCACCAGGCCAATCCCCGCGAGGACCGAAAATGCGGCGATCACTCCGCCGTCGAGCGCGTTGGCCGCGAAGGCGCGGGGCTCGTGCGCTGCATCGGCAGCGTTCGAGCGTGGCGAATAGCGGCGCGGGACCCGACCGCTCATGGCATCTCTCGAGTTTGAAGTTCGCCAACCGCCGCGCGAAATCGCTCTCCGCGCTCCTGGAAATTTCGGAACTGATCCTGGCTCGCGCACGCCGGAGAAAGCAGCACGGCGTCTCCCGGCCGCGCGAGCTCAGACGCGCGCCGTACGGCTTCTTCGATCGACGCGGCGCCGTAAACATCCACACGCCCCGCGAGTGCGGCTTCGAGCTTCTTCGCGCTCTCGCCAATCAGTACGGCGGCGCGAACCCGCTTGACGGCCGCGTCCGCCAATTCTTCGAACGCGAGGTTCTTGTCGCGGCCCCCTGCGATCCAAATGAGATCTTCAGCAAAGCCCGCCAACGAGCGGATCGCCGCCCCTGGATTGGTGGCCTTGGAATCGTCGATGTAACGCACGCCCCGAACCTGCCCCACGAACTCGCTGCGATGTGGGAGGTTTGCGAATGAAGCCAACGCGTCTGCAGCGCGAACGGGGTCGACGCCAGCCGCGTAAACCGCAGCGAGTGCCGCGAGGACGTTCTCTCGATTGTGAAGCCCGGTCAGCTGCATCGCGTCGAGCGAAATCCGAATCGGCGCGGCGCCCTTTTCGCACAGAACGGCGGCGCCAGCATCCAGGCATGCGCCCGGCGAAACCGCGCCCCGTGTTCGAAACGGAAACACGCGTCCGCTTGCAGTCTCCGCGAACGCGGCAACCGTCGGGTCGTCGAGATTGAGAACCGCGGTATCGGTGCTGCGCTGATTCGCGAGCAGCCTCGCCTTGGCAGACGCGTAGTCGTCGAAGCTGGCATGCCGGTCGAGGTGGTCGGGCGTGATGTTCAGGATGACGGCAACCGCCGGCCGGAAGGTCTCTACGGATTCGAGCTGGAAGGACGAGATTTCGAGAACCGCGAAATCGAGCGGCTCGCCGACCAGTTCGAGCGCCGGTTTGCCGAGATTCCCCGCAGCGCGTGCGCGGGCGCCCGCCGCGCCGAGCAGCGCCTCGAGCAGGCAAACGGTCGTCGATTTTCCATTCGTTCCCGTCACCGCGATGATCGGCGCCGAGATGGATCGATAGGCGAGTTCGATATCGCCCCAGACGCGCTTCGCCCGTTTGCGGTAGCGCTCCGGAGGGACGCCCGGGCTCGGAACCACCAGATCGAAATCTCCAGCGTCGGGAAAGGGCTTGCCAAAAATGCGATCCACGCGCGGGTCGAGCTTCTCGAGTCCGGCCGATAGATCCTCGGCGCGCTCGTCGGCGGCCAGGACGTTCGCTCCCCGGGCGATGCAGAAATTGGCGGCGCTGCGCCCGGTCGCGCCGAGCCCCAGCACCAAAATCTTTTGATTCGCGATTCCGTCCATCAGCGAAGTTTCAGCGTGGACAACGCCACGAGCCCCAGGATTGCCGACACGATCCAGAAGCGGACCACGATCTTCTGTTCGGGCCAGCCGAGTTTTTCGTAGTGGTGATGAATCGGTGCCATCAGAAACACGCGTTTCCCCGTGATCTTGAACGACGCCACCTGGATCATCACGGAGAGCGCTTCGATGACGAAAATGCCCCCGACGATCGGGAGCAGGAATTCCTGGCGGATCAGCACAGCCATCGTTCCAAGTGCGCCGCCGAGAGCGAGCGAGCCCACATCACCCATGAACAGCTGTGCGGGCGACGCGTTGAACCAGAGAAAGCCGAGCCCGCCGCCGATCAGGGCGCCGCAGAAGATCGTGAGGTGCCCACTGCCGGGGACGTACTTGATGGCCAGGTAATCGGCGATTCCCAGATGCCCCGCCGCATACGAGAGAATCAAGAAGGTTCCCGCCGCGATCAGGACCGGTCCGATGGCGAGCCCATCGAGGCCATCGGTCAGATTGACGCCATTGCTCGTCGCCACGATCACGAACGCGGCGAAGGGGACATAGAAGATTCCGAGGTACGGCGTGAAATTCTTGAAGAAGGGAACGGCGAGATGCGCGTCGAAACCCGGATCCGTGTAGATCGCGAGCGCGACGCCGATGGCCATGAGGGTCTGCCAGAAGAGTTTGGCGCGAGCCGAAATGCCGCCGCTGTGGCCCTGCCTGACCTTGCGATAATCGTCGATGAATCCCAACAACCCGTAACCCGAAGTGATGCCGATGACGATCCAGACGAAGCGGTTGTCGAGGTTCGACCAGAGCAGCACCGACACCAGCAGCGAGAGCAGGATCAAGAGCCCACCCATGGTCGGCGTGCCCTCTTTGCTCTGGTGGTCCGGGCCGATGGCGCGGATCGGCTGACCCACCCGCAGTCTCTCGAGTGCGCGGATCAGCGGCGGCCCCACCATGAAAGCGATGAAGAGCGCGGTGAGCGTGGCCGCACCGGTTCGGAAGGTGATGTAGCGAAAGACATTGAACGCGCTGAATTCGGACGAGAATGGGTAGAAGAGGTGGTAGAGCATTCAGATTCCCTTCTCGGAGGCGATCGCTTCGACGACGCGCTCCATTCGCATGGATCGTGAGCCCTTCACCAGCACCGTGTCTCGTTCTCGCAGGAATCCACAGGCGCGCCGGCTCGCGTCAGCGTGATCGCTCGCAACGACGACGCGGGCTGGGTCCATTCCCGAATCGACCGCGCCGGTGGCGACGGTCTGGGCTCGCGCACCCAGCGCGATCAGGAAGTCGATCCCGAGCGCCGCCGCCAGCTCGCCAAGTGCCCGATGGGCGGCCTCGGATGTCGCACCGAGTTCTCCCATGTCGCCCAGGATGGCCACGGCGCGGTGATCGCCCTTGATTTCCGCCAGCAAGCGCAACGCGGCCTCCATCGATTGCGGATTCGCGTTGTAGGTGTCGTCGATGAGTGTGGTCCCGCCGGAGAGTTCGCGCCGTTCGAGGCGCCCCTTGATGCCCTGGTGGTTGGCGAGCCCCTTGATGATGTCTGTGACCGCAGCGCCCGCGGCGCTGGCCGCGGCCGCTGCGGCCAGCGCGTTGCTGATGGTGGTCGGCCCCAGGCCCTGCACCTCGACCGTGCCGCTTCCCACCGGCGTCTCGAGCTCGAACCGGTAGCCGAGGTCGTCGATCCATTCGATGTCCCCACCGCGAACGTCCGCGTCGATCGCGGTCCCGAAGCTGATCACGCGCGCTCGCGTCCGACTTCGCTGTGCGAGCACGCGAGGGTCGTCTGCGTTGAGGACCGCGGCGCCCTCTGCGGGAAGGTTCGCGATCAGGTCGCCTTTTTCCCGCGCGATCTCGTCTCGGCTTCCGAGAAATTCGATGTGCGCTGCTCCGACATTGGTGATCACGCCCACGGTCGGCTTCGCGATTTCGGTCAACTGCGCGATTTCGCCGCGGTGATTCATGCCGATTTCCACGACGAGCGCGCGGTCGGCTTCGCCCCGGCCGAGCAGTGTGAGTGGAAGACCGAATTGATTGTTCAGGTTTCCGGGCGTCCGATGGCAGGGTGCAGTCACCGACAGGATCGCCGCACACATTTCCTTCGTGGTCGTCTTGCCGTTGCTGCCGGTGATCGCGACGACGGGGCCACGAAATTCCGAGCGATGGCCCGCGGCGAGAGCACCGAGCGCGCGCGTGGTGTCTTCGACGGCGATGACGGGAATCTTCAGCGCGTCTGGCAACGCGCGGCCGCGCTCGACGACCAGTGCCGCCGCGCCCCGATCGAGGGCGCTCTGGAGGAAATCGTGCCCGTCGTGGCTGGGGCCAACGATCGCGAAAAAGAGCTCACCGCGTCCGACGCTGCGCGAGTCGATCGAAACTCCCGACAGAATGGCCGTGGCATCGCCTGCGACCAGTGCTCCCCCGATCCAGCGCAGAGCATCCTCGATGCGAAAGGCGACCGTCATCGCGAACTCCGCGCGAGCAGCGCGCTGCGCGCCTCTTCGCGATCGTCGAAGTGCAGGCGATCGGGCCCGATGATCTGGTAGTCCTCGTGTCCCTTGCCGGCGATCACGACCATGTCAGCCGGCCTCGCCAAGCCGATCGCGACTTCGATCGCGCGCCGCCGGTCCGAGATCATTGCGTAGGAAGCGTCGGTCGCGTCGAGCGCATCAGCCTCGACCCGCCGCAGCGCTGCGAGTCCCACCTCCACGTCTTTCAGGATCTGCAGCGGGTCTTCGGAACGCGGATTGTCGCTGGTGGCGACGACCCGATCGCTCCAGCGCGCCACGGCTTCGGCCATCAGCGGGCGCTTGCTGCGATCTCGATCGCCGCCGCATCCGAAGACGGTGACCAGCCGCTCCTTGGCGAGTGGACGAAGCGTCGCGAGCAGTTTCTCGACCGCGTCGGGCGTGTGCGCGTAATCGACGACCACCAGCGGATCTGTTCGCTGAGATGTCTGCACCCGCTCGACGCGCCCGGGAACCTGCGGGCAGTTCTCGATGCCTTCCGCGATGGCCTTTGGATCGATGTCGAGCGCAACAGCCACACCGCAGGCGACCAGGGTGTTCTCGAGGTTGAAGTCGCCCACGAGCGGGACTCGCAGATCCAGGGCTCCGCCCGGAAGCGCGATCCGCGCATCGGTGCCGCTCAACTCGACCTGGGCGCGTTCGAGGCGGACATCCGCAACGCCCTCGTGTTTGCGTGAGACGCGAATGAGTTTCGCACCCGACCGCTCGGCGGCGCGGATGAACGCGTCGGCGCTCGCGTCGTCGAGGTTCACGACGGCAGCTCCGCTGGCTGCGAGGTAGGTGTCGAATAGCCGGGCCTTGGCGCCCCGGTAGGCGTCCATGGAATCGTGAAAGTCGAGGTGGTCCTGACTGACATTGGTCAGCGCCGCGACCGCAAATTCACACCCCCAAACGCGATCGAGCGCCAGGCCGTGGGAAGAGACCTCCATCACCGCGTACGCGATGTCTTGTTTGCGCATCGCGCGCAGGCTGCGCTGGATTTCGCAGCTTTCCGGCGTCGTGTTGACGGCGGGTTGGCTCTTTCCCGCGTAGCGGGTGCCGAGCGTTCCGATCACTCCGACCGGAATTCCCGCGCGCTGTAGAATCGATTCGATGAGGTAGGTGGTGCTCGTCTTGCCGTTGGTTCCGGTGACTCCGATCAGCGTGAGTTCCGACGAAGGATTTCCAAAGAACCGCGTCGAGATCGGGGCGAGCGCTCGTCGGCTGTCTCGCACGGCCAGAACGGGACGTCCTGCGGAATCCAGATCCGTCGGCACGGACTCGGCGATCGCCGCCACCGCACCGCGTTCGAAGACGGCCCCGAGGTAGTCGTGGCCATCGACCGATCCTCCGCGCAGCGCGAAAAAGAGGTCACCGGCCTCGACCTGTCTCGAGTCGTAGCGGATGCCGCGAATCTCCAGGTTGCGCGCGGCGGCATTGGGTTCGAAGCCTTCCATGCGGAATTCGACAGGCAATGCGTCCCACAGCGTCGAGAGGAGCATCAGATCCCCTCCTCGCTGCTAGCCGCCAGCCGGGTTTCGAAGCGGATGCTCACGGCGCCGCTGTCGAGCGCGAAGATCGTACCGGGCGGCGGTTGCTGGGCGACGGCTCGCCCCTCGCCAGAAATCTTGACTTCGATTCGTCCTGCCGTCATCTG
>Ga0326597_10004293_pt1 | contig 20102 bp, 17 predicted proteins | sample RVTome_12_FD_203789 | JGI IMG/M metagenome (GOLD analysis project Ga0326597, IMG submission 203789) | Soil microbial communities from uranium-contaminated site in the Upper Colorado River Basin, Wyoming, United States - RVT100D185 | ecosystem: Environmental > Terrestrial > Soil > Contaminated >...
TACCTGCTCCCTTCCGTCGCCGCGGCGCGAAGCGCACGCCCGGCACGGGACCATCCGGGGGTCGCGGCCGTGCTCCCTCCATGCGCCCCGACGGCGACAGCCTCGCGTCTGCCACCGGTCCGCGACCTTCCCGAGGACGTGAAATGAAGCACATGCTTGTCGGGCGGCATACGGCCCGGCGCTCCCTCTGGGTGCTGCTGGGCGTGTCGTTCCTTGCCGGAGGCGCCGGTGTCTGGGCGATAGTGACGAATCTGGGCACGGTCGATGCCGTGCACGATCCCGTGGCGGTGCACGCCGATCAAGACGAGCTGAAGACGCTGGTCGTGAACAACCAGAGGCAACAGGCGTTCACGGAGGCGTTCGAGCTGGGCGACGAGCTGTTCGCGACCGCGTTCAACGCTCTCGACGGAGGGGGGGCGAACGTGGGCGTCGGCCAGCGCTACACGCGCGTTCCACGCTCGGACCTCAAGGGCGCCGGCGAATGGTTCAACCACACGCCGTTCCGGGTGACCGGGCCGAACGCCGCCGGCTGCTTCGAGTGCCATGAGCAGCCGTTCGAAGACGGGTCGGGAACCCCCGCCCAGAACGTCCATCGCGATCCGTTCCGCACGGGCATCGTCGGCCAGTTCGTCCAGCGCAACACGCCCCACGTCTTCGCGCCCGGCGCCATCCAGCGCCTGGCGGAAGAGATGACCGACGGCCTCACGGCCGACCAGCAGCGTCTGGTGGAGGACGTCTGCCGGTATGGCGGGACGCGCGCGGTCACCCTCGAGACCAAGGGTATCAACTTCGGTTCGCTGCGCGCGACGCGTACGCGGTTCAGCCCCTGTGAGATGACATTCAACACGGACAGCGTGCGCGGCGTGGACTTCCTGCCCTCGGTCGACAACCCGGCCGCCGCACCCCTGCTGATCGTGCGGCGTTCCAGTGGAAGGGGAGCCAGTCCTTCATCCGCGACTTCAACCGAGGCGCCTCGCACAACGAGCTCGGCATGCAGTCCGTGGAGATCGTCGGCGACAACGTGGACGGCGACTTCGACGGCGTGGCCAACGAGCTCACCATCGGCGACCAGACGGCCCTGGCCGTCTACCTGGCCGCCCAGCCCCGGCCGACCACGCTCCTGGAGCTCAACGCGCTCGACCTGCTCGACCCGCCGCTGACCATCGACCAGAAAGACGCCATCGTCCGTGGCCGCCAGTTGTTCCAGGACATCGGCTGTGGGAGCTGCCATGTCCCCAGCCTCACCGTGAACAACCGCATCTTCAGCGAGCCCAGCCAGAACCCCGCCTTCCGCGACGGCGACGCCTTCCCCGCCGGCCAGAACCCGGCCGCGCGCGGCGTCGACCCGCGGTTCCCGATCACTTTCGACCTCACGCGGGACCAGCCGGACAACCACATCCGGAGGCCGGACGGCAGCACGTTCAACCTGGGAGCGTTCCGGCGGGACAGCAACGGCCGGGCCGTCGTCGAGCTGTACGGGGACCTGAAGCGGCATGTGATGGGCCCGCGCCTGGCGGAGTCCGTCAACGAGATCGCGGGAGACGACGTGACGCCGATCCCCAACAACCCCCGCAATCGCCACGCCCCGGACACCTTCCTCACCGAGAACCTGTGGGGAGTCGGCTCGACCGCGCCCTACATGCACGACGGCCGTGCCACCACACTCACCGAGGCCATCCTCGAGCACGGGAACGGGGCGTCCGACGACACCAGCGAGGCGGCGCCCGCCCGCCGGCGCTTCCTGGAGCGGTCGACCTTCGAAAAGAAGGCGCTCAGCGCCTTCCTCGACAACCTGGTGCTGTTCAAGATCGAGGAGGAGGAGGTGCCCTCTGCCCTGTCCGCTCTGGCACCCACAACCACCAGCGGCGGCCGCCAGGTCGTCAAGATCAAGCCCAGGGGAGTCGGCATCCGGTTGCCGCAGGACTGAGGCGGCTGACGTTCACACGGCGGGGAGCCCCGGTGGGGCCTTCCCGCCGTCGTGTTGTCGTGGCCGTCAGTAGCGCTCGCCGGCGTCGTCGGCGGCGCGGTCCTCCTTCGCGGGCTTCACCCGCAGCGTGGTGCGCGCCGTCTCCTGCCCGGCGGCGATCTCGACGGTGTAGGTCCCGGCGGGGAGGTAGCGCTTGCGGCTCGCGTGATGGGGATCGGCCAGGATCTGCCGCAGGTCGGCGTCGAGCATGGGCTGGCCGGCTGTGGCCGGGGGCTGGTCGTCCTGTTCGTCGTCCTCGTCCGCAGCCAGGTCCTCGTCCTCCTCTTCCGCCTCCGGCTCGGCCGCCGGCGGCGCGGCCGTCGCCTTGGCCTGTTTCTGCTTCTCCAGGGCCTTGTTGCGCGCGACCGTCTCCGCGGCGGTGACGCGCGCGGGATCGGCGGAGAGGTCGTATTCGAGGACGTTGAGTCCGGGGGCGGCGCGGGCGGAGAGCTCCCTCCACGCGCTGCCGTGCTCGTCCTTGAGCACGATCCGCACGGGGGTGCCGTCGGGAAGCGACGACCACCAGGCAATGCGCACCACGGGCTCGTCCCGCGCCCAGGTGATGTAGGGATGCTCGCCGTAGCCCCGCCGCGGGTCGGCCTCCGCATTCTTGACCGGCAGCGCCACCAGTGGGCGGTTCATCCGCGCGCGCGTCAGCCGGCGAAGCGGGGCGGCCTCGGCCACGAACACGCTGCGGCCGTGCGTGGCCACGACCAGGTCGCCCTCGCGGGGGTGGACGAGCAGGTCGTGGACGGGGACGCGGGGCAAACCACCCGTGAGCGCGTGCCAGGTGCGCCCCTGGTCGAGCGAGACGAAGGCGCCGACGTCGGTGCCGACGTAGAGCAGGTGCCGGGCGCGCGGATCTTCGCGCACGGTGTTGACCGGCTCCGCGGGAAGCCCCGCCGCCAGCGATGCCCACGTGCGCCCGTAATCGGTCGAGCGCCAGACGTACGGCGCGAACTCGTCCTGGCGATACCCGCTCTGGGAGACGTAGACCGTGCCTTCGTCGAAGGCGGAGGCCACCACCCGCGTCACCCAGCGGCCGGGCGCCAGGCCCGCCGAGAGGTCCGTCCAGCTCGCGCCGCCGTCGCGCGTGCCCCAGACCTTGCCTTCGTCGGTGCCCGCCCAGAGGACGCCGAAGCGCCGGGGCGACTCGGCGATGGAGGTGAGCGTGCCGAACGGCACGTCGCCCTGCTCGGGGTTCGAGGTCAGGTCCTCGGAGATGGCCGTCCAGGTGGCGCCGCGGTCGAAGGAGCGATGGAGCTTGTTGGCGCCGTAGTAGAGCACGTCGCGGGAATGGGGAGACAGGATGAAGGGCGCCACCCAGTTGTACCGGAGCGGCTTCTCCTTCTTCTTTGCCGAGAGCTCGGGCCGTGGCCGGATCTTCTCGCGCGCGCCCGCCTTCAGGTCGAGGCGCGAGGCGTTGCCGAACTGGGACGCGGCGTAGACGGTGTTCGGGTCCTTGGGGTCCACCGCGATGCAGCTCCCGTCGCCGCCGTGGATCTCCTTCCAGGCGGTGGGGTCGCTCTTGCCGGGCTTGTAGGTGGACGGACCGCGCATGACGCCGTTGTCCTGCAGCCCGCCGATGATGTTGTAGGGTTTCGCGTTGTCGAGTGCCAGGGTGGTGAACTGGCCGACCGGGAGGTTGTTGACCTTGGTCCAGGTCGAGCCACGGTCGTAGGAGACGTTGAGTCCGCCGTCGTTGCCCGCGATCACGCGGTGGGGCGCGCGGGGGTCGACGAACAGCGCGTGGTGGTCCACGTGCACCCCGCGCTGGTCGAGGCCCTTCCAGGTGCGCCCGCCGTCGCTGGAGGCGAGCAGCGGCACGCCCGCGAAGTACACGCGCTCGGCGTCCTGGGGGTCGACGGCGATGCGGCCGAAGTAGTACCCGAACGAGTAGAAGACCTTGTCGATGCGGCCCTCGTGCGTCCGCCGCCACGTCTGTCCGCCGTCGTCGGTGCGGTACACCTCGGCCTGCACCACGTCGTTCTCGAACAGGTCGCGGTTGGCGTCTTCCAGGTAGGCCACCAGCTCGGCCACGGTGATCCGGCCCGCCTTCACGTCGCGCTTCAGGCGCGCGGCCTTCAATGAACGGGGGAAGTCGTAGCGGCGCAGGAAGCGCCCGATGAGCGCGTCGTCGAGCCGGACGAAGGCGGCGGCGTCGAGGGAGCGCAGGCGGCGAGGCGTCAGCTCGCCGCCCGGCGTCTCCTCGTCCACGGTCTCGGAGGCGGGCCGGCGGGACTGGTTGTCCACGACCGCGTAGAGCGTGTCGGGCCGCGACGGGGCCAGGGCGAGGCCGATGCGGCCCACGGTCGCCCCGGCCGGGAACCCCCCGCCGAGCCGCGTCCAGGTGGCGCCGGCGTCCGCGGACTTCCACAACCCGCTGCCCGGACCGCTCTCCAGGAAGTTCCAGGGCGCGCGCGCCTTCTCCCAGGTCGCGGCGTAGAGCACGTCGGGCCGGGCCGGGTCCTGGACGAGATCGATGGCGCCGGTCCGCTCGTCGACGAACAGCACCCGAGTCCAGCTGCGGCCGCCGTCCTGGCTCTTGTAGATGCCGCGCTCGGCGTTCTCCGTGTACAGGTGCCCGGCGGCGGCCACGTAGACGACCTCGGGATCGCGCGGGTCGACGAGCACGCGGCCGAGGTGGTGGGAGTCCGTGAGCCCGACGTTCCGCCAGGAGCGCCCGCCGTCGGTGCTCTTGAGCACGCCCGTGCCCGCGTACGACGTGCGGCTGGAGTTGCTCTCGCCGGTTCCGAGGTAGATCACCCGCCCGTCGGGGTCGGCCAGCGCGAAGTCGCCGATCGTGATCGAGACGTCGCCGTCGAAGAGCGACGTCCAGCTTCCGCCACGGTTGTCGGTGCGCCACAGCCCTCCGGTGGCGAAGGCCACGACCAGTGAGTCGGGATGGGCGAGCGGCGAGGCCACGTCCACGATCCGCCCGCCCTGGACCTCGGGTCCCACGCTGCGGAAGCGCAGGGCCTGCAGCGGCGAGGCCTGCTCCATGCGCAGCCGCTGCTCGTACCCGGCGAGCCGCGGCGCCGGGTCCATGCCCAGCGTCCGCGGGTGGAACCTCTCGCGCTCCTGCTCCTTGGTGAGGGGCGGCTTGCGGGTGGTCTCGGCCTTCTGCGCGGCCGCGGGCACGGCCGCCACGACCGTGAGGGCGACGAGAAGCCAGATATCGATCCGTCGCAGATGGACCTCCCGGGGCGAAAGCCCGGAGCCTATGTGCTCGCGCCGCGGCAGGTCAAATACCGATCACTTGTCAACATTCAATACCGATCACGGTTTCGGAACTCGGCCCCACCGGTGCTAATCTCGCGTCCGGCGCTCCCAGCGGAGCGTTACCGCGAACGTGCCGCGGCAGGTTCATCCTGCCGCGTACGCTTGATGAGGAAAAACGCGGAGCGGAGAGCGCCGCATTCTGGATTACTGGGAGGGTCGCAATGGCGGAGGTTGTACGGCCCCGGGCCGTCCTGAAGACGCGCCTGGGAGACATCGAGATCGAGTTCTTTCCGGACAAGGCGCCGGGCCACGTCAAGAACTTCCTGGACCTGGCGCGCAAGGGCGTCTACGAAGGCACCACGTTCCATCGCGTCATCCCCGGCTTCATGATCCAGGGCGGGGACCCCAACACCCGCGACCCCAAGGGCTCCCGCGGCGCGCACGGGACGGGCGGCCCCGGCTACACCATCAAGGCCGAGTTCAACGACACGTCCCACAAGCGCGGGATCGTGTCCATGGCGAGGGCGCAGGACCCCGACAGCGCCGGCTCGCAGTTCTTCATCGTGGTCAAGGACTCGAACTTCCTCGACGGGAACTACACGGCCTTCGGGCAGGTGGTGCGCGGGATGGACGTAGCGGACAAGATCGTCAACTCCCCGCGCGACCCGCGTGACAACCCCAACGAGCGTATCGACATGAAGGTGACGGTCCCGGAGTAGCCGCCCATGGCCGGCCCTGTCACGTGAAGGCGATGATCCTGGCCGCGGGCCTCGGCACCCGCCTGCGGCCGTTGACCCTCCTGGCGGCCAAGCCCGTCCTGCCCGTGCTGAACCGCCCGCTGCTGCACTGGACGCTGCAGCGGCTGGCGGGCCAGGGAGTGCGGGAGGTCGTCATCAACACCCATCACCTCCCGGAGTCGGTGCGCGAAGCGATCGGCGACGGTCGCGCCCTCGGGCTCGAGGTGCGCTACTCCCACGAGCCCCGCATCCTGGGGACGGGGGGAGGGCCGCGCGCCGTCCGCGACTTCTTCGGACGCGACCCCTTCCTGCTCGTCAACGGCGACGTGCTGTTCGACTTCGACCTCCGCGCGGTCGTGGAGCGGCACCGCGCTTCGGGGGCCCGCGCCACCCTCGTGCTGAAGCACCACCCCGAGGTCGGAGCCTACGGCGGCGTGGTCACGGGACGTGACGGCTGGATCCGCTCGATCGCGGGGCTTCCGCGGCCGACGTCGGGCCCGCCCGCGCTCTTCACGGGCGTGCACGTGCTCGACCCCACCCTCCTCGATCGGCTCCCGCCGGGCCCCTCGGACTCCGTGCGCGATCTCTACGTGCCGCTGCTCCGCGAGGGCGCGCCGCTGCTGGGAGTGCGCGTGCGGTCCGCGTGGTACGATTTCGGCACACCGTCGCTGTACCTCGACTCGCAGATCACCCTCTTGTCGCGCGGCTACGGCGGCCTCTCCCGCGGGCCCCTCGTGCATCCCGAGGCGAGGGTCCACTCGCGCGCGCGCCTGCGGCGCTCCGTGGTGGGCGGGCGCTCCCTGGTCGAGGAGGGCGCGGAGGTCTCCGACAGCGTCCTCTGGAACGGCGTGAGCGTCCTGGCCGGGGCGCGCGTGCGGAGGTCGGTCCTGACCACCGGGGCGACGGTCGGCCCGGGCGAGGTGGTGGAAGGGCAGATCGTGATCCCGTCCGATCGGCTGCCCACCCGTCCGGCCCGCAGCCGGTCGCGGAACGGCCAGCATCTGGTGGAGCTGCCTTGATGGCGACGATGGACAGCGCGGCCGCCGAGCTGGACCCGCGCATCGGTGCCTTCCTGGCCGAGCGCCGCGGACCAGCGGCGGCGGCGGTGCAAGTGACGGCGCTCTCGGGCGACGCGTCCACGCGACGGTACTACCGGCTCACCGCCCCGGAGGGCACCGCCATCCTGTCGCTGCACCTGGAGCCCTTCGACGCCGAGCATCTTCCGTTCATCGTGATGCGCCACCTGATGGCCGGATGGGGGATACCGGTGCCCGCCATCCTCGACCAGGACGGTCCCCGCGGCATCCTGGTCCTGGAGGACCTCGGGGATCTCACCCTGCAGGAAGCGCTGCGCGGCGCCAGCGCCCGGCAGCGCGAAGAGTTCTACCGCACCGCGGTCGACCAGCTCGTGACGCTGCAGCGCGAGGCCGCGCGCGGTCCGCGGCGCGCGCCCTGTTTCCAGGTCACCTTCGACATCGAGAAGCTGGCCTGGGAGCTGCACTACTTCTTCAAGCACTTCCTGGAAGGGCACCGCGGGGCGAACCTGTCCGTGGAGGACCGGTCCGTGCTCTCCGGGGGCTTCCACCGGCTCTCGGCGGAGATCGCGTCGTGGCCGCGCGTGCTCTGCCACCGCGACTACCACAGCCGCAACCTGATGAGGCACGGAGACCGGCTCCTCTGGATCGACTTCCAGGACGCGCGGATGGGGCCGGCCACCTACGACCTGGTGTCGCTCCTGCGCGACTCGTACGTGGACGTGGAGGAGGAGTTCCAGCAGGAGCGGGCCGAGGAGTTCCGGCAGAAGGCGCTTCCGCGGGAGCATCCCGAGGTCTTCCGGCGGCGGTTCGACCTCATGTCGGTGCAGCGCAACCTCAAGGCGCTGGGGACCTTCGGCTACCAGGCCTCGGTGAAGGGAAACCGCGTCTACCTGCCCTACATCCCGCGCACGCTGGCGAACGCGCGGCGCAACCTCTCGCGCTACCCGGAGCTGGGGCCCGTGTGGCGCGTGCTGGCCAACCACATCAAGGAGCTGCGTTGATGGACACGGTGCGCATCGTGGATTTCCGTGAGCACGTGGGCCGCGAGGTCCGCGTGCAGGGATGGCTTCACAACAAGCGCTCGAGCGGAAAGCTGCAGTTCCTGATCGTGCGCGACGGCAGCGGGTTCGCGCAGGCGGTGGTGGCCAGGGCGGCCGTGCCCGCCGAGGACTGGGCGGCCGCGGAGCAGATGGGGCAGGAGTCCGCGCTGGAGCTGACCGGCCGCGTCAAGGAGGACAAGCGTGCGCCGGGCGGGTACGAGGTGGACGCCACGGGCCTCACGGTCGTGCATGCCACCCACGACTACCCGATCACGCCCAAGGAGCACGGCACCGCGTTCCTGATGGAGCACCGGCACCTCTGGATCCGCTCGCAGCGCCAGCACGCGATCATCCGCGTCCGCCACGCGGTGGTGAAGGCCGTGCGCGACCATCTCGACGGCCAGGGCTTCACGCTGGTGGACACGCCGATCTTCACGCCCGCAGCCTGCGAGGGCACCACCACGCTCTTCGGCGTGCCGTACTTCGACGAGGGCACCGCCTACCTCACGCAGAGCGGCCAGCTCTACAACGAGGCGACCGCCGCCGCGCACGGCCGCGTCTACTGTTTCGGGCCGACGTTCCGGGCCGAGAAGTCCAAGACCCGCCGCCACCTGACCGAGTTCTGGATGGTGGAGCCGGAGATGGCCTTCGCCCACCTGCAAGACGCGGTGCGCGTGGCCGAGGGCCTGATCGTGTCCGTGGTCGGGCGCGTGCTGGAGACCCGCCGCGAGGAGCTGAAGGTGCTGGAGCGGGACGTGTCGAAGCTGGAGAACGTCCGGCCGCCCTTCCCGTGGCTGCATTACGACGACGCGATCAAGCTCATTCAGTCCAAGGGCTCGCAGACGCAGTGGGGGAGCGATTTCGGCGGGACCGACGAGACCATGATCGCCGAGGCCTACGACCGCCCCGTGGTGGTGCACCGCTTCCCCGCCGCCATCAAGGCGTTCTACATGGAGCCCGACCCGGATCGCCCCGAGCTGACGCTGTCCGCCGACGTCCTGGCGCCCGAGGGCTACGGCGAGATCGTCGGCGGCGGCGAGCGCATGAGCAGCGCCGAGCTGCTCGAGCAGCGGCTCGAGGAGCACAAGCTGCCGGAAGAGGACTTCCGCTGGTACCTCGACCTGCGGCGCTACGGCAGCGTGCCGCACGCCGGCTTCGGGATGGGCATCGAGCGGGTGGTCACCTGGATCTGCGGCCTGGAGCACCTGCGCGAGACGATCGCCTTCCCGCGGATGCTGTACCGCATCTACCCCTAGCCCCGGTGCTCGTCGCCTACGTCACCGGCCACGGTTACGGGCACGCGACGCGCACCGCGGAAGTGCTGCGGCACGTGCGCCGGTCCTCGCCGGAGACCGCTCTGTGTGTCGTGACCACGGCCCCGGAGCGACTCTTCCGCCGCGCGATCGACGGGGAGGTCGGCGTGCGCCCGGTGGCCTGCGACGTGGGCCTCGTGCAGAAGGATGCCCTCACCATCGACGAGCCAGGGACGGTGAAGCGCTGGAAGGTGTTCGCGGCCGACTGGTCGGCCCGCGTGGCCGAGGAGGCCGGTTGGCTTCGGGGCACGGGGGCGCGGATCGTGCTGGGAGACGTTCCCCCCCTGGCCTTCGCGGCCGCGCACGAGGCGGGGATCCCGGCCTTCGCCCTGGCGAACTTCTCCTGGGACTGGGTGTACGCGCATCTGGCGGCGCGGAATCCCCCGCTGCGCGAAGCCGCGGAGCAGGCGGCCGAGGCGTATCGCCGGGCCACGCTGCTCCTCGAGCTGCCGTTCGCCGGTGAGATGCCGGCCTTTCCGTGCCGGGAGCGCATCCCGCTCGTGGCGCGCCGGCCCCGCGTGGAACGAGCGGTGGCCCGACGCCTGCTCGGCCTGCGCGAGCGTCCCGCCGTGCTCGTGAGCTTTGGCGGTCTCGGCCTGCCTGGGTTCCGCGCCCGCTCCCTGGCCGGCCTGGCGGACTTCGACTTCCTGGTGAGCGAGCCCGTGGCCGACGCGCCCGCCCACGTGCGTCCGCTGGGGGCGGAGCGGCTCGATGCCGATGGCCTCGGCTACGAGGACGTGGTGGGGGCCGTGGACGTGGTGGTGACCAAGCCGGGGTACGGCATCGTGTCCGACGCGATCGCCGCGCGCACGCGCCTCGTCTACACCGAGCGCGGCGACTTCCCGGAGTACCCGGTCATCGTGCGCGAGATGGGGAAGTACGTGCCGGCGGTTCACGTCTCGAACGACGACCTGCTCGCCGGCCGGCTGCGGAGGGCGCTCGAAGACGTGATGGCGAGGCCGTTCCCGCCGGAGACGGACACCTCGGGCGCGCTCGTCGCCGCCCGACGGATCCTCGAAACGTAGCTACTTCCGGCCCGGCTCCCTGGCGCGACGAATGGACACCACTTCGCGCTTGCCGTCCACGTCCTTGAAGGTCAGCTGCACCTTCTCTCCGGCCTTCACTTCGGACAGGCGCGTCTTGGCCAGGGCGCTCACCTTCTCGGTCCGCTCGTCGTTGCCCAACTTCACCGTGATCGTCATGCCTTCGGAGTTGACGGAAACGACCACGGCCTCGACCGTGTCGTACTTCTTCGCCTGGTCCGCGGCCGCGCTCGGCTGGGCCCCCGCCGGGCCGGCGGCGCAGGCCGCCAGCACGAACGCCACGCACGGGATCCACTGACGCATCGTGGTCCCTCCTTGCGCCCTATTGTAGGACCTCGGATCCCCGCGGCCCCAACCCCTCTACTACAGCCCGATCCACTCCAGTCCGCTCATCGCGTACTGCTTGATCTGCGGCTCGTACTTGTGGAACAGGGCGATGTTGGCCGGAGGCACGTCCATCTCCCTGGCCCGCTCGCGGGCCTCGTCGGCCTGCTTGCGCAGCTCCTCCGCGCCGTCCTCGACGTCTTCCGCGCCCTCCTCCGCCGCATCCTCGGCGGCGTCGCTTCCGGAGCGCTCGGCGTGGGCGCGGGCCTGCCTGGCCTGCTCGGCCGCCTTCGCCATGGCCTGGGCCGCCTGGTCGTACATCTGACCCGCGGCCTCGGACACGCTCTTGCCGCCCGTGCTCCTGGCCACCTCGGCCGCCCACATCGTCTTGTAGACCTGCTCCACCAGGAAGCGGTACTCGTCGTCGCTCATTCCCAGGTCGGCCTGGGCCTGAGCCTGCGCCAGGCGGATCTCGTTGATCATCCCGAACGCGGTGGCCACGTCGCCGAAGTCCGCCTTGTCCTTCTTGCCGCGCGCCTCGATGTCCTTCTCGTACTTCTTGTAGACGTCGTACACGCGCCGGCGCACGTCCAGGAACTTCTGCAGGCGCGCTTCGTCGAGGAGGCCGTCCGCCGGCCGGCGGAACTCGCTCTTGTTCGCCTGCACGTGCAACGCTTCGATGCGGTCCTGTTCGCCGGTGGCCTGCTCCACCTTGCCCTTGGCCCACCAGGCCGCGCCGCCCACGCCCACGACCACGACGACGATTCCCAGCATCGCCACCGCCGCGCACCCGATGGCGACCTTCGCTCCTGTCGTCACTTGCTGCCTCCTTGGACCCGGTTTGGGTGAGGGGACGAGCTTACGATACGATGGATGTTTGGTCGAGGGCCACGGGGGCGCCGGCCGGGGGAGGGGACATGGAACCGACTTGGCATGACGGCCTGAGCCGTACGGCGCTCGTGGAGCTGGTCGAGGGCCTGCTCATGGCCATGGACAAGGCGGTTCCCCGGCTCGACGCCATCGCGCACCACCTCTCGCTCATCGCCCAGCAGGGCGAGGAGCAGGAGGTCGTGGGCGGAATCAGCGACCAGGTGGCCGACATCGGCGACGAGCTCTACGCCGCGAGCGACCGGGAGAAGCTGCGCGAGTGGGGCAACCAGATCGACATGCCCGAAAAGGCCCATTGAGCCAGCCGTCCCCGTGGACGCCCGTCCCGCTGCACGTCCGTCCGGCGATGAGGGCCGTATCCAACGGTCCCTCTGCGTCCTCTGCGGGACCAGTTGAGCCGTCCTCGGCGTCCCCTGCGGCAGAGAAGGTAAGCGTCGGCTTCGTCAGCCTCGGCTGTCCCAAGAACCTGGTGGACGGCGAGGTCATGCTGGGCCAGCTTCAGCGCCGCGGCCACGAGCTGGTGACGGATCCCCGCCAGGCGGACGTGATCGTGGTGAACACCTGCGCGTTCATCGATCGGGCCAAGCAGGAGTCCGTGGACACCATCCTGGAAATGGCGCAGGAGAAACAGGCCGGCCGGGCGCGCCGTCTGGTGGTCACGGGCTGCCTGGCGCAGCGTTACGACGCGGAGCTCCGGCACGAGATCCCCGAGATCGACGCCACTCTCGGCACCGGGCAGGTGGCCGACATCGTGGCTGCGGTCGAGGGCCGGGACACCCGGACCGACGCCGACGAAGGCCGGCCCACCTGGATCTACGACCACGCATCGCCGCGTGTGCTCTCGACGCCGCCGTGGCTCGCGTATCTGAAGATCAGCGAAGGCTGCGACTACACGTGCACCTTCTGCATCATCCCCAGGCTGCGCGGGCTGCACCGCAGCCGCGCCCTCGACGACGTCGTCTTCGAGGCGGAGGCCCTGGCTGCGCGCGGCGTGCGGGAGCTGGTGCTGGTGGCCCAGGACTCGACCCGGTACGGCCTCGACCGCGGCCTGCGCGACGGCCTGGCCACGCTGCTGCGCCGGCTCGGGCGCGTGGACGGGCTGCGCTGGATCCGGATCATGTACGCGTACCCGGCGACGGTGACCGACGGCATACTCGACGCGATCGCCTCCGAGGAGAAGGTGGTCAAGTACGTGGACATGCCGCTGCAGCACGCGAGCGATGCCGTGCTGCGGAGGATGAGACGGCCCACGGGCCGGGGGAACCTGCTGGGCATGGTCGAGCGCGTACGCGACCGCGTTCCCGGCGTCGCCTTCCGGACCTCGTTCATCGTCGGCTTCCCCGGCGAGACGGCCGCGGAGTTCGAGGAGCTGCTCGGCTTCGTCAGGTCCGCCGCATTCGACAACGTCGGGGTGTTCACCTACTCGGACGAAGAGGGCACGGGCTCATTCGACCTTTCGGATCGCGTGCCGCCGACCCTGAAGGAGCGCCGGCGGCGCCGGCTGCTCGCGCTGCAGCAGTCGATCTCGGCGCGCCGGAACCGCGCCCGCATCGGGGAACGGGTCGAGGTGCTGGTCGAGGGCACGCACCCGGACACGGACCTGCTCCTGCGCGGCCGGCTGGCCACCCAGGCTCCCGAGATCGACGGGTCCGTCATCGTCAATGACGGAACGGCCCCGCCCGGCAGCTTCGTCACCTGCGAGATCACGGAAGCGCACCCGTACGACCTGATCGGTCGCGTGGTCATTTGAGCGCTCGGCATCGGGAGTGAATCCCGCGCTCGCACCGCCTTGGCCCAACGTCGGAATATCCGCCTTATTCGTTGACTGCCACACCCTACGCGCTATATTAGTCAGGGCCGGTCTGGTGACCGTCGAGGCGGGGGCGATGCGCGAGGTGGTGAGGGAGGTGTCGCGCTAGCGCGCCGGCCCGCCAGGGAGCCTCCCGGAGCGCGTGAGCGCTTCGGGGTTTTCTCCTTGCTACGTCTGCACGTCCCTGGTACTATGTCCTTTCCAGCTCGGGGGGTTGCACCAGAGTGGGTTCTCCCACTCTTTTTTTTGGGAGGAGAACGGGCCTGACGGAGCGACTCAAGGAGACGCTGCGGGACGTGGCCGAGCGCGTGACAACGAGCCGCGGTTTCGAACTGGTCGAGGTCGAGGTGAAGCGGGCGCCCGGGGGACAACTCGTGCGCCTGTTCGTGGACAAACCGGGCGGCATCGGCCTCGACGACCTGCAGTCCGTCTCCGAAGAGGTTTCCGCCATCCTGGACGCCGAGGACCCGATCGAATCCGCCTACACCCTGGAGGTCTCTTCGCCGGGCCTGGACCGGCCGCTCAGGAGCGAGGCCGACTACAAGCGCTATCAGGGCCGCCTGGCGCGGCTCTCCAGCTACGAGCCTCTCGAGGGAAGGCGCCACTGGACGGGTCGCATCCTGTCCGTGGACGGGGGCGTGGTGAGCCTGGGCCTGGAGAAGGAAGGCGGCGCCGTGACGCGGATCCCCCTGGAGAAGATCGCGCACGGCCGGCTGGAAGTGGAATTCAAGTAGGAACCTGGAAGAAGAACGATGGCAGCCAACCAGCTTCGTCAGCAGATCGAGCAGATCAGCCGCGAGAAGAACATCAACCCCGAGGTCATCATTGCGGCCATCGAGGACGCCATCCTCACGGCTTCCAAGAAGTACTACAAGAACAACGAGGACCTGCGCAGCCGGTTCAACAACGAGACCGGCCAGATCGAGGTGTTCGCCGTCCGCCAGATCGTGGAGGTGGTCGAGATCCCCGAGACGCAGATCGGCCTCGAGGAGGCGCGCAAGCTGATCCCCGAGGCCGAGGTGGGCCAGGAGATCGAGTTCCCCAAGCCGACCGACATCCTCGGGCGCATCGCGGCCCAGACCGCGAAGCAGGTGATCTTCCAGAAGGTCCGCGAGGCGGAGCGCGACAACGTGTTCGCGGAGTACTCCGGGCGCGTGGGCGAGGTCGTCAACGGCATCATCAAGCGCCAGGAGATGGGTGACTTCGTGGTGGACCTGGGCCGGGCCGAGGCCATCCTGCCCCGCAAGGAGCAGAGCCGGGCCGAGACCTACCAGACCGGCGACCGCGTGCGCGTGGCCATCGCCAAGGTCCTGAAGAGCGCCAAGGGCCCGCAGGTGGTGGTGAGCCGCACCGATCCCGCACTGCTCGTGAAGCTCTTCGAGATGGAGGTGCCCGAGATCTACGACGGCACCGTGCAGATCAAGGGCTGCGTGCGCGAGGCGGGGGAGCGGGCCAAGGTCGCGGTCATCTCGCGCGAGAAGGACGTGGACCCGGTGGGCGCCTGCGTGGGCATGAAGGGCACGCGCGTGCAGTCCATCATCCGCGAGCTGCGCGGCGAGAAGATCGACATCGTGGAGTGGAGCGACGATCCCACCCAGTTCGTGATCAACGCGCTCTCCCCGGCCAAGGTCAGCCGCGTCTCCGTGATCGACGAGGAGCAGAAGATCATGGAGGTGGTGGTCGAGGACAAGCAGCTCTCCCTGGCCATCGGCAAGAAGGGCCAGAACGTCCGCCTGGCGGCCAAGATCGTGGGCTGGCGCATCGACATCAAGAGCGAGGAGGAGAAGCGCCAGGAGGTGGAGGCGGAGATGGCGCGCATGCAGCGCATCGTGGACGAGCTGCGCAGCCTGCAGGCGCTCGGGGTGTCGGACAAGGTGGTGCAGAAGCTGATCGACGCCGGAGTCGGTGGCCTGGCCCACCTGCTCGAGATGACCGACGAGGAGCTGGAGACGATCGAGGGGGTGGGGCCGGTGCTCGAGGCCGTCCGCGAGGCCGCGACCACCGCCAAGCTCGATTGGGACCACCGCGACACCGAGGAAGCGGCGCGCCTGGAGGCCGAGCGCGTCGAAGCCGAACGCCTGGCCGCCGAGCAGGCCGCCGCCGACGCGGCCGCCCTCGCGGCGGCGGAGGCAGAAGCCGCGGCGGAAGCGGAAGCGGCCGCCGCGGGCGGGGAGTCCGCGGTAGCCGCGGAGCCGGGCGCGGAGACCGAAGCGGAGGCGGCCCCGGTCGGTGAGGTGGCCGGGGAAGCGCCAGGGGGAGGGGAGCCGGATGTTGAACGTTAGGGTCTTCCAGCTCGCGAGGGACCTGAACCTCCCGAGCCAGGAGGTCATCGACCGCCTCAAGAAGCTGGGGATCGACGTCAAGACGGCCAGCAGCTCGGTCGATGAGGACACCGCGGACAAGCTCAAGCGCGCGCTCAAGATCGACGCGCTGGCCGCGCGCAAGCGACGGATCTACGGCAGCGAGGATGACGAGGCCGAGAGGGAGCAGCAGGAGCAGGCGCTGGCGGCGCGCATCGCCGCCGAGAAGGAAGCGCGGGAGCGCGCGGCGGCCGAGGCGCAGGCCGCGGCCGAAGCGCGCAAACGCCGGGGCAAGGGCGAGCTCGAGAAGCCGGCGCCCCGGCCGGCCGAAGAGCCGCCTCCCGCGCTCCTGCACGCGCCAGGCGCTCCGCGCCTCGCGCCCAAGGTGGCGACGCCGCCCCCGCCCCCACCCGTCGAGGACGAAGAGGAAGAAGAGGCGTTCGAGGACGAGGCCGAAGCCGCGCCCGCGCCACCGTTGGCGGCCGTGCCCCCGGCTCCGGCCGCTCCGCCGCCGCCCGCTCCAGCCGCCGCGGCCCAGGCCCCGCTCCCGACCATCCGCATTGCTCCCGCGGCGCCGCGGGTGAGCGGGCCACTGCGTCCGATCGCCCCGCCCGCGCCTCCTCCGCCGCCGCCCGTGGCGGTCGCGCCCGTGGCCGCGAGCGTCTCCGCGGCATCGGCGCCGCGGCCGGCGGCCGGGTCGGCGGCCACGGCCACGATGGCGACTTTCGTGCCCCGGCCCGTCCGGCCGATCGCGCCGCCCCGGCCCATCCCGCCGCGTCCGGTGGGGCCGCACCCGACGGCGGCCAACCCCTCGGTCGGGTCCAGCCTGCCGCGGTCGCCGCACGCGGTCACGCCCGGGCGGCCAGGCATGGTCACTCCGCTGCGAGCGGTCTCGCCGCTGCCACCGCGTCCGGGCGGACCTCCTCCCGGGATGCGGCCGGTCGGCCGACCGGCGCCGTCGACCGCGCGCCGCGACCGCACGCGCGGGCTGCCGCCGCCTCCGAAGGAAGAGCGTCCCGTCTACACGGGGCCGCCGCGCAACATCACCCTCACCGAAGGCGTCACGGTGAAGGAGCTGGGCGAGAAGATGGAGGACGTCAAGAGCCGCGACATCATCAAGGCGCTGCTCGGCCGCGGCATCATGGCCACCCTCAACCAGACGCTCGACCCGCCGCTGGCCATCGAGATCTGCAAGGAGTTCGGCTACCAGGCCTCGATCCAGACGTTCGAGGAGGAGCTCGAGCACGAGCAGGCCGGCGAATCGAAGCCGGAAGACCTGGTCCCGCGCGCCCCCGTGATCACGGTCATGGGCCACGTGGACCACGGCAAGACGTCCCTGCTCGACGCCATCCGCGAGACCTCCGTGGCCGCGGGCGAGGCCGGCGGCATCACGCAGCACATCGGCGCCTACCACGTGGACGTGGGCACGCGGAAGGTCGTCTTCCTGGACACTCCCGGCCACGAGGCCTTCACCTTGATGCGCGCGCGCGGAGCCAAGGTGACGGACATCGTCGTGCTGGTGGTGGCCGCCGACGACGGCGTCATGCCGCAGACCGTGGAGGCCATGGACCACGCCAAGGCCGCCGGCGTGCCCATCGTGGTCGCGGTGAACAAGATCGACAAGGCGGATGCGCAGCCCGACCGCGTGAAGCAGCAGCTCTCCGACCGCGGGCTCATGCCCGAGGAGTGGGGCGGCACCACGGTGTTCGTCAACGTGTCCGCGAAGAAGAAGCAGAACCTCGAGCAGCTCCTCGAGATGCTCCTTCTCGTGGCCGACCTCCAGGAGCTGAAGGCCAATCCCGGGAAGGCCGCCGGCGGCACCGTGCTGGAATCCCGCCTGGACAAGGGCCGGGGGCCCGTGGCCACGGTGCTCGTGCAGGACGGCACGCTCAAGATCGGGGACTCCGTGGTCGCGGGCGCGGTGGCGGGCAAGGTCCGCGCGCTCGTGGACGAGCACGGCCGCCGCCTCAAGGAAGCCGGCCCCTCGACGCCGGTCGAGGTGCTGGGACTGCCCGCGCTGCCCGAGCCCGGGGACCCGCTGTTCGTGGTCACCGACGCGGCCAAGGCGCAGCAGATCGTGGGCTTCCGGCAGCTCAAGCTGCGGGAGAAGGCCATGGCCGCGTCCTCGCGCATCAAGCTCGAGGACCTCTCGCGCGCGATCGCGGAAGGCCAGCTCCAGGAGCTGCCCCTGGTGGTCAAGGCCGACGTGCAGGGGTCGCTCGAAGCGGTCACGGACCAGCTCGGCAAGCTGCCGCAGGAGAAGATCAAGCTCCGCATCATCCGCTCCGGCGTGGGCGCCATCAGCGAAGGCGACGTGCTGCTGGCCGCCGCCTCCAACGCGGTGGTCATCGGGTTCAACGTGCGGCCGGAGCGCAAGGCCTCCGAGGTGGGCGAGCGGGACGAGGTCGAGATCCGGCTCTACACCGTCATCTACGACGCGATGGAGGACATGAAGAAGGCCATGGAAGGCCTGCTCGAGCCCACCATCCGCGAGGTGCGCCTGGGCGCGGCCGAGGTTCGTGACACCTTCAAGATCTCCAAGGTGGGAACGATCGCCGGCTGCTACGTCACCGACGGCCGCGTGAACCGCAACGCGATGGTCCGGCTCTTGCGCGACAACGTCGTCATCCACACCGGGAAGGTATCCTCGCTCAAGCGCTTCAAGGACGACGCGTCGGAGGTGAAGTCGGGCCTGGAGTGCGGCATCGGCATCGCCGGCTACAACGACCTCAAGCCGGGCGACGTCATCGAGTTCTTCACGACCGAGAAGGTCAAAGAGACTCTCGAATAGCCTAGGCGCGGTGGTTATCGGGCTTCTGACGCTCGAGTTGCACTTCCCGGGGGCACGGTCGCTCAAGGACAAGCGGCAGGCTCTGCGCAGCCTGGAGACGCGCCTGCGAAACCGGTTCAACGTGGCGGTGGCCGAGGTGGAGCACCAGGACCTCTGGCAACGCGCCCGGCTGGCCGTCGTCTCCGTCAACACGGACCACGCCCACCTCGATTCCACCCTCAGCAGCGCCACCTCCGAGGCGGCCAACGCGCGGGACATCATGGTCCTCGACTCCCACACCGAGGTGCTGTGAGCGCCCGCAGGACGGAACGTCTGGCCGGGCAGATCCAGGAAGTGCTGGCGGGCATGATCACGGCCGGGCTCAAGGACCCGCGCATCGGCTTCGTGACGGTGACGCGGGTGGCGCTGACCCAGGACCTGCGCCTGGCGCGCGTGAGGGTCGGCGTCCTGGGCGACAAGGCGCAGCGCGACAAGACCATGGTGGGCCTGCGCCAGGCCTCCGGCTTCCTGCGGCGGGAGCTGGGCAAGCGCCTGCGCGTCCGGCACACGCCGGAGCTGGCCTTCCAGTACGACGAGGGCCTGGACGCCACCGATCGCGTCGCGAAGCTGCTCGCGGAGATCAAGCCCACGGACTCCACGCCCGACGGCGACGAGGAGTAGCCGTGGACGGCGTGCTGGTGGTGGACAAGCCCGCCGGGCCCACCTCGCACGACGTCGTCGAGCGCGTGCGGCAGGCCCTGCGCGTGCGGCGTGCCGGCCACACCGGGACGCTCGATCCCTTCGCCACCGGCGTCCTGCCCATCTGCGTGGGCAAGGCCACGCGGCTGGCCCGCTTCCTTTCCGAGAGCGACAAGTCGTACCGCGCCACGGTGCGCCTGGGGTTCGCCACCAGCACCGACGACCTCACGGGTGAGCCCGTGGAGCCGCGGTGCCCGCGCGCCGTGGACATGGGCGAGGTGAAGAGCGCTTGCGCTCGGCTGACCGGGGCGCTGCGGCAGGTGCCGCCCGCCTACTCGGCCAAGCGGGTGGAGGGCCGCCGCCTTTACGAGCTGGCCCGGAAGGGTGTAGCGGTGGAGCGCGCGGCGGTGCCGGTGACCGTCCATGCGCTGGACGTGCTGACCGTCGAGGGCGACCGGGTCGAGCTGGAGGTCCGCTGCTCGGCGGGCACGTACGTACGGGCGCTGGCGCGCGACCTCGGCGAGGCGCTCGGCACCGGCGCGCACCTGGCGGCCCTCAGGCGCATCGAGGCCGGGGGCTTCGGCCTCGCGCAGGCCGTGGCCTGGGACGCCCTCGTGGCCGGGGCGGCCGACCGTCTCCTGCCGCTGGGCGAGGTGCTGCCGCACCTGCCGGCGGTGCACGTCGGCGAGGAAGGCGCGGCGGCGGTGCGCCACGGCCGTGACCTCGACCGCCGGCTCGTGCTCGACCATTTCCCCGAGAATCCGCCGCCGCCCCGTGTCCGTGTCCTTGATCAGGCAGGCCACCTGCTCGCCCTCGCGGTGCCACGGGGCTTCGCGGCGTCGGCACCGGGCCTCCCCGTACCCCCCGTCCTGCACCCGGACGTCGTCCTCGCCGACTGACGTCGTCGCGTACCTCTTCAACGCAGAGAACGCAGAGAGCCGCAGAGAGCGCAG
>Ga0326597_10004294_pt1 | contig 20101 bp, 15 predicted proteins | sample RVTome_12_FD_203789 | JGI IMG/M metagenome (GOLD analysis project Ga0326597, IMG submission 203789) | Soil microbial communities from uranium-contaminated site in the Upper Colorado River Basin, Wyoming, United States - RVT100D185 | ecosystem: Environmental > Terrestrial > Soil > Contaminated >...
GCTCACCCGGATGCGGCCCTCCTGGAAAGCCGCAGTCGGCAGGAGCACGTTCCTGAGAAAAGCCGTCGCCCGCGCCGCTTCCGGAAAATCCTGCGCCGCGGCCGCGCGCCGCAGCGGCTCGAACTGCTCGATGACCGGGGCCGTCCAGGCGGCACGGCGCGTCTCGAGGCGATCGACCGAATCGCGAAGGGACGTGCCGTCGCCCCGCTTGGCGGCAAGGCGGGTGCGCTCGAGCAGGACCGCCAGGTTGTCGGGCTCGAGCTCGAAGAGGGCGGCCAGGGCCTCCTGCGCCTGGGCATCGGCGCTCGGACCGCCCGCACGCTCGATCTCCTGAACGAGCGCGAAGCGAGCGCGCCGATTACGGGGATCGAGATCGACCGCCCTCCGGAGGTGGGCGATGCCCTCGTCGAGCCGGCCTCGCGTGGTCTCCATTCGCGCCAGCAGGAACGCCACCTCGGCGCTCTCCGGCGCCAGGGCCGCCGCACGCTCGATTGGCGGCCCGGCGGCGTCGAGCTCGCCGAGCCTGAGATGCGCCAGGCCCAGGTTGGCCCAGGCCGCCGGCTCGGCGGCGACCGTCAGGGTCGCGCGCGCGAACTCTTCCTTCGCGTCATCGAGAAGGCCGACCTGGAGCGAGGCGAGACCGCGGTAGAAGTACCGCGTCATCGCTTCGTAGGCTGCCGAGCCTTGCACGGGAAGCCGGTCGCCGCGGCGAGCGACGAGGACGAGATAGGCGCCGGCCGTCAGCGCGGCGAGCGCCAGCCCAGCCGCTAGGACCCGGAGGGACGTTGTTCGACTCGATTGCACGTCAGCTCAAAAGCGAACGGGATGAGTCTACCATTCGCACTTCGAGCTTCGTGGCCTCCGGGCGCAGAGCAGTGGGTCAGTTGGAAATCATGCGACCCACGGTCCGAATCTTCCTGGGTTCCGCCTGCTATACTGGCGCGATCAGGAAAGAGCGGCGCGGCACGATCCGCGAGCAAGTCGCGCAGGAGCGCCGCCCGTTCGTGCGCTTCTTCGCCTGCGAGGAGGATTGGTCGCACGAACCGCCGGACGCCCCTGCCCCACGCGGCCGCAACGGGGGCCGAGCCGTTGCTCGTCGCGGCGCGATGTCCGGCGGTCAGCGAGCGGCGCCGTTACGGAACGCCCACCGGCTGCGGCGCCGCCTCCATCCAGCGAGCCCGCAGGGCGGCGCGATCGACCGCCGTCCCACGCAGGTAGACCGCGTTGATCTTCCGCGTATTGGTGATGTCGTCCAGCGGATTCGCGTCGAGGACGATGAAGTCGGCGCTCTTGCCGGCCTCCAGCGTGCCGACGTTGGCGAGCTGCAGTAGGTCGGCGGCGTTGCGTGTGGACGCCGTGATGACCTGAGCCGGCGTCATCCCGCACGCCACCATGTCCTCCATCTCGAGGTGGTGGGCCCACGGAGTGCTGCCGTCGGTTCCGAGCGCGATGCGCACTCCGGCCTCATTGAGCTTGGCCAGATTCCGCGCCTGGATTCCGAACGTCTTCTGCAGCGCCGGCCGGTCGGTGGCCGCGTCCTGCAGCTTCTTCAGCTCGGCGGCGGGCACGCTGTCGCTCAGCCAGCTCAGATCCACCGCCACGCCCCGGTCTGGAAGGTTCGGCACGACGACGACGTTCGGACGCTCCTTGAACATCGTCAGGCCCTCCTCGTCGATGTCGCGGTCCCGCACCCCGTGAGCAAAGGCGTCGAGCCCGGCCCGCATCAGCCCCTTCGCATCCTCGAGCGTGAAGATGTGGGCGGTGACGCGGAGCCCGTGCTTGTGGGCCTCGTCGATGACTGCGCCGTACAGTGCCGGCGTCAGCTTCTTGTACTTCCCGTCGCGGTCGTCTACCCAGATCTTGACCAGATCGACCTTCCTGGCGGCCAGCTCCTGGACGGCCGTCCGGGCCTGCGCTTCGCTCTCGATCCAGTAGGGAATATCCGAGCGGCCGGGCTCCGGCATCGTGATCCCGCGGCCCGCCGTGCGAAGCCGCGCGGCATTGGGGATGACCTCCTCGCGCACCTGGAACGCCAGATCGCCGGAATCCTGGCCGAGACTCGTGGCCACGCCGACTCCGTAGTAGGCCTTGCGCTCCAGGTGGTCGACGAGCCCCTCGCGCGTGTTGGCGAGATGGTTGTGGGTGTCGACGATCGCCGGCATGACGGTCTTGCCGCTCAGATCCACGCGGGACGCGCCGGCCGGGACTTCCACCTGGCCTGCGCCCCCAACCTGGACGATGCGGGTGTCATCGACGATGAACGTGGCGTTCTCGATGGGCGCGCTGCCATCGCCGACAATGAGCCGCGCCCCTTCGAAGACCGTCACGCTCGACGCCGGCGCCTGGTCGGTGGCCGGCGCCGAACAGGCGGCGCCAAGGAACAGGCCATTTACCAGCAGCGCGGCGACGGCAAACGCACGGCATGATTCCGTTGTGACTCGACGCATTGAAGCCTCCATGAATCTGTCTGAGCGGCGCAATCCGAAGCGATTCTACGCTCAAAAAGGTATAAATACCGGACCATGGTTCTGGAGCAGTTCTACCTCAACTGTCTGGCGCAGGCATCGTACCTCATCGGCGACGAAGAAACGCGCACCGCGGCGGTGGTCGACCCGCGGCGCGACATCGAGGTGTATCTGGAAGAGGCGGAACGTCACGGCCTGCAGATCCGCCATGTGTTCCTGACCCATTTCCACGCGGACTTCGTCGCCGGCCATCTGGAGCTCCGGAATCGGACGGGGGCCACCGTCTACCTGGGCGCGCGGGCCCGTGCGGAGTACGCCTTCACCCCCATGGCGGATGGGGAGACGGTCGAGTTCGGCCGCGTCCGCCTCCGCGTGCTCGAGACGCCCGGACACACGGCCGAATCGATTTCCATTGTGGTGTACGACCTCGCGCGCGATCCGCGTCGTCCGCACGCGGTGCTCACGGGCGACACGCTGTTCATCGGCGACGTCGGCCGCCCCGATTTGAGGGCCTCGCTCGGCTGGTCGGCCACCGAGCTGGGCCACCTTCTGCACGAGTCGCTGAGCACGAAGCTTCTGCCGCTGCCCGACGACACGCTGCTCTACCCCGGACACGGCGCCGGATCGCTCTGCGGCAAGAGCCTCAGCGCCGACACCGTCTCCACGATTGGCGAGCAGCGGCAATCGAACTACGCCCTGCAGCCCATGTCCGAGGCCGACTTCGTGGCGCTCGTCACCGCCGATCAGCCCGATGCGCCCCCCTACTTCACCTACGACGCGATCCTGAACTCGAAGGAACGACCGACGCTCGACGCGAACCTGCGGCAGGCGTTGAATCCGCTGCCGGTCGATCGCGTCCTCGAGCTCCAGCGGGAAGGCACGCAGCTGCTCGACGTCCGCGAGCCCGGCGACTTCGCCCAAGGGCACCTCGCCGGCAGCATCAACATCGGTCTGAGCGGACAGTACGCGACGTGGGCCGGCACGGTGCTCTCCCGCGAGCGGCCCATCGTGATCGTGGCCGAGCCGGGGCGGGAACAGGAGGCCGCCACGCGATTGGGGCGGATTGGGTTCGACAACGTGGCGGGCTATCTCGACCACGGCATGCAGGCGCTCGAGGCGCGACCGGATCTGCTGCGGCAGACCGATCGCACGACGGCCGCTTCGACGGCGGAGGAGCTGGCCTCGCCGGAGCCTCCGCTCGTCCTGGACGTCCGGACGCCGCCGGAGTGGAAGAGCAAGCACATCGCGGGCAGCGTGAACGTGCCGCTGAACCAGCTGCAGGCGAGAATGACCGAGGTGCCGCGCAACCGTCGCATCGTCGTGCAGTGCGCCGGCGGCTACCGATCGTCGATTGCCGCCAGCCTGCTCCAGGGCGCCGGGGTCGAGAGCCTCGTCGAGCTGGTCGGGGGGCTCGCCGCCTGGGAAGCCGCGAAGCTGCCGCTTCAGACGCTCCCGACCAATGTCGCCGGATGAGTGAGGCCCGGTGCCGGCCGGCCGCGATCAGCGAACCGGCGTCGACTCCGTCGCGCCCGCGCGGCGGAGCCGATAGAGCCGCGACTCGCTGCCTCTCCACGGCGCGGCCGCCATCAGCTCCAGATCGGACCTCGCGTCGAGGAATCCGATGGTGTTGCGATAACGGTCCTGCGACAGCGAGAAGGCGCCGTGAAACGCCAGGTATTCGACGCCGCGCGACTGGAGGTAGTCGATCGCCGCCTCGGACGGGAAGTCGCGCACGCCCTCGAGCAGCTCGTCGTACGACGGCGGAAAGAACCCGCTGTTCCCGTTCACGAGCCGTTGCCAGTGCCAGGTCGAGAAATAGAGGTAGCGCGCATCCCACCACGCCATGCCCTGATCGGGCGGCATCGGAAACTCCGCGAGCACCGCGGGCGGTTGTCCGGCGAATACCGAGTACACGGGCGGCGGCTCCGGCCAGACCGGCATGAGCGGCATGCGCGGGATCGCTTCGAACATCACCGCCGCCAGCATGGCCCCGCTGAGCGCTATCCGCCATCGCGGCCACCGCCGCAGCAGGCGCGCGGCGCCGTAGCCGGCGAGGATCGCGAGCGTCAGGCCGACGAGCAGGCTGAATCGGGCGGGCACGCGAAGGCTTCGAAACGGCGAGAGGTGGCCGTGGAGCCAGGGGAAGACGCTGCCGTGGAGTCCGAGCGATCCATCGACGGCGAGCGCGAGCGCCAGCACGTAGCCCATCCGCGACACCGACAGCGGCGGCCAGAGCGCCACGGCCGACAGCACGACCGGTGTGACCCCGGGAAAGAGCTGACGCTCGGCAAGGCTCTGGAACGACCAGCTGCGGTACGTCCAGGTCCGGTAATGAGCCTTGAGATAGTCGGGCCCCTCCGCGCTGTAGGTCTCGACGGTCTGAAGCGAGCGTTCGCCCATCATCGGCTTGCTCGCGACGTACTGCGACGCCACAGGCGCGATCAGCACGGCCGCGAGCAGCGCGCCGGCGGCGAGCGGCCCCACCGGACGCCACGGCCGGCCGCGCCCGAGCCAGAGCGCGACGCCGAGCACGCACATGTAGGCGGCGAGAAACGCGCCGTAATACAGCGACGACAGCGTCTGCAGCGCGTAGGCCAGACCGGTCGCGACGCCGTCGCGCAGCCGTCCGGACGCCAGCGTGCGATGGAGGCCCCACAGCGCGAGCGGCATCCACATCGCCATCTGGAGCTCCAGGTGGCTGTAGTGCTCGAAGCGGTACGGGTAGAGGGCGAAGATCGCGCCCGACACGAGTGCCGCGTCCCGGCGTCCGGTCAGCGCGCGGACCAGGAGGAACGCCGTGACGCCCGAGAGCACGAATCCCGACAGAAACAGGAGGTTGTAGACCAGGACCGGATGCACGCCGAGCCAGAAGAGCGGCGCGCTCATGAGCGCGGGCACGATCAGCGCGTCCGAGTACGTCAGCGTGAGCCGTTCCGGATAGAAGATGTTGGCATCGAACAGCGCCAGCGGGTCACGCGGGAGCTGATGGCTGACCCACGCGAGCCGCCAGATCGAGAAGAGCGGGTCGCCCAGGTCGGGCACCGAATAGAGGTCCCGCACCTGCGGCCACGTGAGGGCCGCGACGAGCGCGGCGAAGCCGACCGTCAACGCGGCGAAGCCGCCGATTCGGCGCCGCCAGACGGCTGTCTCGCGCGGTGCGAACAGGCGCTGTTCTTCGAGAGCAAGGGGAGCGCGCGCTCCACGGACGATCAGCGCGAGCACCGACGGCCGTGGGACCAGGAGGTGCCGGAGCGCCAGCAGCGCGGCGGTCATTATGTACAGCCGCGTTGGCGACGTGACCGACAGGCGCAGGCCGCCGAAGTGCCAGACCCCTCCACCGGTCCACGCCACGCCGAGGCCCGCCAGGAAGAGAGCGACCACCAGCCAGTCGGCGGCGACCGCGAACCTGGAAACCGGCGGCAGGTCGGGCGAGGCGATTGTCTTGTCAGCCGGGGATGAGGACGATGGTGGGGTGATCTCGTCGGACGCCGACACTGACGTGAGTATAGCCTACGCATGAGGCCGTGGCGCCGTCGGCGTCAGGGTCAGCCGCGGGGCCCGGTCATGGCGAGCGCGCGCTGCTCCACCGCGATCCGTCTCAGAAGCAGCAGACAGAAGAACCCGGTTGCCAGAGGTCCCGCGACGCGCGCGCCCGCCATGAGGGCGACCGCCACGAGCTCGCCGGCGACGCCGACGTAGTTGGGGTGGCGGAGGTAGCGATAGGGACCGGAGCTGACGAGCCGCGCGCCCGGCACCACGATGACGCGGAAGGTCCAGCGCGGGCCGAGCGAGCGAATGGCCCACCACTTCAGCGCCTTCGCCGCGATCCAGAGTATCGCTCCGGCGACAACCACCGCCGTCGGCGGCGCTCCCCGCGCCGCGCCCTCCCCAATCATCGCGAGGAATGCGGCGGGATACGCCACCCGCATCGTCGTGTACACGTCGCCCGGCGGCTCGATGCCGCCTCTTGCGCGCTGACCGCGCTCGTTGCGCGCGGCGAGGCGTGCCTCCATGAGCATCGGCATGAAGACGATGAGGAGGAGGGCGATCAGCATGGCTTCGCGGCGGCGGTCCGTCGAGCGACGTCCGCCAGGTCGCAGTCGCCGGCGCGCGCCACGAGCGCGCGCACGAGGCCGGGCGCGAAGCCGGCGCCAGCCGCGGCCAGTCGAAGGGCGGCCGGCGATGCGACGAGCGCGCGCAGCGCGCGGTTGAAGCGCCATTTGGCCGCGAACTCCCTCCGCCGAGCCAACGCCAGGCGCGCATGGACGCCCGGCCATCCGTGCTCGAGCGCCTCGAGCGCCGCCGCGGCTGCCAGCTCGCCGCCGCTCACGGCGAACCGCAGCCCGTCCCCAGTCATCGGATCGATGAAGCCCGCCGCGTCGCCCGCCAGAAGCAGCCCGTCGACGGCGCGATCGACCGCGTCGACGGCGAGCGGCCCCAGGACGACTGGCGGCCCCACCAGACGCCCCCCGGCGAACCGATCACGCAGAAGCGGGTCGGCGGCCAGCTCGCGCCGCAGCACCGCTTCGGGATCGCGCAAGCCACCCGCGTCGATCGGCTGCACGAGGCAGACGTTGGTCGCCCCGCCCGCAACCGGCGCGACGCCGATATATCGGCCACGCCGGATATGCATTTCGCCCAGCGACCCTTCGCCGCCCGCGTCGCCGAAATAGGCACCGATCGCCCAGCGTTTGGGCCGACCGGGATGGCGGGCCAGGCCGAGGCCGAACGCGAGGGCCGATCGCCGGCCGTCGGCGGCGATCGTCACGCGCGCGCGAAGGCGATGCGCCGATCCGGCCGCGCCGACGGTCACGCCGTCGACCAGGGGAAACCCGCCGCGGCGTTCGGTCACGACCGGAGCTCGCACCACGACCCCGCACTCGAAGATGGCGCCCGCCTTGACCGCCTCTTGAATGAGCGTCCAGTCGAGATCGCGCCGCGTCAGGGCGAGGCCGTGCAGCCCGGCGGGATACCGGCCTTCTATCGACACGCCCCCCTCCCCTGTCACAACCATGCCGTCAATGCGCAGGCTGCGGGGCTCGACGGGCCCCGCCAGGTTCAGCCGGCGCAGCAGCGCCAGGGTGCCTGGGTTGATCGTATCGCCGCAGAGCTTGTCGCGAGGAAACGCCGCGCGATCCACCATCCGGACGCGCGCGCCGGCGCGCGCGGCCACCGCGGCGGCCACGGCGCCCGCGGGGCCGGCCCCGACGATGAGGAGGTCATCCATCACTCCGTCCACCCGGCTCGGCGCGCCGGCGCCTGCTCACACCCGTCCGATGACCATGGCGCTGTTCTTCGACCCGAACCCGAGACAGTTGCAGAGGGCCGCTTCGACGTCGGCGGCGCGGCCGCAGTTGGGCAGATAGTCGAGATCGCAGGCCGGGTCCGGATCCGCCTGGTTGATGGTCGGCGGCAGAAACGCCCGCGACAGCGCGAGCGCCGCGGTCACGATGCCGGCGGCGCCGCTCGCCCCCTGGGGGTGGCCGATCATCGACTTCACCGAGGATCCGGCCAGGCGCTCCGCATGATCCCCGAACACCTGGCGCACGCAGCGGGATTCGACGGCGTCGTTGAGCAGCGTCGACGTGCCGTGGTAACTGACGTAGCCGATCCGCTCGCGCGCCCGGCCGGACCGCTCGATGGCGAGATCGATCGCGCGGACGATCTCGTCGCCGTCGGGCGCCATCTGCACGCGATGATAGGCGTCGCAGGTCGAAGCGTAGCCGTCGATCGACGCGTAGATGGTCGCGCCCCGCGCGCGCGCGCGGTCCTCCCGCTCGAGCACGACCATCCAGGCGCCCTCGCCCAGCACGAACCCGTCGCGGCCCCGGTCGAACGGGCGCGACGCGGACGCCGGCGTGTCGTTGTACGCGGTCGAGACGACGCGCATGCGCGAGAAGCCGAACATCATCCCGGGGGTGACGCAGGCGTCGGCGCCGCCCGACAGCACGACGTCGGCCTCGCCCGATCGCAGCAGCGCCGCGGCGTAGCCGATCGCGTCGGTCGAGCTCGTGCAGCCGCACGAGAGCACGTGGCTCGCGCCCCGCAGGCGCAGCGAGATGGAGATCTCGCTCGACATCATGCCGACAATGGAAATGGGGATCGCGTAGGGGGTCACCTTCCGGCCGTGGGCGACGAAGAAGTCGTAGTACTGGCGCTCGCCGACGTCGATGCCGCCGCCGCCGCTGCCGATGATCACGCTGGCGTCGCGTTCGCCGACGCGCAGGCCGGCGTCGTTCCACGCTTCGCGCGCGGCGATGACCGCGATCAGCGCCGCCCGCGAGTACCGCTTGGGGTCGGCGCGGTACTCGGGGTCCCAGATGTCGTCGCCGTCGAGCGGCGGCACATCGTCGATGGCGACGCCGGACACCGGCGCGGCGACGCGGCAGGCGAACTCGGCGGCGTCGAACTCGGTGATGGCCCGCGTGCCGCTGCAACCGCGCCGGACGTGGTCCCAGAACCGCTCGCGCCCGACGCCGAAGGGCGACACGACGCCGATGCCGGAGATCACGATGCGTGGCGCGCCAGCATGCTGCATGGGTGTTCTATCCTATCAACTCGACGACCGGCACGACGGCGAGCGCGGCTGAGCCGGCCCGCGCGTAATGCCCGCCGGGGCGGGGCGTCGGCCGCGGGACGCGGGGAGCGAAGAGGCACCCAGGGATATGACGGCAACGGCATCGAACCAACTGCCGGATCGACGGATGACCGCCTTCGAGCGCCTCTTCGTCTGGCTCGGGGGCGCCCTGTTCGTCGCGTCGCTCCTCTACGGCGCGTTCGCGTTCCTCGTCGGCTGGTCCGAGACCGGCGACGTCGCGCGCGGCGATGTCTGGCGGGCGGTGGCGGTCAACGCCCTCGTCTTCGGCGCCTTCGCCGCGCATCACAGCGTCTTCGCGCGCGCGAGCGTCAAGGCGCTGCTCGCCGGCGTCTTCCCCGAGCGCCTGATCCGGTCGCTCTACGTCTGGACGGCCAGCGGCCTGTTCATCCTCGCGATCGCGCTGTGGCAGCCGGTCGGCGGCGCTCTCTATCAGGCCACCGGCGTGCGCGCGATCCTGCATGCGCTCGTTCAGCTCTCCGGCGTGTGGCTGGTGGCCCGATCGGTCGGCGCGATCGATCCGCTCGAGCTGGCGGGCATCCGGCGAGAAGGCAGACGCGACGCGCTCCAGGCCGGGGGCGTCTATCGTCTCGTCCGGCATCCGCTCTACCTCGGCTGGATGCTCATCGTGTTCGGCGCGGCCCACATGACCGGCGATCGGCTCGCCTTCGCCGCGATCACGTCGCTGTATATCGTGGTGGCCATCCCGTGGGAGGAACGGGGCCTCGAACGGACGTTCGGGGTCGACTACGCCCGCTACCGAGCGCGCGTCCGCTGGCGGGTGATACCGTTCGTGTACTAGAACTCATACTATCCTCTTCGTATGGCGACCGAACCGGCGCGGACCTATCCCAGCGAGCTGCCCGCCCTCGCGCTTCGTGACACCGTCGTGCTCCCGCTGACGCTGCAGCCACTGGCGATCTCGCGGCCGGTCTCGATCGAATCGGTGAACCGGGCGCTGGCCGGCGATCGCCTGCTGTTCCTCGCACTCGCGACGGCGGGCGGCGACGATCCGCAGCCGGACGAGATGACGAGAATCGGCACGATTGGCGCGATCCGGCAAATGGCGAAAGTGCCGGGCGACGGCGTGCACGTCATCGTCGAAGGGCTGACGCGCGCCGGCGCCAGCGCCATCCGGCGGAACGATCTCCAGCTGCGGGCGATGGTCGAGCCGCTCCCGGAACGGGCCGAGCCCACGCTCGAGGTGGACGCGTACGTGCGCCGGCTGCATGAGCTCATCGATCGCGCCCTCTCGGTCTCGAGCGGGCTGTCGCAGGAGCTGCGCGGGCTCGTCGCCGGCATCGACGACCCGCTGCGCCTCGCGTACTTGCTGTCGAGCCTCCTCGACATGAAGGCCGACGAGAAGCAGCAGATCCTCGAGAACGACAGCCTCACCGGCAAGCTGCAGACGGTCGCCACGGCGCTCAATCGCGAGATCGCCCTGCTCGAGCTGAAGGGAAAGATCGAATCGGCCGCCCAGCAGGAGATGGGGGACGCGCAACGGCAGTATTTCCTGCGGCAGCAGCTGAAAGCGATCCAGGACGAGCTCGGCGAAGGCGAGAAGCCGGAGGCCGGGGAACTGCGCAGACGGGTGGCCGACGCCCATCTACCCGGGGAGGTGGTGAAGGTCGCCCACCGCGAGATCGAGCGTCTGGAGCGGATGACGCCTGCGTCGCCCGAGTACCAGATGATCCGCAGCTATCTTGATTGGGTGCTCGACGTACCGTGGGCCGTGACGACCGAGGACCGCCTCGACCCGGCCGCCGCGCGGCGCGTGCTCGACGAGGACCACTACGATCTCGACAAGGTCAAGGAACGGATTGTCGAGTACCTCGCCGTCCAGAAGCTGAAGGCGAAGCAGGGCGGCGTGCTCTCGCTCAAGGGGCCCATCCTCTGCTTCGTGGGGCCTCCGGGTGTCGGCAAGACGTCGCTCGGGCAGTCGATCGCGCGCGCGATGAACCGCCGGTTCGTGCGCATCTCGCTCGGCGGCGTGCGCGACGAGGCGGATATCCGCGGGCACCGGCGGACCTACATCGGCGCCATTCCGGGCCGCATCGTCCAGGCGCTGAAGCAGGCCGGCGCCATGAACCCGGTGTTCATGCTCGACGAGATCGACAAGGTGAGCGCCGGGTTCCAGGGCGACCCCGCCTCGGCGCTGCTCGAAGTGCTCGATCCGGCGCAGAACCACTCGTTTCGCGATCACTATCTCGAGATCAACGTCGATCTGTCGCGCGTGCTCTTCATCGCCACCTCGAATCAGCTCGGCACGGTTCATCCGGCGCTGCTCGACCGCATGGAGATCATCTCCCTGGCCGGATACAGCGAGGAGGAGAAGCTCCACATCGCGCGCCGGTATCTGATTCCCCGCCAGCTCGAGGAGCACGGCCTCACGCCCGCCGATCTGACGATCGACGATGACGCGGTACGCCGGATCGTGGCCGAGTACACGCGTGAAGCGGGCGTCAGAAGTCTCGAACGCCAGATCGGCGCCGTGGCGAGGAAGTTCGCGGCGCGTCTGGCAACGGCCGACGGCGCGCACAAGGGGCAGCAGGTTCACGCCGCCGACCTGCGCGAGAATCTGGGACCGCCGCGCTTTCACCAGGAAGTCTCGTTCCGCGTCTCGCGGCCCGGCGTCGCCACCGGCGTCGCCTGGACCGAGACCGGCGGCGACGTCCTGTTCGTCGAGGCGAGCCTCCTGCCCTCCGGGCACCATGACCTGATCCTGACCGGACAGCTCGGCAGCGTGATGCAGGAGTCGGCTCGGGCGGCCGTGAGCCACATCCGCTCGACGGCGAAGGAGTTGGGCGTGGCGCCCGAGTTCCTCGATACGTACGACCTGCACGTGCACGTGCCCGCCGGCGCCATTCCGAAAGACGGTCCGTCGGCCGGCGTCACCATGGCGACGGCCATCGTCTCGGCGCTCCGGAACGTGACCGTTCGCTCCGACGTCGCAATGACCGGCGAGATTACGTTGAGCGGCCTGGTGCTGCCGGTCGGAGGGATCCGTGAGAAGGCGCTCGCGGCGCGGCGGCACGGCATCACGACCTTCGTCCTGCCGGCCCGGAACGAGGCCGACCTCGCGGAACTGCCGCCGGAAGTGCGGGACGGCATGACGTTCGTGCCGGTCAATACGCTCGAGGACGCCCTGAAGGTCGCGCTGCCGCCGCCGGCGAACTAGGGGACTTCGCTCATCGCCGGTACGCTCCCCGCAGGCCGCGCAGCCTGATCCGGACGAGCTCGCCGAGCATCCGGGCGCCGTCGCGCAGCATCGAGAGGCGCGATTCCTCGCGGTAATGCCACTCGATAGGCACCTCGATCACGCGCAGGCGCTGCTCGCGCGCGATGGCGAGGACTTCGACGTCGAACGCCCATCCATCAACGGTAACCAGCGGAAAGATCGATGCCACCGCCGGCGCCGTGAACATCTTGAATCCGCACTGCGAGTCTTCGATGCCAGGCAGCGTCAGCCACTGCACGACGCGGTTGAAGATGCGGCCCATGAGGTGACGGAAGGCCGGCTCGCCGACGCGGCGGGCCGCCACCCCTTCGCGGCTGCCGATGGCGATGTCGAACCCGGTCGCCACGGGCGGCAGGAACCGACGGAGCTCCGCGACCGGCATGGACAGATCGGCGTCGCAGATGAAGCGGTACGCCCCGCGGGCGGCCATCAGGCCCGCCTTCACCGCGCCGCCCTTCCCGCGATGCGGCTCCCGCTGCACGACCACTCGAGGCTCCAGCACCGCGAACGCGTCGGCAATCCGCGCCGTGTCGTCGCCCGACCCATCGTCGACGACGCGGATCTCCCAGTCCCACGGCTGCCGTTCGAGATGATCGCGAAGCGCCTCGAGCGTTGCCGCCAGCCGGCGCTCCTCGTTGAAGGCCGGAATGACAATCGACAGCGTGAGGGCATCGGTCGGCGGCGGCATGCCGGTCTCAGCGCGTCTCGCCCCCGACGGCCGCGTCGGCGCCGCAGACCGCATACGGACCGGGCAGCAGCAGCAGCACGTCGTGATCGAAGGCCACCATGGCGGGCGAGGGCACATGGGCCGCCGCCGGGCCCGGGCCGCGCCGGAACGCTTGATAGGTCGGGCCCCAGACGAGGATCGGCCGCCGCTCGGCCGGATCGTACAGATAACGCTCCAGGCTCGCCGCCGACGACTCGGCGGGGCGCGTCCAGGGGCGGACGCGCCGGAAGTAGTAGTTGAGCGGATGGCCGATGGCCCTGTCGGGCAGGTCGAGGTACAGCCCGCGCGCCGGCGGCGGGAGGGCCGCCTCGACGCGCCGGACGCAGTCGCTGGCGTCACGCTTCGGCGCCTGGCCGGCGCCGAGCCGCGTCAGGGAGACGCGATAGGCCGGCAGCGGCAGCATGCTCGCCACGAGCACCGCCACCACCGCGCGGCTGGCGCCGTGGCCCGCGCCCGCGAGCACGCCGAAGAGAATCGCGGACACCGACGGACGGAACACGCCGGAGCTCCTGAACACGTCGGTCCCTCTCATCGTGATGCGGATGGGGCCCACGACGAGCGTCACCACCGCCACGGCGATCGACGCCACGGCGAGCGTCAGGCACAGGGCGCGGACCGCCGGACGCCGGAACGCCGCGACGAAGCGGGGCATCGTCTTGTCGGCGAACGCGTCGAGCGCGAGCCAGGCGCGCGACAGCGGCACCGGAGCGAGCGCGAGGATGAACGAGGCGAGGTAGCCGCCGGCGAGCGCGAGCGGAGGCAGGAACGGGTACGCGTAGTGATAGAGCTTCGAGGTGCCCAGCGAGATCAGGAACGGGGGTACCAGGAGCCACAACAGGATCACGGTGCCGTCGAACGAGCGGCGCCGGATGGCCTGCACGGTCAACAGGAGCAGCCCGCCGATCACGAGCACCTCGGCCCCGGAGTCGGTGAAGCGCTGGTACATCTCGGACGGGTAGTAGTACCAGGGGTGCAGGTGCTCCGGATCGAGGTACGCCGTGAACCGCGTGTACACGTGCTCGCCGAGAATGACCTGCCAGAGGTCGGAGCCGAATCGAAGGTGCGCGTAGACGAACCAGGGGGCGGCGAGCGCCACGATCAGGGCGCCAACCTTGGCCCAGACGCGCCACTCCCGCCACAGCGCGGCGCGATACGCGGGCAGGAGCAGGACCGCCGCCCCGGCCACGAGCGGGAGGAACGCCGCCGCGACGAACTTGGTCATGAAGCCGAGCACGAAGTACAGACCGGCCGCCACGGCATGCCGGCCGCCCGCGGTGGCGGCATCGGGGCGTGCTCGGTCGGCGCCGGAGGTCAGCCGACCCCACTCGAGCACGTGAAACAGGCCGCCGCAGTAGCTCAAGAACAAGGCGGCTTCCATGTTGTTCGTCCGGAGCCCGTGATCGAACAGGAGGGGAAAGTGGACGAACAGGATCAGGACGGCGACGCCTCCGCAGACCGGACCGGCGAGGCGCGAACCGACGGCGAACACGTAGAGGAACGCCAGCCCGCCGAACAGCGCGTCCCAGAAGCGCAGCCCGAATTCGTTGTGCGGCAGCAGGCCGAACTGGATGGGGAGGCCGACGATCCAGAACTTGAGCGGCGGCTTCTCGAGGAACGCGGCGTCCTCGTGCGGACTGCTCTTGGGCGCCAGCCAGTCGCCGCTCTCGAGCAGCCGATCGACGCCGAACGAATAGATGGCTTCGTCGTCCTGGACGTCGGCGCGCCCGAGATCGACGAAGAGTGGGAGGCAGAAGAGCGCGACGACGAGTGCCAGCCAGCGCCGGCTGATGCTCATTCCTTGATACAAGTGACGAGCGACCAGATCCGCGGGATGTTCACCTTCTCGATGGAAACGGGCTCGAGCGCCGCCTGCGCGAGAAACGCCGGCAGATCGAGATCGGACTTGAATCCGATGTGGACGGTGAAGGGCGAGAGCGCGCGCTCGACCGACGCGACCAGCGGATTCGAGCTGCGGAAATGGTTCAGGATGATGAGGCGCCCGCCGGGGCGGCACACGCGGAACATCTCGCGCGCGACGGCGACCGGATCGGGCACGACGCTGATGAGATACGGCGCATAGACGATGTCGAACGAGCCGTCGGCGAAGCGGAGGTCGGCCGCGTCCATCTCGAGCAGCCGGACGTTGTCGATGTCCTTGCGCGCGACGCGCATGCGGGCCTTCTCGAGCATGGGACCCGACAGGTCGATGCCGGTCACGGCGCAGTCGCGCGGATACAGCGCGGCGTTGATGCCCGTGCCGACGCCCACCTCGAGCACGCGATCCCCGGGCTGGATTTTCATCCGCTGGATCGCCTGCATGCGTCCGGCGTGGAGGGTCGGCCCGAAGGTGTAGTCGTAGACGGAGGCGAGATTCTCGTAGACGTTCGCGACGAAGTCGTTCTCGACGACGGTCACGGAGAGCGCGCGTGTCGCGACGTCCGATCCGAGGAACGTGTCGCGATCGGGAGGTAACGGCCGGTCGAATAACGCCATCGGTAGCCTCAGCAGATGCCGCGCAAAGTCAGGAAGCGTACGGGCGCTCGAACCGCGTGCGGTGCGGGGGGCCCGGGCGACTATACATCCGGACCCTCAGCGAAGTCCATCAATCACGGCCAGCGCCGCGTCGATATTCCCCGACGCGGTCGACAGCTGCACACCTTGCGCCAGGCCGCGCAGCTCGCCCGCGATCTCGCGCGCAATCGCGAGGCCCTCGGCGGCCGCCGCATCCTGCCCGTCGGCGCGCCGCATGCGCTCCATGAGCACCTCGGGCACGCGGACGCCGGGCACTTCGTTGGCCATGAACTCGGCGTTGCGCGCGCTCTCGAACGGAAAGACGCCCGCCAGGACCGGCAGGCGCGACGGCGCGATCCGCTTCAGGACGCGCTCGAAGCTCTTGACGTCGAAGATCGGCCGCGTCAGCACGAACTCCGCCCCTGCCTCGACCTTGTAGTCGAACCGCCGGAGCTCCTCGTCGAGGTTCGGCGCCGCGGGGTTCACCGACACGCCGATGTGGAACGCCGTCGGCGCCCCAATCGCCTGTCCGCCGACGTCGCACCCATGATTGAGTCGCGAGACCACGTTGGTCAGCCCAATCGAGTCGACGTCGAACACCGCCGTGGCGTCGGCGTAGTCGCCGACGCGCCCCGGATCGCCGGTGATGAGCAGGACGTTGCGGAGGCCGATGGCATGCGCGCCCAGCAGATCCGACTGGATGCCGAGCAGATTGCGGTCGCGGCAGGAATAGTGCAGCAGCGTCTCGATCCCCGCCTGTTGCTCGATCAGCACGGCGAGCGACAACGCGCTGAGCCGCGCGCCGGCCCGCAGGCCATCGGGAATGTTCACGACGTCGACACCGTACCGCTTGAGCTCCCGCGCGCGCTGGATCGCCGGTTCGGCCTCGAATCCGCGCGGCGGCAGCAGCTCCACTGCCAGGACGAAGGTGCCCCGCGTGAGCTCGCGCGACAGGCGCGACTTCTGCTCGCGCGGCACCGGCGGGGCGGTCACGGCCGGCGGCCGCGCGCCGGCCGCGCCGACCGCCGCCGGCCCGAACGAGGGTCCGGAACGCGCGGCGGCACTCGCGGAGGGCGCCAGCCCGCGCACCGACGCCTTGATCTGCCGGATGTGCTCGGGCGTCGTCCCGCAGCACCCGCCGACGACCCGCACGTTGTGGAGGATGAAGCGGCGGGCGTAGGACGCCATGTACTCGGGCGAGCAGAGGTAGATGTTGCGCCCCTCGACGTCCCGCGGCTTGCCGGCGTTGGGCTGCGCCGACAGCCGCCGGCGCGTCACCGCCTCCATCCGTTCGATGGTCTCGAGCATCGGCGCCGGGCCCACCGCGCAGTTCACGCCGATCACGGTGGCGCCGCGGCGCTCGAGCTCGGGCGCAAACCGCTCTGGCGGCGTGCCGTCGAGCGTGTTCCCGTCCTCCTCGGTCGTCATCTGCGCGATGATGGGCAGCCCGCAGACCGCCCGCACCGCCTCGATCGCCGCGCCGATTTCGTTGAGGTCGCGGAACGTCTCGAGCACGAACAGATCCACCCCGCCCTCGAGCAGCGCCTGCGCCTGCTCGCGGAAGTGCTCCCGCGCCTCGTCGACGCCGGTCTTGCCCCACGGCTCGATGCGGATCCCGAGCGGACCGATCGCGCCCGCCACGTACGCGCGCTCGCCGGCGGCGCGGCGCGCGATGCGCGCCCCTTCCACGTTGATCGCCCGCAGGGAGTCGGCCATCCCGAAGGAGCCGAGCTTGATGCGGTTGGCGCCGAACGTGTTGGTCTCGATGAGGTCGGCGCCCGCGCGGACGTACTCCTCGTGCACGTCGCCGACCAGGTCGGGCCGCGTCAGGTTGAGCGCATCGAAGCTCTTGTTGATGAAGACGCCCTTCGCGTAGAGCATCGTGCCCATCGCGCCGTCGCACACGAGGACCCGCTGGTCCACCGCTTCGTTGAATGGTTGCATCGTGATCCTGTCTACGTGTCCAGCCGCTCGCAGCCGAGCGTGTCGGCGTCGACGAGGAGATAGGACCTCGTCACCACGTCGAGGCCGATCGACCGGACGCCCTGCCGGACCGAGTCGGTGAACTCATGATGGTGGCCGAACAGGTGCAGCCGCGGCCGCATGGCCGCGAGCGTCTCGTTGATCACCGTCTTCCCGGAGTCCATCCGCCGTCCGGCCGGATAGAAGGGCCGCGGCGCCTCGTGGGTCATGAATACGTCGATCTGCGTGAGCCTCTTGCAGGCGATCACCTCGTCGCGGACGAAATGCCGCCGCTTGTCATCGCGGCTCTTGCCCAGCTTCACCGGCGCGGCCGCCGTCCGCTGGCCGCGCGACGGCGGGAGCGCCGAGGCCCGCGTGTGATACCAGCTCGGCGCGAACGTCCCCCCGAGCGCGGCGACGCGCCAGGGACCCACCTGGTGCGGGCCGCCGTTGGGCAGGTAGTGCAGCGTCGGCGCGGGCGGGCGTCCGGCCATCGCGGCGGTCACCACGTCGAAGTCCTCGTTGTTGCCCTTGATCCAGTACAGCGGCCGGAGCGGAGTGAAATACGCGCCGTCGTTGCTGGCGACGTCGCCCACCTGCACCCACAACGGCACGTCCGCGTGCCGCGTCATGATCGCTTGAACGGTGTCGAACGCACCGTGGATGTCGCCGAGCGCTCCAATCTGCATCGGGGTCGGAATCGCGCGGGGGCCCTATCCCGCCACGCCCGCCGCGCGAGCCGGCGAGGTCTCCGCCGGCACCAGAAGGTCCGCTTTGTCCCACACGAAGTCGTCCTTGCTGTACACGGCGAGCTCGTAGTCCTTCCCCATGAAGATCGCGCCCACCGGGCACGCCTCCTCGCAATAGCCGCAGAAGATGCAGCGCATCTTGTGGATCTGATACACGGAGGCGTACCGGGGGCCCGCCTGCACCGTGCCGTCGTTCTCGGCCGCCTCGAGATAGATCGCATCGGCCGGGCAGGCCACGGAGCAGAGGCCGCAGGCCACGCATTTCTCCAGGCCGTTCTCGTCCCGCATGAGGACCTGCTTGCCCCGGAACCGCGGGAACATTGGGACTTTCTGCTCCGGATAGTTCAGCGTGATGGGCTTCTTGAACAGATGCTTCAGGGTGGTGGCAAAGCCGACGAGGAGCGGTCGAATCACAGCCATTGCTCTCAGTTTACCCGGCCGATAAGATCATGTAAAACACCAGATGCCGGAACCAACCTTTCTCTCCGCCGAGCAGGTGCTGCTCACGACCCTCGTCGTGAAGCTCGCCATCGTGGCCGCCCTGGCGACCATGCTCGTGCGGTACCGGCGGTTTCGCCATATCCTGATCTTCGAGCGCCGCGCCTGGCCCGATCGCCTCATCTTCATCCTGTTCTTCGGCCTCCCACTGGCCGCGGGTGTGGTGGCGCGCCTGCTCCTCAACTACTACGCCGCCGATCTGAGCCTCGAAGGCGCCTTTCTCGCCGGCCTGATCGCCGGGCCCTACGCCGGCGCCACGGTCGGCCTGATGGTCGGCCTGCCGCCGCTCTTCAACGGCGAATTCATCGCGCTCCCCTTCGCGATCGGCTGCGGCTTCGCCGGCGGCGGCCTGCGCGAGCTCTGCCCGAAGGAGGCGATCTGGCACTTCTCGCCCTTCGTGTTCACCAGCCTGCACCGGCGCGCCTGGCGGATGGTCCGCGGCCTCCAGATCGACTGGCAGGTCCTGCTGCTCCTCGCGCCAGTTGGCCTCGAAATCCTCCGCCAGGGCCTCGGCGCCCGCTGGAGCGCGCACCTCTTCTACCTGAAGCCGGACTCCGTCTGGTGGCAGACGGTGGTGCTGCTCGCCACGGTCCTCGCCGTCGCCACGCCCATCAAGATCTGGAACAACGCGCGGATCGAGCACCGGCTCCAGGAACAGGAAAAGCTGCTGCTGGCGGCCAAGATCGAATCGCTGGCCAGCCAGATCAACCCCCATTTCCTGTTCAACACCCTCACCTCGATCTCGTCGCTCGTCCGCACGCAGCCCGAGACCGCGCGGACGTTGATTACGAAGCTCTCCGGTCTCCTGCGCCGGCTGATGCGCAGCACCGACCATTTCGTGACGCTGCGCGAGGAGCTGGAGTCGATCGACGAGTACCTGGACATCGAGGTGATTCGCTTCGGGCCGCAGCTCAAGGTCGACATGCAGATCAGCCCCGAGACGCTCGACGTGGTGGTGCCCAGCATGATCTTGCAGCCGCTGGTCGAAAACTCGATCAAGCACGGGCTGGCGAGCAAGGTCGGCGGCGGCCGGATTACCATCAGTACCCAGCGCCGCGACGGCCACGCCGTGATCGAGGTCCGCGACGACGGGCTGGGCATGAGCGAGGAGCGGCTGGAGCAGGCGTTCGGCGGCGGCATCGGGTTGAACAACGTCAACGAGCGGCTGCGCACGATCTATGGCGCGCACTACCAGCTCAAGCTGACGTCCGTCCCCGGGCGCGGCACCTGCGCGAGCGTCGAGATTCCGGAGTTGGCGTTCCCGGAGCGGATCACGGCCTGACGGCGGTCGCCGGCCGCCGACGAGCGCGAGCCGCCGTCCCGCCGCGCCCGGGGCGGCGCCGGCGCGCCGGGCGA
>Ga0326597_10004295_pt1 | contig 20100 bp, 20 predicted proteins | sample RVTome_12_FD_203789 | JGI IMG/M metagenome (GOLD analysis project Ga0326597, IMG submission 203789) | Soil microbial communities from uranium-contaminated site in the Upper Colorado River Basin, Wyoming, United States - RVT100D185 | ecosystem: Environmental > Terrestrial > Soil > Contaminated >...
GACTCCTGGGCTGGTTTGCCTTCCGGCAAAGGGACCCTGACCGGGGTCCTCGACCCCAAGTCCCGGGAGTGGGGCCCCGGGCGGTGACGCCCGGGCGTCAGCCGGCCGTGTCGGTCTCCTCCATCCGTGCCCGGACCAGCTTCTCGACCAGGGCGGCGGGCAGGGGCTGATCGGCCTGGAAGCGGACGGTCCCCTTGGCGGTGTCATACCCCTCGAGTGCCTCCCGATGCGCATCCATCACGGCAGGGCTCTGCACATAGAAGGCGCAATGGCTCTTGCCGGCGCCGTAGGAGACGAGGGGCCGTTCCCTGTTATAGAAGGCCGGGATCCCAAAAACCGATCCTATCGGTGGCCTCTGGCGCGGCGGCCCGGATGGTCTCACGAAGTCGTTGGAGCACGGCGCGCTCTCTCTCCGGTATGGCAGCGAGGAATTCGTCGACATCTTGGGATGGGGTCGTCACTCTTTCTCCTTCGGGTCGATGGGATGGAACAAGGCCTCGCCGGCCCTTGTCGCAGCCGGACGGCGACCGAAATGCATGAGTGGCCGCGTAGACAAATAGGGGGTCACGGTACAATGGGGCCATCCCAAATGCCCTTAACGCCCGAATGTCCGTGCAAAAGAGGGGGGTTCACAAACACCCTCGCGTCTGTCATAGTTGGGCGTTCGGGAGGCAGATCTCTGCCCGACGGGCTCAGGAGGACTTTATTTGATGCCTGCCGCTGAAACGCGGACCGAGAAAAGCGAGAAACCGCGTATCCGACTTCATTCGAAGCTGACGGACGAGCGCGGTCGTCTCACCACCGACCTGGTTTCTCAGTACCTGACCGCCATCGGCGAGTACGACCTCCTCACCGCGGAGCAGGAGGTGGAGCTGGCCCAGAAGATCGAAGCCGGCGAAGAGGCCGCCGAGAAACTGGAGAGAGGCGAGTTCAGCGGCAAGCGCGGGGAGATGGAGCTCCGACGGCTGGGTCGTCGCGGGGCACAGGCCAAGGACGACTTCCTCACCGCCAACCTGCGGCTCGTGGTGGCCAATGCCCGACGCTACGCCAACACGTCAGGGATCGACTTTCTCGACCTGATCCAGGAAGGCAACCTCGGGCTGATCCGGGCCGTGGAGAAGTTCGACTGGCGCAAGGGATTCAAGTTCTCCACATACGCGACGTGGTGGATACGCCAGGCCATAACCCGGGCCATAGCCGACAAGTCACGCACCGTCCGCATCCCGGTCCATCTCCACGACACATTGGCCGCGGTGCGCGCCGCCCAGGCATCGCTCAAGGCAGAGCTCGGCCGTGATCCCCGTCCCGAGGAGATCGCCGAGGAGGCCGGTGTCACTGCCGACAAGGTGGAGCTGGCACTGAGCGTGGCCGATACCGTCTCTCTAGAGCAGCCGATCGGTGAGGACGGCGCCCAACTCGGCGACTTCATCGAGGACGAGGACGCCGCCGACCCGGTGCAGATGACTGAGGAGATGGACGTGGCCAACTCGCTGCGGGTCTCCATCGAACGTCTCCCCGAGCGCGAGGGGAGAATCCTCGCCCTTCGTTACGGGTTCTACGATGGTGTCCCCCGCACCCTGGAGGAGATCGGCGACGAGTTCAATCTCACCAGGGAGCGGATTCGGCAACTGGAGAAGCTGGCGCTGTGCCGTCTCCGTCACCCCTCCTTCGGCATCAGGGAAGCAGACCTGGTGTAGGCGGTATCCGGCTTTCAGTAGTCGGTTATCCGGACCCCGACTACCGACTACCGACTACCGACGACTGACTACCTTTGCACGATGAGACTCGGTGATCTGGTGGGCAACGCCCCGCACGTGTGCGGCCCGGAGACCACGTTGCTCGACGCCGCGGTGGCCATGGAGAGCTCGGACCTCGGGTCATTGGCCGTGGTCGAAGGGCGAGAGCTTGTCGGGCTCATCACCGAGCGTGACATCCGCCGTTCCGTCGCCGAAGGCATCGATCTCCACACCAGTGTCTCTTCGATCATGAGCGGCGACCCCGACACCTTCGACCCTGACCTCGACGTTTGGGACGCGGCGGCGTGGATTGCAGAGTCTGGCTATCGCCATCTCCCCGTCATCGACGACGAAGGCTCCCTCCTCGGCGTCGTCTCCATCCGGGATCTGCTCAAGGCCCTGGTCGACACGGTCTGACTCAACTCCTTTTGGGTTGGACAGGTCGGGTATTTGAACCCTGTGTAACCCAATTCCGGGGGGATAAATTCGACTCCGTATAGGGCTGCGGGGTCGTAACCTGGCACCGGTTTGGTGGTCGGCCCGGTCTTGACTTGAACCAAACTTGAAGTTGTAGCTTCTCGGTATCTCCCATGTTCTCTGAGCAAATGACACCTTGGTCGGTGCTGCGCGACGGTGTTCGCCTCATCTGGCGGTTCGTCAAGCGGCATCCGGCATCGTTCGGGCTCGCCGTGGCCGGCGCAGCCGTGTTTGCCGGTGCGATCATCACCTCGGCCTGGGTCATCGGCTGGGTGACGGACACCATGATCATCCCGGTGCTGGACGAGGGGGTGGACCCGACGGGCCTGCTACTTCCCGCTGCCGCGGTGATCCTGGGAGTGGCGATCGTGAAGGCGACGGGCATCGTGCTCCGTCGCACCGCGGCGGGATGGCTCCAGTTTCGGACGCGCCAGGATGTGCGGAACCAGCTTCTCGCTCATCAGCTCCGGCTGAAGATGTCGTGGTACAACCGCCAGGCGGTCGGTGATCTCCTGGCTGTTGCCGAATCGGACGTCGACCAGGGCACGGGTGTCCTCGCCCCTCTTCCCTACGCCACCGGGGTCACCCTCCTCCTCTTCGGGACGACGGCGATGATCACCCTGATAGATCCCTGGCTCGGGCTGGGCGCGGTGGTCGGCCTGATCGTGGTGTTGGTGGTGGACGTTCGGGGAAGCTGGATCACCTATGCCATGTGGGAGGAGGTGCAGAGAGCCAGGGGCGAGGTCTCAGCTGTTGCTCACGAATCGTTCGACGGGGCACTGACCGTCAAGGCGCTGGGCCGGGAGGATTATGTGTCCGATCGTTTCGGACACGTCTCGGACGAGGTGCGGGACCGGCTGATCAGAGTCAACTCGACATGGGCCTCCTATCAGGCCGTCATCCGGGTGCTGCCCCAGGTGATGATCATCTGCCTGCTCGTGGTGGGGGCGGCCCGGATCGGTGCGGGTGCGGTCACACCCGGGGATCTGATCACTGTCGCCTACCTGCTCGCCCTGCTCGCCTTCCCTGTCCAGCTCATCGGCTTCGTCCTGTGGGACCTGGCGGGGAGTCTCGCCGGCTGGCGCAGGGTCCAGGACGTGTTCGACGCCGACGAGTTCGTGACTTACGGCGATGTGCTGGCCCGGGTGACAGATGAGCCGGCTCCTCTCGACGGGGAGACCGTCGGCTTCGCCTACGACCAGGACGGGGCCGTGCTCGAGGATCTGGAGCTCCACCTCAGAGCGGGAACCACCCTGGCGGTGGTGGGGCCCACCGGGTCGGGAAAATCCACGCTCAGCCTGCTCCTAGCCCGGCTGTGGGACCCGGACGCCGGGTCGATCTACCTCGACGGGGCCGATCTGCGCTCCTTCAGCGTCTCCGAGCTGCCGAAGGAGGTGGCTTATGTCGCCCAAGACGCATTCCTCTTCGACGACACGGTGGCGGGCAACATCACGCTTGGCGAGGAGTTCTCCGAGACGGAGCTGCGGACGGCGGCACGTCTAGCCGGAGCCGAAGGCTTCATCTCCGAGCTGTCGAATGGATACGACACCCAGCTCGGGGAGCGGGGGACGACCCTGTCGGGCGGGCAGCGGCAACGCATCGCCCTGGCCCGTGCCCTGATCCGACGGCCTCGGCTCCTCATCCTCGACGACGCCACGTCGGCGGTCGATCCATCGGTCGAAGCCGAGATCCTGCGCAGTCTGCGGAGCGCGGCGCTCCCATCGACCATTGTCGTAGTCGCCTACAGGCCGGCGTCGATCCGTCTCGCCGACGAGGTGGTCTATGTCGACGACAGACGTGTCCTCGCCCACGGTGTTCACGACGAGCTGCTCGCCACCACGCCCGGTTACGCCCGTCTGGTCCAGGCCTACGAGGAGGACGCCAGACGGTTGGCGGAGGAGGCGTCATGACAAGCGATCAGGCCACCGGCAGAGTGCTGGGGCGGGCGATGATACTCGCCCCGGCCTTGCGTAAGGGGCTGCGGTTGACCTTGCTCATGGCCATGGCCGGTCAGGCCATCACGGTCGTGACCCCGGTCGTGATCCAGATGATCATCGACGACGAGATCCTGGCCGCGGAAGGGATCGTCATGAGCGGCGTCCTGTGGAAGGCAGGGCTGGCGCTGGGTGCACTCGCGCTCGGGGTGATCGTTGGACGGGCCGCGGTGCTGCGGCTGATCCGGTCCTCGGCCACAGGTCTATCCGATCTGCGCACCATGACATTCCGGCACCTGCTCAAGAGGTCCGTCCTCCACGTGGAGGCCGATCGACGCGGGGACCTGGTCTCGCGTGTCACCTCTGACGTGACCACCCTCCAGGAGTTCATGGAGTGGGGCGGGGTGGGGATGGTGATCGCCAGCAGCCAGGTGATCCTGGCCCTCGCCGTCATGATCTTCTACGAGTGGCGGCTTGCCCTCGTGGCGGTGGTAGGAGTGATTCTCTACCTCTTGCTGATGCGCTGGTTCCAGCGCGTGCTCGCCCACAACTACGACACCGTTCGGGTCGAGGTCGGTCGGTCCCTTGGAGTGCTCAGCGAGTCGATCAGCGCCTTGCCCGTCGTTCGCTCCTACGGGATCGAGGGCGCCACCACCGAAAAGGTGGCCGATGCCCTGGCGAAGAGGTTCTGGATCGAGTTCAGGACCGCTCGCTTCGGCAACATCTTGTTCTCCTCGGCGGAGGTGTTCGCCGGCGCCCTAACCGCGGCAATCGTCGTAGGGGGCATCCTCATCGGAACCTCCCAGGGCATGACTGCGGGAACCCTGGTCGCCTTCCTCTTCCTCACCAATCTCCTCATCGAGCCGCTCCAGATCGTGGTCGAGACCCTGGAGTTCGCCCAGAGCGCGGCCTCGGGTCTGCGTCGGATACTCGGCGTCCTCGACAGCGAGGTGGACATGCCCGACCCCGAGGATCCCGATCATCTCCGACCCGGTGGGCTCGGCGCCCGCCTCCACAAGGTCGGGTTCTCCTATCCCAACGGCAACGAAGTTCTGCGTGACGTGACCGTCGACATCCCGGTAGGGACAAGAGTGGCGGTGGTCGGCGAGACAGGGTCGGGCAAGACCACCTTCGCCAAACTGCTGGTCCGACTCCTCGATCCGAGCCGGGGCGCGGTCTCGATCGGTGGTGTCGACGCCCGGCGGATCCCTCTGCAGGAGCTTCGCTCCCGGGTGGCCTTCGTGCCCCAGGAAGGCTTCCTCTTCGATGACACGGTCGGGGCCAACGTTCGTTATGGACAGCCTGAGGCCGGGGACGCCGAGATCTGGACCGCTTTCCACGAGCTTGGGCTCGGCGCCTGGGTCGAGGATCTTCCCCGGGGCTTGGACACCGAGGTGGGTGAGCGCGGGGGGAACCTGTCGTCCGGGGAGCGCCAGCTCGTGGCCCTGGTACGTGCCTGGATAGGCTCGCCCGATCTCCTCGTGCTCGACGAGGCCACCTCGGCGGTCGACCCCGCGCTCGACGTCGCTCTGAGACAAGCGATAGAGCGTCTGACCGAGGGGCGGACCTCGGTCACCATCGCCCATCGCATGGCCACTGCCGAAGGCTCCGACGAGGTTCTCGTCTTCGACGATGGGGTACTGGTCGAGCGGGGCCACCACCGCGAGCTATTGAGTCGGGGGGGCGTCTACGCCGCCCTCTACGCCGACTGGGCGGCAGGCACGAAAACGGTGTGAACGCATAACGTCAGACTTCGGGCGGCGGGATGTAGTGGCCTGTGGTGAACTTGCCGTTCTCCACCTCCACCTCCCACATCGAGCCCTTGGAGCAGTAGAAACGTGAGCTGAGACCGAGCCCGGCCCACATCATGCGGTTGATGAGAGCCGGGATGACGTCGCCATGGGAGCAGATCACGGCATTGGCCCCCACGACACCGTCGACGAGGGCATAAGCCGCGTCGAGGTCGGGCTCCTCGGCGAGCAGCGGCGACGTCTCGATAGGGGCCCCGATCATCTTGGCGAGCGGCTCAACCGTCTGCACACAACGGGCATAGGGGCTGGAGAGGATGCGCTCGATCCCGGCGCCGGCCAGGGATTGGGCGATGGCCTCGGCCTGACGGCGGCCCTTCTTGGTGAGGGATCGCGCCCCGTCCGTACCCTTCCACTTCGACCGATCGGCGGCAGTGGCGTGGCGCAGGAGGTAGAGGGTGCCGCTCTGGGCCAGCTTCTTCAGGTCTGTCTGTTCGACCAGGTCCCGGTCCTGGTCATAGCTGAGCTGCTTCAACGCCCGGCGCCGCGACAGCCACTTGACCTCGTCGACCTCCGAGTTCTTCTCGAACCCCGGGCTGTCGGGCAGCGGTTTCAAGGCGTACCAATTGACCTCCTTGACCCCACCCGGAACCCGGTAGCGGGTGGTGCCCACCGGGGCGACGACCCGGCAGCGATATCCGGTCTCCTCGAGAACCTCGCGCACCGCCGTTTGCTCCGGAGTCTCACCGTCGTCGGCCTTGCCCTTGGGCAGGGACCAGTCGTCGTACTGGGGACGGTGAGCGACCAGGACCCGAAGATTTCCCTTTGGCGTCTTGCGATAGACGACACCCCCGGCGGCTCGGATGAGTCGTGTCACCTCGGGGACTTTAGATCCCGTTTCGCCTACCTCCCCACGCTATCCGCCGGCGAATGCATTTCGTCGTCGATCGCAGTGGCGTCGGTGAGATCGATGGTGACCGAGCCACAGTTGTCGCAGACCTGGCGCAGGATCCCGGCCCCGACGTGTTGGGCGGGGCCATAACGGTGACGGCCTCTCCGACAGAACCTCCTGCGCAGGGCTGCAACGGCCTCGGGGCGAAGGTGACTCATGGGCAATCCGAGATTGACCGAGTTGGGGGGGATGTCAAGGCACCTCCGCTCTACGCCGGATGTGACTAGTGCCGCCGATGGGCGAGCACCCAGTCGACGCCCTCATCGACGGTGTCCGCCCACACCAGATCGTCCTCGAAGGCACCGGCCATGTCGACGAGCGCCCGGGCCAGGGCCTTCCATCCAGGCCCCACCGCCACGCTGACCCGAGGGATGGCTCCACCCTGTCGCAAGATGTGGTTGGTGTTCCAGGAGATCAACAGCTCTGCGGCGGTCCCGATCGAGCCGGGCAGGGCCAGGGTGGCGGTGGATCTCTGCATCATGATGTCGATCCTGTTGGCCAGGCTGGAGGCCTCGATGACCTCGTGGACATAGGGGTTGGGGGTGGAGCGATGGGGGAAGAGAATCGGCGCGGTGACCCCGATCACGTGACCGCCGGCCCCGGCGGCCCCACTGGACACCGCCTCCATGGTGCCCCCGTAGCCGCCGGTGATCACGGTGAAGCCTTCGTCGGCGATGCGAGCGCCGGCCCGGTGCGCTTCTTCCCATTCGGTCGAGCCCGGCGCGGTCTGGGAGGAGCCGAACACCGCGACGCCACCCTTGCGGCTCAACCTGCCAGCGCCTCCGTGATCCCGGAGACGACCCGATCCGCGTCGATGAGTGCGTGTCTCTCGATGGCGAACTGAGGCCACGGGATGTCGAAACCGGTGACCCGGACGATCGGGCCGTGCAGATCGTAGAGAGCCTGCTCGGCGACCACGGCGGCTACATCGGCGGCCACACCGGCCGAGCCCTGGGGCTCCTGGACCAGCAGCAGCCTTCCGGTCTTCCGGACCGAGTCGAGGACGGTCCCCCGATCCCAGGGGTAAAGGGTGCGGAGATCGATCACCTCGACCGACGCCCCGACCCTGTGGACGGCCTCCAAGGCGACGGGGACCATTCCGCCGTAGGTGACGAGGGTGAGATCGCTCCCCACCTCTCTCACCCGGGCCCGACCGATGGGAAGGGTGTAGTGGTCGAGGGGGACGTCCTCACGCCCCGCCCGATAGAGCACCTTGGGCTCGAGGAAGATCACCGGGTCGTGACCGGTGAGGGCGGCAGCGAGCAGACCTTTGGCTTCGATCGGCGTCGACGGGCAGACCACGACCAGACCGGGGGCGTGGACGAAGTAGGCCTCCGGCGAGTCGCAGTGATGCTCATGGGCCCCGATCCCCGCCCCGTTGGGAAAGCGGACGACCACCGGCACCTCGGAGTTGCCCCGGGTGCGGAAGCGATAACGCCCGAGATGGCTGACGATCTGATCGAACGCCGGGTAGACGAAGCCGTCGAACTGGATCTCGGCGACGGGTCGGGCCCCGGCCAGGGCCATCCCCACGGCGCTGCCGACGATGCCGGACTCGTTGAGCGGGGTGTCGATCACCCTCGTCTCACCGTATCGCTCCTGCAGCCCCTCGGTGATCCGGAACACACCACCGGCCAGCCCGACGTCCTCTCCGAGGACGATCACACTCAGATCGCGGTCCATCGCCTCATCGAGAGCGGAGTTGATCGCTTCGGCCATGGTCATCGACCTCGTCGGTCCGTCGGGAATCGAGTCTCGCCCGATGGTCCAGATCTCCTGAGGCTCAAACCGGGTCGGCTCCTCACCGTGCGATCTCTGCATCGCCTCCAGCTGCTCCACGACGTGGGCCGGGATCCGATGAAATCCGTGCCGGATGGCGTCGTCTCGCCCTGGCAGAGGTTGGGCCTCGATCTCGGCTATCGCCGCGGCGACCAGATCGGAGGTCTCCATCGTGACCTTCTCCTCCACCGCCTCGTCCCATTCGCCCCGATCCTCGAGAAACCGGCGCAGCCTCTCGATCGGGTCGCGCCTGCGCCAACTCTCCTCCTCCTCCCTGGTCCGGTAGAGGGAGGGATCGTCGGCGGTGGCGTGGGGCCCGTACCTGTAGGTCATGGCCTCGATCAAGGTGGGCCCTTGTCCATCCCGGGCCCTGGTGACAGCGAGGCGAGTGGCCAGGTAGACGGCGATGGGGTCCATGCCGTCGACGCGGAGCCCCTCGAATCCATAAGCATCCGCCTTTTGGGCGATGGTGTCCGCAGCCGTCTGCCTCTCGTAGGGCACGGAGATCGCATAGAGGTTGTTGGCGCAGATGAAGACCGTGGGCGTCTTCCACACTCCGGCGAAGTTCATACCTGCGTGGAAGTCGACCTCGGAGGTGGCGCCGTCCCCGAAGTAAACGGCGGTGACGGTGCTCTCTCCCCGGAGTTTGGTCATATAGGAGTAGCCGACGGCGTGGGGGAGCTGGCTGGCTATGGGGACGGTGACGATCCCGGTGCGGTACTTCTCCATGTCCCATCGGGCGTTGGGCAGGCCCTTCCAGTAGGCGACAAGCACCTCGATGGGGAGGCCACGGGTCACCTGCACCCCGTGCTCCCGATAAGAGGGGAAGACGAAGTCGTCGGGCTCGAGGGCCAGGGCGGAGCCGATCTGCACCGCCTCCTGTCCTTCGAGCATGGCGTAAGTGCCTATCCGGCCTTGACGCTGCAGGGCGAGCATGCGTCGGTCCAGCTCCCGGGTCAGGACCATGTTCCGATACATCTGTTGATAGAGATCGGGGTCGAGGCGCGGGTCGTCACCCACCAGTTGACCCTTGCGATCGATCACCCGGAGGGCGCTGGTCTTCGAGGTCAATTCGCTCTCGCTCGGAATCAGAGCCTCCAGCCCCCGGCCCAGACCTGACCTGCGTGCTGTCACCATCTCTCCTTGGAACTGGAGAGGTCGCGACCGGTGTCTCGCCCCCAACCTTACGGATCAACCGGCCCCGGCGTCTCCCGAAACCTGACGTCGCAGTGTGCCATATCGGTAGTCGGTAGTCGGTCATCGGTATTCAGACTCCGACTACCGACTACCGACTACCGACTACCGATTACCGTTCACCCTATGCCCAGGTTTCGGCCGGACATCGCCGCGCTCAGCCCCTACGTGCCGGGCCGGTCCATCGAGGAGGTGGCTTCCGAGATCGGGATCCATCCTGCCGACATAGTCAAGCTGGCCTCGAACGAGAGTCCGGACGGCCCCTTCCCCGGAGTGATCGAGATTGCGACCAGGGCGCTGGCCCAGTCCAACCGCTACCCCGACAACGACCACGTCGAGCTGGCCGCCGCTCTGTCGCGGTGGCTCGACGTGCCTCCCGATCATCTCTGGTTCGGCACCGGGAGTGTCGGTCTCCTCGGGCACATCGCCCTCGCCGTCGGGGGCCCGAGGACCAGCGCCGTTTATGCGTGGCCTTCTTTCGTCATGTACCGCATCGCCTCCCGCTGGTCGATGAGCGACGTGGTCGAGGTCCCGCTCGATGACGGGCAAGTGCACGACCTCAGGGCCATCGCCGATGCGATCCGGGACGACACGACCGTCATCTACCTGTGCAATCCGAACAACCCGACCGGAACCATCGTCTCCTCGGAGGCGATGACCGGCTTCATCGATTCCGTGCCCGAGTCGGTGCTGATCGTGATCGACGAGGCGTACCACGAATTCGTGACCGATGGCACCTACGCCACGGCCATACCCCACGCCCTGCGACGTCCCAATGTCGTCGTGCTGAGAACCTTCTCCAAGATCTTCGCCCTGGCGGCACATCGTGTCGGATACGGGGTGGCTCGGCCGGAGACGATCACCGAGCTGCGCAAGGCCCAGGCTCCTTTCACCGTGAGCCAGATCGCCCAAGTGGCGGCGGTAGCCTCGCTCCAGGACCGGGGCGAGCTGGAGAGGAGGGTCAAGGCGAACGAAGCGGCCCGTCATCAGCTGCTCGGCGTCCTGGCGGAGAGGTCTCTTCCCCACACAGAGAGTCATGCCAACTTCCTCTACTTCGAGATCGGGTTGCCGGGCGAGGAGGCGGCGGCGCGCTTCACCGAGCGAGGAGTCATCGTGCGCCCGATGTCAGGTGGATGGCTGCGGGTGACCATCGGTGCCGAGCACGAGAACCAGCGACTCGTGGAGGCGCTCGACGGGGTGCTATCCGGTCTCTGACCGATTTGGGGTGTCTACCGGGTCACGGCAACCTACCTCAATAATCTCGTAGCTCATCCAGGAGAAGTCGTGAAGTCCATCGCCTCTGCTCTGGCGGTCGTCGCCGGGCGCGCCCCGAGGGCAGTAATCATCGTTTCGCTGGCCCTCACCGGAATCTTCGGCTACCTCGCTTTGCAGGTCGAGGTCGCCAGCGGCAACGAGGGCTTTGCCCCGGACTCACCCGAGATCCAGGCCAGCGAACGTATCTCGGAGCTGTTCGGTGATGCCACTTCCGAGACCGCGCTCCAGGTCGTGATCAGGGACGAGGGCGGCGATGTGATCACCGCCGAGGGCCTGCGCACCGCGATCGCCACCGCCGAGGCGATCAGGTCCTCCGCGGTCGGCGACCTGATCGCCGACCGCCCCGAACGTCCCGGGGTGTTCCACTACCTGAGCGGTGTCGAGCAAGCTCTGCTCGCCCAGGGCCTCGATCCCGCCCAGGTCACCGACGAGCAGGTGAAGGCGATCTACGCGGAGGCGCTCGACGGGGACGGCGAATCCGATGCCCCTCCCGAGCAGGCCTCCTTCCTCGCCCAACTCGCCTCCCAGGACCTCGACCCGGGCACCGGGAAGGCGCAGGCCGGCATGGTGCTCGTCTTCGTCAGCCCTCCGGATGGCGAAGCCGAGGAGTCCTTCAACGCCCGGGTCGAGACCGAGTCGGCCATGGCCCAGGACCTTGCTGCCATCGACACCGAGCTCGAGATCCTTCCCTTCTCCTTTGCCCTCCTCCTGACCGGGACCGACGACTTCACCGACGAGGTGGGCGAGTTGTTCGCCCTGGCCTTCGGCGTGATCCTGGTGATCCTCATCTTCGTCTATTGGCTCAAGCCAGAGCAGCTCGGCTGGCTCCGCGCCACCCGGAGGACCCTCGCCGACACTGCCGTGACGTTGCTCGCCATTGTGATGGCGATTGGGTGGATGCAGGGGATCGGGGTCCTGTTGGAGCGAGCCGGGATCATCGACGCCTTCTCCGCTCCCACCCAGATCGTGCCCATCCTCCTCGTCGGTCTCGGGGTCGACTACGGGATCCATCTCAATTCCCGCTACCGGGAGGAGATCGGTGAGGGCCTGTCCGTCGACGATGCGATCGGCACTGCCATCAAGACAGTCGGGATCGCCCTGGTGCTGGCCACGTTGACCACCGCCATCGGTTTCCTCACCAATGTGTTCAGCCCGATACCGGCGCTGAAGGATTTCGGAATCCTCGCCGCGGTGGGAATCCTCGCCGCGTTCCTCCTGATGCTGGTGTTCCTCCCCTCGGTTCGCATCGTCGCCGATCGACGGGCAGCTAGCAAGGGAGCAATGCCGGTGGCCGCGCTGCACCGCCACGGCGACCGGCTGTTGCCCCGGGCGATGGAGAGGCTGGCCATCCTGGCCGAGCACGCCGCAGTGCCCACGTTGGCCCTCGCCCTCGCCCTCGGTGGCCTTGGCTGGTACGGGTTCACCCAATTGGAGACCCGGTTCTCCTTCACCGACTTCCTTCCTGCCGACTCCCCCTACGTTCTGACCCTGGCCATCCTCGAGGATGAGTTCGGTGGCGGCCTGGGAGAGACCACCCAGGTTCTGGTGGAAGCACCTGAGGGGGGCACGATCGATGCCGCTCTCCACAATGCCCTGGTCGACTCCAACGCCCGCCTGGTGAGCGTCGACGATGTCGCCACCGTGGAGACCGCGCAGGGTGCGTTTGTCAACGCCGTATCCCCGATCGGGATCCTGGGCCAGGCGCTCTCCGGGAACCCCGCCTCGGCCCCGGAGTTGTTTGCCACGGCGCAACAGGTGGGGCTCGGGCCGGACCTGAAGGTGGCGGAGCATTCCGACGTCACGGCCCTGTACCGGGCTCTGCTGGAGGCAGTCCCCGAACAGTCGGGTCGGGCGATACATCTGGGCGACGCCGGGGTCGATGCCTTGCTCTGGGACATCACCACCACCGCGGGCGAGGACCCTGGTGATCTCAGGGTTGGCCTCGACGATGCCTTTCAGCCGGTCCGCGACGCCGGGGCATCGGCCATTGCCACGTCGCAGAACGTCATCGGGGACGTGGTGGTCGGCTCACTGACCGAATCACAAAGCAGGTCGCTGTTCATCACGATCGCAGTCTCCGCCCTGGTCCTCGTCATCACCTTCGCCATCGAGAGCCGCCGCTGGTTCCTGGGGATCATCACCATTACCCCGGTGGGGCTCGTCGTCCTCTGGACCTACGGGTTGATGTACGCCACCGGGATCCCCTTCGGGCCGGTCACCGCGACGCTTGCCGCCCTCGCCATCGGGATCGGCGTGCCCTACACCATCCACATCGCCCGGCGCTTCCTCGAGGACCGCCGCGACAACGATGACGCAGACGAGGCGATGAGACAGACCATGCGTCATACCGGAGGCGCCCTGGCCGGCTCGGCATTCACCACGATGGCCGGCTTCGGTGTTCTGATCACATCGAGTCTGGTCCCCTTCCGGCAGATGGGCCAGGTCACCGTATACGCCATCGGTCTCGCCCTGATTGCCGCCGTGGTCGTGCTGCCCTCGATGCTGGCGTTGTGGGACCGGTACCACCGCCGGCGGGGGGAGTTGCCCTCAATCGGGTCTTCGGAGCCGGTCTCCGCCCCGCCCGAGTAAAGTGGTCGCCCGGAGAGGGCTCAATAGGTCCATCGACCACTAGAGAGTCGACCTCGGAGCGATCACAATGAGCCATCGGGGGAGGGCACCTGTCCCCCCGTGTCTGCGGAGGGCTCCAAACCGAAATGGATCTGCATCGAATCGGCCATGAGGCGGCGCGTCTGCTGCCGCTGGCTCACGCCGTACTCGAGCATTACCCGTTCGAGGTGCGGGACGTGGAGCACCTGGTCACTCACTCGAATGTCATGTTCCGGGTGGTGACCTCTGACGGCTTCCAGTGCGTCCTTCGGGTCGGCAGCCCACAGGCCGAGTCCCGGTCCAACATCGAGTACGAGGTTGGATGGCTGGCGGCCTTGAATCGGGACACCGATCTCGAGATCGTGTCGCCGATCCCCACCGGGTACGGGACTTTCATCGTCAACGCCGGAGAGCCCGACTCGGACATGACCCGGTCTTGCGTTCTCTTCAACTGGGTTCCCGGCGCCCCGCTCGCCGAGGGAGCCGGCTCCTTCGGCTACCGGCTCCTGGGGCGCATCAGCGCCTCGCTCCAGGAGCACGGGCGCACCTGGCAGCCTCCCAACCGGGAGGGGATGCGTCGCTGGGATCGGGTCTTCTACTACGACGCCGACCTCGACCCGGTGATCTTCGAGGACTCGAGGTTCGACCACCTTTTCGACTCCTACCGTCGCAAGACCATGAGCCATGCTTCTGCGTTGTCGGAGCAGGTGATCAAGGATGCCTGGGCCAACGGCTTCCCCCACGTCGTGCACGGCGACCTTCATGAGTGGAACGTCCATCTCGTCCGCTCCCGTCTCTTCGCCCTCGACTTCGAGGACGTGATGATCGCCACTCCCGGTCAGGATGTCTCGGTGTGCCTCTACTCCTCGCGGGCTAGCCCGCGTCGCGACGAGATCCGAGCCGCCTACCGTCATGGGTTCGAGGAGATAGCACCGTGGCCCATCGAGGACGACGAGCAGCTCGACGGCTTTCACGCCGCCAGGCAGATCATTCTGATGAACTATGCGGCGCGCACACTGCCGATGGGAGAGGCCGAGGATTATCTGGCCCACGTGACGCCATGGCTGCGGCGTTACGTGGATCACTACGGCTGAGCCGATGAGGTTTGCCGATCGCCGCGAGGCCGGGGCCAGGTTGGGCCGTGAGGTTGCGGCCCACGATCCTCGGTCTCCGCTGGTTGCCGCCCTGCCCCGGGGTGGGGTTCCCGTGGGCTTCGAGGTGGCCGAGGCTCTCGGCTGTGAGCTCGACGTCCTGGCGGTGCGCAAGATTGGAGTGCCGTTCCACCCCGAGCTGGCCATGGGAGCTGTCGCCGAGGGAGGAGTGGTGATCAGGAACCAGGAGATCATCGCCGCGGTGGGGATCGACGAGGCCGACTTCTCGTCCAGGGCCGAGACGGAAAGGGCCGAGCTGGAGGCTCGGCTTGCCCGCCACCGGGTGGCGGTACCGGCCATCGACCCCGCGGGACGCACCGTGGTGGTCGTCGATGACGGGTTGGCCACCGGGTCGACCGCTCTTGCTGCGATCAAGGCGCTGCGGGCCCGGGACGCTCCTCTGGAGGTCTGGTTGGCCGTCCCCGTAGCCCCGCCCGACGTGGTGCGTGTCATGTCGCGGGCCACCGATCGTGTCATCGTGCTCGAGCAGCCGAGGAGGTTCATGGCGGTTGGCGCCTGGTACGACGACTTCTCCCCAACCACGGACGCCGAAGTCGTGGATCTGCTCGCGCGGTCGCGACGACCCCGTTAGCGGCGCCCATTAGCGTTCCGTCCACACCGACTCAGGAGTAGACACTGCATGCCCTCTTTGGAGATTCTCTGCACGATCACGGCCGACATGGGGAGGAGGATCATCGGCAACTCCCCTTCGGGAATGCGCATCGACTTCCCCTTCGAGGGAACCGCCACCGGTCCGCACTGGGAGGGGGAACGCCCGGTAAGAGGCATCGACTACGTCACGGTTCGATCCGACGGCAACATGGAGCTCGACATCCACGCAACCGTGGGTGAGAAGCGGGATTCCCTGGCCTATCGGGGGAGCGGGGTCTCCATCGCCAATCCCGACCAATCCGCCGAGCCCAGAGAACTGCTCACCTTCCAGACCGGCAACGAGGATCTTGCCTGGCTCAACAACGAGATCGGAGTCGCCTTCGGCCGGGGTGAGGGGGGAAAGCTCACTGTCGAGGTGTACCTGGTCAGACCCTAGGGGGCGGCCCCTGCGAAGCGGGTCACGCCTCTTCGGGGCTCGAATCGTCGCCGGTCAGATGCCCGACCACGATCCGGCCGATGTCTCCCAGGGTCTCCAGCTGCTCGTGGGTGAGTAGATCGATCATGTGCCTGCGCACCCCGGAGAGATGGGCCGGCGTGGCCGTGGCGATCGCCTTCAGCCCGCGTCGTGTCAGCACGACGTAGGCGCCTCTTGCGTCACCTCGAACCTGTTCCCGCTGCACCAGGCCTCGTTCCTCCATGCGTGTGATGTGGTGGGACAGACGGCTCTGCGACCATTGCACGTAGTCGGCCAGGGCGGTGACCCGCCAGCGTCGCTCCTCGACCTCGACCAGATTCGACAGCACGGTGTAGTCGGCCATGGACAGACCCGTTTCCTCTGCCAGCTCACTGCTCAGCCTCGATTCGAGCAACGTGAACATTCGGCGGTAAGCCCTCCACGCCCGTTCCTCGGTTCCGTCGAGCCATTGCGAAGTCATGGAATTAGTCATCCTAGCCGTGAAGGTTGACGTGTCATATAATGAATTCATATGATGCGTCAAGTAAAGGAATCCCCCCCATGCTGAGACATCAACCAACACCCCCCTGGGCCTGGCCTGTCTGGCTCGGTGCCGGTCTCGGCCTCTATGGGATCAGCATCGCCCTGATGCTCAGGGGCGGGCCCGGCGTCGACTCCTGGGATGAGAGAAGGAGCAACAAGATGAGACAGGAACGATTCGAGTTCGAGAGCGGCGAGCCGGTGGTTGGAGTTCTCCATCTCCCCGACGCTCAGGTCGCGGCGGAGCTGTTCGGGGTGCCGACATCAGTCGTGCACTCCGAGCACTCCCTTCTTCCTGACCTCGCCCACGAGTCCGCCAGACTCCCCAGACCCAGGTTGGAGCTGTGGCTCGAGAGCCAGGGACAGGTCGACTTCTACGACGACCCCGTCTTGATCGGCCCGGCCGCCGACGCTATCGCCCGTTTCTTCGCCGAGGCGTTGGGATCTTCGGGATCGGGCGCCTGATGATCGACGTGCCACATCCGGGTGGTGGCCACCCCTTGCGCATCCTCGGCATCGCCGGCAGCCTCAGAGGCAACTCGCACAACCGGGCCCTGCTTCGGGCCGCGGCCCGGCTCGCCCCGGAGTCGGTCATCTTGGAGGTCTACGACGGGCTGGAGACGGTCCCGGTCTTCAATGAGGACCTCGAGGGGAGAGGCGACCAGCCACCGGGCGTTGCTTCGCTCCGACATGCGCTGGGCGAGTCCGATGGGCTGCTCATCGCTACTCCCGAGTACAACCAGTCCGTTCCCGGCGTCGTCAAGAACATGATCGACTGGCTATCGCGTGAAGATGGCCTGTCTGGCCGCCCTGTCGCCGTGATCGGGGCCTCTACCGGGCCGTGGGGGACACGGATCGCACAGACCCTGCTCCGCCAGATGTTGCTCTCGGTGCAGGCGGTCGTCATGTCGGATCCGACCCTGTTCGTGCCTCACGTCGAGGCTCTTCTCGATGCCGAAGGTGAGCTGGTCGACCCGCAAACCTCTCACCGGCTCCAGAAGGTGGTGTCCTCGTTCTCCGACTGGATCAGGCTCGTCTCGCCCGCCGGCTCTTCGTCTAGCGACGAACTCTGACCGTCCGGCACCAATCTCGTGAGGTAGTTGTCAGGGCGTCCATGGCCACACCCCTCAGAGAGCGCGAAAATCGGGCTTTCGCTTCTCCATGAAGGCCATCACCCCCTCACGATGTTCGGGGGTCTTCCCGAGACGGCCCTGCTCCTGCTGCTCCGCCAGCAGCGCTCCCTCGAGGGACGACCCCGAGGCTTCCCTGACCAGACGTCGGGTGCTGACCAGGGCGTCGGGAACCAGGTCGGCCATCAGACCGGCCACTTCCTTAGCCCGATCGAGCAGGTCTTCGCCGGGGACCACATCGAGGCAGAGACCGAGATCCCGCGCCTCCTCCGCATGCACCCGACGATTGGTGAGCGTCAGCTCCAAGGCCCGGGAGACACCGAGGTGGTGGGACAGCCACCAGGTCGTTCCCGAATCGGGGACCAGCCCGATGGCGGTGAAGGCGGAGGTGAGGAATGCGTCCTCGGACATCACCCGTAGATCACAGGCCAGGGCGATACCGAGCCCGGCGCCGGCCGCCACCCCGTTGATGGCGCCGATCACCGGCACGTCGCAATCGAGTATCGAGCTGAGGGCGGGGTGGAACACCTCCTCGAGCAGAGAGGCGAGATCGGGGCCGTCGCCTGTCTCGTACTCGGCCCTCAGGTCGTTGAGGTCGGCTCCGGAGCAGAACGCCTTCCCGGCGCCGGTGAGGATCACCGCCCTGCTCTCCTCCCCGGCCCGGGCCATTGCCCGGCTAAGGCCGTCGCTGAGAGAGGCCTCGATGGCGTTGTACCGGTCCGGCCGGTTCAGGGTGACGATCGCCACGTCACCCTCGAGGACATAGTCGACGCTCACTCGCCTCCTCGGCGGGCAAAGGCTAACCAGCAGGGAAAGCCAGGCAATTCCAGCCTTTTCGCCTATCGTTAGGCGGCATCGTCGCAATAGTGACGGCGCCAATCGTCGACCCACAAGGAGGGGCCGTGAACAAATCCGAGATGGCGGACAAGCTCGCCGACAGGGCGGACATCTCCAAAGCCAAGGCGGCGGAGATCATCGACATCATCTTCTCCACGAAAGATGGCGAGGGAATCATCGCCGTGGAGCTCGATGCCGGCCGCAAAGTGAACATCACCGGGTTTGGCAATTTCGCCACCAAGCATCGTGCTGCCCGTCAGGGGCGGAACCCGGCTACCGGGGAAACCATCACCATCGGTGCGAAGAGGTACACCCACTTCTCTGCTTCAAAGGGCCTGAAGGACCGAGTCGCCAGATAACCAGCCCTACCGGTATTTGTCTGGGCCCCGTCACTCGCGGCGGGGCCCATCACTTTGCGCCCTATGAGCCTCGACCGTTGGACCCCGCCGGTTGCGATCGCCCACCGCGGTAGCCGTCTGTTGTGGCCCGAGAACACGATGGAGGCCTTCTCCGGAGCCGTTTCCCTCGGGTATCGCCATCTGGAGACCGATCTGCACCTCACCTCCGACGGCGTCCTCGTCTGCCATCACGACCTCACGGTGGACCGCACCACCGACGGCTCGGGGCTGGTCAGCGAACTGACCTTCGACCAGCTCTCCGCCCTGGATGCCGGATACCGGCACGTCGCGGCGGGCGGCCATGTCTTCCGCGGCTCAGGGGTCCGGGTACCCGCCCTCGAAGAGGCCATGCTCGCTTTTCCCGAGGTGTCCTTCGTGGTCGACCTCAAGACGGACTGCCTGATCGAGCCCTTGCACGAGCTGATCGAGCGTCTCGGTCTGCATGATCGACTGATCGTGGGGTCGTTCTCCGACCGACGCCTGAAAGAGTTCCGTGTCGTGTCCGGAGGCCGGGTGGCGACATCGACCGGGGCGACGTTGAGCAGGTCCTGGCTCATCGCCTCACGGATCGGCCGTGGGGTGAGGTGCGAGGCGAGGGCCCTGCAGCTGCCCCTGTGGTCGCGCGGGGTCCGGGTCGTCGATCGCCGGTTGGTGGGTGCCGCCCACGATCGTGGTCTTCAGGTTCATGTGTGGACGATCAACCACCCCGCCGACATGGCCGCGCTGCTCGATATCGGCGTCGACGGCATCATCACCGACCGCCCCGACCTCCTCAAGGATGTGCTCATGGCGCGGGGGGAGTGGGTGTGACATATCGAACCTGAGAGGTTCTGCGTCACGTATGCGTGCAACCTCCGGTTCGAAGCGCACCGCCGTCAGGAGGCGGGGATGAGACGGCCCTCGTGGAGGTCGAGGATGCGGTCGGCGTACTGGAAGGCGTCGGGGTCGTGGGTGGCGGCAATGACCCCCGTCCCTGTGCCGGCCACCTCGTCGATCAGTCGCCACACCAGATGGAGCCGCTCCAGGTCCTGATGGGATGACGGCTCGTCGGCGAGGAGCAACGCCGGTCGTCGGATCAGGGCCCGCCCGATCGCCGCCCTTTGCTGCTCCCCGAGGGAGGCGCCACCCACCGGCCGATCGAGCAGGTGCGGGATCTCCAGCTTCTCGGCCACTCCGCTCACATCGCTCTCAGTGTCGGCGAGCCGCCCGGGGAGACCGATGTTCTCTCCCAGCGTGAGCTCGGGCAGCAGCCCCAGCGACTGCGGAACCACCGCCA
>Ga0326597_10004296_pt1 | contig 20100 bp, 12 predicted proteins | sample RVTome_12_FD_203789 | JGI IMG/M metagenome (GOLD analysis project Ga0326597, IMG submission 203789) | Soil microbial communities from uranium-contaminated site in the Upper Colorado River Basin, Wyoming, United States - RVT100D185 | ecosystem: Environmental > Terrestrial > Soil > Contaminated >...
CAGCGTGACCTGCAGGGGCGTTCCGCCGAGGAGCGTCCCGCTTCCGGTCAGCCGGGGAGTCAGCCCGGACGTCCCGGCGATCCCGCCGCCCATCGTCGTCCAGGATTCGGTGGTGCTGTCCATTCGCACGGCGAGCGGCCGCTGGCCTTCGCCCGAAACGAATTGCACGCCGACCGCCCAGGCGCCGCACGGGTCGAACGAATCCATCCCCCGGATCGACGGCTGGGTGAGGTTCGAGAGCGGCTCGAGGAGCGTGGTCGTCCCGCCCTCGTACATCGAGATCGTGCCGCGCGGGATCCGCGCCGTCGGCACGGTGCCGAAGTAGATCGTGCCGCCGTGCGCGGTCGCAGCGTTGGCGTACGGAGGGTTCGAAACCGGTGACCAGCCGTTGCCGTCGTAGTGGAGGACGTAGGAGTCGGTCGTCCACGGAATCGTGAAAAAGGCAAAGGCGTCGTTCGTGGCGACGGACACGACTTCGTTCAGCTGGACATCCATCGGCGCGTCCGGGATCGGCGCCTCGCTCCAGTTCGACCCGTCGTAGTGAAGCATGACGATCTTCTCCGAGTAGCCGAGATTGTTATTCTGGCACGCCGCCCAGATGTCGTTCGGACCGGTCCCCGACATCGACACCACATGGTATCCATAGTATCCGTCGTGCGGCGCCGGCCCGTCGGGGATGGTCAGCTGGGAACCGTCCCAGTGCATCAGCAGCGGGCGCCAAGTGACCGAGCCCATCGAGTTCGGCTCGCCCCACCAGCCGCCGAACCAGACGTCGTTCGGGCCGAACGCGATGCTCTCGACGACGCGCGTGCCGGAGAAGTTGATGCTCACGCCGCCGGGCGGCGGCTCGACGGGAACTTCGGTCCAGCTCGAGCCGTCATAATGGATGGCGAAGATCCAGTCGCCGGCCGACAGTCCGCCCGCGTCGCCGTACCGGCTACCCGCGGCCCAGACGTCGTTCGTCGAGACCATCGCGACCGTGTAGAGGTAGCAGCTCGCCCCGTTCGGGTACGGTTCCGGACTCGGAGTCGGCACCTGGGTCCACTGCGATCCGTCCCAGTGCACCGCGTAGGTGAGCTCCTTGTAGCTGGCAAGGACTCCCGGTTCGCTGCTGTAGCCGACCGCCCAGGCGTCGTCGGAGCTCAGCGCGGAAACGTCGTAAAGCCAGGTGCTGTACCAGCTCGGGTCGGCTGGAACGGGAGTGACCTCCCAGCTGCTGCATGGGCTCTGGGCGAAGGCGAGCGGAGCCAGCAGGGAGATGGCGAGAGTGAGTGCGGCGACGGTCTTCATATGGGCCTCCTTGGAATCGCGGCCCCCGTTCATGCGCCGTCTGCCCGGCGGAACATTCACGATTTCGGAGATTTCCCGGCCGCTCCCGCGCGCGTCGCGGAGCCTCATCGAGCGGCTCGTTCACTGGCTCGCATCGGACGGACTACGTCCTCCAGTCATCACCCGGCACGATCCGGCGCATGAATTCGTCGAACAGTGGGACGGTGAAGGCCGTGTCGCCGTGGTGCGGACTCCAGATCATCCCCTTGCTGATCAGCTGATTCCGAGTCGGACCGAGGCTGGTCACCCCACGACCCAACGTCTCCGCGATGTCGCCCGAGCGGTGCGGCCCAGGGCCGAGCTCGGCCATCGCGCGCAGATAGCGCTTCTCGGCGTCTCGATACGCAGCGTGTGGATGCCGGCGCCTGCCGCCGTGTCGCGCATCCGGTCGAGCAACACGGTTTTGCCGGCGCCTCGGAGGCCGACCATCAGGACGCTTCTCGTGGGTTTGCCGCGGTGCACCCGCTCGAGCGCGACGCGGACAAACTCGATCAGCTCATCGCGGCCCGTCATCGCCGGCGGCGGCGTGCCAGCCCCTGGGGCGAATGGATTGGCAATCGGGTCCGTGCCGCAAATACAGCGAGTTTAGTCAGTCTATCGGCCGACGATAATTCTCATAAACGTCGTCACACTGGCCGGTCAGCGGCAGCACGGCCCGTCCTGCCGGCGGAAGCTCGATCTCCCGTTCGAGGGTGAACGCACGCTGGCGATCATCCTGAGCAAGGCGTTTCTGCCGGCGGAGGACACGAAGATCACCGACCCGTCGAGCCTCTCGTGGATCAAGGAGTGAGCAGTCCGGCGCGGCCGGCACGGCGCGGCTGCCGCCACCGCAAAACGGCGAGGGGCGCTTCAAGTCGGCGGGTCGGTCACTACATCGGGTCGCCAAACGTGGAACGCCGCGAATCGCCGAATCCGATCGACTTGCCTTCTGGGCAGAGCGCGAAAAAGGCAGAGAATCACGTCAGCTGTTCAACTGGGGCTATCTTTCGGGGGTCAGAGAGCGGAAGCGGCCGGTCTGCATGGTCCCAGGTGGGCGGCGTCGCCATGCGCTCCCAACCGGAGGAAAGACCTTGCTCGGAAGATCCCTCGTCATCGCCGCGGCCCTGCTCGGCGCCCTGACCGTCGCACAGGCCCAGTATCCGTTGCCGTTCCCCGAGCCGCCCTCGGGCGTCACGCATCTCGCGGTCACCGAAGGACTGTGGAACCAGCCCTCCACCTGGTCCAGCGGCACCGTGCCCGGCAATGGCGCCGTGGTGAGGATTCCGAACGGGATCAAGGTCACCATCACCAACCAGGTGACGTCCGACATCAAGTTCATCACGGTGGAAGGTGAGCTGCGGATGTCGATTTGGTTGGACACCCTGCTCACGGTCGAGACGCTCTACGTGGCTCCGTCCGGCTTCTTCGCCATCGGCGCGCCGGGCAACCCCGTCATGTCCGACAAGAAGGCGGAAGTGGTGTTCAAGTGCCCCGCTACTCCCATCGACCTGACGTGGGACCCCGAGCAGAAGAGCCGGGGACTCTTCGCGAAGGGCAAGGTCCACGTATACGGCTTCCCGAAGACGTACCTGGCGGAGATGACCAACGACGCCCATGAGAACGACTCCACCCTCGACCTTGGCTCCCCGGTGCCGGCCGACTGGACGTACCTGGACGAGCTGGTGCTGACCGGCACGCAGTTCAAGCGGAACGCTCCGCTGGAGGACGAGCCGATCACCATCGGGAGCACGGCCGGCAACGTTATCACCCTGCAGGGACAGCTCCTGTTCGACCATCTGCGCGCCGACGCCGGCAAGAAGCTCCACGTGGTCAACCTGACCCGCAATGTCGTCTTCCGCTCGGACGCGACCGCCACGGCGCAGCGCGGCCACGTCATCTTCCACCACCAGGACGTCGAACTCCATCACGCGCGCTTCACGGACCTCGGGCGCACCGACAAGCGCATTCCGCTGGACGAGATCAAGGTCGACCCGGTGAACGGCGACGTGTATCCCCGGACGCCCAGCCAGATCATGAACCGCCGCGCGCGCTACCCCATCCACTTCCACCAGATCGGCATGCAGCCCGGCGTGACGCCGCCCTCCAGGGTGCATGACTGCGTGGTCACCGGCGTCATCGGCTGGGGCCTCGTGAACCACAGTAGTCACGTCGATTTCCAGCGCAACGTCTGCTATGACTTCGCCGGCGCGGCCTTCGTCACCGAGCACGGCAACGAGCTGGGCAACTTCCACGACAACATCGCGATCCACGGGACCGGTGTGCCCGGCGAGTACTTCTTCGTGCGCCAGGTGTTCGAGAACGACGACCGGCCCCAGCCCCTCGGCGACTTCGGCTTCGGTGGCGACGGGTTCTGGTTTCAGGGCCCCGCCATCAGCGTCAAGAACAACGTCGCGAACAGTTGCAATGGGTCCGGGATGTTCTGGTTTACCGCCGGGGCGGTGGACATCGCGGACAACAGGTACACCGGCTTCGACCCCTCGGCCATACCCATCGTGTACGCCGGCTACCCCGACATCGGCAGCCTCACGTGGCGCACCTGGTACGACAGCAACCTGGCCGTGATCGCCGACCTGCCGATCCTCGAGATGGACGGCTTCCAGGGCTACGCCTGTCTGGTCGGGTTTCGCCTGCGCTTCAACAACCACGACGTGGTCGCGCTCTACAATGAGGACCCGTACGACTACGACGTCTACCTGCAGGGAAGCGCAACCCGCATCCGCCAGAAGGTGCAGAACATCACGGTCTGGAACAACGAGCAGGGGTTCCGCGTGCGCTACAACGAGAAGACCGACTGGAGCAACGTGGACAACGTCAACCACACCCGCTTCGACAAACCCAACGTCGGGTACGTGGGAGCCGAGTTCTTCCACGAAGCGAACGACCAGATTTTCACCAACCTGGGCATCCGCGGCTATGCCGTGGCGGGCTGGCTCATCAGCTCCTTCAGAGACAACTCCGCCGAGGTCACGTTCAATAACGCCGTCTACGACGACTACGCCAACGCCGACACCAGCCTCGACCCCGACTCCAACTCCCCGCGCGACCCCGTGACCTTGGTCAACGTGACGAACATCACTTCCAGCTCGGCGATGATCAACTGGACCCCTCCCACCACTCAGCCCGACCGCTACCTGATCCGCTACAGCGTCCAGGGCAGCGACTTCTGGGAGTACTCCACCGAGACCAACGGCGGCGCCTCGAGCCATCCCCTCACCGGTCTGTCGTCGCAGACCACCTACGACGTCCAGGTCATCGTCGGCTACCCGACCGGCGTCAGCAACTGGTCGTCCACCATCGGCTTCACCACCAACTGACCGCGGAGCCCGCGGAAGCTGGGGTTATTCTCTCCGGAGGCGTTCGTTCGGCCCGGCAAGACGGGACGCGTTGGACTGGGCACGGCGTCGCGGGGGACTGCTCCATGCCCGGGAGGTTGGCTCCATGACTGAGAGCCCGGACGAGCGCCTGTTCGACACCTGGGTGGGCGAGGGTGTGATCGTCGGCCGCGGCCTGCTCCGGTGGCTCATGCTCCGGGAGCCGTTCGAGATCTCCAATGCTCGTCCCCTGGCCGGGTTCGCTCTTCGAGGCGTCCTCCGCGGGCTTCGGCAATCCACTTCGAAGTCGCCAGCCCCAACCCCACCGGATCTGGCCCCCCTCCGTCGAGCCTGCGGGGCTTGGGACGGGCCCTCAGCCTCCCGTGCGCTCGCGGATGCGATCGATGGCGTCTTGCGCGTGCCGGCGTAGAATGTCGCCGGCCAGGTCGTTCGCCGCGATCTTTTCGAGCGCGTCGAGGTGCGAGGCGTTGCCGTACTGGCCGACGAGGCGCAGGCAGTGTTGGCGGATCTCTGTGCTGTTGCGGGCCTCGAAGAGAGCCAGCAGGAAATCGGCCACCATGGCCTGGTGCTCGGCGGACACTCCGCTCCCGAGCCCCCAGAGCGCGGGGCCCGAGTTCCCGACCTCAACGGCGGCCTTGAACAACTCCTCGATCACCGGCTTCGACTTGTTCTTGAGGGTGCTGAGGACGAAGTAGATGGTGTCGTGTCGCAACTCAGGGTTGGAGGTGTGCGAGATCTCCACGAGCCGCGCCGCGACCTCCGGGGTGACCCGGGCCCCAAAGAGCCCCGGCATCAGCTCGCGCAGCACGTTCGGATCGTCGGTGGCGAGAAGTTTCTGGAGCACGGCGGCGGCTTCGCCCGCGATGTTCCCGCCGGTAAAGACGGAGATGAGATGCGATGCGCTCTCGAGCAGCACCGGCGACGGGTTCCGCGCCGCGGCAAGCACGAGGTCGAGATCGCCGGGCTGGCGCCCCGTCAGGTTGAGGCCGTAGAGAGCCGCGACCTGGGCGCTGCCGCTGGTCTTGTGAGCCAGCGGGAGGATCAGTTCGCGGAACGGCTGCTTGTCGAAGTCGACCGTGGCGGTGGAATGGAAGGCCACGAGCCCCGCATGGTTGGTGGGCGCGTCGTCGCTCGAAAGCGCCGTGCGGATCGCCGCGATGGCGGCATCCCGCCGCGCCCGGTCGCTGCTTTGCTTGATGCCGTCGATCCAGGGCTTGGCGAGGGCGAAGGCCTCCTGGCGGCGCCTGGCTCCCGCCGCCTTGGCCTGGCGGCTCGCCGCGTCGGCCACGAATGCGGCCTCCTCCGGCTGGGCGGGCCACGGGCTCGTGAACGCCGGCGGCCCCGCGGCGCCGATCCCGGCCGTGAGCGCCGGGGAGCCGCTCCGCAGCGAGAAGTCCTGCGCGGCGGGGTCGGCAAACAGAGGGTCGGCCTGCACGTTTCCTCGTTCTGCAGCCGCGGAAATCGTCCCGCGCTCGGTGAGCTTCCCGTCGCCCGCCGGGCGCAGCCAGTTCGCGTCCTCCTGGTTTCGCCAGAAGATGTTCCCTGCGAAGACGATGCTCGCCTGCTCATAGGCCCAAGGGGACATGTCCGTCACATTCTTGACCGAGACCGCGGTCGGGTTGCCAAAGAAGATGTTCTTGCGCACCGTCGGATTCGCCTCGTCCAGGATCTCCAGGCCCGACCGCTGGTTCGACGCGAAGGTGTTCTCCTCGATGACGTCGCGGTTCTGCTTCCAACAAGAGACGCCGGCGAAGGCGTTCGCCAGGAAGAGGTTGCCACGGACCGCGGCCGCGGTGGCGCCGGAGGCGTAGATCCCTAAGCGCTCGTTGGCGAAGATCGAATTGCCGCGGATCGTCGGCGAGACGTCGTCGTAGCGGATGCCGTGAAACGACGAGCCCGAGATCCGGCATCCCTCGACCTGCGTGTCGTCGTTTCCCGGCAGGATCAGGATGCCGTAGTAGTCACAGTGACGCAGGTCGCAGCCGGCAATGCGTACCCGCGAGGGGGTGTCCGGCTGTTCGCCGCGGTGCGTTCCCACGATGATCCCATGCGCCCAGACCGCGGCGATGAGGGAGTCCCGAATTTCGACCTCGGCGCCGCCGTGGATGAGGATCCCGTTCTCCGGGCAGCCGACCACGGCGCAGGCGATCACCTGGGCCTTGGCAGCGGCGAACTCCACGATCGCGCCGGATCCGCGACCTTCGCTACGCTCTCCGGGCGCCGTGATCTTGAGCCCGCGGATTACCACGCCGGCGGTGTCCCGGACGATCAAAGTCCGGCCGCCGGGCAGGCTGGCCCTGTACTCCTCGGCAAGGCGTTGTCTCTCTGCTTCGGATTGTGCCTCCCTGACGCTCTTCCCCCGGGCTTCCGAATCCGCCTTGACGGTGTTGCGCCACAAGAGGACCGTCTGATCCCACCCGGCGCCCTCGAGCGTCAGCGGCTTGTCGATCACCAGGCGCTCCTCGTAGGTGCCGGGAGCCACGCGCACCACGGCCCCGGCCGGCGCAACGGTGATCGCTTCCTGGACCGAGCGGAACTGGGCGCTGCCGTCGGCCGCCACGGTCAGGACCTCGCGCGCCGCCGGAGCGCCATCTTCGTCCGAACCGGCGCAGCGCGCCGCTCCCAGGGGCACCAGCAGGAGACCGGCGAGGGCGCATCCCGCGGCGAGCCCTCGCAGCGTGGCCGCGCCGCGGCGACGGTCTGCGTCCAGAATGGCGATGAGCCTCTGCTCCAGGCGGGAACCTTGCGCCATGGTCACGGCGGCGGCGGACTGCACGGCCGGCCCGCGCAGGGTGCGCACCGCGTCGAGCAGGTGGCTGGCGTATTCCCGGGGGCGCGATCCTGCGATCAGGACCAGATCGTCGCTGGCATGCTCCCGCTCCGCGCGGAGCCGCGCCGCCGCGAGCCACGCCAGCGGGTTGTACCAGTGAAGCGCCAGGGCCAGGCGGCCGGCGGCGTGGGTCAGGAAGTCGTACCGTTTGATGTGGGCCAGCTCGTGCAGGATCAGCGTCCGTTGCTTGCTCTCCGGCCACGCCAAAGCCTCCTCGGGGAGCAGCACCACGGGCCGGAACACGCCGAAGGTCATGGGCAGAACTGCCTCGCCGGCCAGACGCAGGCGGACGCCGCGAGCAATGCCGAGGCGGCAAGACAACTCGCGGCCGATGCGCGCCAGCTCGGCGGCGCCATCCAGGGGCCGCGACCGCCGTTCGAGGCGCCAGACCGCGAGAAGCCCCACCAGGTACGGGAGAAGAACGAGCAACCCGCAGGCGGCCCAGATCGTGAGGGCGAGGTCCCGCCAGGAGAGCGCCGCCTCTGCCGGAGCGGCCGGCATGTCGCGGCCCCCGTCCCGAGAGGCCCCCGCCGCGAGCGGGCCGCCTCCCGGTTCCGACAGGCCGCCGCCAGATGCCGCGCCGAGTTGCAGCCGCGCGGGGGAGACACGCGCCGCGCCGCCGTCACTCTTCACGCCGGCGTCAGGCGCTGTCGCCAAGCTCCCGGCGGGAGGCACTGTGGCGGCCTGGACGGACACGGGGGCGTCGCGCGGCGGCGCGTCCGGCGCCAGGGTCAGGATCGGGAGATTCCACCGCGGCAAGACCGCGGAAAGCGCGGGAAGCACCAGGATGCTCCCGAGGGCCAGGCTCCAGACGAGATGACGCACCGCCGCGGCGGAGCGGCGCAGGAGGACGGCGAGCAACCCGGCAGCCGCCAGCACCGCGGCTCCCTTGATGGCGATGTCGGCGAGCCAGGGGAGGGCGCCGCCGCCGGGCAGCCCCACCAGATCGGTTGCGAGTACCATGAGATTCATCTGCCGGGCCTCCTAATTCTGCACCTTCCTGATCAGCTCGGCGAGGCGGCTGAGGTCCTCGTCGGAGAGATTCTTCGCGTTGAGATCGAGAAGCGAGGCCACCACCTGCTCCACCGAGCCGTTGAACAAGGTCGCCACGAGATTCTGCAGGGCCGACTGCCGGGCTTTCGCGGGCGCCACGGTGGGCACGAAGATGTACCTGCGCCCCTGCTGCCGGTGCCGCAGGTGCCCCTTCTCCTCCAGCAGGCGCAGCAACGCGCGCACCGCGGAATAGCCCGGCGGATCGGGCAAAGCGGCGCGCACCTCCGCCGCGGATGCGCTGCCGGTGGCGTAGATGACCTCCATGATCTGGCGTTCGCGCCGGCTGAGCTGGTGCATCGGTTTCCCGGTCATGGCGACTTCCTCATCTGGACCGCAAGGCCGTGCCGCGGGCCTGGGGCCCTCTCTGAGAGTGCTAAGAAATTAGCACATCGCGCGCCGGCGTCAACAGGGATATGCTAAAAAATTAGCAGATGAGCCGGACCCTCCTACCCGGCTTGGGGAAGGGCCGCAGGCCGCAGCCGATCAGTCATCGAGGATCCCCAGAGAGGCTGCCGGCCGTGCTCGACAGGTCGACCGAGTTCGTCAAACCTTCCGCGGCAGCACGGCGCGGACGCTCGTCCCGCGGCCGGGTTCGCTCTCGATCTCGAGGCGTCCTCCGTGGGCTTCGGCGATCCATTTCGAAATTGCCAGCCCCAAACCGACCCCGCCGGATCTGCGGGCCCGATCCGCCCGGAAGAAGCGGTCGAAGACGCGGGGGAGGTCTTCAGGCGCGATGCCGACGCCCTGGTCCTTCACCTGGATTCTCGCCGAGTCCGCCGAGTCCGATGAGGCGGCCAGCGAGACTTCGATCCGCCCGGGCTCCGGACTGAACTTGATCGCGTTGTCGAGCAGATTGCAGAGGAGCTGGCGCAAGCGGCCGGCGTCCCCGGTGACGCGGGCCTCGTCCAGCCTGCCGATTTCCAGATCGAGAAGGTGTTCCGCGGCCAGCGGGCGGTAGAGATCGACCACGTCCTGGATCGCCGCGTCGAGCGAAACCGACTCCCGATCGAGCTGGAGTTGGCGGGCGTCCGCCCGCGAGAGCAACAGCAGGTCCTCGGTGAGATGCTGCAGGCGCTCGAACTGTTCGAGGCTCGCCTCGAGCACGTCGCGGAGCTCCTGGCTGCCGCGCGGTTTCGAGAGGCAGACCTCGGCCTGGCCCCGAAGCGCCGCCAGCGGACTGCGCAGCTCGTGCGAGGCATCGGCCGTGAACTGCCGAAGCTTTTCGACGTGAGTCTCCACGCGATCGAGCATGGCGTTCAGCACGCCCGCCAGCCGGTCGAGCTCGTCGCCCGAACCGGTCCGCTCGATTCGAGTGTCGAGCGAGTTTTCTCCGATCGCCCCCGCGGCGGCGGTCATCTCGGCCACCGGCCGCAGGCCGTGTCGCGCCAGCAGTGCATTCCCGACCAGCGAGATCAGCGCGGCGGCAGCGAGGCCGATCGCGGACGCCCGCAGCAGCCAGGTCATCGAACGGTCCAGACCCTTCAAGGAATAGAAGACCACCGCCGTGAGCGGATCTCCCTCGCCCGTCGCGAGACGCCGCGAGTGGGCGCGGAATCTGCGATCCTGACCGGAGCCGGCGACTTCGACCGTGATCGGGCGCGGTTTCTCCTCGTTCGCGCCCAGGCCCCGGCGGTAAGCCCGCGAGAAGCCGCGCGCCGGATCGTTGCGGATGACGGTCCGGCCGGCCGCATCGAGCAGCCGGAAGTGCAGATCGCGGTTGGGGCGGTTGCCGAGCTCCCGCTGGATGGCGATCCGTGCGGCCCGGTAGTTGCCGGCCGAGTCCTCGACCTTCGCGCTGAGTTCGCGGAGCTCCGCCACCACGTAGCGGTCCGCCTCCCGCAGCATGAAGTGACGCATGCCGAGGTTCAGCACGATGGTCAGGATCAGGCAGACCCCGAGCGTCGTCAGCACGCCCCAGAGCGTCAGCCGGGCGCCGATGGTCGCGAAGATGCGTTTAGGCCTCGGCATCTCTGAGAACGTAGCCGACGCCGCGCACGGTCTGGATCAAGGGCCGCTCGAAGCCGGAGTCGATCTTCTTGCGCAGGCGGTTGATGTGGACGTCGACCACGTTGGTGAAGGTGTCCCGATTCATGTCCCAGACGTGGTCCAGCAGCATGGTCCTGGTCAGCACCTGGCCGGCGTTGCGGGCCAGGTACTCGAGCAGGGCGAACTCCCGGGCGGTGAGATCGATCCGGCGGCCGGCCCTTTCGACGGAACGCGCCAGCAGGTCGATCGTCAAGTCGGCGACGCACAAGGGAGTCGCCGCCAGCGCCGAGCCGCGTCGCAAGAGGGCCCGGATTCTCGCCAGCAGCTCGGCGAAGATGAACGGTTTGGGAAGATAATCATCCGCTCCGAGGTCCAGTCCATGGATGCGATCCTCGACCGCGTCCCGGGCGGTCAGGCAGATCACCGGCGTGCTCTTGCCCGCGGCGCGCAGCTCGGTCAGAACGCTGAAGCCGTCCTTTCCAGGCAGCATCAGATCGAGCAGGATGACGTCGTAATCCGTGGAGCGCAAGTACGCGGAGCTGGCCACGCCGTCCTCGGCGCTGTCGACGGCGAACGACGCTTCGCGCAAGCCCTTCACCAGGAAGCCGCGGATTCCCGGGTCATCCTCGATGATCAGCGCGCGCATGTCGACTCCGGGGAGCGTGTCACGGACTGCCGACATTGTAGTGACCGTTCAAGAGCAGCTCTTCGGCAATCCCCGCCACGGAGGAGATCATCAGCAGGAGCTGTTCGTGCACCTCCGACCGGGAGCCCAAGGCGAAGCGCTGCGCCGGGCCGGGGCGGCCTTCGATCGACAAGGACTCGTATTCCCCCGGGCCGGTGAGGATGACCGCGGCGGAACCCCGGATGCCCGCATACCGCTGCTTCTTGTAGATCATCGGAACCAGGCTCTGACCTTCATTCGCGCGCAGGAGATCCCGGCCGAAGAACGTGCTGCGATACGAGCCCCCGAGCCGGCCCATGATGGTGGGGGCGAGATCGAGCTGCGAAGTCGCCCGCGAAATCCGCCCCGGTTTCAGCAGCTCGGGAGCATAGAGCAGGGCCGCGACCCGGTACTCCTCGATCGGCACCAGCCGCTGGCCACGCAGGTGGACGCCGTGATCTCCAACGAACACGAACAGGGTGTGCTTGAAATAGTCCGCGTCGCGCGCCTTCTGGATGAAGCCCCCCAGGGCGTGGTCCGCGTACAGGAACGTGTTCAACTCCTCGTAGTCGAACCCGGCCGGCCTGGGAGTGTCCTCGGGGAGCGGCTGGATGCGACCTTCGGGGTACTCCCAGGGAGAGTGCAGCGAGACGGTCAGGATGGTCCCGAAGAACGGCTGGCCGCGGGCGAAGAGCGCACGGAATTCCCGGTCGGCGGCCGCGTAGACCTCCTCGTCGCAGACCCCCCAACTGCCCTTGAACCGAACCTCGTCGAAGTCCTGCTCCTCGATGAACCGCTGGTAGCCGTTCTGCAGGAAGAAGCCCCGCATGCGGTCGAAAATCCCCTGTCCGCCGTACAGGAACAGGGTCTCGTACCCGCGCTGATCGCGTAACACGGAAGCCAGCGTCGAGAATCCCTGCATCGACTGGGGCCTGGCCACGACGCCGACGCCGGGGAGCGGTGGAAACGAACAGATCGTCGACTCCAGGCCCTGGATGGTGCGTTCGCCGGTGGCGTAGCAGTTCTCGAGCAGGACCCCACTCTCGGCCAGCCGATCGAACTCCGGACTGATCGACGGTTGTCCGCCCAGGCTTCCGATCAGCCGCGCCGTGAAACTCTCGAGCACGACCAGCACGACGTTTTGCGGCCGCTCCCGCTCCGGGTTCTCGATGATCCGCCGGATCGGATTGTCCGCGTCTCCGAGTAGCCGCCCGGTTTCGCCATACAGGCGTTTCAGCTGCTGGACGGCAGCGTCCCGGGGCAGCGGCTCGAGCGCGCTCGCGACCGTGTCGTACTTCCCGCGCAAGCGGGCGTAGGCCTCGCTCAGCACGTTGAACGTGCCGTTGGCCGCGATTTCGTTGGCCAGTCGGTTGGAGGAGAAGGAAGCCAGGCTCGGGTTCAACGGGCGGTGGTCGAGCGTGCCCCGCACGGCCAGGGCGGAGAGGATCAGCAGGAGCGCCGTGACCGCCCGATCGAGCCAGCCCGATCGGACGTGAGCGCCCGGCCGGCCGAGCCGCCACAGCGCCAGGCCGGTCATGGCCGTCAGGCCCAGCACGAGCGTGGCGATGAAGAGCAGCGGATAGCCGTTCGCCACGGTGCTCAGGACTTCCGGATTCGCGATGTGATCGAGCACCAGGTAGTTTGGCCGGAAGTCGAAGTAGCGAAAGAAGTAGATCGCCGGGACCTCGGTGGAGAACAGCAGCAGGAACAGGAACAGGCCGTACAGGCGGGCGATTCGCCCGGTTTGGTCGAGCCGGCGAGCGGGCACGGCGATCAGGAGCAGCGCGAGCGGCACGAACAGGAGACCGAGCAGCGCCGCGTCCAGCCGGGCGCCGATCCAGAACATGGTCAGGAGTTCCTGTGCCGACAGACCCTTCAATTCGGCCGCGCGCCGCCAATACAGCCAGAGTCGAAAGCCGCTCGGGATGAGCAGCGCGATCCCCGCCGTGAGAAGGAAAAGTCGCGCTCTGCTCATCGGCCTGGGCTTCCAAAGTCTGGGCGGAAGGGGAAGGGAGGGAACGAGGGCGATCCTGCCGTTGCCGCATGACGAGAATCGAACGGATGGATGAAATCGCTGTCATCTGGAGGACCGATCCGGGGGTCGTGCTTTTCGAGTGCACGTGCTACGATCCGTCCATTCGGTTTTCGCCAAAGGAGGACTCCCATGAAACAGTGGCTCATCATTTTGATCTGTGGTCTGCTCGCCGCCGCCGCCGGTTTCCAGCAGGTCAAACCCGCGCAGGTGCGGCCGCTCCCCGAGGCCGCCACGCCGCCCGAACTGGTGGCGACCTACTCCAACCTGGCCGATTCGATCCTGGCCACCAAGGCGGCCGAGGCGTCTTTGGTTCGTTCGATCGTGGCCATGACCTTCCGGCACGCCGAGGGGTTGATGGCACGGATCGAAGACAAGCTGCAAGAGGGCAAGAAGGCCCGCCGCGAGATCGAGACGCTGGCCGACCTGGTCGCGCAGCTCGGCAACGAAGGCGACGCGTCCGTGGCCGGCATTCGCAAGCGCCTGCTGGATGCGGGCCATCACCATCATGCAGGCGGCGAAGAGCAGGGCATCTACGACGAAGGCTTCGTGATCGTCACCAAGAAGGCCAGGAAGGCCCTGCTCGAGGTCGCCAAGAAGATCGGACAGATGGCTTCCGCTCCCGATGCCCCGATGCTCACCGAGGCCTGGAACGAGGTCATCCAGATCTCTGCCTCGCTTCTCAAGGAGCAGTGAGCCGCCGGGCTTTCGAGTGGGCCGCGCGATGGTCCTGCGTGGCCGCCGCTCTGATCGGTTGTGGTCGCGGGGATCACGAGACGCGGACGCCGCCGTCGCCGGATGCGGCGCCTGGCTCGCAGTTCGAGTTCGTGGACGTGGCCGCGGCAGCCGGCTTGACCCGCGTGCTGCACGCCGGCCGCCCGGGAAAGGACCACCTGCTGGATTCGGCCGGCACCGGCGCTGCCTGGCTGGACTTCGATCTGGACGGCCACCTGGATGTCTACCTCGTCAACGGCTGGTTGCTGGACGGGGACCAGGTGGTCGCCCGGGGCGAGAACGCGCTCTACCGCAATGACGGGCAGGGCGGTTTCGTGGATGTCACGCGCCAGGCGGGCGTCACCGGCGAGGGGCGGTGGGGCAGCGGCGTGGCCGTCGCAGACTACGACGATGACGGCTTCCCCGATCTGCTGGTGACCAACTTCGGCAAGAACCTCCTGTATCGCAATCGCGGCGACGGGACCTTCGAGGATCGGGCGGCCGAGGCCGGAGTCGAGGCTCCGGGCTGGAACACCGGCGCCGCCTTCTTCGATGCCGACCAGGACGGCGACCTCGATCTCTACATTGCGGCCTACATCGATGTTTCCGTGGAGTCGGTGCTGGAGGCGGAGAGGACGCTGGTCTGGAAGGGGCTGGCCCAGGTGGCCGTCGGTCCGTTCGGGCTTCCCGGAGCAGCCGATCACTTCTTCCTCTCCGATGGACGGGGCGGCTTTCACGAGGCGACCGCGGAGGCCGGGCTCGCGGATCGGGCGCTCGGTTACGGCTTTGGCGTCCGGGCGCTCGACCTCGAGCCCGACGGCGATCTCGACCTGTACGTGGCCAACGACTCCGACGCCAACTACGTCTATCGCAACGAGGGCCAGGGCCGCTTTCGCGAAATCGGCATGTGGGCCGGCGCGGCCTTCGACGAGCATGGCGCGGCCCAGGCCGGCATGGGCGTGGCCGCCGGCGATCCGAACGGCGACGGCTTGCTCGATCTGTTCGTGACCAATTTCTCGGAGGATTTCAGCACGCTGTATCTGGGCGACGGCCGGGGGTTCTTCGAAGATGCCAGCCTCGACTCCGGCGTGGGTCCGGCCACCCATCGGCCGCTTTCCTGGGGCACCGTGTTCGCCGACCTGGACTGCGACGGGGATCAGGATCTGGTGGTGGCCAACGGGCACATCTATCCCCAGGTCGACGAGCACCCGGAGCAGCAGCAGTCGTACGGTCAGGTCGACCTGCTGCTGGAGAACCTGGGCGGTGCTCGCTTCCCTCGCTTCCGGCCGGTTTCGGACCAGGCCGGCCCGGGCTTCCAGTTGAAGCGCTCGAGCCGCGGACTCGCGGCGGGCGACTACGACAACGACGGCGATCTCGATCTGCTGATCACCGCACTGGATTCCCCGCCGGCGCTCCTCCGCAACGAGTCCAGACGCGGTTCCTGGTTGACAGTGATCCTCGAGGTGCCGCCCGGCGGCGGCACGGCGATCGGGACGCGCGTGCTCGTCCGGGCCGGCGAACGGACCCTGCTGCGCGACTGTGCCAGCAGCGGCTCCTACCTGTCAGCGCACGATCCCCGCCTGCACTTCGGGCTGGGCCGCCACGCGGTCGCCGAACAGGTCGAGGTGCGCTGGCCGGACGGGCAGATCACCCGCCTCGAATACGTCCCCGCCGGCCAGTTCCTCCGCATCTCCCCACCCTGAACCCCGACCGCCCCGCCAACACCGGCACTTCGTGTTGCACCATTTCCTCCGCTGTTCGCATCCCACGGATGGGCGGCCGGGCGGCCGGGCCCCGGTTCACTCGCCGCCCAGATAACCGAGTTCCCGCAGCCTCTCGATCTCCTCTCCGGTGAGTTGTCGGGCGCCTTCGCCGAAGGCCGCGTCCAGAGTTGCGGCAAGCGCGCTCCAGCCGGCGAGTTCTCGCTCCAGCTCGGCTGTTTCCGGGATTTCGGGCGGCCTCGTCGCGACCGCCAGGTCATGGGTCTCGCCCGGGTCGGAGCGGAGGTCGAAGAGTTCCCATTCATCGACGCTGGGAAACAAGAGTCCCTCAGTGGGCGGCGCCTGAATGAGCTTCCGGGAATCCAGGCGATACGCGAACCTGCGCGTCATGGCCCTGGCTTCGGCGATGATCGGTTGCGGGGGAATCTGGCTGCCTTGCAGGGCCGGTACCAGGCTCCGTCCCTGGACGTTCACCGGCGGGGAAAGTCCCAGCAGGTCGAGCAGGGTCGGGGCGACATCGATCACGCCCACCTGACCCGGGATGGTGCGGCCCGGCGGGCCGGTTCCCGGACCGGCGATCATCAATGGCACCAGCAGCAATTCGTCATAGAGCGTGTGTCCGTGACCGAACATACCGCGCTCGCCGGTCTCCTCGCCGTGATCGGAGGTGATCAGCACCACCGTGTTCTCGACCAGCCCATTGGCCTGAAGCCGCTCGAACACCTTTGCGACCTGGTCGTCCGCCTGGCGAACGGCGCCGGAATAGCATCGTTCCAGATGGCCGCGGTCCTCGGCATCGATGCTCCTGCGCTGATCGCCCTCCAGGGCCATTCGCTTCAAGCGGTCCGGTCCATGCAGATCGGTGGCCGGGCAATCCGGATCGAAACGGGAGAGGTAGGGCTCGCGGAGGCGCGTGGCCTCGTGAGCGGCGTAGGTGTGCAGAAAGAGAAAGAACCGCTGATCGGCGTGCGCATCGATCCAGTCGAGGTGGTCGCTGCGGCCGATGAACATCTCGTCCCGCCGGCCGTAACGATCGAATCCTCGAGCGAAGCCATAGTTTCCGTCGACGTATCCGCCGCCGGTGAAGGCCGCGGTGATCAGCCCCGCGTCGCGAAACACCTCGGCCAGCAGGTGCGTGCGCCCCCGCACGATCCGGCGATCGGGCGTCCAGACCCCATGCACCGCCGGCTGCTGCCCGCTGAGCATGGTCACGTGGGAGGGCAGCGTGTAGGGAGCCGGCGCCACGCAGGTGGCGAACGACGTGGCGCGGCGCGCGAAGCCGTCCAGGGCCGGAGTCGCCTCGGGATGCCCCCCGTTCTGGGTCAGCGCGTCCGCTCGCAGTGTGTCGATCGACAGCAGCAGCACGTTCGGCCGCTCGGGCGTGGCTCGATTGGTCGCATCATCGGGCAGCAGCAGAGGGATCGCAAAGGCGGCGCCGACGGCCTCGCCCTCGACCTTGCTGGAAAGCCGGACCGAGAGCCGGCCGGCCGCGCCGGCGGAGAGCGGCAGGGTCAGGTCGACCCAGCGACAGTCCTCCGGCCGGTCCGGCCGCGCGAGGTCGCGTGAGAGCAGCTCGCGATCGTTGCCGCCGGCATCGGTCAGGACGACCTGCAGCAGCGGTTGTCCGGGACGGTCGAGCACCGCGACGCCGAGCTCGAGCCGGCACGGACGGTCTCTCTCCGGCAGCTCCACGCTCATCGATCCGCCCGCTGAGAGCAGCGTCGAACGGCGCATCTCGCCGTCGACGGAGACCTTGAAGGGCGCGTTGTCCGGCACCCGGCGCCGGCCCGTGTCATGCACCGAAAGCGCGCTCACGACCGCGTCCTGCGGGCCGCCTGCGCCCCGGTTTCCGGTCAGGATCACCACACAGCGCGTGCTGCGGGTCAATTCGACCGTGAGTTCGCCGCGATCCGAGCCGCCGGCGGCCAGCGCATGGGAGGCCAGCTCGCGCTGGCGCACGACATCCTCCCGCAGGACGGCTGGAGAGCGCGGCCAGACCTCGAACTCCAACAGCCGCAGCGCGCAGCCGGCCGAATTCCGGATCGACACATCGATCGTCGAACCCGGGTCGACCGGAACGATCGCCGCCAGCAGGCTGATGGCTCCGTCCGGTTCGCCGCCGTCGGCGCTCGCCGGGAGCACCAGCGTTCCCTGTTCATCGAAGCGAGGCAAAAGCTCCCGAACGGCGTTCATCGAAGGCGACGCTCGCAGCACCCACGACCGCTGCAACTGGTGCGGCCTCAGTTCGTACAGGAGCCTCCGGCGAACGTCCGGCTGATGCACGACGAGACCGCATGAATCATCAAGTCGGAGCGGGACGGCCAGGCCGGGCGCGGGCGCACTCCGCGAACAGGCCGGGGCGAGGAGACACACCAGCCAGAGGCAGTTCTTCAGAGACTTGGAAGTGGCCCGCATGTCCTGGATCCGTCGTGGCTTGCGCCGTACTGCGGCGTGAAGACTCCGGCCAGTACAACATCAGCGGCTCGAATCGCCAAGAATCCTTCGGGAGTGGGGGGGCGAACGACAACAACTCCGCCGGCAATCTTTGGACTGCGAGATCAGGGTCTCATGGCGGGCGTGAGCAGCATGGCAGCATCGAGCGGCAGAGGTTGTCTGAGAGCCTCCAGCGTCCGGCTGCGTTCCTCGTGCAGCCTCGCGCCTTGCTGATTGTCTTGATGACGATAGAAGTCGGCGATCAGGAGTTCGCTCCGGCGCACGGCACCCTCGATCTGGACGACCAGCTCCCGTACTTGTGATTGGTAGGCGCCGTCCTTGAACTCGGCCAGATATTGCTTTGCCACGTGAAAGGCAGTGATCATCGGCTGGGCGTCATACGCCGCGCCCCGGGTTTGCCGGAACAGGCAGGCGGCGAGACGATGGAGCGCCTGCTCGCGTATCCCGATCCCTGGCCGGCGGGCCAGCAGGCGGCGGTAGGCCTCCACGGCCAGGGCGTAGCTGGCTTCCTGTTCGTGCTGGTCGGCCAGGATCAGCCAGGCCTGATCGGCCTGCCGGTGCTCCGGATAGTTCACCACCAGGAACCCGAGCGCCTCGATGCCGGGCTTCCGATTGTGCATCACGCCGCCCAGGATCGGGCGCGGCTGTTCGGCCAGCGCGGAGCCGATCACGAACAGCCGGTCCGGGATGACTCCGTGAGCACGGGTGAACGGGAAATCGTCCAGCAACCGGCGGTAGCCGAAAAGCGCCAGCTCGAACTCGCCTTGCTGGTAATGCGCCTCGGCGGCCAGAAAGCGGAGCGTCTCGGTCTTCCTCACCGCCCGCCGCTCCTCGAGCAGCAGTTCGCAGATGGCCAGGCACTGCTCGTAACGCCCCGCCTTGAACAGCGTGGCCGCGCGGGCCACCTGCGCATTGGAGTCCTCGAGCGTGGAGCGGGCGCCGTGCGGCGAATCTTTGAACCGAGCGGGGAACCGAGCCGGGAACCGATCGCCGGGCCGCTCAGGCGGAGCTGTGCAGGCCAAGAACAGCCCGAGCCACAACACCGGCAGGCACCGCTTCGCGACCTTTTTCATGGTTCGACCACCAGGGTCACTTGCTGGGCCGGACAGACGTCCGGCGGCAACAGTTCGGTGTCCGCGTCCGGTTCGAGCGGATCTCCGGTCCAGAGCGATCCGGACAGGATGTAGGTGCCCGGCTCCAGGTCGAAGGTGGCGAGCTCGAGCCGCCCGGCCGTGCGGGTGCTGACTCCCGACAACTTCTTCACTCCGACGGCACTGCCCGCGTCCACCAGCAGATAGAGAGGGTCCGGCACGTCACCTTGCAAGCGCAGCACGTAGTCGACCTGCAGCGGCTGGCCCCGCCGCACGGACGAGCCGTGGAGCTCCAGCACCAGATCGATGTGAGCGCCGGCCGCGGCCGTTGCGCGCGTTTCAGGCTGGTGTTGCTGGACCAGCGCGAGGACCGGAACGAGGATCACGGCTCCGAGCGTCGTCAGGCCGAGCACGGGATGGAGCCGCGCCGCGCCCGCGGACAGCAGGAGCGCGGAGGCGGCGACCACGATGGCCGGCCCGGTGGGGACGTCGAACAGGATCGCCGCCAGCACTCCACCTACGGCGGTCAGGAGCGCGGCGGCCATCGAGAGCAAGAAGACCCGGCCGATCCGCTCGCAAAGCAGCAGCCCGGTCATCGGCGGCAGGATCAAGAAGGCGAACGCCAGCAGCGATCCGGCCGTGCCGATCGAGAGCGCGATGACCACGCCCAGCGAGAGGAACAGCAGCAGGTTGAACAGGCGCGTCCGCACCCCGAGCGTCCGGGCCGATTCCGGATCGAACGAGACCATCAGGAATTCGCGGTGGAAGACCAGATGCAGCAGCAAGACCAGCGCGGTCCCGATCAGCAGCACCTTGACCTGGTCCGGAGAGACGAACAGCAGCGTGCCGTAGATGATGTGCTCGACCTGGTCGAGTTCGGCGCCCGAGCGGGAG
>Ga0326597_10004297_pt1 | contig 20099 bp, 18 predicted proteins | sample RVTome_12_FD_203789 | JGI IMG/M metagenome (GOLD analysis project Ga0326597, IMG submission 203789) | Soil microbial communities from uranium-contaminated site in the Upper Colorado River Basin, Wyoming, United States - RVT100D185 | ecosystem: Environmental > Terrestrial > Soil > Contaminated >...
TGTGAGAGTTGCATTCCTTGAATACCTCGATCAGAAAAGCGTCGTTGTCCATGATTGATCTCTGGTCGGCCTAACGGCCAGCGTTCACCAGCGGCCGCTCACGATCGCACCGGCGGCCGACTGGTGCAACGCGTGTTAGGCGGCTCGCAGTCAACAGTGCTGATCAATCGTGATTGCCGCGAACGGGCTGTAGTGAGCGCCAACCAACCCACGGATATGCTCAACGACCGCACGTTCGAATTGGAGGTCGCCAAAATCCACTTCAAGCCACATGTCGTTAGCGGTCTTGTCTGCCGAAAAAGGATATGCCTTCGCCCGAAATCGCTGGAGTTCGAAGCTGATTGATGAACTGTCCAGGCGCACGTGGCGCTGGCTAGATTTGCGCATCTTACCGATGTCGCCACAGGTGGACTGACAGTGAAGCCGAATTTTCGGATTCGGATAGTTGATGTATACGTGCGTCATGGCCTGTCTCATCGACGCTTCGCAAGCGCCGATCGATTGGCTTTCACCCACTCGGCGGTTTGGCGAAGAATGTTTTGCGCCTGCTGTCGATAGTTCACCAATGTAATGCCAGCGTGGCCGTCCAATTCAACGACGTAGTCCGTACCAGGTACCACAAGCCGTGCGAGAAGCCACTTCTGGCGAATCGGTGTACTGCTGCCAACCACGCCTGTTCCAATCACTGCCCCTGAACCTGACCGGATGCCGGTGTCTCTCATGCCGCGGTCAACGATCTCCAGAACCACGTCCGCTTCATCCCATCGATCGACCAACTGCAAGACCTGCTGAATATCTCGGTCTCCTTTATGCTGATTTCGGATGTCGCGATAGCTGTCCTCAAATTCCTTATTCGTCCGGATAAAACCTTCGGCGCTTGGAAGCGGACCCCAATAGACCCTGGCTGGAGTTTGCTCCGGAGTACCAGAAGCCTGAATGACGACGAGCAGCAACATAAGTAATGTGACGCTCAAAGAAACCCCCTTCCAGATCCTGTCCCTGTGGATCCAGCCGCCTAGACAGTATGGCTGTGTGATTCGCAGCGGTCGGACGAAGCGACCTGCCTCACGTTGTTATCGTGGGTTACGCGGCGCCAATGACGGCGACGCGCAGAGCCACACACCAACGGAGGCAGGCCATGGCGAAACGTAACATGTTCGTGGGGATGGATGTCCACAAAGAATCGATCGACATCTCGATTGCCGAGGATGGGCGAGACGGCGAGGTCCGGCACTACGGGGTAATTCCCGGTGACCTGGAGGCGGTGGCCAAGGTGGTCCGGGCGCTGCGGAAGCCCACCCGCCGGTTGCGGTTTGTGTACGAAGCGGGCCCGTGCGGGTTTGGGATTCACCGCTATCTCACGGCCCAGGAGGAGGACTGCGTCGTCGTCAATCCCTCGAGCATGCCGAAACGCAGCGGCGACCGGATCAAGACCGATCGGCGCGACGGCGACGCCCTGGCCCGGTTGCATCGCGCCGGCGAACTCACGGCGATCTACATCCCGACGGCCGACGATGAAGCGCTGCGCGACCTCGTGCGGGCGCGCGAAGATGCCGTGGGTCTGGGCACCCAGGCGAAACATCGCCTGAAAGCGTTCCTGCTCCGGCAAGGCCGGCGCTATCCGGGCCGTGCCGGATGGACCCAACCCTACCGTCGCTGGCTCGCCGATCTCAGTTTCCCCCTCGCCCCGCAACACATCACGCTGCAGGAGTACCGCGACACGATCGACGAAACCGAACGCCGCGTCGAGCGGGTCACCGACCAACTCCGGCAGCTCACACCCGCGTGGCGGTGGGCGCCGGTCGTGGACGCCCTGCAGGCGCTGCGCGGGGTCTCGTTTGTGACGGCGGTGGGTCTCGTCACCGAGATCGGCGACATTCGACGGTTTACCCATCCGCGCCAGCTGATGGCGTACCTCGGCCTGGTCCCGTCGGAGTACTCCAGCGGGCCGAGTGTCCGACGCGGTGGCATTACCAAGGCGGGCAATCCGCACGCGCGGCGCTTGCTGGCGGAAGCCGCCTGGGCGTATCAAGGCGTGCCGCGCATCGGGCGGCAAATGCTCTATCGCCAAGAAGCGTTGTCGAAGACCGTGTGCGCCATCGCGTGGAAAGCCCAACTGCGCCTGACGTCACGCTTTCGGAAGTTGGTGGCGCGCGGGAAGGCCAAGCCGAAAGTGGCCACCGCGATTGCGCGCGAGCTGACCGGCTTCATCTGGGCGATCGCCCGGGAGGTGCCGCCGCCGCCCGCGTAGGGACGCGGCGATCAGGTCCGTCAGGTCGGCGGCATCGCGGCCAGGTGGAGAACCCTCGATGACGTTATGGACATCAGCACCATCGATACGTCCGTGCCTAGGGCGAGGCAGCTCCGCGACGAACCACAGTCTGGGCGGTACCCAACCCGCGGATATCAGCAGCGTCAACCGTCGCTAAAACGCGGTGCCGCCGACCAGACGGACCTGACATTCGGCGAGCACGGAAAGAGCGTGCTGAGAAAGGGGACTCACAACGGTGAGGTCGGGAGCGGTCTGCCCACTTGACAGAATCCAGCCATATCAACGTCAGGCATCAGCCGCGGCACGCACGATCGACACCGCGGCGTCGGCTGCATGCCATGTTAGCCGGCCCGTTCGCATGTGTTACACTGTAACACATGAAAGGTACACTCACGATCCGTATCGACAAGGACATCGAACGTCTACTCGACGGGCTCTGCAAGCGGTCTGGCCAAAGCCGGAGTGAGATTGTCCGAGATGCCCTGCGCCGCGAACTCTCCCTGCGCCGCTTTGAGGACCTCCGTCGCCGGGTACTGCCCTTTGCCGAGGCTCGCGGTTACCTCACCGATGAAGATGTGGTTCGAGATGTGTCGTGAGGGTGTTTCTCGACACGAATGTGCTCGTCTCAGCCTTCGCCACGCGCGGGTTATGCGCGGACGTGATGAGGGTCGTCTTGGCCGAGCATCAGTTAATAACGGGCGAAATCGTTCTGAGCGAGCTCCGCAAGGCACTCGGCCGTCGCATCAAGCTGCCCGCTGCGACCATTGAAGACATCGTGGCGCTGATCCGAGAGCAGGAAGTCGTGCCGAAACCCCGCAAGCCCTCGGATCTACCAATTCGAGACCCTGACGATCGCTGGATAATCGCGTCAGCGCTGGCCGGCCGCGCCGACGTGCTAGTGACGGGTGATCGCGATCTTCTTGACATCGCGGACAGGGCCCCGTTGCCAGTTCTGGATCCTCGGGCCTTTTGGGATCTGTTGAGTAAGCGCTGACCTGGCCAGGAATTCGTTGTCGTCCCTGTCCGGCTAACGTCCGGCCTCACCCGCTGGCGCTCACGATCGCACCCGCGCCAGTCGGGTGCAGGCCGTGTTGGGTGTTTCGTTCGTCGTGTTCCTGCCGTGTTCGTGTTTGTCCAGGCCGCCGACGCGGAGTTCGCCAGGTCGGCCGCGGAGTGTTCCGTTGTTCCGATCGGCGCCACCCACCCCTTCGACTTCTGGTGGGCCCCATGGTTCGCCACGGCCCGCCTCGCCTTGCCCGCGTGCCCACCGAGCGATCCATATTTCCGTCGTTCGTTGTGTCCGTCTTCGATTCCACCCAACGTTGTATGGGTGGACGGCGCCAATTGCAGGTCGGCCACCAGTGCGCGCAGGCGCGCCCTCGGACGTAACCTGCCACTCGCGGGCATTATTGCCGTCATTTGGTCCTGGCGCAACGGCTTCTGCGGCAACAATTTGCCGGAGTTCAGGTGGGCAGGACTTGGGAATTGGCGCCAGCGCCATTTGCCAGGAAATCCTGGGATAGCTGGAAGGCGCCATTCCCCGGATTGGCGTCTTGGGCGGCTGGCGCCAATTGCCTGTCGGCCGTCGCATACACGTCCGCTCACGCTCGGAACGTCCCGCCGGTCGCCGGTGTGGTCGCCGCCAGGTGATCCGCGCACAAGTCCCTCTGCCCGTGCGCTTTGCCTGAGTTCAGGACGGCCCGATCCGGGAATTGGTGTAAGCGCCAATTGCCCGGAAATCCGTGGTTGGGCGGAGGGCGCCATTCGCAGAATTTGCACCAGCATCAGAGGCCGTCTGTTGCTCTGCGTGCACAGCGAGCCTGGACGCTCCCGTCGGTGCCTCGCGTCACGTGCTGCTGGGACTGAGGAACCACGCAAGAGGCCACTGTGGCGCGATCCTTGCCCTGCCAAAGGCCGAGGTGAACCATGCGCGAGCTCGAGTCATCATTGCAGACGTTTGGCGAGTTTCTACTCAAGGCCCAATTGGTACGGCCGACCGCGGCACCGTACTTCGTGCGTTGGGTGCGGCGGTTCCTGTCACGCTCGGCCTCCAACGAGCCCCTCGCCGATCAAGTGCGAGGGTTTTGTGAGGAACTCGAACGGAACGGCGGAGTCGAGGACTGGCAGCTGCGTCAGGCGGACCAGGCGCTCCGCCTGTACTTCGTCAATTTCCTTAAGCGCCCCGAGTGGCATCGGCGGCCGGCCAGCGCAGTCGTCGACGAGCACGGGTGTACGAATCTCTTGGCGGCGCTGGAGCAGTTGCGGACGCGTTTGAGGACTCGCCATTATTCGTATCGCACTGAATGTACGTACGTGGACTGGGTGCGGCGGTTCATCGACTACGCCGCCCAGCTGCAGGGCATTCCCCATCCTCGCGTGGCGTCCGAGGTCGTGCGCGACTACCTCGCTCATCTGGCGGTGCGGCAGCAGGTGTCCGCCAGCACGCAGAACCAGGCGTTCTGCGCCATTCTGTTTCTCTGCCGGGAGGTGTTGGGCGTGGACGTCGAGCGTCTGTCGCCCGGCGTGAGAGCCAAACGAGGCGAGCGCTTGCCGGTGGTGCTCAGCATGCCGGAGACCATCGCGTTGCTGGACGCGATGTCGGGGACGCCGCGCCTGATGGCCGCGCTCATCTACGGTGGCGGGCTGCGGGTGTCGGAGTGCTGCGAGCTTCGGATCAAGGACCTCGACTTCGACCAGGGACTGGTGGTGGTCCGCCGCGGCAAAGGCGACAAAGACCGGTCGACGCTGCTGGCGGAAATTGGGCGCGAGGACCTCCGCGCCCACCTGAATAAGTCGGAGGCGCTGCACGCGGCCGATCGCAGAGCGGGACTCGCCGGCGTGTGGATGCCAGATGCCCTGGACCGCAAGTACCCGAATGCCGGCCGGGAGCTTGCCTGGTTCTGGGTGTTTCCAAGCCGGACGTTGTCCACCGATCCGCGCGCCGGTATCGTGCGTCGGCATCACATGAGCGACTCAGTGATTCAAAAGGCGGTCAAGGCGGCGGCGCAGAAGGCGCGCATCCACAAGCCGGTTTCGGTACACACGCTGCGGCATTGTTTCGCCACGCATCTGCTGCTGAACGGTGTGGATATCCGGCAGATCCAGGAATACCTCGGACACGCGAATGTCGAAACAACGATGATCTATACGCATGTAGTCAAGGAGCTGCGAACACCCGCGAGAAGCCCCCTCGACATCCTCCATGAGCGGACGGACCCGTGACGAAGCGCGAAGCTTATGGTAGGCCTTCGCGGTTCGCCACGAGATATATGACGGCATCTGCGACGCCGCGTTTTGTTTCAACTACCATTCGGCCGAACGCGATAGTTTGCTACCCGCACGGCGGCTGCAAGTCTATCGTGGCAGTTGCCTGGATTCAGTGTTCTCAAATCTCGCGTGCTCAGATCTCGCGCCGGCGCAGTCACTTTCCGTAGAAGCCGTGGAGGGAACGGGAGGGATGAGGTTTCGATGCGCGAGGATGTGCCGCGGCGGGCCTGCCCTCGTCCGGCGGCCGTTCGCAGCCCGGCGTGCCACCGCGCAGCCGGAAATCGGCCGGAGCGATTCCTCGCCGCGAGTTCGGTCTGCGCGATCGGTGACGGGCGAATCAGCAATGCCGGTGCATGCCGCGCTGGCTGACGTTGAAAGTAGGTGCTACTCGCGGCGGGAGCGGCAGAGTCCGAGCGGCGGCCGATTTCCCGCCGGGCGGAGCCGGACGCCGGACGAGGGCAGGGCAGCAGCAGAGAACGCTCGCGCAGGCTGAAGCCTGCGCGCTACAGCCCAACGGAAAATAACCCACTGCGCGCAACGGCGCACTGAAACGGTTCAACGGGCTTTGCTCGGCTGGGCGGCGATGATCCCCAGCCCGACGACGCTCCAGAACAGGATCCGTACCTTCCGGACGATCGCGAGCGAGACCCCCGCCGTAGGATTGACGGCCAGCATCGGCGCCACGGCGCCCCCCAGCGCCTCATCCACACCGATCCGAAACGGCACGAACTTGAACACCACCGTGACCACACGGTTCAACGCTTCGAACACGATCGCCTGACCGAGCGTGGGGCTCAGATCGCCCAGCAGCCACCGCAGCGTGAGAAAGATTTCCAGCACGGCGAGCAAATGGAACACGAGATCCAGCGCGAACGCGCGCCAGAGCCTTCCGGGATGGCCGATCGAGAAGCCGACCACCGCGAGCCGCACCGCCGCGAGCCGCTCGCGCCATCGAGGACGTTCCCCTCGGCTGGCATCCCACGTCCCACGCAGGAGCCGCAGCGCGACCGAGCCCGCCACCAGGGCGCCGACGAGCGCGGCGGCCATCCACCATCGTCCGGCGGCAGTCAGCGGCACGGTTGCCAGAACCACGACCAGCCCGATGGCCACCATCCCGACCACCGAGGCCGCATAGATCAGGTTCTCGACGGCAAGCGATGCCACCGACTCGCGCGTCGCGAGATGGCGCCTGGTAAGAAAAATCTTGGTGGGCTCGCTGGCGAGCAGGCCGAGCGGCGTGACGTTTCCGGCGGCGTCGCCGGCGACGAACGCCGCGAGCGCCTGTCCGAAGGTCAGGGTGGCGCCTGGTGCCAGGCACAGTCGCCACGCCGCGGCCCGGAGCATGAAACGGAGGCCACCCAGCGCGAGAATCGCGGCGAGACCCCAGCCGACGCGGTCGATGCCCTCGAGGATGTCGGCGACGCCCGTCCGCCGGACGACGTAGACGAAGAGCGCGGCGCCGCCGAGCGTGCAGGCCGCGGTCAGCAGGCGCCGGCGCCGTCCGACAGACTCGGGGCGTCCCGAGTGAGTCGACGGACGGCGGCTTTCGACCGCGTCAGGCCCGCTGCTCACACCTGGCGGCGGGCTTCCACCTGTTTCAGGGTTTCCTCGATCAGTCCTTCGTGGTCTGCCTTCGACACCTGGCGCCGCAGGATTTTCGAGGCCATGGCGACGGACAGATCGATCGCCTCACTGCGGATCTGCTGGATGGCGCGCGCCGTCTCGAGCTGGATCTGCCGCTCCGCATTTTTCAGGATCACCGCCGCTTCCGCCCGCGACTTCTGCGTCAACTCTTCCCGGAGCACCTCCGCGTCTGAGCGGCTCCTGGAAACGATCGCTTCCGCCTCGACGCGCGCCTGCCGCATCATCTGCGCGGATTCACGGTTCAGCCGCTCCAGTTCCTGCCTGGCGAGCTGCGCGTCCTCCAGAGACTTTGCGATCGCCGCCTGCCGACGCTCCAGCGCCTGCAGGAGTGGTCGCCACGCGAATCGCGCAAGCAACGCCACCAGGACGAGAAACGTCAGGATCGTCCAGATGAACAGCCCGGGATCGGGCTGAACCAGAGGATTATCCATGACTTACCTCAGCAGAACGATCAACAGGCAGAACACCTCGGCGAGAATCGCGACGCCTTCGAGCAGGAACAGTGGCAAGTTCACCGCACCCGTGATCTGAGCTGCGGCGCTCGGCTGGCGGGCTATGCCTTCCGCGAGGCCCGCGGCCAGCTTGCCGATCCCCAGACCCGCGCCGATGACGGCCAAGCCCAAGCCGATCCCGGCACCCATGTAGTGCACAAATTCCATTCCGTCTCCTCCGTTAGTCGTTGCAGGACGGGCCCTCTGGGGACCCGCCACTCTCAGTGGTGCGTGTGAATGGCCATGCCGATGAACACGGCCGTCAAGAGCGTGAATACGTAAGCCTGCACCAGGATCACGATGAGTTCGAGCGCCGAGATCCCCACAGCGAGCGGGACCGAAAACCCCAGTCCGATGCCCATGCCGACCGCCGGCCCGGCCATGTCCGTGAAGATGAACACGAACGACAGAATCGCCAGAATGGCGATGTGCCCGCCCGTCATGTTCGCCGCAAGCCGCATCGTCAACGCGAACGGCCGGACGAGCATGCCCAGGATCTCGATAGGAACGAGGGCGACCGCCAGCGCAGGCGAGACGCCGTGCGGCACGAGGTTCTTCCAGTGCTGGACAGCGCCGTGTGCCTTCGAACCGGCGACGATGATCGCGAAGAAGCTGATCATCGCGAGAGCCGCAGTGACGTTGAAGTTCGCCGTCACCGTCGAGCCCCCGTGCAACAGAAGACCGAGGAACGACTCCTCGCTTGCGTGCAGCAGCCAGTGATTGAGCAGGCCGAGCACCTCGAACACCGGAATCATCCCGATGGCGTTGGCGCTCAGGATGAAGGCAAACAGCGTGAGCAGTAGCGGCGTCCAGGTGCTGGTCCACTTGTCGCCGACGCTCGGCTGCACGACAGAATCGCGGATGAACTCGACGACCGACTCGAGCGCGTTCATGAAGCCCGAGGGGACCAGCCGGTCCTGCCGGAGATACCGCCGCACGGTCACCGTGACGATCAGGAAGATGAGCGTCGCGACGACCCAGAGCATGAAGACGTGCTTGGTGACGGAGAAATCGATGCCCGCGATGGTCGGAAAATGGATCAACGGATGCTCGAGGCTGCTGTTGGCCACGTGCTCGATGATCACCTCACCCGCGTTGAACCCTTCGGCCGCGGCCTCGGCGGCCTGCTCCTGCACTTGTGCTGCTCTCTGCGTCATCGGTCCGCGTCTCGTGCTGTCTATTACCTAATCGCCGCGCCGGTATTGTTGCCCCGGAACAGACGCTGCAGACACAGCGCCTCGAACAGGTGCAACGTGATGAAATACGTCGTGAAGCTGATCACGAACGGTAGCGGCCGGAGCGACAACACGCCAAGCATCACCGTCACGTAAGCCCCGAAGAACACCAGCTTCCCACCGAACACCGCCACCATCAGCGCCGTGAGCCGCTCGGGCCTGGACGCATACGTGCGGGCCACGAGCACCCACGTGGCCACCGCCCCCGCTAGCGGCGCGACCATGCCCAGAAGGACCTCGACATCGCTCTCAACGCCGGGGATGGCCGACACCGCCAACCACGAGAGCACGCCCGCTCCCACCATGTACCAGACGGGCTTCATGGTCGCCAGATGGTTCTAGCCAGTTCGTAAAAACCGACAATGAGGCCGAGCACCAATCCACCGAGCAGGAACCACGGAGACGTACCCTGCCACCCGTCGATGGCGTATCCAATACCACCCAGGAGCACGATGGCCCCGATCAACGTGTAGCTGACTGACGCCGCCGGTCCGGCCTTGCTGACTGTCGCCTGTAGCGCCTTCAGACCACCCACCGAAAGGAATCCGCGAGACGCGCCCTCACGCCGATTCTTCCGGGGCTCAAACAAACAGTCAATCGTAGCAGACGCACATTGACAGTGGCAACGCGCCGGGGACTATACTCGTTTTTTCGACTCGTTTTTCGGCGGCGACTGTCTGGAATCCGTTCTCCCGGAGGACTATGCGCAAAGCGTTTAGGGTTCGACTGGCGCTGGCGTCGGCTTTTGCAGCCGCGCTTGTGCTGGCTATCGGCCCCTACCCTGGAATCCACGCCCAGGCGGGTGCGCGCGAACGGACGCTCTTCGTCAGCGCCGTCGATTCTGGGGGTGAGCCGGTCAACGGTCTCGATGCGGACGATTTCGTCATCGCTGAGGACGGCCGCCGCCGCGAGATACTGCGGATCTCGAGCGCCACCGAGCCGATGGACATCGCGCTGCTGGCCGACAACAGCGCCGCGGCGTCGGGCGTCATCGGGCCGCTGCGCAACGGCCTGAAAGATTTCGTGCACGAGATGGCTGGCGACCACCAGATAGCGCTGATCGGGCTGGCCGATCGCCCGACCATTCTCGTCGATTACACCTCGAACCAGATGCGGCTCGAGGAGGGCATCAACCGCCTCTTCTCGATGAGTACCAGCGGCATGACGCTACTGGATGCGCTCGTCGAGGTGTCGGGCGGCCTGCGGCGGCGTGACGCGACGCGAGCGGTCATCGTGCCGGCCGTCACCGCAGGGGTTGAGTTCACGAACCGCTATGGACTGGATGTCGTTGAATCCTTGAAACAGGCGGGCGTCGCGCTGCACGCGCTGATGGTCGGCGTGGCGGATTACGGCGACGTTCCATCTCGCGAGCGTGGCGTCGTGCTCGCGGCGGGCTCGCGCGAAACCGGCGGCCAGTACGTGACACTGCTGACCGACAGCAGCATGCGGCAGGCGCTGCGGAAGCTTGCGCGGCAGCTGTCAGCACAGTACAAGGTCGTGTACAGCCGGCCCGAGTCGTTGATTCCACCGGAGAAGACCGAGGTCACCTCACGCCGATCCGATGTAACCATGCGCGGAACACCGGCGCGCGGACAGACGGGCGACTGACATGAACCGATTCCTTCCCGTCTCGGCCGGCTTCATGGCGTGCATGGCGATCGCCTCACCAGCGCAGCCGCAGGGCTCCCCGGACGTCGCGTTCCGGTCGATGATCGATGTCGTCTCGCTCAGTGTCACCGTCGTGGACGGCGCTGGCCGGTACCTCACGGATATCGAACAGTCGGAGTTTTCCGTCTTCGAAGACGGCGTCAAGCAGGATGTCGTCTTTTTCACGCGGCGCCCCCAGCCAATCGCGATGTCGCTCTTGCTCGACAGCAGCGCGAGCATGGAGAACAAGCTCCCAACGCTCCAGGAGGCCGCCACTAACTTCGTGCGCAGGCTCAAGCCGGAGGATCTGGCGCAGGTGATCGACTTCGACAGCCGCGTGTCGATTCGCCAGACGTTCACATCCATTCAGAGCGATCTTGAGACGGCGATCCGGCAGGGAGCCGCGGGTGGGTCGACGTCTCTGCACAACGCCATCTACGTCTCGCTGAAGGAGTTGGGGAAGATCCGCGCGGAGACAGAAGAGGAGGTACGCCGGCAGGCACTGATCGTCTTCTCGGACGGCGAGGATACGTCAAGCCTGGTGGCGTTCGAGGAGGTGCTCGACCTGGCCAAGCGTTCCGAAACCTCGATTTACACGATTGCGTTGCGCGGCGCCGAAACGAACACGCGCGGGTTCCGGGAAGCCGAGTTCGTCATGCGCCAGCTCGCACAGGAAACAGGCGGGCGATCGTTCTTTCCGGCGCGCATTCAGGACCTCGACGGGGTGTACGCCCAGATCGCCGACGAGCTTGCCAGCCAGTACACCGTCGGGTACACGTCGAAGAATCCTCGCAACGACGGCGCCTTCCGGCGCGTCATCGTGCAAGTCGCGAGAGAGAGCGCAACCCCACGGACCAAGAGGGGCTACTACGCCCCGGCGCGTTGAACGTTCTCCCCCTGCTCCTGTACGCCGCTGCCGGGATCGCCTACGCCATCCACTTTGCACGACGGCACCCGCAGGCAGGCCGCATCGCGACGACCCTCCTGATCTTCGCGGCCCTGGCCCACACCTTCGTCATCGGCATGCAGACGATGGAGGTGGGGCACGTACCGTATGCGAACCCATCGCGAGCGGTCTCCACATTCGTCTGGCTACTCGCGCTGTCGTATCTGTATCTCGAGGTCACGACGGACGAGCGCGCGATGGGCGTGTTCATCATGCCAATTCTGATCGGCCTGCAAACCATTCCGGTGGTGTCGCCCGGCGTCGAGCGCATGGATCCGGTCCTCGACAGCCCCTGGTTCTGGGTACACGTCTCGTCGTTGCTGTTCGCCTACGCCAGCTTCGCGCTGGCCGGCGTACTGGGCCTGACCTACATGGTGCAGTTCAAGGAGATCAAGAAGAAGCACCTGGGCTACTTCTACACGCGGCTCCCGTCGTTGCAGACATTGGATGTCATGAACTGGCGGGCGGTCGGTGTCGGCTGGCTGTTCCTCACCCTCGGCGTCGCCGTTGGGGCGCTCTGGACAGCCCAGGCGCGGCTGGTCGCCCCGGAGGACCCGAATCTGCAGGCGATGTCACTGGCCGATCCGAAGGTCCTCGTGACCGTGATCACATGGGGCGTCTACTCGTTCGCCGTGTTCGCACGAAAGACCCTGGGCTGGACGGGGCGGCGCACGGCCTGGCTGTCGGCGCTTGGTTTCACGATCGTGTTGCTGAACTTCCTCGCCGTGAGCTACTTCATTACGACGAGCCACACGTTTTAGACGAGACCTGGCCAGTGCATCTGTTTTTGCTCGGCGTAAGTCACCGGACGGCGCCTGTCGATCTCCGCGAACGACTCGACTTCTCCAGCCGTGACGTCGGAGCGGCCGTTGAATCGCTGGCTGCGCGCTCCTCGGCCGCCGAATCGGTGGTGCTGTCGACGTGCAACCGTTCCGAGATCTATGTCGCCAGCAGCGATCCGGCACGAGCGCGTGAGGAACTGGTCGCATTCCTCGGCGACTATCATCAACTCCCCAAGGATGTGTTCCTGCCGCACCTGTTTGCGCACGACGACGATGCGGCGGCGCAGCACCTGTTCCGGGTCGCCGCCGGGCTCGACTCGCTGGTCGTCGGCGAGCCCCAGATTCTCGGTCAGGTGAAGGACGCGTTCCAGGCGGCAGCCGAGCGGCATTGCACGGGGCCCTTGCTGAATAAGGCGTTTCACTGGGCATTTGGCGTTGGCAAGCGCGTCCGAAGCGAGACGGCGCTCGGTGAGGGCGCGGTGTCGGTCAGCTTTGCCGCCGTCTCGCTCGCGCGCAAGATTTTCGGCCGTCTCGACGGCCGACGCGTGCTCATCATCGGCGCCGGTGAAGTCAGCGCGCTCACGGCGCAGCACCTGCGCAGCCACGGCGTCGCCGAGATCGTCATCACGAGCCGGACGGCCGCCCACGCGGACGGCCTTGCGGCCGCCGTGGGCGGGCGCACGGTGCCGTGGGACGAGATGAGACAAGCCATGGCGCGAGCCGACATCGTCGTGACCGCCACGGGTTCGCAGCGGCCGATCATCTTCCGCGAGGATGTGGAGGCGGTCAGGGGGCGCAGACGAGCGGAGCCGTTGTTCATCATCGATGTGGCGGTCCCGCGCGATGTCGATCCGGCGGTGACTGAAATCGAACAGGTGTTTTTGTACAACGTCGACGACCTGCGGGGCATCGTCCAGGAGAACCTGGCGCGGCGCGGCGCGGAGATCGCGCGCGCGGAGGCGATCATCGCCGAGGAGCTGACGCGGTTCACAGCGTGGCAGCGATCGCGCCGCACGATTCCGACGGTCGTGGCGCTGCGGCAACGGTTCGACGACATACGACAGGCGGAGCTTCAGCGGCTCGAAAGCCGGTTGTCCGGCCTGCCCCCGGAGGCGAGAGCCCGCATCGACGAAGTCACACGGCTCATCGTCGAGAAACTGCTGCTCGAGCCGACCGAGCAACTCAAGGCGCTGCCGGATGAGGAAACCCAGGCTGCCTATACCGAGGCCGTCAACCGGCTGTTCCGGCTCGGGGACGAGGGAACGGCCGAATCTGCCGCGGGCGACATCGACACCTCGCCCGATACCCAGGACGCCATGCGCGATCGGCGAAGCGTCCGCGCTGATCGTCGCGGTGGCGCCTAACGCATGGCCTCACTGAAGCTCGGCACGCGCGCCAGTCAGCTCGCGCTATTCCAAGCGCATGCTGTCGCGGGACTGCTGCAGTCGCGCGCCGGCGTCTCCTGCGACATCGTCGTGATCAAGACCTCGGGTGACCGTCTGGCGGAGGCGCCACTCGCCGAGATAGGCGGCAAGCGCTTGTTCGTCAAGGAGATCGAAGACGCGTTGCTGGGCCGCACCATCGACCTGGCCGTGCACAGCAGCAAGGACATGCCAGCCGTCCTGCCCCCAGGGCTCGCGCTCGGCGCAGTGCTGCCCCGCGAGGACGCCCGGGACGCCGTCGTCCTCCCGAGCGGCGCAGGTCTCCCGAGCGGTGAACCGACGCCCGCCGTTCCGGGGGACACAACACTGCAGGATGTCGTGCGGCGCCTCGGTCAGGCGCCTCGGATCGGCACCAGCAGCGTGCGACGCGTAGCGCAGCTGACGCGACTCTTCCCGGGCGCACGGTTCGGTCCAATCCGCGGCAACCTCGAGACGCGCCTGCGGAAGCTCGACGCCGGAGAATTCGACGCTATCGTCCTTGCCGCCGCGGGGCTCCTCCGACTCGGGTACGGCCCACGTATTTCCGCAGTCCTGCCCGCGGACGTATGCGTGCCGGCCCCTGGGCAGGGCATTATTGCCGTGGAAATCCGGAGCGACGACACGACGACCCGTGGTGTCGTGAAGAAGATTGACGATCCGATTGCCGCCGCCGCCCTGACCGCTGAGCGTGTCGTCGTCACACGACTCGGCGGCGGATGCCAGATGCCGATCGGGGCGTATGCGGTCGCCACCGAACACGGGCTCACGCTGACAGCTGTCGTCGTCTCGCTGGACGGCGCGCGAACGGCGCGCGCCGAAACACGTGGCTTGCTCATGGAGGCGGAACTCGTGGGCACCGCGGCGGCTGAACAGCTGCTCGAGCGAGGCGCGGCCGACATCCTGGCGGACGTCGACAAAGTACGGGCGGGGATCGAAGGGCCGCGGCCGTGAGGCGGCCGGCGGTCTACCTGATCGGCGCGGGACCCGGCGACCCTGGACTCATGACCGTCCACGGCCTCGAGTGTCTGCGCGCCGCCGACGTGGTGGTGTACGACCACCTGGTGCCACGCCGCCTCTTGACCTACGCGCGGGCGGACGCAGAGTTGATTGACGTCGGCACCGCGTCTCCGAAGCCTCTGGCCCAGGAAGCTATCTGCTACCTGCTCGCGGAGAAGGTGCGGGAGGACAAGATCGTTGCGCGGCTGAAGTGGGGCGATCCGTTCGTGTTCGATCGAGGAGGCGAGGAAGCGCTGTTCCTCCACGAGCAACGCGTGCCGTTCGAGATCGTTCCGGGTATTCCCGCCGCCATCGCCGTGCCTGCCTACGCTGGGGTGCCGGTGACGTACCCCGGCGGCGGAGACACGATTACTCTGATTCGCGGCCACGAAGACGAGAGTCGGACGCTCCCCCCGGTCGATTGGGCCAGCCTGGCTCGGCTGGAAGGTACCGTCGTCTGTTACGCGGGCGCTCACCAGTTGCCGCTTCTACTGGAGGCCCTCCGCTCCGCCGGCTGGCCGGCCGACGGCCAGGCGATCATCGTGTACGGCGGCACGCTGCCCGATCAGGAAACGGTGTCCGGGACCATCACAGAACTGCTCGACGGGCTGCGCGAGCATCCGCGGCGAGCGCCGGCCACGCTGGTCGTCGGCCGGGTTGTCGGGCTGAGGCCGCATCTTCGCTGGTTCGACGACCGACCACTCTTCGGTCGGCGCGTGCTCGTCACGCGGCCCCGCGAGCAAGCGGTCGAGCTCGTCAACCGGCTCACGACGCTTGGCGCAGACGCGATTGAGGCGCCCCTGATACGCATCGAGCCACCCGAAGACCTCGGACCACTGCGAGAGGCCGCCGCTCGGCCTGACGCGTTTGACTGGATCGTCTTTACCAGCACGAACGCCGTTGCCGCATTCATGAGAGCGCTCCTCGAAGGTGAAGGCGACATCCGCATGTTGAAAGGCCCGCGCCTCTGTGCGGTCGGGACCGGAACCGCCGAGAAGCTGGCGCACTACGGCATCAGGGTCGACCTCGTGCCCGGCGAGTTTCGGTCGGAAGCCCTCGTCTCCGCCATCAAGGCGGCCGGGCAGGTCGATGGCGCCCGCGTACTGCTGCCTCGCGCAAACATCGGCCGAGAGGTGGTGGCAGACCACCTGCGCCAGGCCGGCGCCGTCGTGACCGACGTGGTGGCGTATCGCACGATCCTCAACGACACGCCACGCCCAGGCGATCCGGACGTCTATAAGATGCTCCTCGAAGGGCGCATCGACGTCGTCACGTTCGCGAGCCCGTCCGCGGCACAGAGCTTCGTCACGATCTACGGCGCCGAGGCGGCAGCCGACCTGCTGTCGCGCACCGTGGTCGCTGTCATCGGGCCGGCCACGGCGGAGGCCACGCGACATCTCGGTCTCCCCGTTACCCTCCAGGCATCCACCTACACGATTGCCGGGCTCGTAGACGCCATCGCGGCGCACTACGCTGCTCCGAAGACCAGAACCTAGAACCACGAAGGTCACGAAGGTCACGAAGTTCACGAACAGACCAATTGCGTTTCGTGACCTTCGTGATCTTCGTGGTTGACCTTCGTGGTTGATCCTCGGAACATTCGTGACCTTCGTGGTTTAGATCTGGCAAGATTCATACATGGCTGTAAAGACCGCATCTCGACTCACCCTGGCGCGACGGCCACGACGATTGCGGCGCACGGAGGCCATTCGCCGCCTCGTGCGCGAAACCCTGCTGACGCCGGACTGCTTCATTTATCCGCTGTTCGTGTGCGGGGGGCGCGGCGTCCGCCACGAGATCCCTTCGATGCCAGGCGTGTTCCAACTCTCAGTGGACGAAGCGGTGAAGGAAGCAGCGGCGGCACAGGCAGACGGCGTCCCCGGCGTGCTGCTCTTCGGGATACCAGATAGAAAGGATGCGACCGGATCCGGTGCGGCGGATTCCGACGCCGCCGTCCAATCCGCCGTTCGCAAACTGAAGCGGGATGTCCCAGACCTCATCGTCATCACGGATGTCTGTCTCTGCGAGTACACGTCGCACGGACATTGCGGCATCCTGGACGGAGAGGAGATCGTGAATGACCTGACCGTCTCGCATCTCGTACAGGTGGCGCTATCGCATGCGGTCGCGGGCGCCGACTTCGTCGCACCGTCGGACATGATGGACGGCCGAGTGGCGGCGATCCGGCAGGCGCTCGATGAGCGAGGCTTCGAGCGTGTCGGGATCATGTCGTATGCAGCCAAGTATTGCTCCGCGTTCTACGGCCCGTTTCGCGACGCGGCCGACTCGACGCCCCAATTTGGCGACCGGCGCAGCCATCAAATGGATCCTGCCAATGTCGAGGAGGCGCTCCGGGAGGTGGAGGCCGATCTGGCCGAAGGCGCGGACATCGTCATCGTCAAGCCCGCGCTGACGTATCTCGACGTCATCGCCAAGGTGAAGATGCGCTTCGGCCAGCCGACCGCCGCGTATCATGTGAGCGGCGAATACGCGATGCTGAAGGCTGCGGCGGCCAACGGGTGGATCGACGAGCCGCGGGCGATGATGGAAACGCTCACGGCAATCCGCCGCGCCGGCGCAGACATCATCATCACGTACTACGCGCGAGATGCCGCACGCGCACTGCGTTCCCAACGGTCGTAGCATCCGGAACGTGGAAGACGGAACCAACCAGGCGCTCTCTTGGCGCACTCCGCGCGCCTGGGGGGCAAACGGCCGAACGGCCAGAACAATCCGAACAACGTGTCATGAAAAACCCGGTTCGTAGTAACAAGCTCTTCTTGCGTGCGCGCCAGATCCTTCCGGGCGGGGTGAACAGCCCGGTGCGCGCGTTCCAGGCGGTCGGCGGGTCGCCGCTGTTCATCCGGCGCGCCTCCGGCGCGACGCTCGTGGACGTCGACGGAAACCGCTTCATCGACTATGTGATGTCGTGGGGACCGCTGCTTCACGGCCACGCCCCGGAAGGCCTCGTCAAGGCGATCGTCGCCGCCGCGCGGCGCGGCACGAGCTTCGGCGCGCCCTGCGCCCTCGAGCACGAGCTTGGAGAGCGGGTGCGCGCGCTGGTCCCCTCCATGGAGCGCGTACGGTTCGTCAGCTCCGGGACAGAGGCGGCGATGAGCGCGGCGCGTCTCGCCCGCGCCTTTACCGGGCGCGACCAGATCGTCAAGTTCGCCGGCTGCTATCACGGCCACGCCGACGGATTCCTCGTCAAGGCGGGATCGGGCGCCACCACCTTGGGAGTGCCGACGAGCCCGGGCGTTGCGCGGAAGGTCGCAGCCGACACGCTGCTAGCGCGCTACAACGATCTCTCGTCCGTCTCGGCCCTCTGCAAAGCGCACAAAGGCGCTATCGCCGCCGTCATCGTGGAGCCAATCGCCGGAAACATGGGCGTCACACCGCCGACCGACGGCTTTCTGCAGGGACTTCGCACGTTGACGACCCGCCACGGCATCCTCCTGATTTTTGACGAAGTGATCTCAGGGTTCCGCGCGTCGGCCGGCGGCGCGCAATCGATTTTCGGCGTCACGCCTGACCTCACGTGCCTCGGCAAGATCATCGGCGGCGGACTGCCGGTCGGGGCCTACGGCGGACGCGCCGACATCATGGAGATGGTGGCGCCGGCAGGTCCCGTCTACCAGGCTGGGACGTTGTCCGGAAATCCGCTCGCGATGACGGCCGGTCTCTGGTCGCTGAAGCGGCTGACGCCAGGGCTGTACAAGAACCTGGCCCGACGAGGCACCATGCTGGCGGTCGGGCTGGCCAAAGCAGCGCGTGACGCGGGCGTACGCCTGCAGCTCAACGCCTTCGGGTCGATGCTGACACCGTTTTTCACCTCGTCACCCGTGCGCGACTACGAGTCTGCGCTGACCGCGGACACAGCGGCGTATGCGACGTTCTTCAGGGGAATGCTGAAACGCGGCATCTATCCGCCGCCGTCGCAGTTCGAGGCCTGGTTCCTGTCAGCCGCCCACACGGACCGTCACGTCGAGCAGACGATTACCGCGGCGCGGGCGGCCATGAAGGAAGTCGCGCGGCGGAACCCGACCTCGACGACCGACAGAACCACGAAGGGCACGAAGATCACGAACACCTGAACTCAGTTCGCGCGACGGAGCCCACACTCGACAATGGAGACAACCACGAAGAGCTCGAAGATCACGAAGACCTGAACTCACTTCGTGTTCTTCGCGACCTTCGTGGTTGTCGGAACCTTCGTGGTTGTCGGGACCTTCGTGGTTGTCGGAACCTTCGTGGCTGAATTCCGTCAGCGGGCGATATCGATCTGGAGCGGCGAGTCGAGCCGTACGCGAAGGACGGATCCTTGAGGTAGATCGACTTCCCTGCCCTCGGTCGCCGCGATGGTACCGCCGGCACCAATCAGGATGCCGGCCAGTGTCCCCTTGAAGCCGCCGAGAATGCCACCGATGATGGCGCCGACGCCGGCACCGGTCGCGATGCGTCCAGTTTCCCCCTTGATGCCTTCACCTTCAATCGCCTGGGTGACCGTGCCTCGCATGGGATACACCCGGCCGCCGACCGTGATCTGATCGAAGCTGACCGTCAATCTGGCGGTCCGATTCGTGCGGGTGGCCGGCTCGACACTCGTGACGACGCCGCGCATCACCGATCCCGCCGGCACCACCGGCCGACCGCTGACGTTGAGATCAATAAGCGTGGTGGTCTCGAAGCGATCCTCGACCTGCGCCTCGCCGGAATTCAAGTTGCCGGAGAGCCGGACGTCCACTTCCGTCCCCGCCTGAATTTCCGCCGCGACCGGCGCCCCTGCCGTCGTGGCATTCGCCTCGGCGTGCCCGCCGGTCTGGGCGGGTAGGGGCGGCGCAAGTACTATGCCCTCGTCGCCGCGAGCGCGCGTGCGGAGATCTTCAATGCGGTCGCGGACCTCGGCATACTCGCTCCGCACGAGCGATTGTTCTCTGCGGAGCTTGACCTTCAGATAAATCACGTCCTCGCGCAACTCATCGAGCTCCGCTTGCAGCTCGTCGGCGCGCGCCGCGTTGCGGCGTCGAAGGTCCGAGACATCGGTGCCTGCCTGGAACGCGTTGTCCTGAAGCCGCTGGATATCGGACTGGGTGACGCTCGAGTTCTGCTGCGCCGCAGCGGACACCGAGAGACCGATGATAAGCACGGAGGCCAGCGTGGTCTGACAGAGACGAAACATCGGCAGTCCTCCGTGTTGGGGTTGGTGGCGGTTGTCTCTGGTCCCGTCCGCGGCAGCTAAAACGCTTTTCACGATGCTCGCGCAGGCTAAAGCCTGCGCGCTACAGCCCAATGAAAAACACTCCAAAGCCGCCGCCCTACAGGCGTCACCTGTAGCGCGGGGGCTTCAGCCCCCGCGGACTCGGTTCTAGTTCCGCCAGGGCATCAGGTTCTCGATCCA
>Ga0326597_10004298_pt1 | contig 20096 bp, 15 predicted proteins | sample RVTome_12_FD_203789 | JGI IMG/M metagenome (GOLD analysis project Ga0326597, IMG submission 203789) | Soil microbial communities from uranium-contaminated site in the Upper Colorado River Basin, Wyoming, United States - RVT100D185 | ecosystem: Environmental > Terrestrial > Soil > Contaminated >...
TCGCCCAGGAGGCGGCACGAGCTGCCGCCGAACACGAGCAGCGCCGTCGCCAGGGTGAGCAGCCCGCCGATGCCGATGTAGATCGGCGAGAGCGGCAAGGCGATGTCCGCGCTGCGCGAATCGTCCTGGTTGCTGGTGGAGAAGAGCTTGAGCTCTTCGAGCGCCAGGCCCAGACGCCACACCAGCGGCGCCAGGAAGCCCAGGAAAACCCCCGCGAAGAGCGAGCGGCCGAGCCTCGGGCGGGCGGCCTTCTCGGCCACCGCGGTCTCGATCATCGTCTCGCAGGCGCGCGCCTCGGGCGCCGGCAGGGTCGGGTCCGACAGGAACTTCTTCGTGGCGATGCCGACGAAGCCGAAGCCGATCAATGAGCCGGCCAGCGAGAGCAGGATCAGGGTCGGAATGTCGACCGCCGGCACCTCGCGCCCCAGGTCGGCGTAGAGGATCTGGACCACCGGCGCGGTGAAGATCACGCCGGCGCAGACGGCCATGCCGGCCGAGCCGGCGACCTGCGCCAGGTTCAGGAAGCGGGTCCCGCCCTGGCCGGCCGTGCGCGCCGCGAAGGCGCCCCAGGCGACCAGGATCACGAGCGGGCTGACGCCGGGCGTGATGCCGGCCTTGAGGCCCGCGATCACCAGCGTGCCGGAGATGACGGCGGTCACGAGGACCCCGAAGACGATCGCGAAGACGTCTCGCTGCATGGGAGCCGTTGGGTGGGGACGCGGCGGGCGCGGAGCGTCCAGAGGGTAGGGCCGGCCGCCGGCGGCCGCCAGCGTCGACCGGCGGCGACGGCCGGCTGGAAGCGCCGCCGCCGAGACCTACACTCTCGCGAACCCGCGCGGCACGCCCGGTCCGCGCCCTGCCGCCCGATGCCGCCGAAGTGCTCGATCATCCTGCCGACCTGGAACGGCGAGCGCGAGCTGGCGCGGCTGCTGCCGGCGCTGGAGCGCCAGGAGCTCGCGGGCGGCTACGAGCTCCTGGCGGTCGATTCGGACTCGAGCGACGGCACGCGCGAGCTGCTCGGGCGCGCCGGTGCGCGGGTGACGCGCATCGAGCGGGCCGGGTTCCGCCACGGCGCGACGCGCAACCTGTGCGCTGCGGACGCGCGCGGCGAGCTCCTGGTGTTCCTGTCGCAGGACGTGCTGCCGGCCGACGAGCGCTTCCTGGCCGAGCTGGCGGCGGCCTTCGACGACCCGCGCGTGGCCGGCGCGACCGCGCGCATCCTGCCACACCCGGACGACGACCCGTTGACCGCGCGCACCGTGCTCGACCGGCCCGAGGCGAGCGCGGAGCCGTTCGCGCGCGATCTCGACGCGACCGGCGGTCGCTGGGAGCTCGCGCCCGAGGAGCGCGCGCTCTGGCTGCGCTTCAACAACGTCGCCAGCGCGATCCGGACCGCGGTCTTCCGCACGATCCCCTTCCCGGACGTGGACTTCGGCGAGGACCTGGCCTGGGCCGCGCGCGCCCTGACCGCCGGCCACCGCATCCGCTTCGCGCCGCGCGCGGTCGCCTTCCACGCCCACGCCTACACTCCCGCGCAGGCCTTCCGCCGCTACCGCGTCGACGCCGCCTTCCACCGCGAGGTCCACGGCTGCCGCGTGCGCCCCAGCGCGTGGTCGGTCGTGCGCGGGATCCTGCACGAGGTCGGGCGGGATTGGAGGTATCTGCGGGAGAGCGGCGCGAAGGGAAAGGTGCGGCACATGCTGCGCTCGCCGGGGTTGAGGGGGGCGCAGGTGATCGGGCAGTACATCGGGAGTCGCGGGTAGCGCGCGCACGGCGCGCGCGCGGGAACGGGCCAGATCCGGGAGCGGGCCGCGTCGACGGGAGAGAGGAGCGGGAGCGGGAGCGGGGCGGAGCGCGCTGCGCGCGCCGTGTCCTCCGGAAACCCGGGAGCGGGCACGTCAGTGGGAACGGGAACGGGAACCGGCACGGGAGCGGGCACTCCGACGCGAGTGCGCGTGGATGAGCCCGAAGACGCGCGGGGAGACGCGCGGGGAGACGCGCGGGGAGAGGCGCGGGGAGAGGCGCGGGGAGAGGTGCGGGAAGGTGGGGGAAGGTGGGGGGGCGCGTTGCTTCGGCCTCGGACAGCCCGGATACTGACGCCGCCCGCGACCCCCCGATGCGCCCCATCCAGTCCGTCTCCGTGCTCGTCCCCACCTGGCAGGGGATCGAGTTCCTGCCGCGCTGCCTGGCCGCACTGGCGCAGCAGGAGCTCGGGTTGGAGTGGGACGTGCGGGCGGTCGACTCGGGCTCGACCGACGGGACGTGGGAGCTGCTCGGAAAGGAAGCGAGGGGGTTCCCGGTACCCCTCGCGCGCGAGCGCATCGATCCCGTCGAGTTCGACCACGGGGATACGCGCAACCTCCTGGCGGCGCGCTCGCGCGGCGAGCTGCTGGTCTTCCTGACCCAGGACGCGATCCCGATCGGGCGCGACTGGCTGGCGCGACTGGTGGCGGACTTCGACGACCCGCGCGTGGGCGCGGCCTACTGCCGCAACGTGCCGCGGCCGGACTGCGACGTCCTGACGCGCGTCTTCAGCGCGAACGACCCCGGCTACGCCCCCGGCCGGCGCGAGACGCGCATCGCCGACGAGGAGGCCTACCGCGCCATGAGCCCGCACGAGCGGCGGCTGCTCTACAACTTCAACGACGTCGCTTCGGCCGTGCGGCGCGAGCTGTGGGAGCGCCACCCGTTTCCGCGCACCTCCTTCGGCGAGGACGTGCTGATGGCGCGCGCGCTGCTCGAGGCCGGCTTCACCGTCGTGTACGACGACGAGGCGGCCGTCGAGCACAGCCACGACTACGACGCCGTCGAGACGCGTTCCCGGGCGCGGATCGACGGGCGCTTCAACGCCGAGTGGCTCGGCCGCACCTGCGTGTCCTCGCGCGCCGACGCGCGCACGCTGGTCGAGCGCCAACTGGAGCGCGACCGCGCGGCGCTCGAGGCGGCGGGCCTGGCGGGCGGCGCGCTGCGCTCCGAGGTCGCGCGCGCCAGACGGCTGCGCGAGGCGGCCTTCGACGGCCTGCACGAGGGCGGGCGCTCGAGCACGCGTTTCCCCGGCACGCGCCTGCTCGAGGCGACGAACCTGTCCGTGCTGTACGTCGTGCACGGCTTCCCGCCCGACACCTGGGCCGGGACCGAGATCTACACCTGCAACCTGGCGCAGGAGATGCAGCGCCGCGGGCACCGCTGCACGGTCCTGGCGCGCGTGCCCGGCGCGGAAGGCGGCCCGCCCGACTTCCACGTCGAGGAAGCACGGTTCCAGGACCTGCGCGTGCTGCGCATGACGCACCGCCTGCGGCACGGGAGCCTGCGCGAGAGCTACTGCCAGCCGCGGGCCGAAGAGGCCTTCCGCGCCGTGCTCGAGCGCGAACGGCCCGACCTGGTGCACTTCCAGCACCTGATCCACACCTCGGCCGGGCTGGTGCACGTCGCGCGCCAGCTCGGGCTGCCGACGATCGTGCACTGCCACGACTACTGGGCGCTGTGCTCGCGCGTCCAGCTCATCCGCCCCGACGGCGTGCGCTGCCGCGAGAACATGGGCAGCGGCTGCTTCCTGTGCGTCAAGGAGCGGGCGCTGGGCCAGATCCCGCGCCTGAAGCGCATCGACCGCGTCGCCGGGCGGATGGTCGACGAGCTGGCGCGCACGATGCGCGGGCGGCCGCGCTGGGAGGGCTTCGACGACATGCGCGCTCGGCACGACTACGTGGTCGGCGCCTACGCCGCGGCCGACCTGCGCGTCAGCCCCAGCCGCTTCCTGCGCGCCAAGCTGATCGACACGGCCGGCTTCGATCCGCACACGTTCCTGTACTCCGACAACGGCATGCGCACCGATCACGTCGAGGCCCTGGAGAAGCGGCCCGACCCCCGGGGGCGCGTGCGCTTCGGCTTCGTCGGCTCGTTGGTGTGGTACAAGGGCGGCCAGGTGATGGTGCGCGCGATGCAGCGGCTGCGCGGGACACGGGCCGTGCTGAACGTGCACGGGGACTTCGAGCCCGAGCGGGACGAGCACCAGGCCGAGCTCGCGCGCCTGGCGGAAGGCGCCGCGGTGCACTTCCTGGGCCGCTTCGACAACGCGCGCCTGTCCGAGGTCTACGCGCAGATCGACGTGCTGGTGGTGCCCTCGATCTGGTACGAGAACTCCCCGATCACGATCCACGAGGCCTTCCTGACGCGCACTCCGGTGCTGGCGAGCGACATCGGCGGCATGGCCGAGTTCGTGCGCGACGGCGTCGACGGCCTGCACTTCGCGGTCGGCGACCCGGACGACATGGCGGCCAAGATGCGCCGTTTCCTCGACGAGCCGGGCCTGATCGAGGCGCTTTCGCGCGACTTCATGACGGTCAAGACGATCTCCCAGAACGCGCAGGAGACCGAGTTCCGCTACCGCGCTCTCGTGTGCCGCGCGCGAGCGGCCGAGGCGGCGCCGGTCGCGGCGGGAGGCCGAGCGTGAGCGCGCCCGACCCGCTCGACCCGCTCGGACTGGCGGTCGAGCTCGGCCCGGCGGTGGCCGAGGCCGAGCTGCCGCGTTGCGCGATCGTGATCCTGAACCTCGACGGGCGCGAGCACCTGGCGCCGTGCTTCGAGACGCTGCTGGCGCTCGACTACCCGCGCGAGCGATTCGACGTGATCCTGATCGACAACGCCTCCAGGGACGGCAGCGTCGAGCACGTGCGTCGCGAGCACGGCTGGGTGCGCCTGATCGAGAACGAGGTCAACGTCGGCTTCAGCGCGGGCTGCAACCAGGGCGCGCGCGCGGCGCGCGGCGGGACATGCGGGGGCGAGGTGGACGTCGTCGTGTTCCTCAACAACGACATGCGGGTCGAGCCGGCCTGGCTGCGCGAGCTGGTCGCGCCGATCGCGCGCGGCGAGTGCGCCGCGACGACCGCCAAGATGCTGTCGTGGGACGGGAAGCTCGTGAACAGCGCCGGCGGCGGGATGAACTTCCACGGCATCGGCATCCAGCGCGGCTACCTCGAGCGGCCGGGCGCCGGCTACGAGTGGCCGCGCAAGACGCTGTTCGCCTGCGGCGGCGCGATGGCGATGGACGCGCGCGTCTTCGATCGGCTGGGCGGGTTCGACCAGGAGTTCTTCGCCTACTACGAGGACGTCGACCTCGGCTGGCGCGCGTGGCTCGGCGGGCACGAGGTGTGGTACGTGCCCGGCGCGGTGTGCTACCACCACCACTCGAGCACGAGCCGCCGGCTGCCGAAGGAGATGATCCGCCTGCTGCAGGTGCGCAACCCGATGCTCTCCTGCTTCAAGAACTACGACGACGCCAGCCTGCGGCGCGTGCTGCCGGCCATGCTGGCGCTCGCGCTGCGGCGCATGTACCTGATCTCGGGGTTGGAGGACGACGCGCCCTTCCGCATCGAGCAGGCCGCCGCGCGCTCGCGCGGCCGGGTGCGCCGCGCCTGGGACAAGGCGCGCTCGGGGCTGGCCGCTGACGTCGCGCTGCGGCGCGTGTCGGCGGCGGACCTGATCGGCGTCAATGACCTGCTCGGGGCCTGGGAGCACTGGGTGGCCCGGCGGGTCGAGGTGCAGCGCGGCCGCAAGCGCAGCGACGCGGACATCTTCCGCCTGTTCCTGCGCCCGCACTGGTGCGTCGAGGACGAGCCGGGGTACGGAGAGCTCCAGCGCGGCCTGAGCTCGTTCCTGGGGCTGGACGAGCTGTTCGAGGGCCTGACGGAACCTGGGCCGGGTCCGAGGAAGTAGAGGGGGGGCCGCGCGGAATGAAGCTCTCGATCGTCATGCCGGTCTACAACGAGGAGCGCACGCTGGCCCAGATCGTCGAGCGCGTGCTGGCCACGCCCTACGAGAAGGAGCTCGTGCTCGTGAACGACGCCTCGGCCGACCGCTCGAAGGAGATCATGGCGGAGCTGGCGGCGAAACACGCGGAGATCCGCTGCTTCCACCACGACCGGAACCTCGGCAAGGGGGCCGCGCTGGCGACCGGCTTCAAGCAGGTCACCGGCGACGTGGTCCTGATCCAGGACGCCGACCTCGAGTACGATCCGGCCGACTACGGCGCGCTCCTGCGTCCGATCCTGGACGGCAAGGCCGACGTCGTCTACGGCAGCCGCTTCCTCGGCGGCGCCTACGTGCGCGTGCACTTGTACTGGCACTACGTCGGCAACCGCCTGCTGACGCTCGTCAGCAACATGTGCACGAACCTCAACCTGACCGACATGGAGACCTGCTACAAGGTCATGAAGGTCGGGATCGCGCGCCGGCTCGACATCCGCTCGCGCACCTTCGCGGTCGAGCCCGAGATGACGGCCAAGATCGCCAAGCTGCGAGCGCGCGTGTACGAGGTCCCGATCACCTACTCCGGCCGCGACTACGCCGAGGGCAAGAAGATCGGCCTGAAGGACGCCTTCATCGCCGTGGCCGCGATCCTGCGCTGGAGCCTGTTCGCCGGCCCCCCGCCGCCGATCGAAGACGGAGGTCCACAGCGCGGGCTGAACGCCCGCAACCCAAGGGAAGGACTCGGCCCGCGCTGATCCTGTTGGCGGGGGAGGCGGACCCTCCCCCGCACCGGCCGCGACACGCGGCCTCCCCCTCCTCGCCGCCTGATGGGCGGCGCGGCGCCTCCGGCGCCGGTTGCGCGCCCTTGCGCGCGAGTCGGTTCTTGAACGCCGGTCAACATCTCTGACCCCGGAGCCTCAGTCCAGGCTCGCGCCCTTGCCCGTGTAGAACTCCCGCAGGTGCTCGCGCAGGGGGCGGGCCGGCCCCCTCGAGCGTGGCCCGCCGACGGTCGCACCGGCCCTTTGTACCCCATAGCGTTCGCAGCACTGGGATCATGAACGAGAGCAGGAAGACCTCGAGGCCAAGCATCGCGACACGGGCACGAATGCCGTGCTGGTGTCGCGGGATTTCAGCGGCTACGGAACGCAGGGGCCCCCACTCCCCGGGCCGTTGAAACCCCTGGAAGTCACGCGCGGTCATCGCTGTCGCTTCACGGCGAAACAGGTCACGGCAGTCGAAGCCTTCTTCGACGCTCTGGACAGCGGAGTCCAGGGCTCACCGGGGCGCTGATCCGGCGACAAGCTCGGCTCATATCTCTTCCCGGATCAACCGCCGCGCGAGCTCCAGCTCCGGGTCCCGGCCCGCGAACATGTCCTCCACGGTCCGCCGGACCTCGCGATCGGGCTGGAATCCGACCCCCGCGGGGAGCCCCGTGACCGCGGCGCGGTAGGTGGTGCGCGCGATGTGCACGCGGATCCCGGTGGTGGGCAAGGTGAGGTCCCGCGAGTTGTCGTTGCAGGTGAAAGTGGCGCCCGAGTCCTGTCCGATGAGAACCACGCGACCCTGCTGCTTCAGGAGCGAGATCACGTGCCCTGCGGTCGAGGTGTTGCGGCCGCCGATCAAGACGAAGATCCGCCCCGCGAAGCGGCGCTCGGCCGGGAGGATAGCCAATCCAGGAGACGTCAGCGGGTCAGGTACCTGCTACGGGAGCCAGGTGATCTCGTACCCGTTCGAGAGGTTGAAGTCGTTGACGCCGACCCCGCAGGGCTGACTGCCCGAAGTGTCCCGGTACCAGCACTGGTAGCGTTTCGTGTCGCCGGCAGACACGCCGCCCGTCACCCCGATGGCGATGGTCGTGCTGGAGGTTCCGGCCGGGTTCGAGGTCCGGATCTGGAGCCGGATCAGTCCGCCGCCGGCGCAGCGCAAGCCGTCTCCGAAGGGATTGCCGTGGCCACCGTTCACTGCGTTGTTCGCCTGGAAGTAGAGACCCGTGTTGCTCGGCTGGAGACCGGACGTGGTGAGGACCACGGTGTCGGCAGTGACGCTCGCCGCCCCGCTGCCGGAGAGATGTGCTCCCGAGGCGAAGACGCCGTTGGCGCACCCCGAGCCGGGAACGCTCTCGTCGTTGTCGTTCGAGCAGGGGCACGGCGTGCCGAGGCCTGGATCGCCGAAGCAGTAGCCGAGACCTGGAGGGTCGGAACCACAGACCGAGAATGCGAGCAGGAGGGCCTCCGCGGACGACCCGCTGCTGTCGGGCGGCGCGGTGGTGATTCCGTTCGGCGATGCCTCGATCCCGACGCGCGGAATGCTCGGGCCGCTCTGCGACGAGACCCCGACGGCGGGGTCGATCGACGTCACGGTGCCGATGCAGTCCCGGAGGAATCCGGGATGGATCCCCGTGAATCCCACCCCCCAGAAGCTCCCGTTCCAGGGCAACAGTCCGGCGCCGTCGTCCTGCCCGGTCCCGCCCCAGGTCTTGGACCACAGGAAGCGCGCTGTGGCGGGGTCGTACTTCAGGAACAATCCATCCGAGTAGCCCGGATCGAAACTCCACGTCTTCGCGGAGAGGTAGATGTACCCGCCGCTGAGGAAGATGGCTCCCGTGCCGTCATCACCCGGTCCGCCCCAGGCCGTCCCTGACAGCAGGTTTCCCTGGGCATCCCACCGGAGGAGGAGAGCGTCCTCCTGCCCGGCCGAGTAGGAGCTCGTGGTCCCGGTGACGTACACGTCCCCGGTGCCGTCGACGGCGATCCCCCAGCAATCATCATCGAGCGATCCGCCCCAGCTCCTCGACCAGAGCAGGTTGAGCGACGCGTCGTACTTCTGCAGCAGGACGTCGTAGTCATTCCCCGGGCTCCACAGATTTCCCCCCACGTAGACGTACTCGATGCCGGAGGAGCCATCGACCCACACACACCCGTCGTTGATGCTGGCTGCGCCGCTGCTCGCTCCCCAGGTGACGACCGACGGGTTCTGCGGCGGCAGGGACCCGGCAGCGTACTTCATCAGTAGCACCTCGGTCTGGAAGAAGGGGGACCAGCCCGTGCTTCCCCCGGCCAGGTAGAGGTTCCCGGCCGAGTCCTCGAAGACAGCATCCGCGTGATCGTTGCCGAGCGAATCCCATGTTCTCGCCCACTGGAGATTCCCGGCCAGGTCGAACTTCAGCAGCATCACGTCTTCGTTGCTGGCGCCGAAGCTCCTCGTGGAGCCCGACAGGATGAAGCCCCCTCCGGGCCGACTGTCGAAGAAGCTCCCCTGCATGTCGTCATCGCCCGACCCGCCCCAGGTCCGGGCCCACCCGAAGGAGCCGCTGGAGTCGTACTCGAGCAGCAGGGCGTCGACGCCGCCCGCGCCGACGCTATCCGTTCCTCCCGGCAAGTAGAAGTTCCCCTGGGAGTCGATCCCGAGGCCGAACGTCCACTCGTCGCCGCTCCCCCCCCATGTGCGCGCCCAGCTCTGGCAGATCTGACCACCGGCGAGACTCCCGAGGGATGTCATCGCGATGGCGAAGCCCAGGACTCTCCCGGCAGTTCCTCTTCGATCTCTCATCATTCCCTCCGCTCCGCCGTCCTCGGCCGATGCCCCGGTCCTCCGTCGTTGCCCGTTCGGTGTCCGGGGATCTTCTCCTTGCTGATACTCTGGCCTCCCCGATCCGGCAACAGGAAAAACGCTCGCGCTCGCGGCGGTCCCCTCGCTCCCCCCTCCGGCTCACTCCTTCGCGACCGCGTGCACGGTGATCGTCGCCGCGGCGCGGCGCATGCCGTCGGTGACCGTCACCTCCACCTCGAAGTCGCCTTCGTGACGGGGCGCCTTGACGCGGCCCACGGCGGGATTCTCCGCGTCCGCCTCCACGTGGGGGCCGCTCCAGAAGAAGCGCAGCCGCTGTCCCTCGGGGTCCGTGCTCCGCGAGGCGTCGATCGTGCCCTCCTCGCCGCAAGGCACGCGAAGCTCCGTCGCGTCCACCACCGCTTCCGGCGCGAGGTTCGTCTCGCGCGCGCCCCTCGGCCCGCGCCGGCGCTCCCGCCGGGGCGGGCGCTCCGAGGAACGCAGACTGGTGCGCACGACGATCTTGCTTTCCAGGCGATGGCCGGCGAAGAAGTCGCACTGGAAGTCGAGGTCCGTGACCCAGTGGAGCTCGGTCGCGCCGCCGCTCTCCACCTCGACCAGGAGGATCCCCTGCGTCTCGATAACGTTTGGCGTGAAGGGCACGTCGTGGAACAGGTTTCCCTTGTCCGGCCCCCGCCCGAAGGGGTTCCAGACCGCGACCTGACCTTCGACCTCGTCGGTTACCGGGTCGTCCCAGCTCGGAGCGGTCTCGTGCGGAAACTCGAAGCGCCCCTCGGCGTCGGTGGAGCCCGTGAACTTCGCCCGCTCGGGGAACCACTTGTCGGGGGAGTGGTAGACGCGCACCGCCGCGTTGACGAGCGGCCCGTCGTCCACCTCGAAGAGGAGCAGGGAGTGGCGCCACGTCGCCAGGAGCCGGCTCTGCGAGCCCCAGAACCGCTCGCCCCGGTAGCCGCGGTAGTACTGGATGATCTTCCCGGCGTTCGCGGGGTGTAGCCAGAGGTGGCAGTAGTCCATGAAGGAGCTGTAGTACGGGCCCGTCGCCGCGGTGGCGAGCGGGAGGTTCTCCTCCAGGGGCAGCATCGGCGTCGCATGCATATGCTGACCTACCACGGCGTGCTCGCCCCGGGCTCCAGCTGGCGCAGCGACATCGTCCCCAGGCGGGAACGCGAGCCTCGCGGCTCTTGCGGCGGATCGAAGAGCGTGCCCGGCCCGTGCCCGCGGTACTCGTGACCGGACTTGATGAGGGGCGTGTTCGGTCTGGACGTTCTGAAGTGTGACCGCTGCGGATCGCGGCGCAGACTGATCGCCGTCATCGACCAGCGCGAAGTGATCGTGAAGATCCTCGAGCACCTGGGACTTCCCAGCGCTGCTCCCGAGCCGGCCCCGGCGCGTCCCCCGCCCCAGCTCGAGCTGGGAACCTTCACGCAGCGCAGGGTCTCGGGCCGCAATTGGTGGGGTGCGGCCGGGCTCAAGCTCTACGCCGAGCGCCCGCCGTGCGCCCGATCGGCCGTCCACGCTCTCGCCCAGGCGGAGCGAACGGGCGACCGGAGCGCCGAACCACCCCCCGTGAGCCCGCAGACGGCGGGCGGGACCCCTCGAGCGTGGCCCGCCGACGGTCGCACCGGCCCTTTGTACCCCATAGCGTCGTCGACGTCGCCCTGCCCGGGCTCGAGTTCCTGCTCGAGGTGCGCGCTGTTGGCTGGAAGCCGGCCCGTGTCGGGCCGTTCGCGGTGGCTTCGGCCCCCGAGCGGGTCGAGGTCGAGCTGGTTCCCGGACCCGCCATCCGGGGCAAGGTCACGGCGCAAGGAGCGCCCATCGCCGGCGCCCGGGTCTCCCTGCGCCACACCCAGCCCGGCGGTGGCGTGTATCGCGCCTACGACTGGAAGGGGAGCGGAGAGCCCTTCGAGTACACGTCGAAGCAGGTCTCCCACGAGGGAGCGTGGATGAGCCCCACGGATGCGGCCGGGCGCTTCGTGCTGCCGATCGAGGCGCTCAAGGCCGTTCCGAGCGGCGCGGCCGTGATCCTGCACGCCGAGGCGGACGGGTTCGCGCCGGCCGACCTCGGTCCGCTCGCGATCTCCCCGGAGCGCGGCGCGGCCGACCTCGTCATCGAGCTCGCGGCCGGCGGGGGCCTCGCGGGCGAGGTCCTCGCTCCAGAAGGGTTGGAGCTGGAAGGCTCCTTCGTGCACGCCAGCGACGGCGGCGGCGTCGAACGCTCGCGAGTACTCGACGCGACGGGAGCGTTCCGCTTCGACGACCTGCAGCCCGGCGCCTGGCAGGTCACCTGGCTCTCACAGCGCGAGCGCTTCCTGAATCCGCGCCTCTACCCGGTACCGAGCGCGTCGCGTCGCGCCGACTGTCACGTTGCCGCGGGCGAGACGAGCACGCACGTCATCGACCTGCGCGCGCGCCGGCCGGCGACTCTCGAAGGCCGCCTCTCCGTCGCCGGCGAGGATGCCGGAGGCTGGTCCGTGCGCGTGTGGCGCATCGACGCCGACTTCGACGCGCCGCTGCTGCTCAACCAGGACGGCAGCCCCCGGGTCGACGAAGGCAGGCTCAACATCCGCTATCGCGACGAGACGAGCGGTCTCCTCGGAGTGGCTCCGGTGCGCCCGGAAGGCGAGTCGGCGCTCGACGTCGACGGCCGCTTCCGCATCCCGCTCCCGGAGTCGGGCGAGCACTGGATCGTGCTGACGAACGAGGACGGACTCTTCCCGGGGACGGTCGTCTACGACCGCGTCCAGGTCGGCCCCGGGCCGACGCCCTGGGAGCGCAGCGTGGCCTGGGGCACGATCGGCGGCACGTGCTCCGCCGAGCACGATGGAGAGGCCCACTCCCGCCTGTATCACCGCTGGAAGGGACCCGGCGCCTTCTTCGTCCAGACCGCGATCGTCGTCCGGCTCGACGGCGAGCTGCGAGCGACGCGCGTGGCCGCCGGCGCGGGCCGCATCCACGGCGCGACCCGGCCCTCCGGCGCCGGGTACGCGCCGGATCTGGCGCAGGTCTTGGCCGAGGTCGAGGTCGTTGCTGGGGAGCGCCTCGAGATAGACATCCCCTGACGGCCTCAGAGGTTGTCGGAGAAACCCCGTCGCGAGGCACAGCGCGCGATGGCGGGGCAAGGAGCGCGACGGAAAGACGGCGCAGATGGCCTCTTTGGCCATTGAGCACGGCCCATCCGGTTCAAGCTCGGCTAGCGCGACGCAGCACCGGCGAAGCGCGCGCAGCCGCAGTAGGGTGTTTCTCCGACAGCCTCTCAGTCCAGGCTCGCGCCCTTGCCCGTGTAGAACGCGCGCAGGTGCTCGCGCAGGGGGCGGGCCAGCCTGCGCCAGACGGCGCCGCTCCAGTCGCGGCCGGGGAGGCCGCGCGCGGCGTAGTGCGCGGCCATGCGGGCGTCGTACTCGGCGATCTGCGCCCGCAGCTCGGCGTCCGAGGGGTAGCGCCCGCGGAACCAGACGCTCTCCGGGGCGAGGCGCGGGCGCCGCTCGGGCGTCTCGGCCGGAAGGCCGGCGCACAGGCCGAAGAGCGGCAGCACGTGCTCGGGCAGCTCGAGCAGCGCGTCGGCCTCGGGCAAGCGGTTGCGCAGGCCGCCGATGAAGCAGCAGCCCAGCCCCTGCGACTCGAACGCCAGGGCCAGGTTCTGGGCGAACAGCGCGGCGTCGATCACACCGAGCAGGAACGTCTCCAGGTTGGCCGCCTGAGGCCGGCCGGCGTCGGCGGCGACGAGTCGGTGGCGGCGCTGGTCGGCGCACAGGACGAAGAACGCGCCGGCCTGCTCGACCTGGGCCTGGTCGCCGCACAGCTCGCGCAGCGTCGCGCGCTCGCGGGCATCGTCGACCTGCACCAGGCAGTAGCCCTGCAGGTTGCTCGACGTGGCCGCCATCTGCGCCGCCGCGACGCAGCGCCGGATCAGCTCGGGATCGGGCGCGCCGCGCTCGTACTTGCGCACGCTGCGGTGCGCCGCCATGCGCTCCAGGACCGGGTCCATGCTCTTTCAGACCTCCAGGTCAGGGCCGATCTCGTCCTGGGACGCGACCAGCACCTCGACCCGCCCCGAGAGACCCAGCCGCTCCAGCGCCCCGCGCGCGGCCGCCAGCGCCAGCTCGGGCCGGTTCGTCTTCTGCGACAGGTGCGCCAGCACCAGCGTGTGCAGCTCGGGCCCGGCCAGGAGCGCGAGCATGCGCGCGGCCTGCTCGTTCGACAGGTGCCCGCGCTCGCCGCTGATGCGCCGCTGCAGGACCGGCGGGTAGGGGCCGGCCGCCATCAGCTCGGGGTCGTGGTTGAACTCGAGCACGAGCACGTGCGCCCCGCGCAGGGCGCGCGCCACCTCGTCCGTCGGGTGCCCGACGTCGGTCAGCACGACCGCCGTGCGCCCGGCGTGGGCGAGGCGGAAGGCGACCGTGGGCTCGCAGTCGTGCGGCACGAGCACCGGCAGCAGCTCGATCGCGTCGGCGCGGCCGTCGGCCACGAGCTCGCTCGTGCGCCCGATGCGCAGAGCCGCCTTGCGGGGCGCGCGCGCGAGCGCGCGGTGGCGCATGATGCCCTCGGCGCAGTGCAAGAGCGCGCCCTGGCGCTTGGCGACCGCGCCGGCGCTGCGCGCGTGGTCGAGGTGGCCGTGGCTGACGAGCAGGTGGTCGAGCGCGCGCGGCGCCAGGCGCGCGGCCTCGAAACGCTCGCCGAGCGCGCGCACCCCGAGCCCCGCGTCCACCAGCACGGCCTGCTCGCCGGCGCGCACGAGCGTGGCGTTGCCCTCGCTGCCGCTGGACAGGACCTGCAGGTGCACCGGCACAGGCTACCCGCGCGAGGACCGCAGGGCGACCACGGCGCTGGTCGCGAGCGCCAGCAGCGAGCCCAGCGCCCCCAGGCGCAGCGACCACGGCGCGTACTCCATGCGCACGACGCAGTCGCCCTCCGGCACGCGCACGGCGCGGAACGGGCCGGCCGGCTCGACGTCCACCGGCTCGCCGTCGAGCGTCGCGCGCCAGCCCGGGGCCCAGCCCTCGTACGCGAGCAGCACGCCGCCCGAGCTCCCGCGCACCTCGAGCACGAGACGGTCGGCGGCGGGGCGCACGACGCGCACCGCTCCCGGCCGGAAGCCCGGCGGCGGCTCGCGCCCGCCCAGCCACGCCGCCGCGTCGGAGCCGGCGGGCACGACCTCGGCCAGCGGGCGCGCGCCCGCGCGGTGGTAGACGTGGAAGCCGGGTCGTTCGAATACCGGCGCGAGGCGCGCGTGAGCGAGCGGGCGCCGCGCCAGCACGCACGTCACGCGCGCGCGGTCGAGGCGCGGGTCGTCGAGCGCCGCGAGCGTCGAGAGGCGGCTGACGCCCGTGCGGTAGCGGCCGGCCGGGTCGATCGCCGCCAGCCACTCGACCTGGCGCCGCGGCGGGAAGACGACGTAGGGCGTCGCGTCACAGATGCCGTAGGCCGCGAGCAGGTTCGGGCGCGCCAGCGCCAGCACGTCTTCGAGACCGGAGGCGCTCTGGTCGAAGCGCATCGCGCGCCCGTCGCCGGTCGCCGCGCGCACGGCCTCGATCGCCTGCGAGGGCGGGAAGAGCGGCAGGCCGGCGGTCGAGCGCGGCGCGAGGTGCGGCAGGCCGAACAGCGCGCCCTCGCACAGGACCAGCGCCGACCAGAGGCCCGCGCCGGCCCGCGCGCCCAGCCGGCGCGCCCCCAGCGCCAGCGCCAGCGCGACCAGCGCCGTCGCGGCCAGCACGCCTCCGGAGCGCACGACGCCCTCGCCGGCGCGCAGCGCCGCCGCCGGGTCGAGCAGGGAGCGCACCTGTTCGAGCGCCATCCCGTGGCGCTCGGCCAGCGTGCGCTCGAGCGCCGCGGCCCAGCTCTGCGGCTCGAGCGCGAGCCAGATCCAGGCGCCGAGCGCGAGCAGCACGGCCGCGCCGCCGGCGACGGCGACGCGCGCGCGGCGCGAGCCGGCGCACAGGGCCTGCAGCCCGTTCGCCGCCAGCCACGGCCACAGGATCCAGGCCAGCGCCGCCGCGCGCGCCGGCGCGCCGAGGTTCAAGCCGGGCAGGCGGTACAGGAGCCGCGCGAGCGGCCAGCCGAGCACGAAGCCGAGCACGACCGCGAGCGCCAGGGCCGGGAAGCGCGCGCAGCGCGGCCGCGCCGCCGCCCCGGCCAGCGCCAGCAAGAAGACCGCCACGCCCGCGAACAGGTTCCACTCGAGCCGGTTGGCCGCGCGCGCGCGCTCGGCGTCCTCCGGCGCGGTCAGCCACCACACGACCGGTGCGTCCGGCGCCGCCACCTCGTCCTGCGGCGAGCCGAACAGGCCCGGCGCGACCAGCGTCGCCAGCGCCGCGGGGGGCAGCGCCTGGGCCTCGAGCGCGGCCGCCTCTTGCGCGCCGCGCGTCGACTGCGCGCTGGCCTCGAAGAGCGGCACGAGCTGCACCGCCGCCGCCAGCACGCCCAGGCCGAGGAAGGTCGCGGCGCGCGCACGGTGCGGCTTCGTCAAGAGCCACGCCCCCGCCAGGCCCAACGAGAGGAAGGCGATCGGCGCGAAGCCCGCCAGGAACGACAGCGCGGTCGTGATCGAGAGCACCGGCCCGGCCGCGCGACGTCCCTGCGAGATGCCCTCGAGCGCCCACAGGCTCCACGAGAGCCACAGCGCCGCGTCGACCTTCATGACGTAGTGCAGGTTGGCCAGGCCGAAGCCGCCGGCCTGGGTCGCGAGCGCTCCGAACGCGCAGGCCGCCGCCGAGAGCCCGCGCCGAGCGAGGAACAGCCAGGCTCCGAGCCCGGCCAGGAAGAGCGACAGGAGCGCGTGCCACCCGCCGGCGACGTCCGGCGCGAGCCACAAGAAGAGCCAGCGCGGCGGGTACCACGGGCCGGCCAGGCTTCCGGCCGCGAGCGGCAGCCCGAAGCCGAGCTCGGGCGCCCAGGCAGGCAGCGTCCCGCGCGCGAGCTGGCGTCGAATGGCGAGCTCGTCGCTCAGGACCGGGAAGAGCCGGTCGGAGGCGACGCGGTTCGCACCCTCCCAGGCCGTCGCGGCCGCGGCCGGGTGCTCGCTCGCGAGCGGCTCGAAGCCGAGCGGGAGCTGGGGCAGGAAACGCCGGCCGGGGAGGAGCGCGGGCCCGACCAGGAGCGCGGGCAGGAGCGCGAGCAGCGCCAGCCCGGCCGCCAGCCTCGCCGCCGGCGCGCGGGCGCGGGGGCGGGGGCGCTCGTCGGGCATGCGGCCCTTCTATCGGCCGCGCCGGGGGGGTGCAAGGCCGCCGCGAGCGGCGGCCTGGGACGCTCGCGCAGGACTCGCGGCAGCGCGCGCGCCCCGCCGGCACCCGTCACGTTCGCGGCGGCCGCTCGCGCCTGCGCTCCGCGACGGTGCCGGGCCGCGCGGGCGCGGGCGGGCGCGGCCGGACCGCCGTTCTCGATCGGTCGGCGGAGCTCCTGCCTACTGCCACTCGGCGATGAACAGGTTCGTCACGCCGGGCTCCGCCTCGCCGCGGTTGCTGGCGAAGACCAGGTAGCGGCCGTCGCGGCTGAACATCGGGAAGCTGTCGAAGTTCTTGCCGCGGCCCTCGTCGTACCAGGTGATGCGCTCGAGGTTCTTGCCGTCGGTGCCGATCGCGAACAGCTCGAAGTCGATGCCGTCGGAGGGGTCGTCGTGGTGGTTGCTGGAGAAGATGATGCGCTGGTCGTCGGGGAAGAAGTACGGCGCCCAGTTCGCCCCTCCCAGGTGCGTCACCTGCCAGCGGCCGGTGCCGTTGGGGCGGATCATCATGACCTCCATGCTGTGCGGGCGGACGAGGTTCTGCGCCAGCAGGTCGCGGTAGCGCGCGTGCTCGGCCTCCTCCGCGCCCGGCGTGAAGGCCGTCGTGCGGTAGACGAGCCAGTCGCCGGCGTGGCTGAAGAAGGCGCCGCCGTCGTAGCCGATCGTCTTCGTCACCTGCCGCAGGTCGCCCCCCTCGAGGTCGCTGGTCCACAGCTCGATGTCGCCCGAGCGCGTCGAGGTGAAGACGATGCGGTCGCCGCGCGGCGAGACGGTCGCCTCGGCGTCGTAGCCCGGGCCTGCGATCAGCACGCGCTCCTCGCCGGTGTCGAGGTCGTGCACGTAGATGTCGTGCTCGGCGTAGATGGCCCAGGCGTATTCCTTCGAGCGGTCCGGCTTGGGCGGGCAGTCCTCGTGCGAGCCCTGGGTCGAGGCGAAGATCACGTGCCGGTCGTCGGGCAGGAAGAAGGCGCAGGTGCAGGCGCCGCGTCCGCTCGAGACCTGGCGCATCTCGCCGAAGGGGTCGAGCACGAAGATGCGGTCGCACTCGATCTCGCCGCCGCGGCGCTGGAAGACGAGCTGGCCGCCGCGGGAGCTGAAGTAGCCCTCGGCGTTCTCGCCGTCGAAGGTGAGCTGCCACAGGTGCGCGAAGTGCTCCTCGCCGGGCTGGATCAGGTGGTCGGCCGGCGCGGCGTGCTCGAGCAGGATCCTCACCGGCGCCGAGGCGCAGGCGGCGAGCACCAGGGGGGCGGTGAGGAGGGCGGACGGCAGGGCGGTGCGGGGCGCTTGCATGGCGCAGAGCCTAACGAACCCCCCGCGCGCCGCTCCACCCCTGCTAGCTGCTAGTCGCGCCCCGCGCGCGGCGGGACGGGGTCGTAGCCGCCCTTCACGAGCGGGTTGCAGCGCAGGATCCTCCAGGCCGCCAGCGCGCAGCCCCTCAGGACCCCGTGGCGCTCGATCGCTTCCAGCGCGTACTCGCTGCACGTCGGGTGGAAGCGGCACATGGGCGGCTTGAGGCGCGACAGGTAGCGCCGGTAGAACCGGATCGGCGCGCTGAGGGCCTTCCGCGCGAGCGTCACCGCTGGCCGCTCCCGCTCCTGCCGGCACCCGCAGCCGTACCCGTGCCCGGATCCACGGCCGTCCCGGGGCCTTCCCGCTCCCGCTCCCGATACCTCCGCCGGGCTTTTGCGGCCATCGCCACCAGCTCCCTGCGCGTCTCCTCCAGCTCCGGCTGCAACTTCGGCGCGGCCGGGATCAGCACCAGGTCCACGCCCCGCGGCAGCTCCTCCCGGCTCAGCCGGAAGGCCTCCCGGAACACCCGGCGCACGCGGTTGCGGCGCACGGCGCTCTTCCAGCAGGCGCGCCCGACCGACAGCCCCAGGCGCGTGTGCTCCAGCCCGTTCGCGACCAGCACCACCAGGAGGATCGATCCGCGCGCGCGACTGCCACAGCGGAAGGCGCGCTGGAAGTCGCGCCGTGAGCGCATGCGATGGCGGGGTCGGAAGCGCAGGCGGGCCATGGCTGGCGGCGCGTGTGGTTCGCGCCTGGAGAGCCCCATAGGATACGCGACGACCTTGGAGACCGAGATCCACAGCAACTGGATTGGCGGGGCCTGGCGGCCTCCGAGCGGCGGGAGCGTCTTCGCGCTGGAGGCCGCGGGAGCGGGCCAGGCCTGGCCGCGCTCCGGCCCGGCGGACGTCGAGCTGGCGCTGCGCGCGGGGATCGCGGCGGCCGGCGAGTGGGCGCGGCGGCCGCGCGAACGGCGCGCGGCGTTGCTGCGGGCGGCGCTGGAGGAGCTCGCGGCGGGGCCGGCGGCCGGCGGGGATCCTCCCCTCGGGCTGGGGCTCGAGGCCGAGGAAGTGGCGCAGCACCGGCGGGCGGCGGTCGTGGCCGCGAGCGAGACCGCCGGCCCCGATGGGGACGGGGCGGCGGGAGCGGGGGCGAGACCGGGCGGGGTGACGCTGGTGCGCAGCGCCGCCGGGACGCTCTTCTGCGGGCTGGTGCGCGGCGTCTGGCCGGCGCTCGCGGACGGCCGGCCCGTGCTGCTCCTGTCCGACCCGGCCCTGCCGGCGGCGGCCGAGGAGCTGGCCGTGGCCCTCGAGCGCGCGGGGCTGCCCGCGGGCGTGCTGGCGCTCCTGCACGACGACGGCCGCACGGCCCTGCGCACGGCCACCTTGCGGCCGGAGGTCGACGCGCTGCGCGTGCGCGCGGCCGGCGAGGATCTGGCCGAGGTGCGCGCGCTGCTGGCGCGCCGCGGCGGCGAGACCTGGCGGCCCGGACAACCGGCGCCCTTCGGCGCGGGCGTGGTCGCCTGCCCGCCCCCGGCGGCCGAGCTGTCCGAGCCGCAGAATCGCACCGCCGTCGTCCCGCGCGCCGCCGACGTCGCGCGCGCCGCGCGCGACGTCGCTCGCGCGGCCTTCGGGCGCGCTGCCGCGCTCTCCGGCCAGCTCGACGGTCAGGTCGGCCGCGCCGTCTGCTGCGCGCGCGTCTTCTCGGCTTTCAGCGCGGCGCTCCTGCACGAGGTCGAGACCCTGGCCGCCGCGCCCGTGGTGCGGGGGATCGATCCGGGCCTGCCGGCGCACCTGGCGCGGACCTGGCGCCTGGGGCTCGACGAGGGCGCCACGCCGGTGCACGGGACCCCGCCGGGCTCGCGCCGCGAGGGGCGGGAGGTTATCCTGACGCTGAGCGTCTTCACGAACGCGGAGCCGGGGATGCGGCTCGTGCGGGCCACGCGGCCCGCCCCGCTGCTCTGCCTGCTGCGCGCGGAAGACGACGCCCGGGCGAGGAACCTGGCGGACGAGCTGGATTCGGCGCGCGACGGCGCGAGCTGAGAGGCTGAGCAGAAATCGATGATACAGCCTCTCAGATGCCGTTTGGCCCAACGCCTGGCGGCGTTGGCGCCCGTTCGCGAGCAATTCTCGCTCGCTCTCTCAGCGCGGGCCGACGCCCGCAACCCAATGAGGGGGCTGCGCCGCGCTGAGTCCCTGTTGGCGGGGGAGGCAGACCCTCCCCCGCACCGGCCGCGACACGCGGCCTCCCCCTCCTCGCCGCCGGACCGGCGGCGCGGCGC
>Ga0326597_10004299_pt1 | contig 20091 bp, 19 predicted proteins | sample RVTome_12_FD_203789 | JGI IMG/M metagenome (GOLD analysis project Ga0326597, IMG submission 203789) | Soil microbial communities from uranium-contaminated site in the Upper Colorado River Basin, Wyoming, United States - RVT100D185 | ecosystem: Environmental > Terrestrial > Soil > Contaminated >...
GCTCACCACGGTGGTCACCCCGTAGTCGGCCAGCACGCGAAGCCGCCTGAGCAGATCCTCCCGCACCGGCATCTGGTCGTTTTCCGCCCGGACGTGCCCATGGGCGTCGATCATGCCGGGCATGACGGTCTTGCCCGCCAGATCGATCGTGGTAGCACCCGCGGGAATCTGATCGCCGGAGAGCATGCCGGCCGCAACGATACGGCCGTCCCGGATAACGATAGTGCCCTGTTCCACAGGGGCACCGCCGGTACCGTCGATGATCCGCAGGCCTGTGAGCACAGTAGCGGCGTCAGGCTCCACCTGCGCCACCGATTGTTGTTGACAGGCCGTTGCGCCGATTCCCAGCAGGATGAGCACGGTCACCGGCGCCAGGCGCCTCGAGATGTAAGACATGGCAACCTCCTTACGCGGCCATACGTGAATACGAGACGACCATTGGTTGTCGGCTCGATCGGGGCATACGTTAGCATGAGAGCTGTTTCGGGGCGGTGTCGTGGAACAGGCCTCCGATGGAGCGGTGGCACGCACTATTTCCCGACACGCCGGCCGCGTTTTCTGGCAGAATCGGGGCCTTCGGTGGTTACCAAGGGAGGAAGGAACGCCATGCGTCCGATCGCTTTAGTGTTCGTGTTGTCACTGTCAATGTCTGCGACCGCAACCGCCCAGGAGTGGGAACAGTTCGTCAGCATGGAAGACCGCTTCCAGGTGAACTTCCCCGGTAAGCCGACGGTGACCGAGACCACCTGGACGACAGGCTTGGAATACGTCCTTCCAGCCCGTGTGTACAGCGCCGAGGGGGGGCGCGGCCGTTATTCGGTGACCGTGGTCGATTACAGCGGACTCGAACAACTGGGCGTCGCCCGTGCCGCGACGTGTGAGTCGGGGAACCAGCAGTGCCGTCAAAACGAAAACAACACCACCCTCGGTAGCGGGTACTGGATGCACGACGAGCGGGGAGCGATCGTGTATGCGACGTTCAAGCTGATTCAAGAGGCCGAAGAGTTGACACAGCTGGCCTGGGAATGGCAGGACCTGGTCGAGGGGCATCTCTTGAACCTGACCAACACTGATGGGTCGCGCACGCTCGCCTACGTCACGATGCATGAGCACACGCTCTACATCATGGAGGGCACCGTGCCGAAGGGATACCCGTCGCCGGGCTTGTTTCAGCAGTCGCTGGGGTGGATCGACGAAGACGGGAACGGCATTCGTTACGAAGTGGTCTACTCCAACTCGTACCACGGGATGGGGATCTATCCGAAGCCCCCTGTCCGCCGTCTCGGTCCAGACGCCGGTGCAGCCGCTCCGGCGGCAACCGGCAGATAGCGCCGCGGGCAGGAACGACGAGGGGTGCCAGCGTCGACCTGGCCCCGCTAGCGCAGCCAGGCGAAGTCGGTGTTGCCGCCGCTGAGGATCGTACCCACGCGCTTGCCGGACAGCTCGTCAGCGGAGTGCCGTATCGCGGCCAGCACCGTCGCAGCGGACGGCTCGATGACGAGCTTCATCCGTTCGAGCACGAACCTGCCGGCCTGCACAATCGCCTCTTCGCTCACCGTCACGACGCGGACGTCGTGCCGTCGCAGCACATCGAAGTTGATCTGCCCAAGACCGGTCATCAGGCCGTCCGCACGGGACACGGGATGCTCGACCGCGGGTTGCCGAACGCCCGTCACCAACGAACGGTAGGCGTCGTCCATCGTCTCGGGTTCCGCACCGAGTACCTCCGCTCCGGGCCGCAGGCTCTTCACGGTGATCGCCGTGCCGGAGAGTAGTCCGCCGCCGCCCACCGGCGCGATGACCACGTCGAGGTCGCCGACCTCCTCGAGCAGTTCCAACGCCGCGGTTCCCTGCCCGGCGATGATCGGCGGGTACTCGAAGGGGTGCACGAGCGTGCTGCCTTCCTCTTCGGCGATTCGGTCGCAGACCTCCGAACGCTCGCTTCTCGAGCAGAAGACAATGCGCGCGCCGTAACCTCTGACGGCTTCGATCTTGATCGGCGATGCGTTGTCCGGCATGACAACCGTGCACGGAACCCCGCGAATCCTGGCGGCATAGGCCAGTGCCGCTCCGTGATTCCCAGAGGAGTGCGCGATCACGCCTTTCGAGGCAGCCTGCTCATCGAGCGACAGCACCGCGTTGACGGCACCGCGTGCCTTGAACGCGCCGACTTTCTGCAAGTTCTCGCACTTGAAGAAGACCCGGGCACCCAGCTCCCGGTCGAGCGTCGCCGACGTCGCGACCGGTGTCCGGTGTACGTGGGGTGCTATGCGCCTGGCCGCGGCGCGAATGTCATCGATTGTGGGTAGGTGGCTCACGGTCGCGCTCGCTGTTCCAGCGTTCCACGTTCCAAAGCGGTTCTCGGGTTGCGCTGGTGCTCGGCTGCGTAGGTGCTGAGGTTCCGGTTCACGGGTTCAGCACCCAGGCAACCTGAACACTGGAGTAGGTTGGCGTGTGCCTGCGGCGACGCGACGCAGGGGAGGCGCGCGGAGGCGCCGACGTCAGCCCGCTTCCCCTGCGTCCTACTGGCTCGGCGGCACTGGGGCCGGTTGGGCAAACCTCGCGGCGTCAATCGCGACGTTCGGCTGCACCTCGCTGAGCGCGACGCTCATCTGCATGTACGTCTGGGACACGGTCCACTGAAACGGCATCTTGATCCCGGTGACCTCGCGATAATCAGAGTAATCAACCTGCGTCGGCACGAGGCCCGCCGGCGTTTCGGTCCAGGTCACCATGCGCACCAGCAAGTCAGACTCGTCGAAGTACAGATTCACGAGGGCCTGATCGCCGTTCGAGCCCTGAACGACGATCACCTCGTTATCGTCGATGGCCGCACGGCCAACCCGCCATTGGCTGAAGGCGTTCTGGATTCCCGCTGGGAAAGAGGCCATTGCCTGGAGCCCCGCACGACGGAGATTCCCCCCGGTCAGTGACATCAGCGGAAGCGGCGTGTCCGGCCCAGCCATCCAGCCGCTGCGACCATCGTAGGCTCTCACACTGTCTCCGTTGAACTGGTGGACGATCATGGTGCCCAGATTCGGAGCCTTGGCGAAGACCTCCACCGGAACCTCAGCAAACGAGGTGTCGAACCCCGAGTAGGTTCCCGTCGCGACAAAACTGGAGAGCCTGGCGACCTGCGCCTCTCCGCCGAGTGCGCGCAGGTACTTGTCGAACACCTGATCGGCCGACACCTGGTCGTAGAGCGCAAACCCTCGTTCGTTGGGGTTCTCCACGGGTGGACCGTACTGCAGCGAGAGAATCGGCTCTTCACCGGGGATGTTGCTCCCGCCGTGACAGGTGAAGCAGGTGACGCGCGGCGCTCCAGCGAAGTAGGTGTCGTTGATCGCCTTCATCATCACGATCATCTGGCGTGCACGCATGATCCTCGGCGTGGCATTCGCGAACGCCGCCCTATCGAAGTAGGCCTCCTTCACATGGCAAAACGTGCAGTCGTTGCCCATGGCGGAGGCGAACATGCCCATCGTCTCAAAGAACGTATCCACGGGAATACCCTTGAGAAGAACGACGCTACGGAACGCGTCTTCCACCATGACCGGGTTCGCCTGGGCGCCCTGCGGGGACGCCGCCTGGCCGCCTTCCATCGCCACGCTGAGCAGACACACCACGGCGATTGCAGTGGCTACACGGAACGCTCGCCCCGATCCAAATCTCATCTGTTCTCCCCTGCGTAACGTGCCCAATCCTTCGGTCGCAGCCTGCCCGCGCCCGCCTCCATTCTTGAGTCTTGAGCGGCCTACGCCCGTATGCTATCGTACGCCCCGAGGTGTGGTGATGAAAGCAACGTTGCTATTGGTTCTCGTGAGTGTATTCCTTCTGTCGACGCCTCCGGCTTCGGCGCATCACTCGTTCTCGGCGGAATTCGACATCGACAAACCGGTCCTGTTGAAGGGCGTCCTGACCAAGATGGATTGGGTCAACCCGCACGGCTGGCTCTACATCGACGTGCTCGGGCCCGACGGCACGGTCGTCAACTGGGCGATTGAAGCGGGCGGCCCTAACCAGCTGTTACGACGCGGGCTCCGGAAGACGGATTTCCCGATCGGCCTCGAGGTCGTGGTGGAAGGTTACGCGGCCAAGAGCGGCCAGCCAAAGGCCAACGGGCAGGAAATCAAGATGGCGGACGGCCGGAACTTCTTCCTGGGTGTCGATAATTCCGGAGGCGGGGCCAAATAAGTCACTCTGGGCGGACGGCCCCGCCATACCACTTGAAGCCGAGGGTGTGGGCTTCTTCCACGTGGGGCACGTTCCCCTCGTGGCACGCGTGCTCCCACGACTCGACCGCGTACGGGTCGGGCGCGGCGTCGGCGCCGTCGCGACCGTCCCCGGTGCCGGCGCGCTGGAGAACGTAGCTGAGCGTCACCGGTTGCGTGAACACGGTCGGGTCGTCGATCCTGACCTCGTAGTCCATCTGGTTCGCCGAGGCCAACCGTAAGCGTTCGACCACCCGCGCGTTCTCGCTGTAGAAATTCCCGACGCTGTCCAGCCACATCTTGCCGTTGAGGTTCGTCACCTCGACGACCAGCGTGTCACCTTCCCAGTGACCTCGCGGATTCCCCATCCAGAACTTGGCCTTCGGCGCGGGATGCGGGGGGCCGTCGATCGGAATACTACGGTGCACGTGCCCCCAGTTGAGCATCATCACCACGTGGCCCGGCGTCTGCACCAATTCGTACCCTCGCTGCGAGTATCGCGGGACACTCTTCATGCAGAACGTCTGCGGGTCCATGTACAGGCGCTCGCCCGTCTCGCCCGCGCCAGCCCCGCGCCAGCCCCGCGCCAGCCCCGCGCGGTGCGCGTCGCGGGCAGCTAGCGCCCACGGCTGGTACGGAAGCTTGCCGTCCGCCGGGCTCGACACGTAGCTCTCCCACGGCGGCGTCGTCACGTCGACGTACTCGGTGTCCTCGATCACGTCGCCGCTCGAACTCGCGCCCCAGCGGCCCTGCAGATCCGGCCGGCCGTCGCTCGCGCGCGGCGGGCTGTACGGCGGTAACGTGGCCCGCTCGGCCAGCCAGGACTTGGCCCCAGGCCCTGGCGGCAAGCCCTTTTCGAACATGCCCTGCCCCGCAGCGGCCACCGGCGGCAGTAGCACGACCGTCAGCACGGCCGTCAGCGCCGTCAACGAAGCTCGGTAGGATTTTCTCACGTGATAGCTCGCTCACTCAATCTACACCGCCGGACGGCCGCCGGTGACCGTCCCCGTCATGTCCACCCGCGCTGAGGACAGGTCCCTAGTTGGGCCAGTTCTCCTCGATCAGGTACGCGTAGCACGCGTACTCCAGCAGTTCGGGCTCGGGCTCCATGCGCCGATACAGCGTCATGCTCATCTTCCATGGCCTGGTGAACACCGCGGGATCCTCGATGGTGGCTTCGTAGAGCAGATGATCGGGGCTCGTGGGCGTGTAGCGCTCGACGACGTGCAGCGCATCGCTGTGGAAGTTCCCCGCCCGATCGAACCATGTCTGGTCGGTGAAATGCACGACGTCCACGACCAGCGTGTTGCCGTCCCAACTCCCCCGCGAGTCTCCCATCCACCAGTTGATCGGGCCGTCCGGGTGAGGGTTCCCGTTCATGTAAATGTGGCGGAGCGAGTGATTGTATTCGTAGAGAATGTTGACCTTGTCGGCCTGCTGGACGATCTGAAACGGATACGGCATGTACGTGATGCGCGGTATCCCGGAGAGCAGGCACTGGGCCTCGGGATCGCGCGTTGCCCGGTTGGCGTAGTTCTCGTTCCGCTTCTCCAACGCCCACGGCTGATAGGGGATCGCACCTCCGTCCACGACGGCTCGCCCGGCCGGTACACCCAGGCTCGCGTTGTGGTCCTCGATGTCCCACGCGGCGGTGTTGAGCACCTGCCAGATCCCTTGCAGATCGGGCTGCCCATTCTGCGTTCTCGGCGGCGAGTAGGCCGACGGCTGGCCGGCGGCTGGACCCGCCGACACGACCGACACCACTGCTGCCACCGCCATCATCCGCGGCGTGAACCTGCGTGCCCCCACGTGAGAACTCTCCCCTCGACCAACGACCGCTACCAGTCGCGAACCGTCGTCAACCATAGAGTTGTCCCTATCGACTGTCAAGCAATGCGCCATCACCTGATGCCAGCTGTGGTGCAAGCCTCGGCCGTTCAGGCATCGAACGATCGCTGAGGAGTCGCCGTCAGGAAGAGTTGGAGTGAGGGAGACTGCCGCAGTTCATAAGCGAGGAGCAACTCATTGATGAAGCGTGCCGGTTTCAGGGTGATCCTCGGGGTTGGTCTGGCGGTGGGAGGCGCGCACCTCCTCGCGCAGGCCACACTCGCCCCCTCGCAAACCCCCGGCTTTCCGCTCTGGGCCTACGGCCACATCACGCCACCGGACCCACCAGAAGACTGGTCGGAGCGGTGCATGGGCACCAGACCCCGGGACTGCGACCGGCCCGGGGGAATGCCTTCGGACACCACGGGCGCCCTGCTGCGCCTCGCGGGCAGCCACCTCTCCTTCACCCAGGCACAGATCACCTCGCCCTACGCTCCGGCCGACTGGTTTCCCAACGACCATCCGGAGATGCCCGACATCGTGGCGCACGGCAAAGAAGCCAGCGGGTTCCGAGCGTGCGCGATCTGCCACTACCCGAACGGCCAGGGACTGATGCAAAACGCACCGGTTGCCGGCCTGCCCGTTGACTACTTCCTGCGACAACTCGCCGACCTGGCCAGCGGCAAGCGGCACACCGCCGATCCCCACAAGGCCAACGGGTTCGAGATGGCGGCCATGGCACGAAATCTGACCCCGGAGGAAGCCAGGGCGGCGGCGGAATACTACGCATCGATACCGTTCAAGCCGTGGATAAGGGTCGTCGAGTCGGAGACCGTCCCGAAGTTCATCGCCTCGCGCAACGGCCTGTTCACGAAGGGTGAGGGCGACGAGACTGAGCCGCTCGGACGGCGCCTGATCGAGTTACCGGAAAGCACGTACGACACAGACAGGCTTCGAAACCCTCGATCCGGCATGGTTGCGTATGCGCCGATCGGCAGCCTTGCGAGAGGCGAGGCGCTCGTCACGACCGGCGGCGGCAGCAGCACGGAGTGCCGGACGTGTCACGGTCCGGATCTGCGGGGGACGACGATCGCGCCGCCGATCGCCGGCCGCCAGCCCAGCTACATCGGCCGGCAGCTCTACGACATGCAGCAGGGCACTCGCAACGGCGACATGGCGCAGTTGATGAAATCGGCGGTCGAGCGGCTCACCGAAGACGATATCATTGCGATTGCCGCCTACGTCGCGTCGCGGCAACCCTAGGTAGGCTTATTTTTTCGTTGGGGGAGGCTCTATGCGAAAGAGATCATTGTTACTAGTACCCGTGGTGACTGCTTTCCTCTTCACCGCTCTATCCGCGCCGGTGCAGGGCCAGCGAGGAGGTCCACAGGTCGAACTGCCTGAGGGAAGCGGCAAGGCCCTGGTGTCGACGACCTGCGCGCGTTGTCACGGGCTGAACTTCATCACCCGGGCGGTTGGTTACACGCAGGAGGAATGGACCCACCTGTTCAGCTCGATGGTGGCGTTGCCCAACGATCAGCGCGACTTGATCTCCGGGTACCTGGCCGAGAATTTCCCTGAGAAGCCGAGTACGCCGAACGCCGTCCTGATCGACGGTCCGGTGCGGGTGAACATCAGAGAGTGGCTCGCGCCCACGCTTGGCCAGAGGCCACACGATCCGCTCGCCGCACGAGACGGGTCGATCTGGTGGACCGGACAGTACGCGAGCCGGCTCGGCCGCCTCGATCCGAGGACCGGCGCCATGAAAGAGTTTCCGCTCGACACGCCGGATTCCGGGCCGCACGGCCTGGTCGAGGATGGGGGCGGCAACATCTGGTACACGGGCATCAACGTCCAGGAAATCGGCAAGCTGGATCCGAGAACGGGGACCGTCACCGAATACAAGATGCCCATCCCGGAGGCTCGCGGTCCGCACACGCCTATCTTCGACCAGAGGGGGGTGCTGTTCTTCACGCTGCAGTCCGGCCACGTGGGACGACTTGACCCCGGGACGGGCGAGGTGACGGTGGCCAAGACGCCGACCGACGGTACGTATCCCTACGGCATTCAGGTGAATTCGCAGGGGGTGCCGTGGTACGTCGACTTCCGCGGAAACAGGGTCGGCAGCGTCGATCCCATGACCATGGAAATCAAGGAATACACGCTGCCGGATCCGGCGGCGCGTCCCCGGCGCATCGCCCTCACGCCCGATGACGCCGTGTGGTACACAGACTATGCCAGAGGCTATCTGGGCCGCTTCGACCCGAAGACCGGCCAGGTTCGCGAATGGCCTTCGCCCGGTGGCGTGAACTCGATGCCGTACGGGATCGCGACCGTGGGCGACGTGATCTGGTACAGCGAATCGGCAGTGAAGCCAAATACGCTTGTGCGATTCGATTCCAAGGCCGAGACATTCCAGACGTGGGTGATTCCTGCGGGCGGCGGCGTCGTACGGAACATGATGGCAACGCCGGAGGGCAACCTCGTGCTGGCGGAAAGCGGCGTCAATCGCGTCGCGCTGGTTGAGGTCGGGACGAGCGCCGGCACTCGCTAGCCATCGAACGTCTGCGTCGATTCGGGAAATGGAAATAGAAAGGGGCGCCCAGCCGGGCGCCCCTTTTTCGTTTCCCGATCGTCCCCTCCGAGGACGGCTACCTGACGGGTACACCCGCCTTGGCGTCCTCGATGTACTTGAGCGTGCCGGCCTCTGCGGTGTCCAGCCACCGCCGCCACTGGGCGTTGTCGACAAACGGATGCGGGTCCCCCGGCTTGCGCGCCGCCAGCTTCAACCCCGGCTCGATGACCGTGCCGCCGCTATCGTACGGATACGTACTCAGGTAGCTGTGCACGTGGATGGGGACATCGATGTCCGCCAGCTCAGCCTTCATGCGCCGGAGGCTATTGAGGAACTGGGTGCCGCCCTCCACCCCGTTCCGCTGTCCCGGGCCCCCGAACAGGAACGCCCGGTAGGGCGTCCCGTTGTCGTAGACCGTGAACTCAAATGACGGCGAGCCCGGAGTGTGCCCCGACAGCTTGTAGACCTTCAGCGAGGTGGTACCGAGCGTCAGCGTCTGGCCGTCCTTGATCACCATATCCCGCTCGAACGGCACACCGAGTGGGCGGTTCGGATTGGCCGGCGCCTTCATGGCCTCCTCGATGAGCTGCCAATCCTCCTCGAGCGTCGCGACGTGCGCGCCAGACAGCGCCTGAATCGTGCCGGCGCCGCCGAAGTGATCCAGGTGGCCGTGCGACAGGAGGATGTACTTGATGTCCCGCGGATCGAAACCCATCTTCCTGATACCGTCGATCACGTGATCGACCAGCGGTTCCTGCGCGGTGTCGATGAGAATCAGACCATCGGTCGTCGGAATGAGCCATGCGGACACCGAGCCGGGACCGACGTAGTAGAGGTTGTCGAAGACCTTGAACGGCGCGACTTTCTGATATTCGACGTTGTCCCTCTGGCTGCCGCGATAGCTCTCGCTGAGCCCTTCGCCTGGGGCAGGGCCAGCGGTCTGCCCACTGACGTTCACCTGCAGTAACGCAGCCGCCAACGCGCCGCTGACAACGAATAGAACGGGACGTAGCGTCATGTGTCTCTTCTCCTTACTTAGCGCTTAGCGCCCAGGCAGTGCGCGCGCGAGCGCCAGGGCCAGATTCTGCGCGTCATCAATATTAGAAGCGGTCTCCAGCTTCTTGCTGAAGAATTCCAGGAACCGGGCCACTTTATTGCTCGGGTTCGTGATGGCGTGCGGTGTCCCTCCCTTGAAGAAGTGCGACTGCCACGGCCCGAGGCTCACCGGAGCTTGACCCTCGATCGTCAGGATGATGGGATCCTCCATGGTCACGAACACGTGCCACAGCATGTCGGTATGGCTGTGCATGCTCCGTGTCGCGTTCGCCAGGATATCGACGCGCACGATGCGGGTTTCCGCCTGCTCGATGAGGAACGTCGGCGTTGCCGGCTCTGTGTTGTCAAACGCGGGATCCGGCGCCTGCGCAAAGACCGCTGAACACGAGACCAGCAAGGCCAGGACCGTCAGCCCTCGGTACCGATTCGTCATTGAATCACCTGAACACGATGGGCCGGGACAGGATCGATTCTGCTCGGCCCGTGGTGTCTGAAACGTGTGAATCGAAAGATGTGCGGTTGCCGATCTGGAACGTTTTCGAGAGCCGCAGGCCTACTCACCGCGTCCCTTCGCATAGTCTACATGGGCGCCTGCGTGCGCGAAAGCCGCGTGACATCCGCCATGCGAAGCTGCTAATAATGGCGGCCGGATCACGATCACGCCGGAGGCCACTATGAAGAGACGTCTTGGTTCGCTGATGCTCGCGTGTGTAGCCATCGCGGCAGCTGCCGTTGTCGTCAGCGGCCAAGGGCCGCGACCGGCGCCGCCGCCGTGGGCGTACGGGTTTTCCGACGTTGGGCCGGAGCCGATGGCGCCCCCGTGCCCGCGCGACGCGAAACCGATGGATTGTGCCCTGCCCGGGGAGCCCCATACCGCCACCGACGTCCTGTACGAGGTGCCGGAGTCGGATCTGAAGTTCAACGAGGCCCAGGTCTACGACAACTACGCACCCGCCGACTGGAATCCAGGCGACCATCCGACGATGCCCGACATCATCGCGCACGGTCGCGAGAGCGACAAGCTCCGCGCGTGCGGGGTCTGCCACTATCCCAACGGGATGGGCAAGCCCGAGAACGCGTCGCCCGCCGGTCTTCCCGCCGCATACGTGCTTCAGCAGCTCGAAGCCTTCAGGAACGGCACCCGCAGGACGGGTGATCCCCGGAAGGCCAATTACAACGAGATGATTCAGATCGCCCGGCACATGACCGAGGCGGAGATGAAGGAAGTCGCCGAGTACTACGCCTCGCTCGAGCGACGTCAGTGGATCAGGGTTGTCGAGACCGACACCGTGCCAAAGACGAACCATACCTCGAACGGCCTGTTCTACCCGCTGCCAGGCAACGAGACCGAGCCGCTCGGCAGGCGCATCATCGAAGTGCCGGAGGCACCTGAGTTGACCCTCACGCTGCGCGCGCCGCGGTCGGGCTTTGTCGCCTACGTGCCGGTCGGCAGCGTCGCGCGCGGGGAAGAGATCGTCACGACCGGCGGGGGTAAAACGGTGCAGTGCACCCTCTGCCACGGCGAGAATCTGCAAGGCGTGGCGGCCGTTCCTGGCATTGTCGACCTCCCGACGAGCTACCTCGTCCGGCAGCTCTACGACTTCCAGGCGGGCACGCGCGAGAGCGCGATGATGCGGCCGATCGTCGCGAAGCTCGACGAAGACGACATGATCGCGATCGCCGCGTACCTCGCGTCGAAGTAACCAGCGGGTCCGACCACGGACCCGGGCATGACAGACGAGACAGACCAGACATGCCGGACAGACGAAACGGGATGCCGATGAAAAAGACATGCGCAACCGTGCTGGCACTGGCGGCACTCCTCTCCGTCGCGGGCCGCGCTCAGGACGCCGGAACGCCGATCGACCGGGCGGCCAGAACACTGGGGGTCGCCGGCCTCAACACGCTGGAGTACTCCGGCTTTGGCTTTGACTACGTCTTCGGCCAGGCGTACAACGGCAATTCCGCCTGGCCTCGATTCAGCCTACCCGGATTCACGATGACCATCGACTTCGCGGCGCCCGCCTTCCTGGACGACAAGCGGCGGGCGCAGCTCGAGAACCCGCCGCTCGGCGGCGGCTTCCAGCCACTCGCCGGAGAAATGCACCAGGTCTGGGTCGCCAGCGGCGCGTACGCCTGGGACGTGGTCGACGGGAATCCCGGTCCGCCGCGCCGGCGCGACGACCGGCGGCCGGTCGCCGAAGGACGGCTCGAGCAGATCGCGCTGACGCCGCAGGGCTTCATCAAGCTGGCCATGGCCAACAACGCGACGACGCGGGTGGAGACCATCCGAGGCGCAACGAAGACCCTGGTCTCGTTCACGACGCCCGGCGGCCGATTCGAAGGCACGCTGAACGAGAAGAACCTCGTCGAACGAATAGAGCGATGGTTCGGACACGCCGTGCTCGGCGATACGACCATTGAAGCCGAGTTCAACGACTATCGGGACTTCGAGGGCATGATGTTCCCGGCGCACATCCTGCAGCGACAGGGCGGGTATCCGCTGCTCGACGTGACCGTCACCGGTGTCAGGCGCAACCCGGCCGTGACGATCGATGCGCCGGCCAGTATCCGGAACGCCAGCCCCGAACCGGCCGTCGGGACGCCGGAGCGCCTCGCGGAAGGCGTCTGGATGTTCCCGTCCTACGCGAAGAGCATCGCCATTGAATTCCGCGATCACATCGTCGTCGTGGAGGCTCCCGAGACGGAGGCGCAATCAATCGCCGTCATGGCCGCCGTCAGGCAGGTCATCCCAGGCAAGCCGATCAGGTATGTCATCAATACGCATTCACACTTCGACCACATCGGCGGGCTGCGCACGTACGCGGCCGAAGGCGCGACAATCATCACCCAGCGGGACAACGTGCCGTACTACCAGCAGATGTGGGCGGGACCGCGCACCATCAATCCCGATCGGCTGGCCATGTCGGGCCGAACCCCGGTGTTCGAAGGCGTGCTCGGCAACCGGCTGATGACGGACGGCTCGCGGTCACTGGTGGTCTATCACTACGCGGGGAACATGCATAACCCGGGCATGCTGATGGTCTACCTGCCGAAAGAGAAGATGCTGATCGAGGCCGATTCGTATTCGCCGCCGGCGGCTCCATTGACCTCGCCGCCGAATGGGCTGGCCAATCTGGGACATCTTTCCGAATCCGTCGAGCGGCTGCGGCTGGACGTGGAACAGATCATCCCGATCCACGGTCCGGTGAGCACCCTGACGGCGGCACGCGAGATGCTCGATCGTTTCGGAGCGAACGGCGCGAACTAAATTAGATCAGCCCACAGATCGCAGTCCCGACATCGCTTGTGGACGAGGTGCCGCCGAGATCCCGCGTCAGCACCTTGCCCTCCCGAACGACCTGCTCGATCGCACCGACCACGGCACGGCCCGCGTCTTCGTGGCCGAGATGGTCGAGCATCATCGCGCCGGTCCAGATCTGCGCGATCGGATTGGCCAGCGCCTTCCCCGCGATGTCCGGCGCGGATCCGTGTACCGGCTCGAACATCGACGGATACTCCCTCTCCGGATTGATGTTCGCTCCCGGCGCGATCCCGATGGAGCCGGCGATGGCGGGGCCAAGGTCCGAGAGGATGTCGCCGAAGAGGTTCGAGCCGACGACGACGTCGAACCAGTCGGGATGCTGGACGAAATGCGCGGTGAGAATGTCGATGTGATACTGCGATGTGCGCACGTCGGGATACTGCTCAGCCATCGCGGCGAAGCGCTCGTCCCAGTAGGGCATGCTGTGGATGATGCCGTTGGACTTGGTGGCTGACGTGACGTGGCGCTTCGGGCGGGTCATGGCGAGCTCGAAGGCGTAGCGCATCACCCGGTCGCACCCGGTTCGCGTGAACATGGCGCTTTGCACGGCCAGTTCCTGCGCCGTGCCGGAGTAGAGCCGGCCGCCGATCTCGGAATATTCACCCTCGTTGTTCTCGCGCACGATCACCATGTCGATATCGTCCGGGCCTCGACCGGCCAGCGGCGATCGCACGCCCTCCAGCAGCCGCACCGGTCGCCGGGCGATGTACTGCTGAAAGCCGCGGCGGATCGGAATCAGGAGTCCCCACAGCGACACGTGATCGGGCACCCCAGGGAAGCCCACCGCGCCGAGATAGACGGCGTCGAATTGGCGAAGCTCGTCGAGCCCGTCGTCCGGCATCATGCGTCCGGTCCTCAGGTAGGCCTCGCAACTCCAGTCGAACAGGGTCCACTCCAGATCGAAGCCGAATCGACGCCCGGCCGCCTCGAGCGCACGCATACCCTCGGGCACCACTTCCCTGCCGATTCCATCGCCGGGAATCACGGCAATCCTATGGGCCATCTCTAGTGCACCCCCCGGGCTGATTGACGACTCTTCACAATAGACCTCCGCGCGTATTCTAGTGCCGCTGCCGCCATAGATATCCGCTGAGGTAGAATCTGGTCGTTCCGGCCTGACTTCGTTGGCTTCGGACGAGCCGGACAGATTGGGAGACTGCTACCATGCGCCTGGTTCCAGGGGGGCCGTCGGCGATTCGTTATGCGCTCGGCACCGCGTGCTGCGCCTTTGTCATTGTCGCCGCGTCCTCGGCTGGCGGCGACGCCCGTCAACTGCGGCCGCTCACAGCGGGTGTCTACTCCGCCGGGCAGGCCATGCGCGGCCAGGAACTGTATCAGGCCGAGTGCGCGTCCTGTCACGGCATGGACATGGAAGGCACCATCGGACCGCCAGTAGCGGGAGAGGGGTTCCTGTCGAACTATAGCGCGCGTCCCCTCACGACCCTCGTCGACAAGATTCAGCAGACGATGCCGTTCAACCTGCCCGGAAGTCTTTCCCGGGAGCAGTCGATCGATCTCGCGGCGTATATTCTGCAGCGCGGTGAGTTCCCGGCGGGACAGGCCGAACTGGACGACGCGCAGCTGGCACAGATCGCGTTCCCCGTCACGCGAGTCGCCGCCGCGCCCGGCGCCACCGGCGCGCCCGGGTCCCTCCCGCCGCCGGAGGGAAACGTCGCCGAGTTGATGAGGGCCATCGCGTTCCCCAATGCGAATATCATCTTCAACCTCCAGCTCACGAACCCGAGCGACGAGCCCAGGCAGGACGTGGGGCGGCCGTTCGACTATCGGCAGTGGGGATCCACTATCTATCCCGGATGGCTGGCTGTCGATCAGGCCGCTATCGCGCTCGCCGAAACCGCGCCCCTGCTCTTGACGCCCGGGCGCAAGTGTCAGAACGGCAGACCCGCTCCCGTGGATCGCGCCGACTGGAAACAAGCCGTCGCGGACCTCGTGGAAATAAGCAAAGTCGCGCATGAGGCATCGAGAGCGAGGGATTTCGAGGCCTTCGTCGACATCAGCGAAAAAATGAACGAGGCCTGTGACTCCTGCCACAGGGTGTATCGCGACACAGGTGGCGTCGAGGGAGGAATCGGAGGCGACCGATGTCTGTAGCCGGGCGATCCTGAATCGTATTAGTATTGTTTCGTCTTGGACCAAGAGGGTAAGAGGAGGGTGTATGCGGGTCAGATTGAGTGTGGCGGTGATCTTCGCGGTGGCCTTCACGTTGCCGTTGTGGGCGCACCATTCCCACGGCAACTACGAAGACGTCTTCATGGACATCACGGGTGTGGTCTCGGAAATCCATTACGTCGTCCCGCACTCCTGGGTCTACATTGAAGTCGCGGGCGCCAACGGTGGCGAGAACCAGTTCTGGGCGCTCGAAGCGACCGGTCGCGCAGGGCTTGAGCGGATTGGCGTCAACCGCGACTACATGAAAGTTGGCGACACCATCACCGCACGGTGCCATCGGCTCAGGGACGGCTCGAACGGTTGTCTGCTCGGGTTCCTGAAGGGTCCGGATGGAACGGTGAAAGACTGGGATGGCGGAACGGGCGACGTCCCCGACGATCTCTAGACGATAGGCAGCAATAGGACGCATGGGGGAAAGCGGGAATCGCTTTTCCCCCTTTGCTTCCCTGTTCCTTGTTCCCTGTTCCCCGTTTGCGGTTCTTCTCCCTCGCCCTGCCTGTTCCGTCCAGCCCTCCAGACACGGGCGTGCCGCGGGCGCCTGGTAGCCAAACCGGCATCCTGCCAGCAACACAAGTCACGGACAGATTAGAATTGACGCAGTGTCGGGCTGTCACGCCCGGCCGTCACTTCATGCTCACGTGGGAGAAGGAGAGCCGATGACCCGGCAGCTCATCATTGCGGATCGCGTCATCAGCGACGACAGCGAGGCGTACGTCATAGCGGAAATCGGGCACAACCACCAAGGCAACCTCAAGACCGCCAAGGACATCTTCCGCGCGGCGGCCGACTGCAGCGTATCGGCGGTCAAGCTGCAGAAGCGCGACAATCGATCGCTGTTCACGCGCGAGATGTTCGATAAGCCCTACGATAACGAGAACAGCTTCGGTGCGACGTACGGCGAGCATCGCGAAGCACTCGAGTTCGGCAAGGTCGAGTACGAAGAGCTGCAAGCCGAAGCCGCGCGGCTGAAGGTCACCTTCTTCGCCACCGCGTTCGACATCGCGAGTGCGGATTTTCTGGCCGGGTTGAATTGTCCGGCATACAAGATCTCGTCCGGCGATCTGAAGAACACGCCGCTGCTCGAACACGTCGCCCGGATCGGCAAGCCGATGATCGTGAGTACCGGCGGCGCGATGCTGGAGGACGTGCAGCGGGCGTACGACGCGGTCATGCCGATCAACCCGCAGCTCTGTATCCTGCAGTGCACGGCCGGTTACCCGGCCGAGTTCTCCGAGCTCGATTTACGGGTCATCACGACATACCGCGAGCGCTTCCCGGACGTGGTCATCGGCTATTCGGGACACGACAACGGGATCGCCATGCCACTCGCCGCCTACATGCTCGGCGCGCGGGTCATCGAGAAGCACTTCACGCTGAGTCGCTCGATGAAGGGCACTGATCACAACTTCTCGCTCGAGCCGGTGGGCATGAAGAAGATGATCCGCGACCTTCAGCGCGTCGTGTTGGCGCTCGGCGACGGTCGAAAGAAAGTGTACGCGAGCGAGGCCAACCCCTTGTTGAAGATGGGGAAAAAGCTGGTGGCGGCGCACGACCTTGCTGCGGGCCACGTCCTGACCGCCACCGACGTGGCCGTCAGGAGTCCCAGCGACGGCTTACCGCCCTACTACCTGAATCAGATCCTCGGGCAGGCGCTCGTTCGTGACCTGCGGGCGGACGACTCGATCACGCTCGATCTGGTTGCGCAACCGTCCGCGACCGCAGCCGGCCGATCGAAGAGCGACAACAAACCCACTACCGGCGCGTGACGCCGTGTCGATCAGCGGGCGTTGTCGTGGTGCAGCGTGCGGTCTTCCATGAGGCCAAGCGAGCGCTCGACACACGGCACCGGTTCTTCGAGCTCCCAATCGCTCAGCGGCAATTCCCGGGGGCGTAGTTCCCACGGTGCCGCCAAGACGTCCGGGTCATGCGCGATCGCTCGGAAGTGCAGCGTATCGCCTTCTCGCGACAGACGCTCGATCACCCGCAGATTCTCGGTGTGAAACGCACCGTCGTCGGTCAGCCAGGTCTCCGTATTGAGATTGATCGTCTCCACGACCAGCGTATCGCCCTCCCACCATCCGATGGAGTCACCCAGATAACTCGGCTCGAGATCGCGGTGCGGTGTACCGTCCGTCGGGACAATGCGCCAGAATGCACCGTTCGAATCGTCGTACAGGAACGCAACGACATCCTTGCTTTGGATAATCTTGTCCGGCGGGCCGATGCGAGGAACGCCGGGCGGCTGGCACGTCAGGGTGGGATCTTCGTCAACCTGACGAGCCTCGAGGTCCGCGACTTTCGCCCGATACTCCACCTTGTAGACGGGCCGGTCTGGAGCGCGTCTCTCTGACTCTGGCTCTGCCGCTGACGCCGGCGCACAGCCGTAGATGCAGACACCGCCGTCTCCAAGATCCTGGGCGATGGACGTCGCGCCGGGGACCGCTCCCCATGTGCCGTTCAGATCGATATGCCCGTCGGGCAGACGCGGCGTCGCGTCGCTCTTTTGGGCGGCCTCGAGACCCGAGAAAGTCTGAAAGGCGCATAGCACCGCCACCGCGATCACGCCGCCTCGAATAGCTGATGATCTGCTCATGTTCCCCTCACAACTCAATTCTTGGCCGGTAGCTCCACCGGACTGGGGTACAGAATGTAATACTTGCCATCTTCGTAGGCGATCTTGATCAGCCAGATACTGTTGTTGCCTTCTCTGAGTGCCGGCATTCCCACCGCCGTCACCTGCTCGCCAGGCTTGCCGGCCAGCGCCTGCTTGGTCAGCCCTCCCCGCCGCATCCTGGCGATCGGCCCCGTTTCCAGGGCCCACGTCGTCACCGTGCCATCGTCGTTTTTCACGTCCAGGTGGACGTAGGCGTGCGGGTTCACCCACACGACCTCCGACACCGTGCCGGTCAGGGTGATACGGTCGTCCAGGTCGAATTCGCCTTGTACGGAATGATGCGCCTGCACCGGCAGAGCCGACAGCAGCACGACTGCGATGGTCAGGCGGAGCGCCGAAACAGGAAGTGCCATCAGAACACCCTTCGTGTAGGCCGGGCTCCCGCGCAGGCACGTTGGCGACCATCGCGAACAGACCGCTCTGACCGCGATGCGCCCGGCTTGCCTCTACGTCACGCGGAGTCTACCATGGCGTCCGCCGTCCCACGCCTGGATAGGCGCAAGACGCTTCGGTGAACTTTCGGGTCCCGTCAACAGGCCGTTCCACCTGGCCGACATGTGGCCTAATTGACCCCCGGTGATGATCACACGGCCGACCGACGCCAACATGGGAGGAGCCTGGTTATGACAGCGAGACGTGAAACGGTCAGAAGAGGCCTCCGCTCGCTGATTCCGGCCGCGCTCGTCGCTGCTCTCCTGTCCGCCGCATGTGGCGGCGGCGAGCCGGCGACGTTCGTCACGATCCTCACGGGCAGTACGAGCGGCGTCTACTATCCGCTCGGCGTCGGTCTGTCGCAGCTGTTCCGCACGGCGCTCCCCGAAGCGAACGTATCGGTCCAGGCAACGGCCGCCTCCGCGGAGAACCTGCGCCTGCTGGAGGCGGAACGCGGCGAGCTTGCGTTCACGCTCGGCGATGTCCTGGCCGACGCCTGGGAGGGAAACGCAGACGCGGGATTCACGGCGCCGCTCGGAAAGCTCCGCGCTGTGGCGGCGATCTACTCCAATTACATCCAGATCGTCGCCAGCGCTGATTCGGGCGTGCGGACGATCGCGGATCTCAAGGGCAAGCGCATCTCGGTCGGCGCGCCAGGTTCGGGCACCGAGCTGAACGCGCGCGCCATCGTGAGAGCCGCCGGCATGTCATACGACGACTTTTCGAAGGTCGAATATCTCTCCTTCGGCGAATCGGTCGAGCTCATCAAGAACCGGCAACTCGATATCACGCTGCAGTCCGCCGGGCTCGGCGTGGCGTCGCTCCGCGATCTCGCCGCCAACCTACGCATCGTCGTCGTGCCCATTCCCGCCGGCATCGTGAAGAACGTCGGCCGACCGGTGTATCAACAGGCCATCATTCCCGCCGGCACCTACGACGGACAGCTCGAGGACGTGGAGACGGCGTCTATCCGGAACGTGCTCGTCACGCACGACACCGTGCCCGATGACGTGGTCTACCGGATGACGAAGGCGCTGTTCGAGAATCTCGATCAGCTTGCCGCCTCGCACGTCGCGGCGGAGGGGATCTCGCGCGAGACCGCGTACGACAACCTGCCCGTGCCGCTCCATCCGGGGGCCGCCGCGTACTACAGAGAAGTCGGCCTGCTCGAGTGACAGACGGGGTGCGGCAGCTTGCCGGCGCCAGCCGTCTGGCGATGATGGCGGCGGCGCTCGCCTTTTCCACGTTCCAACTGGCGATCGCGTCGTTCAGCCCGCTCTCCAGTCAGGTCACCCGCTCGCTGCACGTCGCGTTTCTGCTGCTGCTCACCTATCTCGTCTACACGCCGGCGCGCCGCAGCACCCAGCAGACGATTCCCTGGTACGACTGGGGTCTGGCGCTCGGCGCGTTCGCTCTTGGCTTCTATCACTGGGCCTTCGAGGCCGACTTGATTCAGCGGACGGGACTGCCGACCGCCACCGATCTCATCGTCGGGACGATGGTCGTTGTGCTCCTCTTCGAGGCCGCGCGGCGGGTCGTTGGCATCGCGCTCCCGATCGTGGCCGGCGTGTTCCTCGCGTACGGCCTGTTTGGCCAGTATCTTCCCGGAGCCCTCGCGCATCGGCCGTTCGGCTACGACCAGGTCGTCGGCCAGCTCTACCTCGCCACCGACGGCATCTACGGCATCCCCACGCTGGTCTCCGCCACCTACATCTTTCTGTTCATCCTGTTCGGCAGCTTCCTCGAGCACAGCGGGATGATGCGCCTGTTCAACGACGTGGCACTTGGCACGGTCGGGCAT
>Ga0326597_10004300_pt1 | contig 20083 bp, 17 predicted proteins | sample RVTome_12_FD_203789 | JGI IMG/M metagenome (GOLD analysis project Ga0326597, IMG submission 203789) | Soil microbial communities from uranium-contaminated site in the Upper Colorado River Basin, Wyoming, United States - RVT100D185 | ecosystem: Environmental > Terrestrial > Soil > Contaminated >...
CCGTGTTCTTCCCGGACACGGCCCCGAGACAACGATCGGACGGGAACGGCGGCGCAATCCCTTCTTGGTCGGGCTCTGACCCCATTACCCTCGACGGTCCCGTGCCCGCAGTGACTCCACGCAAAATGCCTGGCGTTCTCGAGTTGCTTCCCCGCGACCAGGTTGCGATGCAGAAGATGCTGGACACGATCCGGCAGGTGTTTGAGAGCTTCGGGTTTCTCCCCATCAGCACCCCAGCGATGGAACTCACCGAGGTGCTGTTAACCAAGACTGGTGGTGAAACCGAGCGCCAGGTCTATCTAGCCCAGTCGACCGGAGCCCACGCCCAGGGCCAAGAGCCGGACCTGGCCCTGCGATTCGATCTGACGGTTCCCCTCGCCCGCTATGTGGCAGAACACGAAGGGGAGCTGAGCTTTCCCTTCCGGCGATATCAAATTCAGCCGGTCTGGCGAGGAGAGGCTCCTCAGCGCGGACGCTTCCGCGAGTTCATCCAGTGCGACATCGACGTGGTCGACCGCGACTCTCTGTCGATCCGGTATGACGCGGAGATGCCCGCCATCATTTCAGAGCTGTTCACGCAGCTCGCCATCGGCAACTTCACTATCCGTCTCAACAACCGGCGATTGCTGAGAGGACTGCTTGTCGAACTTGGCGTAGACGATGCTGATCTGCAGGGTCACGTCTTGCGCGAACTCGACAAGCTCGACCGGGACGGCGCCGAGGCGGTTGCACGAGCCCTAACGGGTCGAGGAATGGCGCCTGCGGTCGTCGGTCGTCTCCTGACGATGGCCGGACCGGGGCCGCTCAAAGGCGTCGCTGCCGCCGAGATGCTGAGAGCCTTGCCAGCCGCCAACGACTCCCTGCGACAAGGGAGGGACGAACTGCTGTCAGTTCTTTCCATGATCGAGATGCACGGCACACCTTCCGACAGAATCGCGGTTGATCTTTCCATCGCCCGGGGTCTCGACTACTACACAGGCACGGTCTACGAGACCACGCTGGACGGCCATGAAGAGCTTGGGAGCATCTGTTCGGGGGGGCGCTATGACGACCTTGCCAGCCTCTACAGCAAGTCCCGTCTTCCGGGCGTTGGAATCTCGATCGGCTTTACACGGTTGTTCGATCAGCTTCGGCACCTGGGGTTGGTCGGGTCCGCCAGCAACGTCCAGGTTCTCGTGACACTCATCGATGACGACGGCCTCTCTACGTCTCTGGCGCTGGCCTCGGATCTTCGCAGGGCCGGGTTCAACACCGAGATGATCATGACTACAGGAAAGCTCTCCCGTCAGCTGAAGTACGCGGACCGGGCGGGGATTCCACTGGTGGTCATCGCTGGCGAAGACGAGCGCCAGCGCGGCACACTGCAACTGCGCAATCTTCATACAAAGACACAGGTTGAGATACCTTCGTCGGATCTGGCTGCAACCGTCGGGAGGATCCTGTGACTCAGCTCCGAACTCATCAAGCAGTCGAGACCATCAGTATCGAGGGGCAACGGGTGCGATTGGCGGGTTGGGTGGCTCGCCGGCGCGACCACGGCGGCGTCACCTTCATCGATCTACGCGACGCTTCGGGGGTTGTTCAAGTCGTTGCGGACCCTGCACATCTTCGGGTCGCGTCGGACCTGCGGATGGAGGCATGCATCTCTGTCGACGGAGTGGTGCGACCGCGACCGGAAGGGACCGTCAACGACGACCTCGCGACCGGCGCGGTTGAGGTAGCGGCCACCACCATCGAGTTGCTGAGCCCGGCCGAACCCATACCGTTCATGATCGATGATCGGGTTGAGATCGACGAGCAAACCAGACTCGAGTATCGATATCTCGATCTTCGTCGGCCGCGGATGGCAGCGAACCTGCGCGCCAGGTCCAAAGCGGTGGCTGCCATCCGCCGCACTCTCGACGAGCGCGGGTTCTTGGAGATCGAGACTCCGACGCTGATCCGCTCTACTCCCGAAGGAGCAAGAGACATGCTGGTGCCGAGCCGGCTGCGTCCGGGAGCGTTCTATGCGCTGCCTCAGTCCCCTCAGCTCTTCAAGCAGCTGCTGATGATTTCGGGAGTGGAGCGTTATTTCCAGATCGCCCGCTGTTATCGCGACGAGGATTTTCGATCGGATCGCCAGCTGGAGTTCACCCAGCTCGACCTAGAGGGTGCTTTCTGGGATGAAGAATCTGTACAGGAGAACATCGAGGCCACGCTCGTGGCCGCAGTGCGGGAACTACGCGGGTTCGACATCCCGCGCCCCTTTCCCCGAGTGACCTGGCAGGAGTCGATGGACCTTTACGGGGTGGACAAGCCGGACACACGCTTTGGGATGGAGATCGTCGACCTGACCGATCAGTTTCGGGCCAGTGAGTTCCGCGGGTTCGCGGGTGCGGTTGAGGCTGGTGGGGTCGTGCGCGGCATCAACACGGGGGCGCGGGAACTGGCGCGATCGGCGGCTGATGCTTTGGTTGATGATGCGAAACGGCTTGGCGCCAAAGGATTGGTCTGGATCGTGACGGAACCAGGGGGGTCCTTGCGTTCGCCGGTTGCCAGGTTTCTGTCCGAGACGGAGTCGTCCGCCATTGTGGAACGTATGGACGCGAAACCGGGTGACATGTTGCTCCTCGTCGCCGACGAGTGGAGAACCGCCGTCAGCGTGCTGGGGGCGTTGCGTCTTCAGCTGGGCCGACCGAGCGGTCACGAAGAACTGAAGTTTCTGTGGGTGACCGACTTTCCGATGTTCGAAGAGGGTGAGAACGGTTTGACCTTCCTTCATCATCCCTTCACATCGCCTCAGGATGTCGAGGTGATGGCTTCCTCACCCTTGCAGGCAATATCCAGGGCGTATGACGTGGTTGTAAACGGGGTCGAGCTCGGATCTGGCTCGATCAGGATTCATGACCCAGCAGTCCAGGGTCAGGTCTTCGAAATCCTTGGGATCTCGCCGGCCGAACAGGAGTCGCGGTTCGGCTGGTTTCTCAAGGCGCTGCGGTATGGAACGCCGCCCCACGGGGGCTTCGCCTTCGGGATCGACCGGCTGGTGATGGTGCTGCAACAGGAGATCAACATCCGTGAGGTGATCCCGTTCCCAAAGACGCAAAGCGGCTTCGATCCCCTCACTGAGTCTCCGACCGAGGTGGAGTCAGTCCAACTCAAGGAGCTAGGTCTCAAGCTCGAGGTGAGGCGTGAGGCGCGAGATGTGAGGCGTGAGTAGTGACCGATCTCTTCTCGTCGAGAGCGGAGAGAGCTCTCGCGTCGGTTGCGCCTCTGGCCACCCGGATGCGGCCGCGCACCCTCGACGAGGTTGTCGGCCAGACGAAGCTAGTGGGAGCGGGCACCGCTTTTCGACGGACCATCGAGCAGGGCAAACCAATGTCGATGATCCTGTTCGGGCCGCCGGGAACAGGCAAGACGACTCTCGCCCGGCTGGTAGCTGATTACACGTCTGCGGCCTTCGAGACATTGTCCGCCACCTCAGCGGGGGTCAAAGACATCCGGGAGGTTCTGGCAAGGGCCCGACACCGACTCGAGACCGACGAGAGCCGCACCGTTCTGTTCCTCGACGAGATCCACCGCTTCGCCAAGAACCAACAGGACGCGTTGCTCCCCGGTGTAGAAGACGGCACCCTCATATTGATAGGTGCTACCACCGAGAACCCCTTCTATGAGGTGAACTCGCCCCTCATCTCGCGTTCGAGCCTCATCCGGCTGGAACCGTTGGCGCCGGCGGATATCGAGACGCTGATCGAGCGAGCGCTCGCTGACACCGAACGGGGATTGGGCAGCACCGGGCTAACGATGTCCGCACCAACGCGAGCGGAGCTGGCCGGGCGGACAGGCGGTGATGCTCGTCTCGCACTCAATGCCCTCGAGGTGGCAGCGACTTTGGCGCAAGCCAACGAGAGCCCCGCCATCGAGAGCGGTGACATCGAGGAGGCCCTTCAGCGAAGGATCATCAGATACGACCGGGTGGGCGATGCCCACTATGACGTCATCTCCGCGTTCATCAAGAGCATGCGAGGTTCGGACCCTGATGCCACCCTCTTCTGGCTCCACCTGATGATCGAAGCCGGTGAAGACCCCGAGTTCATTGCCCGGCGCATGGTGGTGTTTGCTTCCGAGGACGTGGGGTTGGCCGACCCGCAGGCGCTGGTGGTCGCCGTGGCCGCCTCCCACGCGCTTGCCCTGGTTGGTCTACCCGAAGCGACCTACAACCTCTCCGAAGCGGCGATCTATCTGGCAACCGCCACCAAGTCGAACTCAGTGGCCCGGGCGATAGGACGAGCCCGTGAGGCGGTGGCTGGTGCCGACTCACCGCGGGTTCCGCTGCCTCTGCGATCGTCGGGAGCCAAGGGGTACAAGTACCCGCATGATGATCCGGAAGGTGTGGTGAATCAGCGCTACTGGCCCGAAGGGATCGAACCCAGAATCCTCTACCAGCCAGGATCGCGTGGCAGCGAGTCAGCCATAGCTGAGCGACAAGCCGCGGCGGATCGGGTCCTCGGGAAGAAGCGCTCCTAATCTCAGGTCATGCTTGATCGATTGTGGTGGTTCGTGGTTGGGCTGGTGACAGGGGGCATTGTCACCGTGCGGGCTATGCGCAGCCGCCCGACGACTGCCGACCTTCGATCCTCCGCCACCGCCACGGCCGCCGACGCCCTCGGATTGCTTTCCAGGGCCGTGCGGCCGAAATCCGGTCGGGTCACTCTCTGACCCGTCTGTAACCTGACGGTTCCCATGGAGGCCGATCAGCTTCGCCGCACTTTCATCGACTTCTTCTCCAAACGCGGACATGTATTCCGGCCGTCGGCTTCAGTCATCCCCAACGACCCGACACTGCTCTTGACCAATGCGGGAATGGTGCCGTTCAAGCCGTACTTCTTGGGGGAACAGGCACCACCGTTTGAACGGGCCGTCTCTGTCCAAAAGTGTGTTCGCACCATCGACATCGACATCATCGGGACCACCCATCGCCACCTCTCGTTCTTCGAGATGCTGGGGAATTTCTCCTTTGGCGACTACTTCAAGCAAGACGCGATCGCCTGGGCATACGAGTTCGTGACCGAACGTCTCGGACTCGATCCCGAACGGCTCTGGTACACGGTCTATGAAACGGACGACGAGGCCCGTGACGTCTGGATCGACGAGGTGGGCGTGCCCCCTGAGCGCGTTCAACGCGGCGGGAAAGACAACTTCTGGCAGATGGGCGTACCGGGTCCTTGCGGGCCTTGCTCAGAGTTGTTCTGGGACAAGGGTCCCGAATACGGCCCGCCCGGCGGTCCGATCGGCGGGGGAGAAGAGCGCTACGTTGAAATCTGGAATCTGGTCTTCATGCAGAACATCCAGGACGAGCCCTATCACGTGATCGGTGACCTCCCGGCTAAGAGCATCGACACAGGCATGGGTTTGGAACGAACCGCGGCGGTCCTGCAAGGGGTGGGCTCGGCGTTTGCGGTGGACACCATCAGGCCGGTGATCGCCGCGGCCGAAGCGGCCGTCAACCTCACGTACGGCGCCAACGAAACCACCGACGTCTCTTTGCGGATTCTGGCCGACCATGCCCGCACGATCAGCGTGATGATCGGCGACGGGGTGGTGCCATCCAACGAAGGCCGCGGGTATGTGTTGCGACGTCTCCTGCGTCGGGCAGTGCGTCATGCTTGGCAGTTCGAGTCCGAAGGCATCGTGACTCCGGTCTTGGTCGAGGCTGCTATCGAGACGTTGCGTCCGGCCTATCCGGAACTCACCGTCCGCCACGATCTCATTCTCTCGGTGGTTGAGCGCGAGGAGTTGCGGTTCCGGCGTACCCTGGAGTCGGGACACCAGCTCCTCGATTCCGAGATCGCCGACCTGGAAGGCGCCCCGCTCCCGGGTCAGGTTGCCTTTCGCCTGCATGACACGTTTGGTTTTCCCATCGAGCTAACGCGCGAGATCGCCAGCGAGCGTGGTGTCGAAGTCGACGAAGCCGGCTACACCGAGGAGATGGCGGCGCAACGGGCCCGAGCCCGCAAAGCCTGGAAAGGTGGAGACCAGGCTGCGGCGGCCGATCTCTATCGAGGCGTGATCGACGAAGCTGGTCCCACCGAGTTCATCGGGTATGAGGTGGAAGCGGGTACCGGCAGGTTGCTCGCCATCATGCGCGACGGCCAGGAGGTAGAGCGCGCTGAGCGCGGTCAGGAGGTTGAGGTCTTCATCGATCGCACCCCCTTCTACGCAGAGTCGGGCGGTCAGGTGGGCGACACCGGGACCATTACCACTCCCAGCGGTACCGTGGATGTCCTCGACACTCGTCATGCACTTCCAGGGCTTCATGGTCACCGAGGCAAGGTCTCCTCGGGATATGTCGCCATTGGCCAGGACGCCAACCTGGCTATTGACAGCCCCCGGCGGGAACGGATTCGCAAGTCGCATACAGGCACTCATGTCCTGCACTGGGCTCTGCGGGAAGTCCTTGGGAGCCATGCCCATCAGGCTGGTTCCCTGGTGGAGGAGGGACGGCTCCGGTTCGACTTCTCCCACCACTCGGGGCTGGCGGCTCTCGAGTTGGCCGACGTGGAGCGGCTCGCCAATCGCCGCCTGATCGAGAACGGTGAGGTGCACACGACCCTCACGTCGATGAAGGAAGCTCAGCGGATGGGAGCGCTGGCATTCTTCGGTGACAAGTACGGCGACACAGTCCGGGTAGTTCGGGTAGGTGAGTTCAGCGTTGAGCTCTGTGGCGGAACCCATACGCACGCGGCCGGAGAAGTAGGGCCGCTTCTTGTTGTGAGCGAGTCGTCGATCGGCTCCAACATTCGCCGGGTGGAAGCCCTCACCGGTGACGCGGCCTATCAGCATGTGGCGGACGTGCGCGCTCGCCTCGACCAGGCCGGACAGATTTTGCGGTCGTCGGCCGCAGATCTACCTGACCGAATCCGGGGTCTCTTGAACAGAGTCTCAGAACTCGAGGACCAGCTGGAGGGCTATCGCCAGCGCGAGCGCACAGTGATGGCCGCCTCCCTGATTGAGGAGCACGCCCAGAGCATTGGCGATGCCAGCCTGTTGATTGCGACCGCGACCGGTCTCAATCTCGAACAAGTTCGCCAGCTCGCGCTGGCTGTTCGGGAAAGGCTTGGTAGGGGAGTCGTCGTGCTCGGCTCCGAGCTCGAGGGCAAGGGTTCGCTGGTAGGAGTGGTCTCCAAGGATCTGCTGGCAGCCGGCGTCTCGGCGGGTGATCTGGTGGCAGTGGGAGCACGCCTGCTGGGGGGTGGTGGCAGCAAGGATGCGGAGATGGCCCAGGCAGGGGGACCCCGTGGCGATCAGCTCATCGCCGCGCTGGAGGCGGTCCGGACCGAAGCCGAACGGAAGCTGGCCGCATTGTGAGCGATGCGGCCCCACGGGGTGGCCGTGTTCTCGGCGTCGACTATGGCTCGCATCGGGTCGGGTTGGCCATCTCGGACTCGCTCCGCATGACTGCTCAACCACTCGAGGTCATCTCCCGACCTGCGGCAGTCGAGCGAATATCCGAATTGATCTTAGAAATCGACATAAAAGTGATCGTGATGGGTTTGCCCTTGGGGTTGTCCGGTAGGGAGGGGCCGGCGGCCCGTTTGGCCCGCAGTTTTGGCACCGAGATCACAGAGGCAACGGGGCTCCCGGTGGTCTTCCTCGACGAGAGATTCACGACCTCGACCGCAGAGTCAGCCATGTTGTCGGCCAATGTCCGCCGGTCGAGACGACGCCAATCTATCGATAAGGTCGCGGCCGCCGTTATCCTCCAAGCGTTCCTCGATCGCAGCCGATGAACCTTTCTCCAATCACCTCTTCGCGCTGGTTGCGCGTCCTCCTGGGTCTGGGAGCGACGGCGCTTCTGGTCGTCCTGGCAGCCACCAGTCTCGCCCGTTTGGTCGGTGGCTCATTGATCAACGACTCGGACAACGGCTCGTCGGTATCGGTGGCACCGGGTATCCCGGTCGAGGTGACGGTCCCTCCGGGGGCCAGCGCCCGTCAGATCGGGAACATCCTGGCGGAGTCGGGAGTGATCTCGTCCGTCAACCAATTCGAATTGCGAGTAAGGGACGACGGCGTGGCCAATCAACTCCGGGCAGGGACCTACCAGCTCGAAACGGGTATGACCATCGACCAGGTGCTTCCCCTGCTTCTTCTCGGTCCGGTAGCCGACTCGTACCGGATCACCATTCCTGAGGGCTTGCGGGTGGTCGAGATCCTCGATGTGCTGGCCGATGCCTCAGGACGGGAGGCCGGGGAGTTCGAGGAGGCATTGCTCGAGAGAGAAGTGATCAGCGAACTACGAGTCATGCCCGAGGGGGCACTGACGTTGTCCGACTGGGAGGGGCTGCTCTTCCCTGACACCTATGAGTTCCTCCGCGACTCGCCTGCCAGCGAGATCCTGCAGGTGCTGGCGGACACGATGGAAGAAAGGGTGGCGTCAGTTGACTGGGCCGCGCTGGAGGAAGCCGGCTTCAACTCCTACCAGGGGATCATCATCGCCTCTCTGATCGAAGCAGAGGTCAGGGTCCCCGAGGAGCGATCGGTGGTCTCCAGCGTCATCCGCAACCGTTTGCGGGAAGCAATGTTGCTTCAGATCGATGCCTCTGTTCTCTACGGCTTGGGCACCCGCGATCCGAGCCTGTTCAACAACGAGTCGGAGTCTCCCTACAACCTCTATCGGTTTCCCAACTTGCCGCCGACCCCCATCGGTGCACCCGGTCGAGCCTCACTCGAGGCGGCCGCGCAGCCAGCCGACACTCCGTACTTTTTCTACGTGCTCATTGCCGAAGATGGCCACCATGCTTTTGCCGCGACATTCGAGGAGCATCAGGTCAACATTGCCCGGGCGCAGTCGCTCGGAGTCATTCCCTAAGTGGACCTCGAGCTGGTCTTGCTCGGGGACCCCGTTGAACACTCGCTGTCGCCTTTTATTCACAACGCCGCTTTGGCAGCCAGCGGGCTGCGCGGCCGATACTCGGCGCGCCGCGTAGACGAGGATGGTGTGCGGGCTGCTTTCGCCGAGCTGCGATCAGGCCGGTTGAACGGCCTCAACATCACCATGCCTCACAAGGCTCTGGCCGCCCAGTTGTGCGATTACGTCGAGCCCGACGCCCTGCGGGCCGGATCGGTCAACACCGCCTACATGGCCGACGGAGAGGTGCGAGGACTTTCAACTGACATCGATGGGATCCGCGATGTCTGGAGGGCCCTACCCGTTTCTGGCCCGGTGCTCATCCTGGGGGCGGGCGGAGCCGCGGCCGCCGCCTGCATCGCACTGACCGATCATCCCCTCTACGCGACCGCCCGACGGGTCGGCACGATTGCGGACATGGCCCGCAAATTGGCCCTCGACCTCGGAGAGGTCCGGTGGGGGGTCCCGGTGGTGGACGCTGTCGTAGTCAACTGCACCCCTCTGGGAATGGAGACGGAGATCCTCCCCGAGACCGTCCTGGCACTGGCAGGCGGCATTCTGGACATGGCCTACGGGCCGGACACCACACCCGCGGTCCGATACGTTGCCTCGAGGGGAAAGCCGACCGTGTCGGGGGTGGATTTGCTGGTCGCCCAGGCGGCACGGTCCTTTTCCGTGTGGACCGGGCTGCCGCCCCCCCTCTCGGCCATGTGGACTGCCCTGCGAAACCCCTAAAGCAAGCCTCTTATGCGGCCGAATCCAGATTTGCACGCTTAGTAGAGGACTCAGCTATGTCGTTGACCGGGCATCTGGACGTTTTTCCACTCGAGGAGGTTCTTCGCCTCCTCTCTCGCTCATACAAGTCGGGTTGTCTGCGGATAGACACCCCTGAACAGCACGGGCGGGTCTACCTTGAGAGCGGTTCTCTCAGCTTTGCCACGATTTCGACCGACGACGATTTCCGTCGGCAGCTGGGCGCCTCCGGGCTGGTCACCGACGACGGCCTCCGCACCACCGAGGTTTCCGGTCGCTCCCTGACCGAGGTGCTGACCCCGGGCACCGGCACTCACCAGTTCACCGACCTCGTCCGAGAAGAGGTCGTCGAGAGTCTCTACCGAATCCGCAAGCCCGGCCGGGGACAGTTCGTATTCAACCTCGATGTCGCCCCCCGGTACCGAATGGATCAGAGCTTCGACGTCGAACTGTGCGTTTCCGAAGCCGATCGCCGCGCGGCCGATTGGGCGGATATCGAGTTGGTGATCCCGCACATCGATGTGGAGCTTCGCATCAACGGTGAGGCGCCCAACGGCGAGCCGGTCACCCTCGCACCCAACACGTGGCGGCTGATTGCCGGCTTCGGGGGCACCGCGACGGTACGCGGGCTCTCGGAGCGTCTCGGTGTCGCCCGGTTCCGGGTGGCTAAGGACCTGGCCGGTCTCATCCGGGCGGGTCTGGTCGAACCGACCCGGCCCGAGGTCATCGAACCGGCCCCGTCTGTCGTTGAATCGGCTCCGGTAGAAGTTCCCTACACCCCGGCCGCGGCGATCGAGCGCGAGGCCGAGGAACCAGTGCCGTCGTGGAGTTTGGAGGCGGACACCACTGAGATCCAAGCCGCCCCTTCGATTCCAGCGCATGATCGAAGCTGGTGGGAGGAGCCAATCGAACGGTCCGCCCCCGCCGCGGCTCTAACGATCGAGCCCGAAGTCAGTGAGCCCGCCGAGGCCGAAGAGCGTGAGCCAACGATGCTCTCAGACTCCTTCCTCGACCGGGTCTTCTCCCAACTGGGGGAGAATCCGGAAGGTCAGACTGCCGAACCGACCGAACCCAAAGAAGAGCAGGGGTCACTGGGGCATGGGTTTCTCAAGCGTCGTCGCATGAGCTCCATCGGTCTCGACGACGTCTGAACCCCCCCTTCCGATCTAACGTCGCCGCGTGACGGCCTTGCTGATGGCTCTGGCCGGTTTGGCATCCGGCCCTTTTCTTCACACGCTGGCCGTTCAGGCGGGCGCTGACCTTCCGCTACGACCATTCGCGCTGAGCTGTCCTCGCTGTCCCAACACCAAATGGACCGTCAGGTGCTCTTGCGGGCGGGGCCGTTTGCGGGAGGTGGGCACCGGCGCCGTCGCCGCCATCGGGGCCGGCGTAGTCACGGGTGCTATCGGGTGGGTCCCCACCCTGGCGGCTCATCTGCTGTTGGTGGCCGTGACCACGATCCTGATCGTCACCGACCTCGATCACATGAGGATCCCCAACCGTATCCTCTACCCGGGTGGATTCGCTTGCCTGGCGCTGCTCGGGCTCGGCGCGTTCGCCGACGGCCGGCTAGGGGATCTGGTGAGAGGCTTGGCGGCAGGCGCCCTCTACTGGTGTGTGTTTTTGGTGGTCTGGCTCAGTGCCCGGGGTCAGGGGTTTGGCTTCGGTGACGTTCGCCTGTCCGCGCTACTGGGTCTCTTCCTCGGTTTCCACTCCTGGCAACTGTTGGCCTGGGGTCTGTTGGCGACCGCACTGCTGGGGGGCATTCCGGCGATTGTGCTGCTCGCCCTGGGGAAGGGGCGCAAAACGCTATTGCCCTATGGGCCGCCGCTCATCCTGGGAACCTGGCTTGCTATCGCGATCATGTAGCTATTGGCTCGCTGCCTAGCATCTTGAGCGATGATGCGTTTCCTCACCGCCGGCGAGTCCCATGGCCCCGGGTTGGTGGCGGTGGTGGAAGGCCTACCGGCCGGTCTGCGGGTCGAAGCCAAGGGCATCGCACATGAGCTTGCCCGCCGGCGTCTCGGCTTTGGGCGGGGAGCCCGTATGCGGATCGAACAGGACGAGTTGGAGATTCTGGCTGGAGTTAGACACGGTTTCACCCTGGGGTCCCCGGTGGCGATCATCATCCGCAATACCGAATGGCCCCGGTGGCAACAGGAAATGAACCCGCACCCGATCGACAACCGCGAGGATCTCTCGGCGCAGTCCCGACCGCTCACCAAGCCCCGACCGGGGCACGCTGACCTAGCCGGAATGCTCAAATACGACACGAAGGACGCTCGTGACGTTCTTGAGCGAGCCTCAGCCCGGGAGACGGCCGCCCGGACCGTGGTCGGCTACCTCGCCAAGCAACTACTCGAGACGATCGGGGTCTCGATCGTTTCTCACGTCGTCGCTATCGGCAACGTCCAGTCCCAAGATTCCGAAACCCCGAAGCCGTCCGACCTCGAAGCCGTCGATGCTTCGCCGGTCCGTTGTTTCGACCCGGTCGCCGGTGCTGCGATGGTCGCTGCGGTCGAAGAGGCGAAAGCCAGTCGTGACACCCTCGGAGGAGTTGTCGAAGTACTCGCCTATGGCCTTCCGCCCGGGATCGGCAGTCACGTCCATTGGGATCGGCGTCTCGATGGCCTTATCGCTGGCGCCTTGATGTCGATTCACGCCATCAAGGGCGTCGAAGTCGGAGACGGGTTCACCTCATCGGCCCGCTCGGGCTCGCTTGCACACGACGAGATCTTCTACGACGAGGCGTTCTTCCGTGATACCAATCGGGCCGGAGGAACCGAGGGCGGGATGACCATCGGCGGTCCTTTGAGGGTGCGGGCGGCCATGAAACCCATTTCGACGGTCTTGAAGGGTTTGCGTACGGTCGACGTCGAATCCAAAGAACCAGTCGCAGCTTTCTATGAGCGTTCCGACACCTGTGCAGTTCCCGCCGCCGGCGTCGTTGCCGAGCAGATGGTGGCGATTGTGCTGGCGCAGGAGATCCAACGCCAGTTCGGAGGCGACACGATTGCAGACCTGGTGGGGGGGGTCGACCGCTACCGGGAACGGCTGGAACGCTACTGACCGTGCCGTTCTGGCTGATCGGCATGATGGGAGCGGGAAAGTCGGTAGCGGGGGAGGCTCTGGCTGCGCGCCTTGGTGTCGAGTTTGTCGACACGGATGTTGTCGTTGTCGAGATTGCGGGCACTCCTTTGCCGGTTATCTGGGAAGAGCTGGGTGAGGAGCACTTCCGGACGCTCGAACAAATCGCCATCGAACGAGCCGCAGTTCGTCGGAGTGCCGTGGTAGCCACGGGCGGCGGCGTAGTCCTCCACGAGCCCAACGTGACAACGATGCGCCAGAGCGGATCCGTGGTTTGGCTCGACGCAACGCCGAATACGCTGGCCCTACGTATCGGCATCTTGGAGGGACGGCCATTGTTGGTAACTTCTGACCCGCTAGGTCGTCTGGTTCAACTCGACGTAGTCCGCCGACCTTTGTATGAGGCGGCTGCCCATCACCGCGTCGGTACCGACGATATGACCATCAGCGAGGTCGTAGACGTCCTGGAGACGATGTGGACCGCATAGCGATCGGCGACGCCTCCGAAGTCTTGATTGGCTATGGCCTCCCCGACCCGCTTCTCCCACCCCGGGTTGGACGAGAGAAGTCTGTCGTGCTGACACAGCCCGGTGCCCGCACCATCGCCCGCCGGGTGGCAGAGATCATCCAAGCCCCGTCTTATGAGCTCCCGGATCGTGAAGCCGCCAAGACCTGGAAGGCTGTCGGGGAGGTGTACGAGTGGCTTGAAATGCAGAGCCTAAGCCGCGACGACACAATCGTCGGGGTGGGGGGAGGCACGGTGACCGACGTGGCCGGGTTTGTGGCCGCCACGTGGCTGCGGGGGGTGGAGGTGGTGCATGTTCCCACCACCTTGCTGGGAGCCGTCGACGCCGCGGTGGGCGGCAAATCCGGGTTCAACGTCGGTGGAAAGAACATGGTCGGTGCGTTTCATCATCCGAGCAGGGTTGTAATCGATATCGACGAACTCGCCCAGCTCCCCCGGGAGCTGTGGCTGGAAGGGGTTGCTGAGGCAATCAAAGTCGGTTTGATCGGTGACCCCGATCTGATCGAGTTGTTCGTGCGCCACGGTGAGAATGCCCCGCTTCCCGAGATCGTGGCCAGATCCGTCCAGGTCAAGGCGTCGGTGGTTAATGAGGACTTCCGGGAAAGGGATCGCAGGGCGATCCTCAACTTCGGCCACACCGTCGGTCACGCCATCGAGGTAGCTTCTGGCTTGCCGCACGGGATGGCGCTAGGAGTCGGCATGGTGGCCGCCGGCGCCATCTCTGCCCATCGCTACGAGTTCTCCAACCTCTGGCTTCGAGACCTGATTCAGTCGGTCGGTCTGCCGGTGGCTGCCCCCGAGGTCGACCTCGAGGAGGTCAGGGCTCTGATTGCCTTCGACAAGAAGCGAACCGCCGAGGGGCTGCGGATGGTCCTGCTGCGCGGGGTGGGCGAGCCGGCGGTAGAAGTGGTCACCGAAGAGGAGATCATGCTCGGTCTCGCCGCAATCGGGTTGAGTTGAAGCGGTTACTCTGACATTTCCGCCTAACAACGAGCAGAAGTGGCTTCCACTAACGATGTCCGTCCGGGTCAAGCTCTCGACCTCGACGACGGCATATTCACAATCATCGAATACCAGCATGTCAAACCTGGCAAGGGCCGCGCCTTTGTCCGTATGAAGCTGCGCAACCTCGAGACCGGACAGGTGCTCGACCGCACCTTCCGTGCTGGTGAGGATGTGGCCCAGGCCATCATCGAGCGCCGCGATCACACCTTTCTCTACCGGGACGACCTTGGCTATCACTTCATGAGTCTGGAGGACTACGGGCAGTTTGCAATGACCCGGGAGGATGTGGGCGTGGCCGCCCCGTTTCTGATCGATGGGATGACGGTCAGTCTCGCTTTGTTCAAAGGAAATCCAATCTCGGTCGATCTTCCTTCCTCAGTGGAACTCCAGGTGACGTACACCGAGCCGGGGGTGCGGGGCGACCGGGTCTCGGCCGCCACCAAACCCGCCACGACCCAGACCGGTCTGGTTGTGCAGGTGCCGCTGTTCGTCAACATTGGCGACCGCATCAAAGTGGACACACGCAGCGGCAGCTATCTGACGCGGGTGTGACCGAACCCCGCGATCTGGCGCTCGAGGCCCTCTACGAAGCGGACCAGCGCGACCTGACCCACACCACGGCCGACCTCCCTCCCAAGGCGGCCCGCCTCGTCGAGGGTGTGCTTTCCCACTTGCGCGAACTCGACGCCGAGATCGATGCAGCCTCCGAACACTGGAGGGTCGCCCGCATGCCTGTAGTGGACCGCGCCATCCTCAGGCTCGGTCTGTATGAGTTGCGTCACGAACCCGAAACACCGGTCGCAGTGGTGGTCTCGGAAGCGGTTCGCCTAGCCAAGATCTATAGCACCGAAAAGAGTGGCGCCTTTGTGAACGGCGTGCTGGCGGCTCTCGCCGAACACCACGAGTAGAGCGAGGGCGGTTCGTGCTCTGTGCCGATCCGGAATGAGTGGTTGGCACATCACCTAAAGAACCAGTTCATCAACTGCGCCATCCCAGTGAGCCCACCGTTTCATTTGCTGCGATTTCGTCGTCAGGGTCAGGCCCCACCCACACCGACTCATCACGTAGGGCGAGCCCTCCCACCCTCGTGCTACTCTCGCCTCACCTTTAATTCCGGTCCCGCGAGGCCGGGAAGGAGTCTGCTGGTGATGCAAACCATACCGGTCCAGGTAATGGACGGGGCCGATGTCCGCCGGGCGATCAGTCGCATCGCTCACGAGATTTCCGAGCGACATCACGGCGCCGAGAGCCTGGTCCTTATCGGCATCCACACCCGTGGAGTTCCCATCGCCGAAGGGATCGCCAGGGCCATCTCGGAGTTTGAAGACGTCCACGTTCCAGTAGGAGAACTCGACGTAGGTTTCTACCGCGACGATCTCGATCACAGGCCTACGACTCGACTGGGTCGGACCTTGCTTCCTGTCGACGTGACCAACGAGATCGTCGTGCTGGTCGACGACGTTCTGTACACGGGACGAACCATCCGCGCTGCCCTCGATGCCATCTCGGACCTGGGACGGCCCGCCGCGGTGGAGCTGGCGGTTCTCGTCGACCGCGGCCATCGCCAACTGCCTATCCGGGCCGACTATGTAGGCAAGAACCTGCCGACCTCCCACCAGGAACGGGTGACCGTGCGAGTAGAGGCCATGGACCAGGAGCAGGGGGTCTGGATCGAGAGGCCCCAATCATGAAGCACCTTCTATCGATGGCGGACCTCGACCGGGCCGGAATCGAAGAACTCCTTGACCTGGCCGATCACTTCACCGAGGTTCTCGAACGCGACATCCCCAAGGTGCCGGCGTTGCGCGGGGCGACCGTCGCCACCCTCTTCTTCGAGACGTCTACCAGGACTCGGCTCTCCTTTGAAAAGGCCGCCAAGGCGCTGAGCGCCGATGTCCTCAACTTCAACCCGTCGGGGTCGTCGCTGTCCAAAGGGGAGAGCCTCAAGGACACTGTCCTCACCGTCCAGGCGATGGGGGTCGACGTGATGGTGGTCCGCCATCCAGCGGTGGGAGCCCCGGCCAGGGTCGCCTCCTGGGTGAACTGTCCGGTGATCAATGGTGGCGACGGCGCCCATCAGCACCCCACCCAGGCTCTGCTCGACGCCCTCACCCTCCGGCGTCGCTTTGGCAAACTCGATGGCCTCCGGATCGCCATCGTCGGGGACATCCGCAACTCGCGGGTGGCGAGGTCGAACATCGACGGCTTCACGGCTCTCGGCGCCCTGGTCACTCTGGTCGCCCCACCCACTCTGCTTCCGCTCGAGGTCAACAGTTACCCCGTTGCCACGAGCACCGACCTCGATTCGATCCTCGGCGAGGTCGATGTCCTCTATTTGCTCAGGGTCCAACTCGAACGGGGGAGCGGCCCCGTACTTCCCTCTCTGCCCGAATACGTCGCCAGGTTCGGCCTCGATCGGAGGCGATTCGGTCTGCTCGACAAGGACGCGGTCGTCATGCATCCCGGTCCCATGAACCGGGGAATCGAGATCGGCACTGATGTCGCCGACGATCCCCGGGCTCTCATTACTGAACAGGTCAGCAACGGAGTCGCAGCCCGGATGGCAGTGATGTTCAGGTTGCTGTCGGGCAGGGGCCAGCCGTGACTGCCTCCGAGACTGCCTCCGTGATCGCAATTCACAATGCCCGGGTCCTCACCCCCGCTGGACCTCTGGATACCGACCTGACCTTGCGAGACGCCAAGGTTCATAGCCTTTCGGCGGGCAAGGCAGAAACCCACCTCGATGCGGGCGGTGCGTTGGTGGGCCCAGGCTTTGTCGATCTGCATTGCCATCTGCGCGAGCCGGGCTTCGAATGGAAAGAAGACATCCGGTCAGGAGCCCGAGCCGCCGCCGCCGGCGGGTACACGGCGGTGGTGGCGATGCCGAACACCAGCCCGGCCATCGACTCCGGCCACCTCGCCCGCTTTGTGGCCGATCGCGGTCGCGAGGTCGGCCTGGTCGAGGTTGCACCAGCCGGAGCTATCACGATGGGCCGGGCCGGCAATGCATTGGCGCATCTCGATGAACTCTTCGATGTGGGCGTACGGCTCTTCACCGATGACGGAGATGGTGTGGCAGACGCGGGACTGCTTCGTCATGCCATGGAATATCTCGCCGAGCGAGGAGGAGTGATAGCCCAACACGCCGAAGATCCGGGCCTTGCCAGGGGCGGGCACATGCACGAGGGCAGGGTCTCCTCGAGGCTGGGCATCCGGGGCCTGCCTTCCCTCGCCGAGGAGGTGATGGTTGCCCGTGACCTGGCTCTGGTGGCGCTCACCGGTGTTCGCTACCACGTGATGCACGCATCGGCTCAGGGCACGGTCGATTTGGTGGCGAACGCCAAACGCTCCGGTCTCGGTGTCACAGCCGAAGTCACACCCCATCACATCTCGTTTGACCACTCGCGAGTAGAGAGCATGGAGCCTGACTTCAAGATGTATCCGCCCCTGAGGACCGAAGCGGACCGGGCGGCCCTCGGCCGCGCTTTGCACGACGGAACGATCGATGCCGTCGCCACAGATCACGCCCCTCACGCGCCATATGAGTGTGAAGTCCCGTTCGAGGAGGCGCCGCGCGGAGTGATCGGTCTTGAAACTGCCGCGGCGGCGGTCAACACCGCACTCGAACTCACCCCGATGCTGCTCTTCGAGAGGATGTCGGTCGCACCGGCCCTTATATGCGGACTCTCCTCCCAGGGTCGCTGGGTGGAGGAAGGTTCGCCCGCCAACCTTGTGATCTTCGACCCTGACACCTCCTGGGTCCCGGAATCGTTCCTCTCCAAGTCGCAGAACTCTCCCTTCCGGGGAACCAAGTTGCGAGGCAAAGTGCTAATGACGATCCTTCGTGGTTGCCTCACCTATCAGGCGTCGTCATGACTGGTTCGGACTTCCGTCTTCCGTCTTCCGTCTCTGCCCTCCTGGTCACCGCAGACGGCACCGTCTATCAGGGCCGCTCGGTGGGAGCCGAAGGGATGGCGACCGGCGAACTCGTTTTCAACACTGCCATGAGCGGTTATCAGGAAGTGCTGACCGATCCTTCCTATGCCGGTCAGGTGGTGGTGATGACATCGCCACACATCGGCAACTACGGGGTGACGTCTCTCGACGACCAAGCCTCCCGTCCTGTCGCCTCCGGCCTGGTGGTCAGGTCGTTGGCGCGGCGAGAGTCGAGCTGGCGAGCAGAAGGAGGCCTGGCAGAAATGTTGAAGCGCCAAGGAGTGGTCGCGCTCGCTGACCTCGACACTCGCCGCCTCACCCGCCACATTCGCCAGCACGGGGCAATGCCGATCGCGATGGGCGCAGGGTTCGACGAAAAAACCCTGGCGGAAGTGGCCGCCGCTGCTCCCCGGATGGAGGGCCAGGATCTGGCTTCGACCGTGACCACGAGGCACTCCTATCGGGTAGCGCCCGAGGGAGACCCCCGAGGTTTGGTCGTGGCCATCGACCTGGGCATCAAACGCGACATCCTTGCCCAATTGGCTGGCCGGGGTCTCGAGGTCGAGGTGGTCCCGGCGGGGGTTACGGCAGACGAGGTTCTGGCGCTCAACCCGACCGGAGTCTTCCTCTCCAACGGCCCCGGAGACCCCGAGCCGCTCACCAGAGCTATCACCACCCTGGGCGGCCTCCTCGGCCTGGTGCCTGTGTTCGGTATTTGCCTGGGCCACCAGGTGCTGGGTTTGGCTTTGGGAGCCGCTACCTACAAGCTGCCCTTCGGACACCACGGAGGCAACCATCCGGTCCGCCGGCTGTCAGACGGACAGGTCGCCATTACCAGCCAGAACCACGGCTTCGCCGTCGATCTGTGGTCGCTGACCAGCGAGGTGGCGCCCGCGAGACAAGGCCTGGTCGACCCGGGACTGCTACCAGCGATGGTCACCACTTCGTACGGAACCGTGGTGGCCACCCACCAGAATCTCAATGACGGCACCCTGGAAGGGTTGGCGTGTCTCGACATCCCCGCGTTTGGAGTTCAGTACCACCCCGAGGCTGCCCCCGGCCCTCGTGACGCGGTCGGTCTATTCGATGAGTTTGTCTCGCTGATGGGTCTGTAGTGCCTCGCCGCACTGACCTCCGCTCCATCCTCCTGATCGGTTCCGGGCCGATCGTCATCGGGCAGGGTTGTGAGTTCGACTACTCGGGCACGCAGGCAGCCCGGGTGCTGCGCAAGCACGGCTTCCGGGTGGTTCTCGTGAACTCCAACCCGGCCACCATCATGACCGATCCCGAATTCGCAGACGCGACCTACATCGAACCGATCACACCCGAGGTCGTCGAAGAGATAATTGCCCGGGAACATCCCGACGCTCTCCTTCCGACTCTGGGCGGGCAGACCGCTCTCAATGTCACGATGAGATTGGCGCGGGCCGGGGTGCTTGATAAGTACGGGGTCGAGCTGATCGGGGCCGGTATCGACGCCATCGACCGTGCCGAGGACCGGGGCCGATTCAAGGAAACCATGGAGGCTGCCGGGTTGGCGGTTCCACGGGCCGGATATGCCCGCTCGGTGCCGGAAGCACTTCGTATGGCAGAAGAAATCGGCTATCCAACAATGCTGCGACCTTCATTCATTCTGGGCGGGGGAGGAACCGCCATCGCAGCCAACCGCGAGGAGTTCGTCGAGGCTGCTCGCAAGGGCCTCGATGTCTCGCCGGTCGGGGAGATCCTGGTCGAGGAGTCTCTCTTTGGATGGAAGGAGTTCGAGCTCGAAGTCATGCGCGACGGCCAGGACAACGCGGTCGTGGTGTGTTCAATCGAGAATCTCGATCCGATGGGCGTCCACACTGGCGATTCCATCACGGTTGCTCCGGTGCAGACCCTGTCCGACC
>Ga0326597_10004301_pt1 | contig 20082 bp, 15 predicted proteins | sample RVTome_12_FD_203789 | JGI IMG/M metagenome (GOLD analysis project Ga0326597, IMG submission 203789) | Soil microbial communities from uranium-contaminated site in the Upper Colorado River Basin, Wyoming, United States - RVT100D185 | ecosystem: Environmental > Terrestrial > Soil > Contaminated >...
ATCGCGGCGCCGAGCAGCACGATGACCGACGTGAACTTGAGGTAGTGCCACGCGATCGCGCGGTCCTCGTATCCGAGCGCCTTCAACGCCGCGATCTCCCCGCGCTGCGCGTTCACCTGCCGGTGCATCACGACGTTGAGAATGAACGCCGCGACGAAGAGAAAGATCGACGGCAGCACCAGGCCGAACACCCGCTGCTGGTTGATCTCCTGCGACAGGATCTTGTGCGAGATCTGGTCGTCGCGCCCGACCGCGCCGAAGCCGCCGTAGGGCTCGAGCACCCGGTCGAGCGCGTCCACCGCCGCCTGCGCGGACGCCCCGTGCGCGAGGCGCAGGAGCACCGAATTGAACGCGCCTTCCATGTTGTATGCGGAGGCGAGCGCCGTGGCGTCCACCCAGAACACCCCGAACCACTCGTCGTCGGGCATGCCGCCGCCGCGCGTGGCATAGATGTACTCGGGGGAGAGCGCCGTGCCGACGATGATCAGGCGCTCGAGCTTGCCATTCATCAGCACATCGGCCCGCGCGCCGAGCTTCAAGCGCCGCGCCTCGAGAAAGCGCTGGTTCACCACCACCTCGCCCTTCGCGCCCGCTGCCGGCCAGCGCCCGCTCTTCAACGTCAACCGGCTCATCGCCGGGGGATGCGCGAAGCCCACCCCGATCAGGCGCGCGATCATCGGCGGCACCACGCCCTCGATCGAGAGCTGCGCGTCGCGCACGACGCGCGTCTCGACCTCGGAGACGCCCGGAATGGCGCGGATCCGCTCCACCAGCGCGAGCGGCGCGCGCTTCGCGGTGGCGAACACGTGCGGGAAGCGCGCGGTGTCGTAGTAGTGCTCGCGCGACCATACCAGGGAGTCATGCGTCGAAAACGAGGCGATGAACCCGCCGATGCCGCAGGCGATGACGAGCGCGATCGAGACCACCTGCGTCTTCACCGCCCACAGGTCGCGCAGCAATTTCCTGTCGATCGCTTTCACCATGAAATCTCAGACGGCGTCAGTTTCCGCTCGGGCCGGGCCTCGCCGACGATTTTTCCGTTGCCGAGCTTGAGGACGCGGTCGGCCATGCCCGCGATCGCGGCGTTGTGCGTGATCACCATCGCCGTGGTGCCAAGATCGGCGTTGATCCGCGCGATCACCTCCAGCACCAGCTTCCCGGTCTCGTAGTCGAGCGCCCCGGTCGGCTCGTCGCACAGCAGCACGTCCGGGCGTTTCACCACCGCGCGCGCAATCGCGACCCGCTGCTGTTCGCCGCCCGACAGCTGCGAGGGAAAATGATCGAGCCGCCCGGAGAGACCCACCCACTCGAGCGCCTCTTCGGGCGCCATCGGCCGCTCGGAAATCTCCGTCACCAATGCCACGTTCTCGCGCGCGGTGAGGCTGGGGATGAGGTTGTAGAACTGGAACACGAAACCGACGTGCTCGCGCCGGTAGCGCGTCAGCTCCGCCTCGTCCGCGTTCGACAGTTCATGCTCGAGAAAGCGCACCTCGCCCGAAGTCGGCGTATCGAGCCCGCCCAGGATATTGAGGAGCGTGCTCTTTCCGCTCCCCGAGGGCCCGAGCAGCACGACGAACTCGCCCGCGTGGATGCCGAGATCCACGCCGCGCAACGCGTGCACCTCGGTCGTGCCCATGTGGTAGGTCTTGGTGAGGCCGCGCGCCACGAAGACGGCGGCGCCGCTTCCTTGCGGGAGGGCCGGGCTTTCGCGCATGGCAGCCATGTCAAATGAGGGGGTCGCTGGCCCGAGCATTCCGGCGGGAGTCGTTGGCGAAAGCTCTGGCGCGCCGCCGCGGGTGAAGCCGCAAGCCGCTACCAGCTGTCCGGGCGACGCGCGCGAGCCGCGCGCAGCGCATGCGCCGCTCCCCAGCGCCTGGCAGACCAGATTGCGATCCGGATGGCCTGGCCCTCGGGCCGTCCCGCCGCCAGCAGCGCGTTCGCGATCTCGATCGCCTTGTGCCGCACCCCCGGCCGCAGGTTCTTCATCGAGACCGGATAGCGCTCATCGCTCCACGGCATGGGAGTCGTCCCGTGACCGGCCGTCCCGGTGTTCAAGCGCAATACCTGCGATCTCGAGCGCGATTCCTGCCACCAGCAGCACGACACCGGACCAGGCCTCCGGCGCGAGCCACATGAGAACGCCGCCCACGACCACCAGCAGCGCGCCCAGCGCTCGTCGCAGGCCCCTGTATTTGATCAGCACGGTGTTCACCAGGCGGATTCAGGACTACAGTACATCTTAGTCTGCACCCGGCCGGTTTGACGCAGATCAAGGGGGACCCCCCCGACAGAGATAGCATGGGCCGGAACCCGCCAAGCGGCCACGAGCAAAGAGCTCGCCATGAGCGCACCACCCATCGTCAAGCCCGCCAGCGATGAATATTTCGAGCACGACGCCGACATCGGGGTCGTGGGCCGGGGCGCGACCCTGGAGGAGTCATTCGAGGCGGCGGCGCGAGCGACCTTCGCAGTCATGAGCGAACTCGACGCGGTGCGCCCGGTGGACGCGGTGAATCTCGAGTTCGAGGAGGCCGACATCGAACTCGCGCTGGTGCGCTGGCTCAACCTGCTGCTCGCGCTCTCCCACGAGCGCGGGCTCATGTTCAGCCGCTTCTGGATCGAGCGTGACGGCGTGCACTGGCGCGGGGGCGCGAGCGGCGAGCCGTGGCGGCGCGACCTCGAGCGCGGAGTGGAAGTGAAGGGCGCGACGCTCACCATGCTGGGGGTAAAGGAATCCGCCGCGGGCTGGGAAGCGCGCTGCGTGGTGGACGTCTGAAGAATGAACCGCCAAGACGCCAAGAGAATCGAGATTGAACCGCCGAGGCGCCGAGAGAATCAAATTTGAACCGCCAAGACGCCAGGAGAATCGAGATTGAACCGCTGAGCCAGGGGAGAGAAGCCATTCAATATTTGAACCGCCAAGACGCCAAGACGCCAAGACGCCAAGAGAATCAAAATTGAACCGCCGAGCCAGAGGAAAGAAGCGATTCAATATTTGAACGCAGAGTTATGGACCTCTCACGACTCAAGCAGATCGACGAATGGACGTGGACGGTGGCGCCCGCGCCGGGCGAAGCGCGCGGCGAGGTGAGGCTCTACGGGAGCCGCGAGCTGCTTGCGACCATGGACGACAAGGTGATCGAGCAGATCACCAACGTCGCGCGCCTGCCGGGCCTGGTGGGGCCCGCCATGACCATGCCGGATGCGCACTGGGGCTATGGATTCCCGATCGGCGGCGTCGCGGCTTTCGATCCGGAGCAGGGCGGGATCATCTCCGCCGGCGGCGTGGGCTTCGACATCTCGTGCGGCATCCGCTGCCTGCGCACCAATCTCCAGCTGCAGGACGTGGCGGGCGAACTGCCCTCGCTCGCGCGCGAGTTGTCCGAAAGAATTCCCGCCGGCGTGGGCGAGGAGGGCGAAATTAAGCTCGCCCCGGACGCGCTCGACGAGGTGCTGACCGGGGGCGCGCAATGGGCCGTCGAACACGGCTACGGCACGGCGGCCGACCTCGAGTTCGTCGAGGAGCACGGCCGGGTCGCCGGCCCCGTCGCGGAAAACGTCTCCGCGCTCGCAAAAAAGCGCCAACGCGGGGAGATGGGCACGCTCGGCTCCGGCAACCATTATCTCGAGGTGCAGGTGGTGGATCGCATCCATGACGAAGCCGCGGCGCAGGCCTACGGTCTGCGCCCGGGACAGATCCTGGTTTCGATCCACTGCGGCTCGCGCGGCCTGGGCCATCAGATCGGCACCGACTACCTGGTGAGTCTCGCGAAAGCCGCCACGCGCCTGGGCATCCGGCTCCCCGACCGCGAGCTCGCGTGCGCGCCCATCAACACCCCCGAAGGCCAGCAGTACCTCGGCGCGATGAACGCCGCGATCAACTGCGCGCTCGCCAATCGCCAGATCCTCACCCACCTCACGCGCAAGTGCTTCACGCGGCTCATGCCGCGCGCGACGCTCGAAACGCTGTTCGACGTTTCCCACAACACGTGCAAGCGCGAGCACCACGTGGTGGACGGGAAGAAGCGCCTGCTTTACGTGCACCGCAAGGGCGCCACGCGCGCGTTCGGACCGGGGCATCCGGCAGTGCCGGATCGCTATCGCGCGGTCGGGCAGCCGGTCGTCATCGGCGGCAGCATGGGCACGGGCTCCTACATCCTGGCCGGCACCCCCTCGAGCGAGGAGCGGGCCTTTTCGTCGGCGAGCCACGGGGCGGGGCGCGCGATGAGCCGGCACCAGGCACTCAAGCAGTGGCGCGGACGCCAGCTCGTGGACGAGCTGGCCGCGAAGGGCATCCTGATCCGCACCCGCTCGATGCGCGGCGTGGCCGAGGAAGCGCCGGGCGCCTACAAGGACGTGGACGTCGTCGCCGAGTCGACCGAGCAGGCGGGGCTCGCGCGCCGCGTCGCCTTTCTGCGTCCCAAGGTGTGCGTCAAGGGCTGACATGACCGCACGGCAACCTGATCCAGACAGCGAGCGCGAAGGGGCGGGCATCGGTGTCGATCTCGGGCTATCCGCCGAGCGGCTGAAGGAGATGCGCCAGGGTGTCGAAAGCCTGATTGACCCCTTCGGCATGGTGGCGCCGCTCGCCCACGCCCACGGTGCCTGGGGGCTGCATCCGATGGAGTTCGCGGAGCTCGCAATGCGATTCGCCACCGACCTCGCCGCCCTGCAGCTCAACGTCGGGACGAGGCTCCTCGGGCGGGAGGCGCCGGACGCGGTGCGGCCGCAGCCCGACGACCAGCGCTTCAGCGACCCTGTCTGGTCGAACGAGCTCGGCTGGAATCTGCTCAAGCAGTGGTACCTCTTCTCCACGCGCCACGTGCAGGACGCGCTCTACCAGACGCCCGGGCTTTCGTCCCGGGAACGCAGGCGCGCGGCGTTCTGGTGGAGGAACTGGCTGAACGCGGTGGCGCCCACCAATTTTCTGCTCACGAACCCGGTGGCGGTGCGCAAGGCGATCGAGACCCGCGGCGACAGCCTGCGCCGCGGCTTCGAGATCTTCCTCGACGACATGCGCGCCGGGACCGTGCGCATGACCGAGCCGGAGGACTTCCAGGTCGGGGGCAACCTCGCCACGACGGCGGGCGCGGTCGTGTTTCGCAACCGCCTGCTGGAGCTGATCCACTACGCGCCGGTCGCGGACCGGGTGCGGCCGACGCCGGTCGTGATCGTGACGCCCTGGATCAACAAATTCTACGTGCTCGATCTCGAGCCGAAGAAGAGCCTCGTGCGCTACCTGCTGCAGGAGGGATTCGACGTCTACATCACGAGCTGGAAGAACCCGGGCGCCGGGCTCGCCGAGGCCGGTTTCGATGACTACCTGACGCAGGGCGTCGACGAGGCGGTGCGCGTCGCGCGGGCGCAGAGCGGCGCCGCACAGGTCCACGCCGTCGGCTATTGCATCGGCGGCACGCTGCTCGCGGTCTACATGGCCTGGCTCGCGCGCCGCTTCCCGGATCCCGCGGCCATGCCGGTTGCGCACTGGTCGCTGCTGGCGACGCTGGTCGACTTCCAGTCCCCCGGCGACATCGAGGTGTTCATCGACGAGGGCAGCGTGCGCTGGCTCTCTCACGTGATGCAGACGCGCGGCTATCTCGAGGGCCGCGAGATGGCGACCACTTTCCGCCTGCTGCGCTCGAACAGCCTGATCTGGCACTACGTGGTGCACGGCTGGCTCTACGGCGAGCGGCCCGCGCCGCACGACGTGCTGTACTGGAATATGGATACCACGCGCATGCCGTATCGCATGCACGAGTTCTACCTGCGCGAGATGTACCTGCGCAACGGCCTCGTCAAGCCGAATGCGCTCACCATCGCGGGCGAGCCGATCGATCTCGTGCGCATCCACTCGCCGCTCTACCAGGTCGCCACCGAGGACGACCACATCGCGCCCTGGCGCCAGACCTTCCGCTTGAACAGCTGGGTCACCGGGCGCAAGCGCTTCGTGCTTTCCAGCTCGGGCCACATCCTGGGCATCGTCAATCCACCGGTGATGCCGCCGAAGCGCCGGTTTCGCGTTGCGCCCGCGCATCGCGGCCAGGGGGCCGACGCGTGGCATGCGACCGCGCTGGAGCACGACGGGAGCTGGTGGGAGGACTGGCGGGACTGGCTCGCCGAGCGCTGCGGAGAGCCCGGCGCGCCGCCGCCCCTCGCAACGCAGGACTTCCCGCAGCTCGCCGAGGCGCCCGGCACCTACGTGCTCGAGCGGTAGGAGCGCCTTACAAGATGACCGGCCCTTCTGAACTCCCCTCCTTTTCAAGGGTGAGCTGGGGTTTCGAGGACCATGCGTCCGAGCCGGCGAACGCCCAACTCGATGCAGCGAGTTGGGACGGGCGGGGTGGATGCGAAACAGACGGGGTGGTTGCGTAGGCACCATTTGCTCCCACCACCCCGCCCGCTAGCGCGGGCACCCCTCCTCGGGCAGGAGGGGAAATTATTTTGTTCGGTGCACTAAGTACAATCTATGCTCATCGGGGTGCCGAAAGAGATCAAGGTCCACGAATACCGCGTCGGCCTCACCCCCGAGAGCGTGCGCGAGCTCGTTGCACGGGGACATCGAGTCATGGTGCAGCGGGACGCGGGTGCTGGCGTCGGCGCAACCGACTCCGATTACGCGTCGGCGGGCGGCGCGATCGCGGCGACGGCGGAGGAGGTTTTCGCCCGGGCCGAACTGATCGTCAAGGTGAAGGAGCCGCTCGCGCAAGAGCGCGCGTGGCTGCGCGCGGGTCAGGCGCTCTTCACCTATCTCCATCTTGCGCCGGACGCGGAACAGACTCGCGACCTGGTGAAGTGCGGCGTCATCGCGATCGCCTACGAAACCGTATCCTCGCCCGGGGGCGACCTGCCGCTGCTCGCTCCGATGTCGGTGGTGGCGGGGCGCATGGCAGTCCAGGTCGCGGCGCACTTCCTGGAGCGCGCCCACGGGGGCCGCGGCGTGTTGCTCTCCGGCGCCACGGGCGTGCCCCCGGGGCGCATTCTCATTCTCGGAGCGGGCATGGTGGGCTCGAATGCCGCGCTGATTGCGCTCGGAATGGGCGCGGAGGTCACCGTGCTCAGCCGCTCGTCCGCTCCGCTCGAACGGCTGAAAGCGGAGCTCGGCCCACGGTTGAGGACCATGGTCTCGACGCCTCAAGCGATCGAGGAGCAATTACGCAGCGCCGACGCAGTGATCGCCACCGCCATGGTGCCGGGAGGCCTTGCGCCGAAGCTCGTCACCCGCGCCATGCTCGCCGGGATGAAGCAGGGCGCGGTGGTCGTGGATGTATCGATAGACCAGGGCGGCTGCTTCGAGACCTCGCGCCCGACCACTCACGCCGATCCGGTGTACACGGTGGACGGGATCGTCCACTATTGCGTCGCGAATATGCCGGGCGCGGTGCCCCGCACCTCGACTTACGCGCTCATTCACGCCACGCTCCCTTTCGTGAAGGAACTCGCCGACCACGGCGTGGTGCAGGCGCTCAGGTTGAACGAGCATCTGCGCGACGGCCTCAACGTGTGCCGCGGTGCCGTGACGCGCCGGGAAGTCGCGGCGGCGCGGGGATACCCGTATACCGATCCGTTGCGGGCTCTCAGCGCGTAGCACCGCCGCCGGATAGCATCTCGTATCCCGCATCCCTCAGAGCGTCTAACAAAATCAATTCCCCTCCTGCCCGAGGAGGGGTGTCACGAAGTGACGGGGTGGTGGGAGCAAACGTGCCTGCGTACGTTCGAGCCGGCGAACGCCAGCCGCCTCTGTGCGGCGGGCTGGGCGGGGTGGATGCGAAGCAGTCAGGGTGGTTGCGTGGGCACCCCTCGCTCCCACCACCCCCGCCGCTGCGCGGCGACCCCTCCTCGGGCAGGAGGGGAATTTCCCGGATCAGCGCACGACGCACTTGTCGTAGAGCTGCGGGAAGACGCCGCGCGGATCGTAGCGGGCCTTGAGCCGCCGGTAGGCCTCGCCGCCGTAGATGCCCTCGAACGCCCCGGGCGTGAAGTAGCTGTCGGAGTAGAGCGACTTGATACCGCCCAGCTCCGTGACCTTCGCTTCGATCATGTGGTTGAAGTGGCCGCGCGCGAACCGCTGTGGGCGCCTCAGCACGTCCCAGAATCCGAAGTTCACGTAACAGCGGCCGGGCCGCAGGGGGTAGAGCGGAAAATCGCCGGCCCGCGCCGTCCCCACGATCGGGCAGATCCAGACCGGCGCGATGCCGACTTCGCGCTCGAAGAACTCGAGAAAGCGCGGTGCGTTCTCGATCGGGATGTCCACGTCCTGGATTACCGACTCCGCGTGCCCGCCGCGCAGCCGGTCGAGCGCCCGCGTCAGGCCCCAGCGGCTGTTCCAGCGCATGATCCGCTGGTAGGTGCGCGAGCCGAGGCGCTTCCGCCCGTAGAGCCGCCTCACCCAGGGAACCTGCGCCCCGAGGTTCTTCGAGCACCAGAACCAGTCCGTGTCCCAGCGCCAGATGAAGTCGCGGACCGTCAGGTAGTCCACCTGCTTGTCCCGGATCGAGCGGTAATAGATGTGCTCGAACGTGTAGTCGCTCGCGTACGGCGCGGCCGGCACGAAGCGGCAGACGTTGAGGTAGAGCTCGCCGGGACCGAACGCCACCCCGTCGATGAAATCGGCGTCGCCCCCGCAGGATTCGGCCAGCGCCTCGAAGAAGGCTCCGGCCTGCGTGAACCGCAGGTGGCGCAACTCGACGAACGGTTTCACGGGCACCGCGCGCGCGCGCAGCTTCAAGGCATAGCCCAGCGTGCCGTAGGAGTTGGGAAAGCCGTGAAAGAGGTCGCGCTGCGCGTTGTCGGGGCGGCACAGGAGCACCCGGCCGTCGCCGGTCAGCACTTCCAGCTCGAGCAGCGTTTCGTGCACGAGCCCGTGCCTGAACGACGAGGCCTCGATGCCGACGCCGGCGGCCGCGCCCCCGAGAGTGATCGTCTTCAGTTGCGGCACGACGGCCGGCATGACGCCCGCGGCGAGCGCGTGCTCGACGATCTCCTCGTAGGGCGCCATGCCCTCCGCCTCGAGCCAGCCCTGCGCGGCGTCGATCGCGAGTACATGATGGAACGGGCGCACGTCGAGCAGGCGCTTGCCGCCGCCGGCGCGGTCGCGGAAGAGGTTGGAAGTGTCTTTCGCCAGGCCGACTGGGGCGGTTGCACCGCGCAGGGCCCCGGCGAGCCGGTCGCGGCGGTCGGCGTACGTTTCCACGGGGCTGGAAGCCGTCTCAAAAATAAAATGCAACCGCGGATAAACGCAGATACACGCAGATAGAGTCAACGACAAGAAAGGAATAGACAGGATTTACATGATTCACAAGATTAAGGCCTTGTTTCAGGGATTTTGTTAATCCCGTTACTCGTGTCTATTTTGTCTCTTGTCCCTGGGATTTCATCCGCGTTTATCTGCGTTTATCTGCGGCTAATACTGGTTTCTAGGTTCCGGGCGCTGCGTCATCGCGGTAGAGGAACGCCCGGCTCATCGGATAGCTCTTCTCGGCGATGTTGCCCTTGCTGAACACGATCTGAAACAGGTGCGTGTACCACATCGTTGAACGGAACATCTCGGCGCACCCGATGAGGTAGGTCAGCCAGATGCGGCGGAAGCGCTCGTCGAAGCGGCTCGGATCGAGCGCGCGGATGCGGTCCCAGTTCCGCGTGAAGCGCTCGGCCCACGCGTCCAGCGTCGGCGCGTAGTGGCGCCGCAGGTTCTCGATGTCGACAACCTCGAGCCCGCTCGCCTCCATCGCCACGATCACGTCGGCGAGGCTCGGGATCCAGCCGCCGGGGAACACGTGCTGGCGGATGAAGAACTCGGTATCCCGCCGCCCGACGTGCCCGATGAAATGAAGCATACCGAGCCCCCCGGGCTTCAGGAAATCGGCGTGCGCCCGTACGACCTCCGCCAGCTGGTCCCGTCCGGCGTGCTCGAGAACGCCGATCGAGACCACCTTGTCGAACGGACCGGAGACATCGCGGAAATCCGCCTCGACCACCCCGATCCGCCGCTCGAGGCCGCGTCGGCGGATCTCGGCGTCGACCCAGGCGACCTGTTCCGTCGTCGTGTTCACCCCCGTGACCGAAACCCCGTAGTGCTCCGCGGCGTGGAACATGAAGCCGCCGAATCCGCAGCCGATGTCCACTACGGATTCCCCGGCAGCGAGGCGCACCTTGCGGCAGACGTGCTCGATCTTGTTGGTCTGCGCTTGCTCCAGGCTGCGCGTGCCTTCCTTCCAGTAAGCGCAGGTGTACATCATCAGCGGATCGTCGAGCCATAGCCGGTAGAAGTCGGCGCCCAGGCCGTAATGGGCGCGAGCGTTCTCCCTGGCGCGGCTGCGGCTCGCGTTGGAGCGGCGGAATTCGTGCCAGCGGTTACGCACGGTCAGGAGGGGATTGGAGAAACCCATGCCATGCAGGCCCGTGCGAATCGCCTCGCGGAAATCACCCTCGAAGTCGATGTCGCCTTTGAAGTAGCCGTCCAGCAAGCCGATGTGGCCGAACGCCGAGATGCTCCGTTCAGCGGCCCGGTTCCGGAAACGGATGGAGAAACGCGGCGGCGCATCGCGGTTGCGGTAACGCGTTCCGTCGGCGAAGATCATCTCGAAGGGGACCGCCACCTTCGCGCTGATCGATTCAAGCTCCCGCGCAATCAACGATCTCACTGTTTGGCCTTTCTCCGCCACCATCGCGCCGGGGCAACCGCGCCCCGGACCGCGCCAGGCGGATGGTGTCACGTTTATGCGGGAAGAAGGTTAACATGATGGCCGTCTGGCCAATCGGCGCGTCAACGATGCGGATCACCCACCTCACGCCGGACGAAGCGATCGGCAGCCTGCGCAGCAGTCCCGCCGGGTTGTCCTCGCCGGAAGCCCGGCGCAGACTGGCGGAATACGGCCCGAACCGCGTCGAGGAAGCGAAGGGCGAATCGCTCGCACTGCGGTTTCTGCAGGAGTTCGTTCATTTCTTCGCGCTGATCCTGTGGCTTGCGGCGGGCCTCGCCTTCGTCGCGGACTTCTACGGTCCGGGCCAGGGCATGGCGACGCTCGGCTGGGCGATCATCGGCGTGATCGCCATCAACGGCTTTTTCTCCTTCTGGCAGGAGTATCGCGCGGAGCGGGCGATTGCCGCCTTGAGGCGCCTGCTGCCGCACCAGGTCACCGCAATGCGCGACGGCGTGGCCTGCCGCCTGCCGGCAGAGGAGTTGGCGCCGGGCGACGTGATCCTGGTGGGTGAGGGCGAGAGCGTGCCGGCGGATTGCCGGTTGATCGAATCGTTCGCCGTGCGCGTCAATCTTGCCACCATCACCGGCGAGTCGTTGCCGAAAGCGCGCAGCGCCGCAGCCAGCGCGGAAGATGACCTGTTGCGCAGCCACAACGTGCTGCTGGCGGGCAGCACGGTGGTCGCGGGGGACGGCAAAGCGCTGGTGTTCGCGACCGGGATGCATACCGAATTCGGGAAGATCGCGCGTCTCACGCAGGCGGGCGGCGAGCCGCCGTCGCCGTTGCAGCGCGAGATCGCGCGCCTGTCGCGCCTGGTGGCGGTTCTCGCCACGGTGCTCGGCATCGTGTTCTTCATGATCGGGCGGCTGCTCGGGCTTTCGTTCTGGGAGAACTTCATTTTCGCCATCGGCATCATCGTCGCCAACGTCCCGGAGGGCCTGCTGCCGACGGTGACGCTGTCGCTGGCGATGGCGACGCAGCGCATGGCGAGGCGCAAAGCGCTCATCCGCCACCTCCCGGCGGTCGAGGCGCTCGGCGCCGCCACGGTCATCTGCACGGACAAGACCGGAACGCTCACGGAGAACCGCATGAGCGTGAAGCGCCTGTTTACCACCGATGGGTGGGCGGAAACCCCGGTGATGGAAGCCGCGGTAATGGCGCGCCATTCAGCGCTGTTCGAAGCCGCCGCGCTGTGCCACAACGTGCGATGGGTGACCGAAAACGGAGAGCGGCGCAGGCTCGGCGACCCGATGGAGGCCGCGCTGGTGGAAATGGCCGAGCGGGCGGGACCCCTGCCGCGCCATGAGCGGGTCGACGAAGTGCCGTTCGATGCCGACCGCAGGCGCATGTCCACCGTGCACCGCACACCTGCGGGCCGGATGCTGTACTGCAAGGGGGCGCCGGAGGCGGTGCTGCCGCTCTGCCGCAACGTGCTCGCCGCGGACGGCATCCAGCCGCTCGCCGGCGAGCTCCAGGCACGGTTCACCGGCGCGCAGGAAGACATGGCGGCGGCGGGACTGCGCGTGCTGGCGTTCGCCTGTCGCGTGTTGCCCGACGACGTCGATCGCGGGCACTGGGAGGCGGAGCTGGTCCTCGCGGGTCTCGTCGGGCTCGAGGACCCGCCGCGGCCCGAGGTGCCGGAAGCGATCGAACGATGCCGCGCCGCCGGCATCAAGGTGATCATGGTCACGGGCGACCATCCGCATACGGCCCGCGCGATCGCGCGCGAGATCGGTCTCGCGCGCGAGCCGGCAGTCATGCTGGGCGATGACTTGCGCCGTCTCTCCGACACGCAATTGCAGTTCGCGCTCGACGCGCCGGACGTCCTCTTTGCGCGCGTGACGGCCGACCAGAAGCTGCGCATCGTGGAGGCGCTGCAGCGCAAGCAGCACGTGGTCGCCGTCACCGGCGACGGCGTCAACGACGCCCCGGCGCTGAAGCGCGCCGACATCGGCATCGCGATGGGCGTGGTGGGCACGGACGTCGCGCGGGAATCGGCCGACATGATCCTGCTCGACGACAACTTCGCGAGCATCGTGAACGCGATCGAGGAGGGGCGGGCGGTGTTCCAGAACATCCGCAAGTTCCTCACTTACATCCTGTCTTCCAACATTCCCGAGATCGTGCCGTATCTCGCTTTCGTGCTGTTCCGGATCCCGTTGCCGCTCACCATCATCCAGATACTGGCGGTGGATCTCGGTACCGACATGATTCCCGCGCTGGCGCTCGGCGCGGAGAAGCCGGATCCCGGCACGATGCGGGAGACGCCGCGCAGCCGGTCCGAGCGCCTGCTCGACTGGCCGCTGCTCGCGCGCGCCTACCTCCACCTCGGCGTCATCGAAGCGCTCGCCGCGATGGCCGCTTTCTTTTTCGTGCTGAACCTCGGCGGCTGGGAGTACGGCCAGGCGCTCGCGAAGACCGAATCGCTTTACCTGCAGGCGACCACCGCATGCCTGGCGGCGATCGTGGTGATGCAGGTGGTGAACGTCTTCCTGTGCCGGCACCCGCGCGAGCCGGCGTTCGCGTTCGGGCTGCCGGGCAACCCGCTCATCCTGTGGGGCATCGCCATCGAGATCGCGCTGATCCTGGCGATCGCCTACACGCCCTGGGGCAACGCCGTTTTCGGAACCGCGCCGATCGGCGCGGAAGCGTGGTTGTTCATGCTGCCGTTTGCCGCGGCGATGCTCGCTCTGGAGGAGGGCCGGAAGGCGATCATGCGGCGTCGTGCCGTGGCGCAGGGACAAGGGAGGGTGGCTCATGACTCCGGCCCGTCCTGAACCCGCCGGCGTCCGGCCCGAGGGCGATTCTTTCTCGCCGCTCGCCTACTGGAGCCTGGCCCCCGCAGTGTGGGACATCTGGCTCGCCGCCACGGCAAGCCGGGAGGAGATCGCTGCCCGCTCCGCGCGGCGCTTTGCCGGGATCGTGCAATTCGCGCGCGAGCGCTCGCCGTACTACGCCCGGCTCTACCGCTCGCTGCCGCAGGCCGATATCGAGCCGCGCGACGTGCCGCCGGTCACCCGCGGCCCGCTCATGGAGCGCTTCGACGATTGGGTGACCGACCCGGACGTCACGCGCGCGGCGGCCAGCGCGTTCGTGACCGATCCCGGGCGCGCCGGGCAGCCGTATCTTGGCCGTTATGCGGCATGGACCAGCTCGGGAACCACCGGCGAGCCGGGGCTGTTCGTTCACGACGGGCAGGCCCTCGCCGTCTACGACGCGCTCGAGATGCTGCGGCTCGGGCGCGGGCTGCTGGCGCCGGGCTTCCTCGGGAGCCTGCTGTTCGGCGGCGGGCGCTACGCGATGATCGCGGCCACCGGCGGTCACTTTGCCGGGGTTTCTTCCGTCGAGCGGATGCGGCTGCTTGCGCCGGCGCTCGCCGACCGGCTGCGGGTGTTCTCGATTCTCGAGCCGCTGCCGCGCCTCATCGAGGCGCTCAACGAATACCTGCCTTCATTCATCGCGACCTATCCGACCGCCGCGAGCCTCCTTGCGACGGAGCAACGCGCCGGTCGGCTCGGGATCAGGCCTTCGGCGATCTGGCTCGGCGGGGAAACGCTGTCAGCGGCTTGCCGCGCGGAGGTCGGCGGGACCTTTCAGTGCAGAGTCCTCGAGGAATATGGCGCCTCGGAATGCATGAGCATCGCCTGCGAGTGCGATCGCGGCGCCCTGCACCTGAATTCGGATTGGGTGATGCTCGAGGCGGTGGACCGTGACCATCGCCCGGTGGCGCCCGGCGCGACCTCGCACACGGCGCTCCTCACCAATCTGGCGAACCGCGTCCAGCCGATCATCCGCTACGATCTCGGGGACAGCATTGCGCTCGACCCCGAGGCCTGTGCCTGCGGCAGCCCGTTCCCGGCTCTGCGCGTGGAAGGGAGAAGCGACGACGTTCTCGGTCTCACCGACGCAAGAGGGAACCGGGTCGAGCTGCTTCCGCTGGCACTCACGACCGTGGTCGAGGAGCACGCGGGCGCACATCAGTTCCAGATCGTCCAGGAAGCGCCCGATGCCCTCGGCATCCGGCTCCAGACGCCGCGCGGGACCGGCCACGGGCTGCTTTGGCGCAAGGTGGAGCGCGCCCTGCGCGCTTTTCTGGATACGCAGGGGCTGCCAGCGGTCGCGCTTCGCTTCGAGCCGGGGCCGCTGGAACGAAGCGAAGTGAGCGGCAAGCTCCGGCGCGTGGTGGCCGCCCGTCCGGGTTGATCTGCATCAAGTCGCCGCCGCCGACGGGGATTAGGCTGACCAGTATTCGCGTTGTCCCGGCAGCCTGCCTGCCGGGCGCATCGTTTATGGACATGAGCACCTCGCATCCCGATTCCCGCCGCGCGCTGGCGGCCGCCGATCTCTGCCGGCGCTGCGATCCCGACCAGTTCAAGTTCCAGACGACCGACGAGCTGGAGGATCTCGCGCAGGTCCTCGGCCAGGCGCGCGCGGTGAATGCAATCGAGTTCGGGGTCGGCATCGGGCGCGATGGCTACAACTTGTTCGCGATGGGACCCGAGGGCCTCGGCCGCCGCACGATCATACGGCGACATCTCGAGCAGCTGGTGCAGCGCGGCCCGGCGCCGTCCGATTGGTGCTACGTATTCAATTTCGACACGCCGCACAAGCCGTGCGCCGTCGAGCTGCCCGCCGGGCGGGCATCCCGGTTCAGGCAGGACATGGCGCGCTTGGTGGAGGATCTGCGGACGGCTATCCCGGCCGCGTTCGAGTCCACCGAATATCGCGCCAAGCAGCGCGAGATCGAGACGGAATTCGGCGAACGACAGGAGCAAGGGGTGGGCGCGATCGGCGAGCGCGCCAAGAACCAGGGCATCGCGCTGGTGCGCACGCCGGCCGGATTCGGCTTCGCCCCCCGGCACGGCGACGGCGTGATGAACCCGGAGGAGTACCGCAAGCTGCCTGAAGCGGAGCAGCAGCGCCTGGAGAGCGCCATTTCCATTCTGCAGGAGGAACTGGAGAGCGCCATCCACGACATGCCAAAGTGGCGGCGCGAGGCGCAGAGGAAACTGCGCGAGTTGAACCGCCAGGTCACGCGCACGGCGGTCAACGGGCTGTTCGAGGAGCTGAAGGCCGAATATCACTCGCTGCCCGCCGTGCTGCGCCACCTCGCCAGCATGCAGGAGGACGTGCTCGACCACGCCGAGGTCTTCCGGCAGCCCAAGGACGGCGAGCAGCCGACGCTCTTCGGCGTGCCATTGCCGCTGTCCGAAATGGGCGAATCGTTCCTGCGCCGCTACCAGGTGAACGTGCTGATCGAGCGCGGCGGCACGGATCGCGCGCCGATCGTCTACGAGGACCACCCGACACACGACAACCTGGTCGGGCGCATCGAGCACATCGCGCAGATGGGCGCGCTGGTGACCGACTTCACGCTCATCAAGGCGGGGAGCCTGCACCGCGCCAACGGCGGCTATCTCGTCCTCGACGCGCTGAAAGTGCTGTTGAATCCGCTCGCGTGGGAGGCGCTCAAGCGCGCGCTGCGCTCGCGCGAGGTCCGGATCGAGTCGCTGGGCCAGGCGCTCTCCCTGATCAGCACGGTTTCGCTCGAGCCCGAGCCGATTGTCCTCGACGTCAAGGTGGTGCTGGTGGGCCAGCGCCTGCTCTACTACCTGCTGCATGCCTACGACCCGGAATTCGGCGAGCTGTTCAAGGTCGCCGTGGATTTCGAGGAGGACATGGGGCGCGCGCCGGAGGCCGATCTTCTCTACGCGCGCATGATCGCCACGGCGGCGCGCCAGGAGAAGGCGCGCCCGCTCGACCGCGCGGCGGTCGCGCGCGTGATCGAGCACGGCTCGCGCAATGCCGGCGACGCCGAGAAGCTCTCGGTGCAGATGCGGGACATCAACGATCTCCTGCGGGAGTCCGACTACTGGGCCGGCGCGGCCGCGCGCAAGGTCATCTGCGCGGAGGACGTCGAGCGCGCCATCGAAGCCCGTGTCGAGCGAGCGGACCGGGTGCGCGACAGGCTGCAGGAGGAAATCCTGCGGGGGAGGCTGCTCATCGACACCGCGGGCAGCCGCACCGGCCAGGTCAACGGACTGTCGGTTGCGCAGCTCGGGGGATTCTCGTTCGGCATCCCGCATCGCATCACCGCGCGCGTGCGCCTGGGCGCCGGCAAGGTCGTGGACATCGAGCGCGAGGTCGAGCTCGGCGGGCCGATACATTCGAAGGGGGTGCTGATCCTGTCCGGCTTTATCGCCGGGCGCTACGCCGCCAACAAGCCGCTGTCGCTCTCGGCGAGCCTGGTGTTCGAGCAGAGTTACGGCGGCGTCGAGGGGGACAGCGCCTCCTGCGCCGAGCTCTACGCACTGCTCTCCGCGCTCGCCGACGCGCCGTTGAGCCAGTCCCTCGCCGTCACCGGCTCGGTCAACCAGCACGGCGCGGTGCAGGCGATCGGCGGCGTGAACGAGAAAATCGAGGGGTTTTTCGATATCTGCCGCTCGCGGGGCCTCACCGGAGAGCAAGGCGTGCTCATCCCGGCTTCGAACGTGAAGAACCTGATGCTGCGCCGCGACGTGGTGGAGGCCGCCACCGCGGGTCAGTTCCACATCTACCCGGTGGACAGCGTGGACCGGGGCATCGAGATCTTGACGGGTGTGCCTGCCGGGGAGCGGGACGCAACGGGGGAATTTCCCGCCGGCACGATCAATTTCCGGGTCGAGCGGCGGCTTTCCGGGTTTGCCGAACGCACCCGCGCGTTCGGGGCCGCTGCCGCGGCGAAAGGGCAGCGGCGGACCGGTCCACGCCGGTGAAGATCCGGCGTGTCATCGTGGGGCTGGATCCCGCCTTGCAAAGCCGGGCGGTGCTCGAGGCCGCCGTCGAGCTCGCTGGGCGGATGGAAGCGGAACTGGTCGGGCTGTTCGTCGAGAACCAGGACTTGCTGCATTTCGCGGGACTGCCGTTCGCGCGCGAGGTGGGATTCGCGTCGGCCACCCGGCGCACGCTCGACGTCCAAAGCATGGAGCGTTCGCTGCGCGCGCTGGCGAAGGAAGCTCAGCAGATGCTGGCGTCGGTCGCCGGGCGCACGCCGGTGCAGTGGTCGTTCCGGGTCGTGCGCGGCTCGCCGGCGGCCGAGCTGCTCGCGGTGGCGGAGGAATACGATCTCGTGATCGCCAACCTGGAGGATCCGGCGGAACTGCCCCGGTCGGTCAGCGTGCGCGTCGTGCGTGCGGGCGACGTGGAGACGTTGCGCCGCGCGCTGGAGGAGGCGGGCGGGGGCGTCCTGGTGCTTGCCGGGACCGACGACGACCTGGTCGGTGAAACGCTGCGGAGCCTGCTCGGGCGGTAGGGAAGTGGAGGATTTCTTTCAGGGCGGCGATGATCTCGGGCCGGCGAAGGTGATCCTGGTCCGCGAGCCGGGCCTCGATCTCAAAGCGGTGCTGGTGGTGGACAATGTTGCATGCGGCCCCGCGCTGGGCGGACTGCGCATGGCGGCTGATGTCACGACCACGGAGTGCGTGCGGCTGGCGCGCGCCATGACGATGAAGAACGCCGCCGCAGGACTGCCGCTCGGCGGCGGCAAATCCGTGCTGTGGGGCGATCCCCGTGCTCCGCGTGACCGGAAGGAGCGGCTGATCCGCGCGTTCGCCCACGCCTTGCGCCACGAGTCCGACTACATATTCGGTCCCGACATGGGGACCGATGAGACCTGCATGGCATGGATCAAGGACGAGATCGGCCGCGCGGTCGGCCTGCCCGCCACCCTCGGTGGCCTGCCGCTCGACGAGCTCGGTGCGACCGGGTGGGGGCTCCTGCACTGCGCCGAGGCAGCCGCGCCGTACGCGGGGATCGCGCTGGAGGGCGCGCGCGTCGCCATCCAGGGTTTCGGCGCGGTCGGCAGGCATTGCGCGCGCTTCCTCGCCGGCCGTGGCGCGAAGCTGGTGGCCGTATCGGACAGCACGGGCACGGTCGCCAGTGCGCGGGGGATCGACGTGGCCGCGCTCGCGCGGTTGAAGGAGCAGGGCCGCAGCGTGCTTGATTACCCGGAGGGAGAGAAGCTCGACCGCGACGCCGTGATCGGGATCGAATGCGATATCTGGATTCCGGCGGCGCGGCCCGACGTGGTGCGCGAAGAAAACGCGGAGCGGCTGCGCACGCGCCTGGTGCTCCAGGGCGCCAACATTCCGTTCACTCCGGGTGCCGAGACGGCGCTCGCCCGCAGGGGGGTGACGGTCGTGCCCGATTTCATCGCCAACGCCGGCGGCGCGATCTGCGCCGCGATGGAACTCGCCGGCGCGACGCGGGCCTCGGCCTTCGCCGCCATTGCCGAGCGCGTCCGGGCGAACACCGAAGCGGTGCTGGGGGAGGCGAAGGCGCGCGGCGTGCTGCCGCGCGCGGCGGCCTCGGACCTGGCCACGCGCCGCGTCAGGCAGGCGATGAGCTACCGGCGCTTTTCGATTCTTTAGCCGCGTGGCAGGTCCGGGAGTCCCGGGCGCCTCGACTACGATACGAACAGCGCGAACAGGATCAACAGGAAGGCTGCGGCCTGAAATACGACGCGCCAGACCATCCACTGGGCGCTGGTTTGATGACCGACCTCGCCGTCGTGGGCCATGGAAGCGACCCCGGAGGCGAGTGACGCAAGCACGGCCAGCGCGGCCACGAAAACAAGCAAGGAAAGCGGACTCATGACCCCTCCTTCTGAAAAGAGGAGGGCCGGGAGCGGGTCTGGCATCCGCCTGTTCTCCCGAGGACAAAGCCTTATTCGCCCTCCTGGCATGCAGATTACTCTCCGGACGGCCCGGGATTTTGATCCAGCGCAAAGTCTGTTCCGATATTCCGCAGGGATTGGCGGGTTTCGCGTTTTTGGGTCCTGCACCGTCGCCGGTTTGATCTGGGTCAAGAGGCGGCGCGCCGCCGTACCTATCATGAGCGCATCACGGCGGAAAGCATGGAGGGGCGATGGGCACCACACATTTTGTCGGGCATGCACATCCGTGCCGGGGGCGCGCCCGGGCGCTGAAGCGCCATGGCCGGGTTTCGCGCGCGCCGCGGCTCGTCGCGCCGCACGATCTCAACCTGTTCTCCGACCGGCTCGACGATGCGCGGGAGCGCGAGAGCACCGTCCGCGACTTCGCCTTGCTGCGCGATCTGGCGCTGTCCGCGGACGACTGCAACAACTGAAAGACTCCGGCACTGGAAAGGAGGGACGATATGGCGATAGGGGAAATCTGCAGCCGGGAAACGGTCTTCACCACGCGCGAGACGACGGTGGCGACCGCGGCAAGGCTGATGCGCCACCACCACGTCGGCACCCTCGTCGTCGTCGAGGAGATGAACGGCGGCAGGCGCGTGCCGGTGGGCATCGTCACCGACCGCGATGTCGTGGTCGAGGTGATGGCAACCGGTCTCGATCCGAATGCCATCACGGTGGGCGACATCA
>Ga0326597_10004303_pt1 | contig 20077 bp, 17 predicted proteins | sample RVTome_12_FD_203789 | JGI IMG/M metagenome (GOLD analysis project Ga0326597, IMG submission 203789) | Soil microbial communities from uranium-contaminated site in the Upper Colorado River Basin, Wyoming, United States - RVT100D185 | ecosystem: Environmental > Terrestrial > Soil > Contaminated >...
AGCCCGGACCTACGGTCTGGAGGGTGCGGAGCTGGCCCGGCTCGAACGACTGGCGGCGTCGGGGCATAATTCGCTGTATCGGGACGAAGGAGGCGCCTGGGGTCGGCTCTGGCTGGCCCTGGCTCGGGACTGCCCCCGCGCCATGCTGCAGGCGCGGGGCTACGTTCTGGCAGCGTTCCTCGCGTTCATGGCGCCGGCTGCCGCCGGATTCGCCCTCTTGCACGATCGCCCGGCCCTCGCCGCCGAGCTGCTGCCGGAGGTGCTGCTGCGCCGAGCCGACGCGGGGGTCTTCCGAAAGGCGGCGGGAGAGAAATACCTCGAGGTCGCCGCCGAGGACCGGCCCCTCGTCGCCTCGGGGATCATCACCAACAACGTGCGGATCGCCATCGCCTGCTTCGCCGGCGGGGTCTTTGCCGGCGTCGGGTCGCTGGTACTCCTCGCCTTCAACGGCCTCCTCATCGGGGCGAGCGCCGGCCACTTCGCCAACCTGGGTTTGCTCGACTACCTGCTCGAGTTCATCGCGGGCCACGGCCTGCTCGAGCTGATCGCCATCTGGGTGGCCGGGGCCGCGGGGCTCCTGCTGGGACGGTCGGTGGTGGCGCCCGGAAACGTCAGGCGAGCGGACGCCCTGGTGGTCAGTGGCGGTCAAGCGGTGCGGATGTTGGGAGCCACGGCCATGATGCTGGTGGTGTCGGGACTCATCGAGGGATTCATCTCGGCCGCCCAGGGCGGCCTGGCGGTCCGGTTGGTCGCGAGTGCCGCGAGCCTTGGGTTTCTCGGTCTCTATCTGGCGAACGGCGTCCGTACTCGCCCATCCAGTGATGCGCGCGGTTCGCCAGACTCCGCTTGAGGCCGCCCGCTCAGGTCTCCCGCAACAGGGCCCGCATGCGAATGGCGAGCGCTTCGATTTCCCGGAGGCTCGCCAGCGTGTCGGCGTCCAGCTGGGGCTCGCTCAAGAGGAGCAGCTGGATTTCGGCCAAGAGCGCGGACAGTGGGTTGGAGAGGTCGTGTCTCAGCTGGTTCAGGCGCTCGGCGTCCGCCATGGAGGACCTAGACGAGCGACAGGTATAGCGCGCGCACGTGGTGCTCGCTGAGCCCGCGGACCGCCTGCCAGAACTCCTCCTCCGACGCCCCCCGGACGATTTCCGCGGTTTCGTATTCCCGACCCCCGTCATCGATGAACCGGAGGCGTCCCCACCACACCCCGTCCTCGGAGCGGCGCATGCTGAGCTGGAGGGTGACCTGCCGGTCGGCCAGGCGGAGGGGGGAGAGATCGTGCAGCACGGGTTCGCGGGGATCGTGGATGGTGGACCGGTTTAGCTGAGCTGTCATCGCGGTGCCTCCGCAGAGGAAGCCACTGTGTCGCAAGAAGATCGCTGAGTCTCACGAGTTGCGCAATGCGTGACCCCCCCTTGACTCCGGTCGGGATCTTACCTAAGTTCCAACACTTCTTGATCTGGTAGAAAACTCCCCATCACAACCCCTACTGCACGCTCCGACGCCCCGGGGCCTACCACATACTCAGTCCGACCTCGCTCGTTGCGCTCTCTCACCCCGCGCTGCCCGCCCGCGAAACGGCCGGGCCCGTTCGTCTGGAGTCTCCCCTGTGGATATCGCTGAACTGAAGCAGAAATCCGTCGCCGAACTACACACCCTGGCCGAGCAGCTCAACATCACCAACTATTCCGGGCTGCGGAAGCAGGATCTGATCTTTCGCATCGAGCAATCGTTGCTCGATTCGGATACCGTCATACGGGGCGAGGGGGTCCTGGAGATTCTTCCGGAAGGGTACGGGTTCCTTCGCAGCCAGGATTGGAACTACCTCTACGGCCCCGACGACATCTACGTTTCACCCAGCCAGATCAAGCGATTCGATCTGCGCACCGGCGATACCGTCATGGGCCAGGTGCGCCCCCCCAAGGAGGGCGAGCGCTATCTCGCCCTGCTCAAGGTCGAGCAGGTCAACTTCGACGAGCCGGAGAAGACCAAGCACCGGATCGCCTTCGACAATCTGCGCCCGCGGTACCCCGAGGCCCGCATCCGGCTCGAGCGCAAGACCGCCGACCTGTCGATGCGGGTGGTCGACCTGCTGTCGCCCATCGGCAAGGGCCAACGCGGTCTCATCGTCTCCCCGCCCAAGGCGGGCAAGACCATCCTCATGCAGAAGCTGGCCAACGCCATCGGCGAGAACCACCCCGAGATCGTCCTCATCGTGCTGCTCATCGACGAGCGGCCGGAGGAGGTCACGGACATGGAAGAGAACGTCAAGGCGGAGGTCATTTCCTCGACCTTCGACGAGCCGGCGGACCGGCACGTGCAAGTGGCCGACATGGTGATCGAGAAATCCAAGCGCCTGGTGGAGCACGGCCGGGACGTGGTCATCCTGCTCGACTCCATCACCCGGCTGGCGCGGGCGCACAACGTCGTGGTGCCGCATTCCGGCAAGATCCTCTCGGGCGGCGTGGATGCCAACGCGTTGCAGAAACCCAAGCGGTTCTTCGGCGCCGCGCGGAACATCGACAAGGGCGGCAGCCTGACGATCATCGCCACCGCGCTCATCGACACCGGCAGCAGAATGGACGAGGTGATCTTCGAGGAGTTCAAGGGCACCGGCAACATGGAGCTGGTGCTCGATCGTCGTCTCGCCGATCGCCGGATCTATCCCGCCATCGACATTCAGCGGACCTCGACCCGGAAAGAAGAGCTGCTGATGGACAAGGACGAACTCAACCGGGTCTACCTGCTCCGTAACTTCCTGGCCGACATGCCGCCGGTCGAGGCGCTGGAGTTCTTGCTGGAACGGATGAAGCGCACCAAGAACAACAAGGAATTCTTCGCCACCATGGCGCAGTAGGCACCATGCCGCTCCCCTCCACCGGTCGCCTGGTGGCCGTGGACTGGGGCGTAGTTCGCATCGGCCTAGCCCTGAGCGATGAAACGCAGGTGCTGGCCACCCCGCTGGAAACCCTGGTCCGCCGCGCCGGCAAACGCTTCCCCATGACCCGCTTCCTGGAATATGTGGCGCGGCATCAGCCGGTCGGAGTGGTGGTCGGGCTCCCACTGACGAGCGAGGGGGTCGAGGAGTCGAGTGCCGCGGCGGCCCGTGAGCTGGGGAGCGCCATCGCCCGCCGGACCCTGCTGCCGGTGGAGTACTGGGACGAACGTATGAGCACGGCCAGGGCCCTCGCGGCCATCCGGGAGCAGGGCGGCCGAACCCGCGGCCGTCGAGAGGACGTGGATGCCCTCGCGGCAGCGGTGCTGCTGCAGCACTTTCTGGATTCGCGCCGGCCCGCTCAGCCATGAGGCGGCTCGGTGGTCCCACCCGCCCGGCCACCCGGCCCTCCGCAGTCCGCAGGACCCGACGCGGCCTGGTCCTGCTTGCCCTCCTGCTGGGCTGCCGGGGCGCCAACACCTCCGCCGAGCGGATCACCCTACCCCCAGGCACCACCTTCAGCGGGGTGACGGACAGCCTCCACCGGCACGGTGTCATCACTTCCCGCCGCGCCTTCCGTGCTCTGGCGCGGCTGCGCGGGGTGGACCGCTCGGTACATGCCGGCGTCTACGAATTCCCCCCCGCGATTCCCCTCTGGACGGTGCTCAGTCTGCTCCAGCGAGGGAAGACGGTTCCGCTCCGCTTCACCATTCCTGAAGGCCTGAGCATCCCGGAGGTTGCCACCCTGGCCGAAGAACAGTTGGGGATTCCGGCCGACTCCGTGCTCGCGGCCGCCCGCGACCCGGCGGCCGCCGCCGAGATCCTTGGCTTCCCGGTGGCTTCCTTCGAGGGCTTTCTCCGACCGGAGACCTACGCCTTGCCCTACGGGGTCAAGGCAGCGGACCTGGTGCGGATCCTGGCCGAGGGTTTCAGCCGGGCCTGGGAGCCCGCCTGGGATGCCCGGCTCGACTCGCTCGGCATGAGCCAGGTTCAGCTGGTGACGCTCGCGTCCATCGTGGAAGGCGAGGCGAGAGCGGACGACGAGCGGGAAACCATTGCCGGCGTGTATCACAACCGGCTGCGCATCGGGATGGCGCTGCAGGCCGATCCGACGGTTCAGTACGCCATTTTCCTGGCCACCGGAAAACGGAAAACTCGGCTCTTTGAGAAGGACTACCAGGTTCCCTCTCCCTACAACACCTATCTCCACCCAGGGCTCCCGCCAGGTCCGGTGAACTCGCCGAGCCGCCGGAGCATTCAGGCCGCGTTGTATCCGGCCCCGGTTCCCTATCTCTACTTCGTCGCGGGGCCGGACGGGCACCACCTCTTCTCTCGTACCTACAGCGAGCACCTCCGCAACGTGGCCCGGGCTCATCGTCTACGCTGACCCCCCTACCTCCCCATACCTCCGGGCCGCGGCTTCCACGTCCGGGGCGCCGAGAATGCCGGACACCACCGCGACCCCGGCGCCCCCGGCGGAACGCACCGCCGGCAGATCCTCCGGCAGAACTCCTCCGATCGCCACGCACGGCTTACCCACCGCCAGACGGGTGAGACGGGCGAAGCCCTTCGGACCCAGGCTCACCCCGGCGTCGGGCTTGGTCGAGGTCACTCGCCACGGCCCGATGCCCCAGTAGTCCGCCTCAGTCGCCTGCCCCGCCTCCGCCGCCGAGCCGACCGACGCCCCGATCACGAACCCGGGCGGCGCGACCGCCCGCGCCAGGTGGACCGGCAGATCCTCGGGGCCGAGGTGCACACCGGCAGCCCCGGCGGCGAGGGCTACGTCGGGGCGGTCGTTGATGAGGACGGGAATCCGGAGCGCTGCCACGAGTAATCGGCCGAGGACCACGAGGTCCCTCGGCGACGTGGCTTTCAGCCGCAATTGAACCGCGGTCGCCCCGCCTCGCTCGGCGGCGCGGGCGAGATCGAGGAGATCGCGACCCTCCACCCACCGGTCGTCGGTGACGAGCATCAGACGCACCATCGCCGCTACATTATTGCGCATGACAACCCCGACCCCCAGGCTCCACGGGATCCGCGGTGCCACCACGGTGTCCCGCAACGACGCGGGTGATATCCTTGGCGCCACCCACGAGCTGCTACGGGCCTTGATCGAGGCGAACGACCTGCAGCCCGACGACATCGTGAGCGCCCTGTTTACGGTCACCCGGGACCTCGACGCCGCGTTTCCGGCCCGCGCCGCGGAGGAGTACGGGTGGAACATCGTCGCGCTGCTCCATGCGTCCGAGATCCCGGTGCCGGGGTCGCTGCCCAGGTGCATCCGGCTCTTGATCCACGCGTACACCACGCGCGGTCGGGCCGAAATCAAGCACTGCTATCTCCGTGGGGCCAGCGTGTTGCGGCCCGATCGGACGTGACCTCGGTCCGGGTCACGGCTAGAGGGGCCGAGCGTTGGGTTCGGGGCCACCCCTGGATCTACCGCAGCGACGTCACCGATCGGCCGCCGGCGCCGGGCCTGGTAGAGGTCCTCGACCCCCACGGCCGTTTCATCGGCCAGGCGCTCTATTCTCCCCGGTCGGAAATTCGGCTCCGGCTCTTGGAGCGAACCGCCCGGCCGGTGGATAGCGGGTGGTGGCGTGAGCATTTCGCCGCGGCGGCGGAGCGCCGGAAGGGGATCGACGCCACCGCCTTTCGACTGGTGCACGCCGAGGGAGACGGGCTGCCCTCGCTGGTGGTGGACCGGTACGACCGATGGCTGGTGGTCCAGATGCTGTCTGCCGGCCTGGAGAGCATGCGGGCGACCGTAGTCGAGGCCCTCGTGGATGTCTTCTCCCCGGCGGGTATCCTGCTCCGCCACGATGTGGCGGTCCGGCGGCGGGAGGGTCTCCCCACGGAACCTGAGCTGGTCCATGGCCAGGTGCCTCGGCAGATCGAGGTGCGGGAAGGGGATGTGCGCTTCCTCGCCGCACCGTGGGAGGGCCAAAAGACCGGCGCCTTCCTCGATCAGCGGCCGAACCGGCTCCTGGCCGGCAGGCTGGTGCCCCAGGGAGGGCGGGCGCTGGACTGCTTTGCCTACCACGGCTCATTCGCCATGCACCTCGCACCGAGAGCCGGCAGCGTCCTCGCGCTCGACACCAGTCGCGACGCGCTGGAGCGCGGCACGGCGAACGCCGTGCTCAATGGGCGGAGCAACATCGAATGGCGGGAGGGCGATGCGTTCGAGACGCTTCGGACCTTCGCTCGCCAGCGGGACCTGTTTCACCTGATCGTGCTCGACCCGCCGGCGTTCGCCAAGACCCGGGGAGACGTGGCGGCGGCGCTCCGCGGATACCGGGAGATCAACCTGCGGGCGATGCGCTGCCTCCTCCCCGGCGGGATTCTCCTCACCGCCTCCTGCTCGTTTCACCTCCGGCTTCCGGCCTTCCTCTCGATGCTCTCGGAGGCCGCCGCCGACAGCGGTCGGAGGGTCATCCTGCGCCAGGTGCTCGGTCAAGGGGAGGACCATCCGGAAGTGCTCACCATCCCGGAAACGGGGTATCTGAAGGGGGCGGTCGTCCAGGTCGCCTGACGCATCCGGGGTCGCTACCGCTTTTTCTTCGCGTTGACACCGGGAGCCCTCGATATGACCTTTGGTCGGTTCCCGGCATTGCCACCTTGACGATGACCGGCGCCCGTTTCAGTGTCGAGACACCATCCCATCATCGATTCCGTGACCGTTCACCCGCGCAGGTCGGCACGTCTCTGCCGACTCCTCAACGCAGCATGCTGAGCGCCGCGGAAGTTCGTAGTACGCGCCGGCGCCGGCGCTCGCCCTATTCCGACCGGCAACACTATGACGAATACATCATGCAGCGGATCGAGTGCTACAAGAACTCGATCGGCCGCGATGCCCTCCTCAACCTGGGCGACGAGGCGGCGGCGGAGCTGCAGGCCGCGGCCGAGGGGCAGTTCGTCCTCACCGAAGTGCTCATGCTGGAGACCGTCGACCGGCTGATCCAGAAGCGCCTCGCCCTCCGCCCGTATGGCCGCTGGCGTCGGCAGTTCAGCAAGTTGCGGGAGGCTCAACGAACGCCGACGCACTGGGGGTTGGAGCCGAACTGTCCCCTCGCCGGCCTGCTCCCAAGGATCGAACCCGAAGACGCCGCCCTGGTGATCGGCGGCCACGCCGAACCGACCGCCTACCTCCTGTCGGCCCACGACGCGGCCGTCACCTTCATCGCGAGTGACCTGGGGTGCGTCGAGCGGGTCGAATCCCGCATGGCAGCGGAAGCCCTGGGCAGTCTCTTCGAGTGCTACGTGGCTCAACTCGGGCCCGGGCTCCCGAAGTGTCTCGACTGCGTCGATCAGCTGGATGTCGTCGTGCTGGATCCGAGCGCCCTGGCCGAGTTGGGTGCGGCCGACCGGTTGCAATTCGTCCAAGACCTCCAGCGGCGAAGCCGGCCCGGCTCGGTGCACCTGCTCTTGGCCGGGTGCCGCGCGTTGGCGCCCGAGTCCTTGCTCGGGCACTATACCGGTTGGGGGATCGAAGAGCAGGCCCGACCCAAGCGACGGGCCGCCGCAGGCAGGCCATCGGGAGGGGTTATGCTCTCCTGTCCCCAGTGTCCACCAGACACACCGCCTTCGGGCGACACCGAGTCATAACGACACGGCCGGCTTCCCGGCATCATACCTTAGTGCCTGGCAACAATAGACTTGACTCTGCCACATCGCTCGGCACGTGGGGTGCACTCCTTCATGGGTACCGTAACCATGCACCCATGAACGCGAGGATCTCGGACGGTGTCCACTCTCCCCTTTTCTCCCCCCGGATTGGCGGTCGGAATTGTCATCAAGAGCGGCGCCCCGGCTCCCAAACCGGTGCGCTTCTGGGCCTATCTCTGGGCCGCGGACGAGGAGTCCTCGGATGATCACTGGCACCAGCGGGTCCCCACCGAACACGCCGCGTAGGGCGATCCGCGCAGGGGACCGAAACGCCTCCGACCTCCAGGTCGGGGGCGCTTGTCTTTTCCAGTGCCGAACCAGTACTTGCCCGGTGACTCGGGAGAGCCTAAACTCGAACTGAACGGTCCCTTTTTAGCCCTCGAATTGGTTCCCATGCCGACTCTGACGCTCAACCACACCTGCATCGTGTTCGAACCGGGTGCCACCATCCTCGAGGCGGCCCGTGGCGCCGGGGTCGACATCCCGGCCTTGTGCTGGTATCCGACGCTCCCGATCGTGGGGAACTGCCGGATTTGCCTCGTGTCGGTGCAGGGGCAGGAAAAGCTGGTGCCGGCCTGCGCCACGCCGGCCGCCGATGGAATGGTGGTGGAGACCGACTCCGGTGCTGCGGTGGCCAACCGGCGGGGCGTCCTCGGCCTCCTGCTGGAGCGATACCCCGGCGAGCATCTCGCCAACGGCGGCCGGTCGCGGCCGCGGAACGAATTCGAGCGTTATGTCGCGGAGTACGACGTCCCCGTCCCCACCCATCACGACCTGCCACTGCGCGCGGGGGATGAGCGCCCCGGCGACGTGATGATCCAGCACGACATGAGCACCTGCATTCTCTGCACCCGCTGCGTTCGAGCATGCGAGGATATCCAGGAGGTCGGCGTGCTCGACGTCGGGCTGCGGGGGGAGCATACCCAGATCATCGTCGGGGGCGATGGCGATCCGGATCACGCCGGATGCACCTGGTGCGGCGAGTGTGTCCGGGTCTGCCCCACCGGCGCCATCTTCGAGGTCATCCCCAAGCAGCGCTTCGGCTCCGACGCGCTGCGGCATCCGGACCAGGTCGTGCGATCGGTCTGCCCCTACTGCGCCGTGGGGTGCCAGCTCGATCTCCACGTCAAGGATGACCAGATCATGCGGGTCACCTCGCCGGCTATCGACGAAGACACCCCCAACCAGGGCTCGACCTGCGTCAAGGGCCGCTTCGGCTACGATTTCCCGATGCACCGGGACCGGCTCAAGGTTCCGCTGATCCGGAAAGAATGGGTGCACGACGGCGATTGCTGGATCTGGACCGGGGAGCGGCCCCGCCACCGCGAGGGCCCCTGGCACACCATCGAGGAGATGGGAAGTCTCGGCAAGCCTCGTCCCCCGCGACGCAGCATCGGGAAGCCGCCGCAAACCGGGGCCGCCCTGCTGGGCGACGGCGACGTGCGCGATCGCGCGGCCACGCCGGCCGCTTGGTACAGCCCCTTTCGGGAGGCCACCTGGGACGAGGCGCTGGGCCTCACCGCCCAGGAGCTCCTTCGGATCCGTGACACTGAGGGCCCCAGGGCGCTCGCCGCGCTGTCGTCCGCCAAGTGCAGCAACGAGGACAACTACGCCTTCATGCGAATGGTGCGGGCGGCTTTCCGGACCAACAACGTTGACCACTGCACCCGACTCTGTCATTCCACGTCGGTCGCGGCCATGAGTCGGGCGCTCAGTACCTCGGCCGCCTCGGGATCAATGCGGGAGATCGAGGAGGCCTGCGACGTCATCTTCATCGCGGGCGCCAACACCACCGAGTCGCACCCGGTCTTCGGGGCCCTCATCAAGCGGGCGGTCGCCAAGGGCGCGAAGCTCATCGTGGCCGACGTACGCCAGGTGGAGCTCGCCCGGCTGGCCGACATCCACCTGCAGATGCTTCCCGGCACCGACGTCGCCCTCTTCAATACCATGCTGGCCCACATCATCGAGGCCGGGCTGACCGACCGGACCTTCATCGCCCGGCGCACCCGGGAGTTCGAGCAGGTGAAGGACGCGGTGCGCCCCTACACGCTCGAGGTGGGCGAAAAGATCACCGGGATCCCCCGCGAGCTGATCCGGCGGTCGGCCGAGATGTATGCCCGTGGGCCCCGCACCTCGACCCTGTGGGCCATGGGGCTGACCCAGCACGCCACCGGCACCGACATCGTCGCCAGCCTGCTCAACCTGCTCCTGGCGTGCGGCATGATCGGGAAGTGGGGCGCCCAGATGATGCCGATCCGGGGGCAGAACAACGTGCAGGGCGCCAGCGACGTGGGGGCGATTCCCTTCGCGTACACCGATTACCGGCCGGTGACCGACCCGGCCAACCGGGCGGAGTATGCCAAAGCCTGGGGTGTTCCGGAGGACTCGCTTTCCCTGAGAGACGGGATGATGGTCACCGAGATGACCGAGGACGGCAGCCCCATCCGCGGCCTCTATATCATGGGCGAGAACCCGGTCATTTCCGACCCCAACATCGCTCACGCCGAGCACTGGGTGCGTGGGCTCGAATTCCTGGCGGTACAGGATCTCTTCCTCACCGAGACGGCGCGCTGGGCCGATGTGGTCCTGCCGGGGTCCTCTTTCGCCGAGAAGGAGGGCACCTACGTGAATACTGAGCGCCGCATCCAGCTGACCGACGCCGCGCTCGCGCCGCCGGGCCAGGCGCGGTGCGACCTCGACATCCTGGTCGACCTGAGCAACCGGCTGGGCCTCAAGACGTCCTGGCGGGGGCCCGAGGCCGTAATGCGGGAAATCGCGTCGGTCACTCCTTCCTGGCAGGGCGTGACCTACGCCGGGCTCAGGGGCGGCGGGCTCCAGTATCCGGTGCCCACCCCGGATTCCACAGGCACCTCGTTCCTCTTCCAGGACGTTTTCCCCACCCCGGATGGACGAGCGCTCTTCATTCCGGTGGAATATGTGGCGCCGGAGGAGCTGCCCGACGAGGACTATCCCTTCGTCATGAACACCGGGCGGCAGATGTACCACTGGCACACTGGAACGATGACCCGGCGGTCGGCCGGCCTGGACTCGCGCGAGCCGGTGCCGGTGGCGGAAATCCATCCGCTCGACGCTGCCGGGCTCGGCGTCGGGGATGGTGACCCGGTGCGGGTCACCTCCCGCCGAGGCTCGATGCTCATCGGCGTCCGGCTCTCCGAGCGGCAGGCACGGGGGCAGATCTTCATCCCGTTCCACTTCCGGGAGGCGGCCGCCAACCTGCTCACCAACCCCCGGCTCGACCCCTACGCCAAGATCGCCGAGTTCAAGATCAGCGCGGTACGGATCGAACCCGCTCGCGAGCCGGCGGGGGTGTGAGCCGCCCGGATTGACCGTCGGCCGCCCAGAGCGAAGCGAAAGGGGGCGTGATCCCGGTCATGCCCCCCTTTTCTCTCGTGCCGGCGGCCGGGCCGCAGCACTCCCGTCCACTTATATTCCCCCCGACCTTTTCCCGAGTCGAGATGCGCGCCCTGGTCAAGGAGTCACCCGATTCCGGCATGGTTCTGCGGGCCGTACCCACCCCAACCTGCGGGCCCACCGATGTCCTGATTCGGGTGCGGCATGCCGGAGTCTGCGGCACCGACCTTCACATCTGGGAATGGGACTCCTGGGCCAGCAATCGCATGCGTTTGCCGGTCGTCGTGGGCCACGAGTTTGCCGGCGAGATCGTGGAGCTGGGACGGGAGGCGGGGCGCGCCGGGTTGCTGGCGGTGGGAGATCCGGTGACCGCCGAAGGCCATATCGTCTGCGGACACTGCCTCCAGTGTCGACTGGGCGCAGCCCACCTCTGCCAGCGCACCAAGATCATCGGCGTCGACCGCGATGGGGCGTTCGCCGACTTCATCGTCATGCCCGCCTCCAACGTGATGAAGCTCGACGGCATTCCCACCGAGATCGGGGCGATCATGGACCCGATGGGCAACGCGGTTCACACGGTCCTGGAGGCCTCCGTGCCCGGGAGTACGGTTCTGGTGCTGGGGTGCGGGCCGATCGGCTGCTTCGCCGTCGGAGTGGCTCGCGCCGCCGGGGCCTCCCTGGTGATCGCCAGCGACTTCAACGCCAAGCGTCTCGAGCTGGCCCGCGCCATGGGGGCCCAGGTGACCCTCAACCCCGGCAGCGATGACGTGCTGGCCCGGGTGCTCGAACTCACCGGAGGAGACGGCGTCGACCTCGTCTGCGAGATGAGTGGTCACCCGAGCGGCCACGCCCAGGCCTTCGGCTCAGCCCGGCTGGGGGGGCGGGTCAACCTGCTGGGCACACCCAGCCTCACCACGGAGGTCGATTTCGCCCGGGAGGTCATCTTCAAGGGCCTCACGCTTTATGGCGTCACCGGCCGGAAGATGTACCAGACCTGGCACCAAATGCGGCGCTTCCTCCACGCCGGCCAGCTCGACCCCCGCCCGGTCATCACTCACCGCTTTCCGCTCGACCGCATGGCGGAGGCGATCCAGGTCATCAAGGCCGGGGAGGCCGGCAAGGTCATCCTGGACGTCTCCCCATGACGGGCTCCCTCGAATCACGGCTCGAAACCGAGTTGGAAGGGTTCATCCGCGACGGGACCTACAAGCGGCTCAACTACCTCCATGGTCCCCAGGCCGCCCGGGTGACCATGGAGGGTCGGGGCGAGGTGATCATCCTCTCGTCGAACAACTACTTGGGCCTCAGCAATCAGCGGGAGGTCGTCGCAGCCGGCAAGGCGGCGCTCGACCGGTTCGGGGCGGGCACCGCCTCGGTGCGATTCATCTGCGGGACTTTCACCATCCATCGGGAGCTCGAAGCCGCCTGTGCCCGGCTGGTCGGGACCGGGGCTTCGCTGAGCTTCGTGAGCGCCTGGAACGCCAACGAAGCGGTGCCCGCGACCTTGCTGGGCGAGCAGGATCTCGTTATCAGCGACCAGCTCAACCACGCCTCGATCATCGACGCCATCCGCCTGGCCAAGGCGATGACCAGGTGCCAGACCGCCGTCTACCGGCACGCCGATCTGGTCAATCTGGAGGAAAAGCTGGTAGCGGCACGGGACCGACGAGTTCGCATGGTCATCACCGATGGAGTGTTCTCCATGGAAGGGGCCGTCGCCCGGCTCCCCGACCTGCTCGAGGTCTGCCGAAAGCACGACGCGATGCTCGTGGTGGACGATTCCCATGGGACTGGTGTCCTGGGGGAACATGGTCGAGGAACCGCCGAGCACTTCGGTGTCCTGGGCGAGGTCGACATCATCACCTCCACCCTGGGGAAGGCGTTGGGCGGAGCCGCGGGAGGGTTCGTCGCGGCGTCGGCGGCGGTGTGCGACTACCTCACCCAGCGGGCCAGACCGCAGCTCTTCTCCAACGCCCTGCCGCCCACGGTCGCGGCGAGCGCCCTGGCGAGCGTGGAGTATCTCGAGTCGCACCCCGAGCGGGTTACCCTGCTGCGGGCCAATACCCGCTACTTCCGGGAACGTCTGCTGGAGCTCGGCTTCACCCCGCTCGCCGGCGAAACGCCGATCATTCCGGTCATTCTCGGCGAGACCGCAGCAGCCATCCGGATGAGCGATCTCCTCCTCGCTGAAGGCGTCTTCGTCACCGGTTTCGGCTTTCCAGTGGTACCCCAGGGCCAGGCCCGGGTCCGCTGCCAGCTCTCCGCCGCGCATACCCGCGACGACCTCGATCAGGCGCTGGCGGCATTCCAGAAGGTCGGCAGGCGGCTGAACCTCATTTAATCGAGTGCTCGATCCCACCAGCCCGGCCTGGACCTCTCCAGGGGGGGTGGAACCCCGCTCAGTCCGCGCCCCCGCAACCAGTCGGCCCAGAGTTTGCACCTCGACCCCATTCGACGGGCGGGGAAGCCCTGGATATCAGGTCGGGAAGTCGTTCTACGGCAATACGATAACCAGGTCGACGCTCCCCCTTCCCTCCCGCGATTTCCGGCAGAAGACCGCATTTTGACGTACCGTGCCGACGGGGGACGCGGTAGGCGCCGGGACCCCCTGGCGAGGACACCTTACGGAGGCAGTCTGATGAGTATCCTCAAGCGTACCGTCACGTTCATCGTGCTCGCCGCCACCCTGGGCGCGGCCCCAGCCAGCGCCCAGGGCACGAGCGCCTTCCAGTGGTACGTCGGAGGGCACGGCGGGGTCATGAGCTTCCGCACGCCGACCCAGGGCCGCACCTACCTCCCGATGGCCGGGGGCCAGATTCTCATCACGGCGAGGCGCACCGGTCTACTTCTCTCCGTCGATCAGGCCTTCGGATCGGGAGAAACCACGAGCAGCCAGTTCGTGGTGAGCGACACATCCGGCGTGCTCTCGAGCGGGACGCTGAGCTGGACCTTCGAGGGCATTCGGAAGTACTCCGCCATCCTGCTCGCCTACCCGGTTCGGAACCGGAACATCCAGCCCTTCATCGGGGTCGGCGGCGGTATTCTCCATACGACCGCCAACTCCCCCGGTCCTCTCGCGGACGGCAGTGTGGAGAGCGACCTGAGCAGCACCGGATTCGGCACCGCTGTGGCCGGACTCGAGTTCCGCGCCGGTCCCTTCAGCGCCTTCGGGCAGTACCAGATCACTACGAAACACGGCTTCAAGCAGACCGACGCCGTGCTCCAGACCGGCGCGTCCGGCGAACCGATCATGGTCAGGAGCGATTTCGGCGAATGGATGACCGGCGCGAACCATTCGGTGTCCGGCGGTCTGCGGATCGGCCTGGGCAGCGCCAAGGATTAGAGGCGGGGGGCCCGCAGCGACGGGCGGGATGCCCAGAGAGAACCAGCGGCCACGAAGCGCAGGGGCCAGTCAGCCGCCTGGGTGATGCCGATCCGAGAGGTAACGGCCACGGGAAGGGCAGCGGCCGTGGGGTCGCCCGCCACGACCAGCGGCGACCGGGACATCATGGTCCCATTCAGAGAGCGAGCCACTCCGAACGCCTGAGTCAGCCTCCCCGGCCCGGCACACAGTTGCCGGTCGCCCACCCTGCCCCGCCGCCGCCGCATGGCTACCAAACCCTGCAGCGGCTCAATCGCCCGGAGCAGGACCGCCGATGCCTCGCCTTCCACCCCGCACACCAGGTTCGCACACCAGTGCAGGCCGTAGGAGAGATAGACGTACCAGGAACCGGCGGGACCGAAGAGGGCCGCGTTCCGCGCATTGCGCCGGTGCCTGAAGCCATGGGATGCCGGATCGGCATACCCGAGATACGCCTCGGTCTCGACGATCCGTCCCGCCGTGCGCCGTCCCCCGAGCGAAGATACCAGAACCGTACCGATCAACTCCCGGGCCACCACCTCGGCGGGGCGAGCGAAAAAGGAGACGGGCAGCGTGACTGCCCGTCTGGCCGTGATCATTCAGCCCGCTTCCGACCTCGCGGCCTGGGGCGCTTGGCCGGCGAAGCGAGTACCCCGTCGGGCGGAGCGCCGCCCGGCGGGGGCTTCTTTGCGGCGGCCGAGGCCGGGGCCTTCTTTCGGGAAGCTCGCCGGGGCTTCGCCACCGGAGACTCCTTGGGCGCCGGGGGGGGGGGACCGGGCTCCGCCGTCACCGGAGGGGAGTCCACCTGTACCAGGCCGATGAGGGGGACCTCCCCCGGCCGGGTGGGCCCCCTCGAGCCCCGGCGGAAGCGCAGTCCCAACCGCTGCCCGTCGTCGCGACCGGCGGCGGTCGACTCGACCGCTGGTTCCTTCACCGGTTCCGATACCGGAGCTGCCGGAGACGCCCTCGGGGCGGATGGAACGGGCGAGGCAATTGCCGGGAGCGCGGCGGCCCGGGCGTGGGGGGAGATCTCATAGTCGTCGTCGCCCACCTTCCGCACGTCCGCAATCTCGGCGTCATTGGCCTGCCGCAGCAGCCGGGTGAACCGGCCGGCATCGAGCAGGCCGTCTTGCCGCCCATGCATTGCCACCATGCGGAGGCGGAGCGCCTCCTGGCTCACGGGTGGTCGAAGCTCGCCGAGGGCCTGGGTCATGAGCTGGAAGGCGCGTGCGAGAGTGAGACCGGCGTCGGGTCGGACCTCGCGAGGCAGGCGCGGGGGACGAGCCTCTTCTCCCGCCTTGTCGCCGGGCCGCTCCCGGTCGCGCCCGCGGCCCCGGCGCCCGCGGCCGCGGCGGGCGGTGTCGGGGAGGGGGGGCGCGGCCTCGCCGCTCGGAGCCTGCCCGCGGCCGACGGCCACCGCTCCCGGCGGCAGCCCGACCTCGTACTGCCCGTTGTCGAGCTTCCTGACGGCCACGACGCCCTTGTGTCCCGCCTCGACCACGAACTTGCTGAACCGGTTGAACCCGGCATTCCGCTCATCGAAGTTGGCGTCGATCTGCTGCATGACCTGCTTCAATCGGTCGGAGCGCATCACGTCGCCGTTGCGGGTCATCTGGGCCACCGCCTCGCCGGCAAGCTCCCACGGGTCCCGTTGGATCGACGGGGTATCGACCTCCTTGGTCAGGCCCGCGAGGTCGTTGTACGAGAAGTACTCGTCGCAATTCTGAATCAGCAGGTCGCTCGCCGACTCGCGGATCCCGACGCCAATAACGTACTTCCCGTATTCCTTCAGCTTGATCACCATGGTGGAGAAGTCACTGTCACCCGACAGGAGAATGAAGGTCCCGATCTCCGGTCGGGTGAAGACGAGCTCGACGGCGTCGATGGCGAGGCGGATGTCGGTGGCGTTCTTCTTGCTCGACCCGAAGGCGGGGGCGAAAATCAGGTCGATCGAGGATTCCGACAGCGGGACGATGTACTGCGGGTAGCGGCGCCAGTCGGCGTAGGCTCGCTGGACCGCCACCTTCCCCTTGATGATGTCGCTGTTGAGGAGGGTACGCAGCTCCTTGGTCAGGTCTTTTTGAATGCCCAGTGTGACGTTATCGAAGTCGATCAGCAGGGCGGCGTTGGGGGCATGTACTGGGGTGTGGCTCAAATGTCGGCCCGGTGCACGAGATAAGGGTCGGTTCACGGCTCGCTCAGTTCCGGGCTCCTCGCGCCTCGCACGGCCCCCTCGACGCTCCTCGCCGGACCCGGTTCGCAGCAGGGCAGCGAGGAGACCGCGAGGTCGAGAGCCCTCCAGGGGACTTTCGCTCGGCAGCCACGCTGGCGGAACGGGCCCCTTCGGCCGCGCGACGCGGTCAGGCCGGGTCGCCAGGGTGCCGCGCGAGAGGACGCTCCGAGCATGGTCAGGATGAAGAATGTAGGGGGGGTGGGGTGAGGCTGGTAGGGGGGGCCGGGCGGGGCGTCAACCGAGCGGTATCTCGCCGGTCGGCGAAAGGGGAAGCACGAAGTAGAACCGGGTTCCGCTGCCCTGCGCCGTCTCGACCTCCAGCACCGATCCCATGGCCTCCACCAGCTTGCGGCAAATGGAGAGCCCGAGCCCCGATCCCGAGAAGGCGTATTCGCCCGGTTTCTGCCGGCGGCGGAACGGCTCATAGAGCATGGCCATCGATTGGGGCGGGATGCCCCGCCCGGTATCGCGGACCGAGAACTCCACGGCACCCGGCCCGGCGTCGCGCGCCGCGACCTCGACAGACCCCTCGGACGTGAATTTCAGGGCGTTGGTGGTGAGGTTCAGGAGCACCCGGCTCAACGCCACGGGATGACCGACCCGACAGTCCGCCTCCGGGGCCACCAGACGCACCGTCAGGTTTTTTTCTTCGGCGATCGGCTGGACGATGTCGCGCACCGACTCCAGGATGTCCCTCACGGAGAAGGGAGTCGGGTCGAGATCCACCAGGCGGTCGCCCCCGCGGGCCAGCTCGATGACATCGCTGGCGACGGAACTGAGGCCAAAGGCGGCACTGTAGATGAGCCCGAGCTGCCGCTCCTGCACCTCATTGACCGGCCCGCTGCGGCCCCGTTGCAGCGTCTCGGCAAGAAACAGAATCGAGGTCAGCGGCGAGCGCAAATCATGCCCGACCTCCACCACCAACTCCAACCCGTCGGGTCCGGAGAGGCGATCGGCGAAGTGATGGGACCAGTCGGGTTCGAGCCGCTGGCCTACCTCCTCGATCGCGGTGAGCACCCGGAGAAGCTGGGTCGGATCTGGCGGCGGAAGCGCCCGCACCCGCTCGAGGAACCCCACGCGGAGCAGGCAGAGCACCCGGCGAGCGAGGGCATCACGGGGCAGCGGGGCTGCGGCGACGTCCTCCCCGCTGGCGGAGCGCCGGATCGCGGAGCAGAGCTGCGCCAGGTAGGCGGTGATCTCGTCGATGCCGGAGGCATGCTCGAGCGCACGCTCCCACGCCGTCTTGGTCGCCAGTACCGCCTCCCGGAGGGCTTCCCACAACGGGGGGGCAACCTGGGCGCCCGAGGGGCCGTCCGGATCCCACACCCGTATCGGCGCGGCGCCCCCCGCAGGGGACCGCCGGCGTTCGCCGCTCTTCCCGGTCGCGGCCTCGGGCATCACCCCGACCCCGGACCATCGTCGCGCTGGAAGGCATGCTTATCCATCAACCGGTACAGCGTCGTCCGGTCGATGCTCGCCAGCCGCGCGGCTTTGGACATGTTGCCCCCGGCTCGCGCGACCAATCTGGTCAGATATTCTTTCTCAAATTGCGCCACCACCCGGTCCTTCGCGGTGTGGTAAGCCTCGTCCATCGTGAGCGCAGGAACCACGCTCTCGCGCAGCCAATCGCCGCCATCGTCGTAGACCGGGATGTCGCCAGGCTGGATCACCTGGTCCGGTTCGGCGAGAACAGCCACGTGCTCGATCACGTTCTGCAGTTCCCGTACGTTGCCACGCCAGGGCCGGGAGCGCAAGAAGGCGATACTGGCCTCGCTCAGGCGGGGTGCCCGGTCTCCCATCTGACGGTGACGCTGCCAGTAGTGCGTAAGGAAGTGGTTGGCCAGGAGAGGAATGTCCTCCGGGCGCTTTCGCAGCGGTGGCAGCTTGATGGGAACCACGCGGAGTCGGTAGAACAGGTCACCCCGCAGGAGCCCGCCATCGACCGCCTCCTGAGGCTCCCGGTTAGTGGCCGAAATGAATCGAACATCCACCACGGCGTCCTGCTGCTCGCTACCGACCCGCCGCACCACACCATCCTGAATCACGCGCAAAAGCTTGGCCTGCAGCGGCAAAGACATTTCGGTGAGCTCGTCCAGGAACAAGGTGCCCCCGTTGGCGGTCTCCAGGAGGCCCGGCTTATCGCGGTCGGCCCCGGTAAAGGCACCCTTGCGGTGCCCGAACATCTCGGACTCCAACAGCGGCTCCGGCAACGCGGCGCAGTTGATCGGCACCAGCACCCGACCGGCGCGCCGACTGTTCTGATGGATGAACTGAGCGATGACCTCCTTGCCGGTGCCGCTCTCGCCGCTGATGAACACCGATGCGTCCGTGCCCGCGACCTTCCGTGCCAAGTCTACCGCCTGCCGGAACGTCGGCGAGATACCGATGAGGGCGATCATGTCGCTGTGACCATGCTGCTTCAGCAGCTGGACTCGCAGGTCCTGGGTCTCACGCGACATCATGACGGCGTGCGATGCCCGTCCGATCAGCACCTGCAAATGCGTGGCCGAGAACGGCTTGGGGAGATAATCCCAGGCACCGGCCCGCAGCGCCTCAATGCTGCTGGTGACGCTCGGATTGCCGGTCATCACCACCACAATGGTGTCCTTGTAGGCCGCGAGGGCAGCCTGCAGGATCTCTAGCCCGGACACCTGGGACATGTAGAGATCCACCAGAATGATGTCGAACTTCCGTCGCTTGGCTGTATCCAGCGCCTCCTCGCCTCGGCCCACCAGAGTCACGTTATACCCATCCATCTGGAGGACGCTGGCACAGCTCTCCCGCAGGGTGCGCTCGTCATCCACGACCAGAATGCGGATGCTGGCCTTTACTTCTCCAGGTATGGAGAGCGGGTCGCGAGGGGTGCTATCGGACGGGGGTCCTGACCGGTCGTCCTGGGTGAGCAGGTTGGCCATCCAAGAGGTTAAAGGTAGAACCGCAGAAACTCCATCTCTGGAATCACCACAGACAGGCAACAATCATACCACATGTTGCAGCATCCTCCAATCAGTTGCCGCGTGACCGCAACACAAACGGGGCAAATAGCGCAATAAGTAGCTGCCTGAGGACAACAATCTGACTGTGGCTGTCGGCCCTGTGCTAGTGGAGAGTCTGATCGAAGGCGCGCACGGGATCGGCGGTTCCCGCCCGCTCGAGATCCCGCAGAGCGGTGGTCGCCCGCCGGAGCAGTTCGGATGAATCGAAGGCGGCGACCGAGAAATCCGGCACGGCACAATAGCCGGCACGGATGCGCACCGGATAGTCCCCGCCGGGGCCGGGAATCGGGGATGCCTCGACGGCAGATCCGAGCCGCCGGACCAGCCGCAGGGCGCCCTCCGGCCCGGTGGCGGGGGCCAGCACCGCGAACTCGGCGCTTCCGGTCCGCCCGATGGCATCGGAGATTCGACCCGCTCGCTTGAAGCGAAGGCCGACCTCTTCGGTCACCCATTCCAACTCGACCTCGGGGGCCCCCACCGGCTCGCCGTCGAGGGCCACGGGCGAAAAGACTACGCATGCC
>Ga0326597_10004304_pt1 | contig 20076 bp, 15 predicted proteins | sample RVTome_12_FD_203789 | JGI IMG/M metagenome (GOLD analysis project Ga0326597, IMG submission 203789) | Soil microbial communities from uranium-contaminated site in the Upper Colorado River Basin, Wyoming, United States - RVT100D185 | ecosystem: Environmental > Terrestrial > Soil > Contaminated >...
TCTGCCGTGGGAGGACAGGTTCCGCGCGCGGGCGGGGAGGACGGAGACCATCGACGCGATTCTTACGGCACGTGCGGCGACCGAGCCCGAGCCCGCCCCTCCGACCACTGAACCTGCTTCAGGCGAACCGCCGCGAGTGGCGGAAGGGACTCTGGTGGAGCGGGGCGAGCCGGGGGTCACGAACCCCAAGTGCATTCGTTGTCCCGCGGTTGCCTACCCCGAGGCGGCGCGCCGATCCCGACTGCAAGGGGTAGTGGAATTGAGCTTCCTCATCGATGAAAATGGGGATGTCAGTGAGCTTCAGGTCCTGCAGTCGGCGGGCGAGGTTTTCGACGACGGGGTCCTCGAGACCGTGAAGAGCTGGCGATACGAGCCGGCGACGAAGCACGGGGTTCGGGTCAAGATGCGTTGGGTCCAGAGGTTCCGCTTCCAGCAAGGACGGTAGGTTCGCTTGGCGAAGCTGGTCATCAACCCCACGTCGGCGACGAAGAAGGAGATACCGATCGCCTCGCGCGTAATCTCCATAGGGCGCGATCCGTCGAACGACCTGGTGTTGTCGGATTCGATGGTTTCGCGCCGACACGCTATCCTGGAGCAGCGTGACAATCAGTACATCCTCAGGGACAACAACAGCTCGAACGGCACGATGGTGAACGGAGATCGGGTCGATAGCGAGAAACCCCTTCGAGACGGCGACCTCGTGGCCATCGGCTCGTCGCGCCTTCTTTTTCAGCTCGACGAAACCGCCGAGGCCTCGGTTCCCGTCGCTGCGGCCGCGGGGATGGGCCACGCTCCCGCCGCACGCTCCGCCCCTCCGGAGGCTCCGAAAGCGCCCGCTCGCGCCCCGGGGTCGGACGAGCTCCGCTGCGGGCACTGCGGGAAAACTGCTGTCGTGGGCGATCGATTCTGCCGCGGCTGCGGCCGAGAGCTCGTGGAGGAGAAGAAGGCCGCGACCTGCGTCCAATGCGGGAACGAAGTGCGGCTTCCCGCCGATTTCTGCGGGCGCTGCGGCAAGTCGCTCTCCGTCCGCGAGAGCCCGCCGTTCGTCTCGACGCGCCCCAATCGGCGCTCCGACCTGGAGCCCGAGCTCGTGAAGGGGGGAAGCGACGAAATCCCGGCCGCGGTGCATTCGCCGAGACCTCGGCCAAGGCCCTCCGCGGCTTCCGCCGCCGCGAAGGGCGACGAAGCCGCGGGCTTCGGAATCAGGCTCCTCGCGTTTCTCGTCGACGAGATGATCCTCGGGATCCCGCTTCTTCTCGGAGGCCTCGTCTGGATGACCTCCATCGCCTCCGGCCCGTCGACCTCCCTCGCCTCCGGCCCGTCGACCTCCCTGGTCATTGCGGCCTTTTCCGCCTATAACCTGCTCCGCATCCTCTATTACGTTTTCTTCTGGGGCGTCCGGGGGGCGACCCCGGGGAAGAGCCTCCTCGGTTTGACGGTGGTCACGGTCTCCGGCGAGACGCCGATTGGCTACGGGCGCGCGCTCCTGCGGCTCGTGGGGTACGCGGTGAGCTCTTTCCTTCTGGGCCTCGGATTTCTTCTAATCGCCCTTTCCCCGGATCGGCGGGGGCTCCACGATCGCATCGCCGGCACCCGGGTCACGAGGAGCTCGTGAGCTCGTCGACCGGCGCTTCCGAAGAGCTCGAGCCGGATATCGCGGGCGAAGCCGCGGTCACGGCGGACGCCGCCACAACGGCCGAGAGCGCATCCGTGTTTCCCGCGACCTCGGTCGCGGCGCCGGCCGGCACCGACGAGGCCCCGAAAACCGCGCGGTTCCAATCCCTCGTCGACCTGCTCCACGATCTGGCGATCGCGGTCGTGGTCTGCGTCCTTCTCATCACCTACGTGGTACAAGCGTTCAAGGTGCAGGGGACGAGCATGTCTCCGGAGCTCAAAGACGGCGAGCGTATCCTGGTGAACAAGTTCCTGTACTACTTCGGTGATATCGAGCGGGGCGACGTCGTCGTGTTCTGGTACCCTGAAGACCCCCAGCTTTCCTTCATCAAGCGGGTAGTGGCCCTCCCCGGTGAGACCGTCGAGATTCGCGCCGGCGAAGTGCGGGTGAACGATAGGCCCGTCGATGAGCCCTTTGTTTCGGAAGCGAACGCCGACCGACGGACCTTCCCCCCGCTCGAGGTTCGCCCCGGTCACTTCTTCGTCCTCGGCGACAACCGCAAGGGAAGCAACGACAGCCGGAGTTGGGGTCTCGTGCCCGAGCGCTACATCTACGGCAAGGCGTTTCTCCGCATCTGGCCTCCGCGCGAGGCGGGCGTCGTGGAATAGCAGGCTGCTGAAAAATCATCCGCCGCCTGCGTTTGGTGGACTCGCCCCGGCAGCATAGAATCGGGGCCGTGGTAAGCCCGGACCTGGAGGCTCTCATCGAGGCGCTGACTTCCAGCCTCGACACCATCCAGCACTATTACGACTCCGCGACCGGCGAAGTCGTGGCTCTTTCCGAGGAGTTCGGGACCGGAGAGCTCGAAGGCCCCCCGGAACGCTACAAGCCGATCCACTCTCTTTCCGTGAGCGAGCGGTACCAGATCATGGAGGACTTCGTAGAGACCATCGGCAACCAGTCTCTCCAGGACGAGCTCAACGAGGCGCTCATCGAGATGGGAGCGTTCCAGAGGTTCGAAGAGGTGCTCAAGAAGTACCCCACGCGATACCGGCAGTGGCAGGTGTTCCGCTCGGACAAGGTGATGGCTCGGGCCAAGAGCTGGCTCCGCGACCACAAGCTGGCGCCCTGAGCCCGCGCGCAGCGGGAGCGGAGCGAGTCGCGAAGCGAGAGCCGTGGGGGTGGGGCCCCACGGCACTGATTGACGCTCACATCCTCTCGGGCACTGGGATTCCCATGAGCGCCAGCGCCTTCACGTGCTGCCGATAGAAGATCTCGACGGCGAGTAGCCTCAGGGCCCGCCGGCCTTCGTCGGCCTCGTTGAGGACCCGATAGCGGTGATAAAAGGCGTTGAACGCCTGTGCCTGCGTGAGCGCGTGGCGGGCCAGATGCGCCGGTTCCTCGGTCCGCACGACCGTGGAAGCAATGTCTGCGAGGTCGGTCGCGCCCAGGACGAGGGACCAGAAATCCTCGGCCTCCTCGGGAGGAAGCGAGGCGAAGTGATCACGCAAGCTCGCCGGCAGCGCGATCGCCTGGTCACTCGACCGCCCGAGCTTCTGGAGGATCTTCGCCGCCCGCACCGCCGCGTACTGCACGTAGGGTCCGCTGTCGCCTTCGAACGAGAGCGCCTCGCTGAAATCGAAGGCGATGACCTTGTTCTTCGTGTACTTGATCATGAAATAGCGGAGCGCGCCCCGGGCGATGGCGGAGGCGACTTCTTTATGTCGGTCGCGGTCGAGCTCGGGGTTCCTCTTCGCGACTTCGACTCCGGCCTTCTCTTCGAGAGCGTCGAGGAGATCGTCGGCCTTCACCCCGAGCCCCTTCCGGCCCGAAACCTCGAGGTAGGGTTTCTTCTCTTCCTCGGGGCTGACGGGAAAGCCGAGCTCGCGGCAGGTGGCGGGCGTCAGGGCTACCATCTCGTAGGAAAAGTGTCTCGAGCGCTCGCGCGCTTCCTCCGAAGCGAGGAGGGCGACGCCTCGCTGCACTACTTGCTGCAGGTACGACTGCCGAACGTCGATCACGTTGTAGACCCGTTCGCCGTTGCCGAAGCCCGGCGCCCCCGGCGTCGACTCCGCGGCAGTCGACCAGACGGTCGCGCCGTCAGGATAACGATGGAACGGGCGAAAGCCGAACTGCCGGTCGAGGAGCCCGAGCTTCCACATCTGGTAGGCGATGTCCTTGCCGACATAAGTCACGGTCCCGTTCGAGCGCACGATGACCTTTTCGTCGCCCTGGTCCGGATTGGCCTCGCCCTCGGCGCCCTCCCCGAGATCCATGACCCAGCATCCCTGGTTCTTTCCCGAGGTCGCGAGCCGGATCGCCTTTCGCTCCGTGAGGAGCTCGTAGGCCCGCTGCCAGAACTTCAGCCGCAGGATGTCGCTTTCCCAGGGCAGTAGGTCGTAGCGCACGTCGATCCGATCCATCGTAGTCAAGTGGCAGCGCACGATGTTGTTGGCGATGAACGCCCCGACAGGTCCTTCCGGAGCTTCGCCCTCCTCGATGGCCTTGAGCGTGTTCTCGCGGAGGCGGAGGCGCTCGCGATCCCCTTGATAGAACTCCGAGACCCGGGCGTACAGATCCCAGCAGTGGTAGTCGAAGCGCTCCGAGGCCGCGATCGCCTCCACGTCGGCCTGGGTCTTCTTCTCGAGGTGCAGGAATCCGACGACCACGTCCGCCACTTGCACTCCGGTGTCGTCGATGTAGTTCTGGACCTCGACGTTCTCGCCGCAAAAGCGCAGCGTCCGGACGAAGCTGTCGCCGAGAGCGGCGTTGCGCAGGTGGCCGATGTGGGCGGCCTTGTTGGGGTTGATGTTGGTGTGCTCGACGATGACCTTGCCCCGAGCCGTCTTTCCCTCCGCGGGAGCGAGGAAGGTTTCGAGGTAGAGCGGCCGGTCGAAGAACACGTTCAGGTAGCCCGCCCCCGCCACTTCCACCCGGGAGACTCCCTCGACGCGGGAGAGCGCCTCTTTGAGCTCCTCGGCAATCTTCCGCGGGGATTTCTTGAGCGCGCGCGCGAGCTCGAAGGCGACGGGAAAGGCGAGGTCTCCGAGCTCGGTGCGGGGAGGCCGCTCGCTCACGACCTGGGCGGGCTCGACGCCGAACTGGGAGCGCACCGCGTCCCCGAGCGCGGTTTCCACTCTCGCACGAACTCCTTCACTCATGCGCGCGATTATACACAGTGCAGCGCACCGGGCCCGGAGGGCCCGTCCTCCCCGAGCGGAGCCCTCAGCCCGAGCGGAGGGCGAGCGAGCCGCCTTCGCGAAGCTTCGGCGGGTAATTACGATAACGAATGGGAAAAGAACGCAAAGGCGCAAAGGGGCAAGGGCGCAAAGGAAGAACAATACTAAGGGGGATAGGGAGATGGTGGGGATATGGGGATAAGACCGGCCGGTTGCATCTCGGACCTCATCCCCGTATCGCTCCTGTCCCCCTTATCCCCTTGTATTTGGTCTTCCGTTGCGACTTTGCGAGTCTTTGCGACTTTGCGTTCATTCCCCATGTGTCGTGGCGTTGGAGCTATACAGTCACCGTACTAATGAAATCCTGTACTAAGAAGGTAAGATAGCCGCATGGGCACGGGAGCTCGCGGAATTCATTTCAGTCCGAGGCGGCGCACCGCGGTCGTGCTCGCGGGAGAGGGCATTGGCGCCGCTTATCTCGTCGGAGCCTTGAGAGCTCTCGACGCGGCCGGAGTTCGCATCGACATCGTTCTGGGACGCGGTGCGGGGGCTTTGGTCGCGGCGTTCTCCGCGCTGAGCGCCGAGGACAAGATCGACGCTGAGGGAGGCCTTCTCGACGCCGTCGCCGGCAGGCGGCCGTTTCGCATCGCCCCCCTCTACCGCTTTGCCGCCCTTTGCCTCGCGACGTCCTTCGCTTTTTTCGCGGCTCCGGTGCTGCTGGGGCTCCTCGCGGTCGTCGTCCTTCCGGTCCAGGCGCTCCTGCGCGGATTCCTGCCCGAAGGGGCCGCTCTCGGTCCGGCCTGGGTTTCGGGTATGGTTTCCGCAGCCGAGCCGTACTACCTGCCCGCGGTCGCACTTCCTTCGATCGTTCTCTTCACCGCGTTCTCCGCGCGGTCCTTCCGGCTTCTGTGGCTGTTGCGGGCGCGGCGCCCCGGCCTGTCGGTTCTGTTCCCGCCTCCCTTCGATCTCGCCCCTCTCCGCGAGCTGCTTTCGGGCCGCTTGTGGCACCTCGTGCGGGGCACGGCGACCGAGGGGCGGCCGCGCGATCGGAGGGCGCTTTCCGAGGCATACGTTCAACTCCTCGCGTCCGGTTTGGGGCAGCAGGGGTTCCGCGAGCTCGTCCTCTACGCTCTCGATACCGATACCGGAGAGGAGGTTCCTTTCGTCCTGCTCAAGGATCGATTCGCGAAGAAGATGGCGGCGGAAGCGGGTCCGGGGCGATCCGAGCCCATCGACCTCTCGGGAGAGGGCGCTTCGATTCTGTTCGACGCCCTGATCGCTGCTTTGACGCCCCCCGGGCTTGCCGCCGAGGTCGGTATCCAGCTTCCGCGAGGAACGAAGCTCGGGGGAGAAGTCCACCGCTTCGCGTCGAGCCTTTCGACCGGGGGCGAGTCGCTCCCCGACGCGGTCGCGAGCGGCGCCGAGCAGATCTTCTACGTGACCTCCGCAGCCGCCTCGAGTCGGGTCTCGGGCACTCTGTGGGAGCGAATCTCGACGAGGGCGCTCCGAACCAGTCTCGAGCGCGATCTCAGCTGGGCGGCGGAGAGAACCGAGGTCCCGGTATTCGTCGTTCGGCCGGAGGTCGAGAGGCTCACTCCTTTCGAGATCGAAGGCCGCCCGCAGCTCGGAGGCGGAAAGCTGTCACCGAGCGCTCTCGTCGACCAGGGAGCCCGCGATGTGGAGCGGCTCTTCGTGCGACCCGTCCTCGGCGAAGAGCTCGCAGCGCTTCCCCGGGAGGCGACGGTGCCCGTGAACCGCGAGTGGGAGGCGGGGCCGAAGGAGCTCTGAACGGTACAATAGGAGAGCGGGCCCATCGGGCCTCGACCGGAATCGAAATGGACGATTTGCTAGGACTCGCCTTCGCAGCGCTCGCGGCCCTGTTCGCGGTCTGGAACTTGGTCTGCCTCTTTCAGTACCTCACCTATCGCCGCATCGCTCCCTCGGTCGAGCTCACCTGGCTTCCTCCGAAGCCGTGGTTCTACAACATGTGCCTCGGCATCGGGTTCTTCATGGTGAGCCTCACCGCGATCTCCATCTTCCTGCTGGATCGTCCGCTCCTGACGGTGGTGGCGCAGGCGCTCATGGCCCTTTACTACACCGTTCTGTTTCCCCTGTCGTTCCAGATGCGGCGCGGGCTCTATAGCGGCGGTATCTGGGCGGAGAGCGGCTTCGTTCCTTACTCCAGAGTGCGAGGGTTGAACTGGATCGAGAGACCTCAGGTCGTCCTCGTCGTCAGGACCGAAGGCGGTCTTCCGGGAGGGGGCTACGCCAGACTAGTCGTTCCCGGCGAGCTCTACGGACAGGCACGGCGCATCCTGGCGAGGCATATCGAGGACCACTCGCTTTCGGTCAAGGAGAGCATTCTCGGCCTGAGCGATTCCGAAAGCCCGGCGCAGGAGCAAGTGTGACGCGCGAAGAGCTCCGCGCGCGGCTCGGTAGCGCCCCCCTGGTTTGCGACGGGGCGATGGGCACGAGCCTCTACGCAAAAGGCATCATGGTGAATCGGTCGTTCGACGAGCTCAACCTCTCGAACCCCAAGCTCGTGCAATCGGTTCACCGCGAGTACCTTCAGGTGGGCTCGGACATGATCGAGACCAACACCTACGGGGCGAACCGGTTCAAGCTCCAACCCCACGGATTCGGCGACGTCGTCCGCGAGATCAACCGCCGGGGGGCGGAGATCGCGCGCGAGTGCGCCGAAGGGGCCTCACGATCCGTCCTGGTCGCGGGCGCCGTCGGTCCCCTGGGCAAGCCCATCGCTCCCATCGGAACCGTCTCCGAGGAGCGCGCCTTCGAGGCGTTTCGCGAGCAGGCGGAAGGTCTCGTCGAGGGCGGCGTCGACCTGATCCTGCTCGAGACGTTCTCCGACCTGAGGGAGCTGTCGCTCGCGGTTCGAGCCGTGCGGGCTGCCGCCAAAGACATTCCACTGATGGCACAAATGACGTTCGGCGACGACGGCGCGACCCCACTCGGGGCGAGGCCGGAGCACGTGGCCCGGACCTTGAACGGGCTCGACGTGGACGTCGTCGGCGCGAACTGCAGCGTCGGCCCGGAGCTCATGCTCCAGGTAATAGAGCGTATGAGGGCGGCGACGACGCTTCCGCTCTCCGTCCAGCCGAACGCCGGGCTTCCCGAGGTGGTGGAGGGACGAGTCCTCTATCTCTGTTCTCCCGAGTACATGGCGCACTACGCGAAGCGCTTTCTCGCGTCCGGGGTCGCCGTCATCGGCGGGTGCTGCGGAACGACACCGGCCCACATCGGCGCCATCGTCGGGGTGGTGAGAGCGCTCGGTCCCTCGCGGACGGTGATCGCAGTATCGCCGGAGGCGGAGACCAAGCCCGAGCAGCGACCGCTCCCCCGCGACGAGAAGTCCCATCTCGCCCGGAGCCTCGGGCGGAAATTCGTGGTGTCGGTGGAGATGGACCCTCCGAAAGGCGCGGACCCCGGGCCTCTCCTCGATCGAGCGCAGTGGCTGAAGGAGAACGAAGTCGGTTTCCTGAACGTCGCCGACGGGCCGCGGGCGAGCGCGCGGATGAGCGCGCTGAGCTTTGCGGTGCTCCTGGAGCAGAAGGTCGGAGTCGAGACCATCCTTCATTATCAGTGCCGCGATCGAAACCTCATCGGGATCCAGTCGGATCTCCTCGGGGCCTACGCCCTCGGGCTCCGGAACATTCTGGCGGTGACCGGCGACCCTCCGAAGCTCGGAGACTATCCTTACGCCACCGCGGTTTTCGACGTCGACTCCGTGGGACTCGTGAAGATCCTCTCTCACCTGAATCGTGGGCTCGATCTCGCGGGAAACCCGCTCGGGCCGCCGATGCCGCTTCATATCGGCGTGGGAGCGAATCCCGGCGCCACCGACTTCGAGGTGGAGATCCGGAAGTTCGAGAGGAAGGTCGAGGCGGGCGCGGAGTTCTGCCTGACGCAGCCCGTCTACGAGCCGAAGTACCTAGAGCGATTTCTCGCGGCGGTGAAGAGCTCACGCATTCCGGTTCTCGTCGGGATCCTCCCGCTTACGAGTTATCGCAACGCGGAGTTCCTGCACAACGAGGTACCGGGGATGGCGGTGCCCGCGGAGGTGCGGGAGCTCCTGAAGAAGGCCCCGTCCAAGGAGCGGGCGCAGACGGTGGGAATCGACATCGCCCGCGACTCGCTGCGGGCGGCGCGCGATCTCGCCGAGGGCGCCTATCTCATGCCGCCGTTCAACCGCTTCGAGCTCGCGGTGCAGGTGATTGAGGGAATCATCTGAAATGACCCATCGAACGGGCGTTCGAATTTTCTTGTCGGTGGGTGCAGCGGCTCTCTTGAATGCAACCTCTGTCTCGGCGCAGGAGCCCGAGCAGCGGGTCCCTTACGTCTTCGAGTCGCGGGTCGACATGGTCTCGGTGGCGGTGGCGGTGACGGATGACGAGGGGAACTTCATAACCGACCTCGAAGTCGAGGACTTCACCGTTCTCGAGGACGGCGTCCGCCAGGAGATTCGGCTCTTCGCCTCGGGGCTGAAGGAATCCTGGGTCGGCCTTCCTCCCGAGATGAAAGACGAGGTATCGGGCCGGCAGGTGGTAGGCCTCCTGCTCGATGCCAGCGGCAGCATGGAGGAGGACATACGCCTCGTCCGGGAAGCGGCGCTCAAGTTTCTCGTCAACCTTCCGAAGACCGAGAACCTCTTCGTGATGGACTTCGACGAGAACATTCGCCTCTCGCAGTACTCGACCGACGACCAGCGTCTCCTGAGCGAACGAATCTACGACGTGAAGGCCGAGGGCTGGACGGCGCTCTACGACGCGGTGGCGACGTTTCTCGAGCGCATCTACGCGCTCGACGGAAAGAAGACTCTGGTGGTCTTCAGCGACGGCGTCGACTCGCGCAGCACGTTGAGCCTGGGCGAGGTCCTGGACATGGTGAAGCTCTCCGACGCCACTATCCACAGCATCCACTTCGGAGCGCAGTCCCGGAGCTCCAGGACTTTCGAGGACGGACGCTTCCTCCGGCAGCTCTCGGGCGAGACCGGAGGCTCCTACGCGTTCGGCGACAATCTCCAGCAGCTCGATGAGCTCTACGACAAGCTCCTCGAGGAGCTCTTCAGCCAGTACACGCTGGGCTACGTCTCCACCAACACCAAACTGGACGGAAAGTACCGGAAGATCAAAGTGGATGTCGACCTCGAGGAGGTGAAAGTCCGCGCGCGGCGCGGGTATTTCGGTCCCCCGCCCGAAGAGCCCACCCCCGAGCGCTGACAGCGCTCCCACCCGCCTTCGCGCGAAGCGATTCGGCGAGGTCCCGCCGAAGCCCGAAGGGCGAAGGCGGACCTGTGCTATAAATTCCGCCGTCATGAGAACGACGTTCACGGTCAGGAACAGAAAATACGAGCTGGTTCTCGAGAAGCGCGAGCCGGGCGAGGGCGAGAAAAACCACCCGTACACCGCGACGGTGTCGGGTCAGAACGGAAGCCCGGTCCGGGGCACCCTTCAATTCACTCCGGGAGCTCTCGACGCGGCGCAGAAGACGGCCTCGGCGAAGAGCGTTTCCGTCGGCGACCTCCTGGCTCCCGCCGGCGCGCGGGCGCTCACCGCCGAGGTCCTGGTCCGCAAGCTGAAGCCGGACTTCTCCTTCGTCGTCGACCACCGCTGGTTGAGTTAATCGAAACAGGCTGCGCCCACTAAGAAAGGCGGCCTCACGGGAGGCCGCCTTCGAGACGGTTGGCCTACTGCGCCTACTGCGCCGACTGTGGCAGCGGCGGCGCCGCCAGGGGGCAGGGGCACTCGAGGGCTTTCAGGAACTCCATGAGGTCGGCCTTCTCTTCCTCGGTGAGGTTCGTGTTCTTCAGGTTCACCCGGTCGAGATTGGGATTGTCGATCCCTCCGGAAACCATGAGGTCCACGACCTCTTTCAAAGTCGCGACGCTCCCGTCATGGAAATACGGGGCGCTTCTCGTGATATCGCGCAGGGTCGGAGTCTTGAACGCTCCCTTGTCGGCGTCGGCATTGGTCACCCGATGGCGCCCGAGGTCGGGCTCGGGCTTGTCGAGGCCGATGCCGACGTTGTGGTACTTCATGTCGGTGAAGAGCGAGCCGGAGTGGCAGTTTCCGCAGCCGGCCTTGGCGACGAAGAGCTCCGCGCCCCTCTTTCCCGCCTCGCCCACCGCGCTCTGGTCTCCCGCCTGCCAACGGTCGTAGGGGGTATCGGAGCAGAAGAGGTACGTGCGCTCGTAGGACGCGATCGCTTGGACGATGTTGTCGGGCGTCGCATCCGCGCCGAACACTTGCTGGAACTGCGTGTGGTAGCCCTCGATGGCGTTGATCTTCGCCGCGTTCTCCTCGGCTTTTGCTCCCATGTTCCCTCCGGTCCAGGCGGCGAGCGCCTGCTTTTCGAGCGAAGGGCTTCTACCGTCCCAGTAGAGCTCGGTGTGGTAGGCGATGTTCCAAAGGCTCGGGCTGCTGCGCGTGAGCTTCTTGCCGAGGGCACCCTCGGCTACCGGCTTTCCATCGGTGAGGCCGTTCTCGCACACGTGGCACGAGTAGCAGGAGCGACTGTCGTCCGCGGAAAGGCGACTGTCGTAGTAGAGCTGTCGTCCGAGCGCGACTTTCTCCGGAGTGATCGGGTTGTCGGCGGGCACCGGCACCACACCGAAAGCCACCGGTGGGGTGGGCATGTCGGACGAGGCAGCGGGAGTCGGCTCGGCGGTGGGTGTCTCCTCGGGTGGGGGCGCGCACCCCCCGATGAGAACGGTGACGACCCCTGAGACAAAGATGGTTCTCACGATCTTCGATCGGTTCATGGAATGGGCCCTCCTGTCTTTCGCAAGGCGCAGATTCTAGGGGAAAGCGTCGGCGAAACCAAGCGTTACCTGTGGTGAAACTCCTCTGGTTCGACGGATCGTGGCGTATAATTGAGGTAGACTTAAACAATAGAGGCTCAAGGTAGGGGCGATCCCGCACAAAAGCGCCTGGCCTAGCCCTCGCGGGGTCGTTGCTGGAGGGTCGTAGTGCAGCGCAGAATGCACAACCTGGTGTACCGAAGGGTGGCGTTTACGGCTCTCGCCGTCGGTTTGGCCGCGCCTGCCGGAATCCCGATCCAGCAAATCCTCGCCGCGCCGAAGAACGTGGCGCTCGCGAAGGAAGCGCCTCCCGCTCCGCAGTCGCCGATTCTGTCCTTGCCCGATGCTCTCGCGTCCGCCGGACAGGAGGACGATCTCGATTTCATCGCTCCGCCGTCCGCCGGCCCGCGCCAGTTCTATTTCACCCGTGCCGCCTACACCGGCTACTACCGGTTTCGCGATTTCCGAAGCTGGAGCGTCGACTTTCCCAAGGCGGACCGGCAGTTCCTCATCGGGCTCAGGCGCCTCACGAATCTCGACGCGTACGAGCTCGAGAATCCCGTCCGGCTCACCGATCCCGATCTCGGAAAATACCCATTCCTCTACACCGTCGAGGTAGGCTACATGGCGTTGACCGAAGGGGAGGTCGACGGCTTGAGGCGCTATCTTCAGGCGGGAGGATTCCTGGTGGTCGATGATTTTTGGGGAAGCATGGAGTGGGAGAACTTCCAGATGCAGTTCCAGCGCATCCTCCCTGGCTACCCGATCGTCGACATTTCGCTCGACCACCCGATCTTCAATTGCTTCTACGACGTCAAGGAGATCGTCCAGGTTCCGAACGTGGGGCAAGGGATTCAGGGTGGTCCCACCTGGGAGGCCGACGGCTATTACCCCGCGGTCAAGGGCATCTTCGACGAAGAGGGCCGCCTCATGGTGGTCATCAACTGGAACACCGATCTCGGCGACGCCTGGGAATGGGCGGAGAATCCATACTACCCGCTCCGGTTTTCGACCTATGCCTACCAGATGGGCGTGAATTTCATCATCTACGCGATGAGTCATTGATGCCGTCCTGGTTCGAGAGCCTTTTCGCGTTCTTGTTCAAGTACCGCCCCCTGCTCTACGAGAGAGGCGAGCTCAGCCTCGGCGTGCCGTGGCCCTACGTCGCCCTCGGCATCGCGGGGGTCGCCATCGCGGTCCCGACGCTTCTTCGCTACCGCACGGTCCAGGGAAAGGCATCGGGGCGAGACCGTCTGGTGCTGACCGGGCTTCGGGTCGGAGTCCTCCTGCTCGTGCTCTTCTGTCTCTTTCGGCCCGCGCTCGTGCTCTCGACGGTGATGCCGCAGAGAAGCTTCGTCGGGATCCTCCTCGACGACTCACGGAGCATGCAGATCGCCGACGTGGACGGAGAGCCGCGCGGGGCGTTCATCCAGGACGCTTTCGGCCCCGAGGGCAGCGCTCTCGCCGAGGCGCTGTCCGAGAAGTTCATGCTGAGGTTCTTCCGCTTCTCCGACTCGGCGGATCGGCTCTCCGATCCGGGAAGCCTCGGCTTCACCGGCACCCGCACTCACCTGGCGCGGGCGCTCGAAAGAAGCGTCAGCGAGCTTTCGAACGTCCCCCTCGCCGGGCTGGTGCTGGTGACGGACGGCGCCGACAACTCGACCGACGCCATCAGCGACACCCTCCTGGACCTCCAGGCGAGGAAGGTGCCGGTTCATACCTTGGGTCTCGGGCGGGAGCGTTTCACCAAGGATATCGAGGTCTCCCGCGTCGAGGCGCCGCGCACCGTGCTCGAGGGGTCTTCCCTGGTGGTGGACGTGACCCTCTCGCAGCGCGGATTCGACGGCGAGACCGTTCGGCTCGACGTCGAGGACGACGGTCGAATCGTGAACTCGACGGATGTGACGCTCTCGGGAGAGGCCGAGGCGACGACGGTGCGCGCCCACTTCACGGTCAGAGAGCCCGGCGCCCGGGTGTTCCGGTTCAAGGTCGCGGTCGCCGAAGGCGAGATGGTCGCCCAGAACAACGCGCGCGAGCAGCTCATCGAGGTCGAGGACCGCCGCGAAAAGATCCTCTACTTCGAGGGTGAGCCGCGGTTCGAGCTGAAGTTCATCCGCCGGGCGGTCACCGAGGACGAGAACCTGCAGCTCGTCTGCCTCCAGCGCACTGCCGAAGGAAAGTTCTTGAGGCTCGATGTGGACGACGCCGAGGAGCTCGCGAGCGGTTTCCCCAAGACCCGCGAGGAGCTCTTCCGCTACCGGGGAATCGTGCTCGGGAGCATCGAAGCCAGCCACTTCACCCACGACCAGCTCCGCATGATCGCGGACTTCGTGAGCCAGCGAGGCGGGGGTCTTCTCGCTCTCGGGGGGCGGCTCTCGTTCTCCGAGGGCGGCTACGCGGGGACGCCCGTCGAGGATGTGCTCCCGGTGGTGCTCGAGCCCGTCGAGATCTCGCCCGAGACCGAGGAAGTCTCGGCGCCCGGATTCTTCGCTTCCCTCGTGGTCGAGCCCACAGCCTTCGGGACCACCCATCCCGTTACCCAATTCGGCGCCGACGTGGAATCGAGCGCCGAGCGCTTCAAAACGCTCCCGCCGCTTTCGACCTTGAACGACGTTCGTTCGGTGAAGCCCGGGGCGACGACGCTCCTCGAAGGAACGGGAGACGGAGTCTCGGACCAGCCGGTCCTCCTCTTCCAGCGCTACGGCCGGGGGAAAGCCGCCGCCCTGACAGTGAACGACTCCTGGCAGTGGCAGATGCATCACGACATTCCGCTCGAAGACCTCACCCACGAGCTCTTCTGGAGGAGGCTCCTGCGGTGGCTCGTGAGCTACGTGCCCGATCAAGTCGCGATCTCGACCGACAAGAGCCGCTACGCGCCGGGCGAGAGCGTGGTCTTGACCGCGGAAGTCGACGACGATCGGTTCTTGAAGGTCAACAACGCCCAGGTTCGGGCAACCATCCGCTCGCCGTCGGGCGAGCCCGTCGAGCTTCCCATGGAGTGGACCGTCGACAAGGACGGCGAGTACCGGGCGAGCTTCCTTCCCGAGGAGAAGGGAATTTACGAGGTGACGGTCGAGGCCGCGCGGGAAGGGGCGGTGGTGGGGACCGCGAAAAGCTACGTGGAGATCGAAGATCTCGACGACGAGTATTTCCAGGCCGAGATGAGGGCGCCGCTCCTGGATCGCATCGCCAAGGAGACCGGGGGCGAGTTCTATCGAAAGGAGGCGGTCTCGCGCCTCCCCGAGGACATGAGCTACACCGAAGGGGGGACGACGGTGCGGGAGCGCCGCGACCTCTGGGACATGCCGGCGTTGTTCCTGCTCATGGTGGGCCTCGCCAGCGCCGAGTGGAGCTACCGCAAGTACCGGGGGCTCGCGTGAGCTCCAAAAGACTTTTTCTTGTTCTCCCTCTTGCGTTGGTCTCGCTGAGCCCGGCGGTGGCGCAGGCGAAGGAGACCTACCTCGTCATCATTGCCGGTATCGGCGGCGACGATGCCCATCGAGAGCGCTTTCATCAATGGTCGATGGCGATGCGCGACGCCGCGACGGCCCGCCACGGACTCGCCGCGGATCGGGTGTTCTTCCTCGGGGAGAGCCCGGAGATGGCTCCCGAGGCGGTCCACGCGAAGTCGACGAAAGAGAACATCGCGTCGCTCCTTTCGAAACTCTCGGCCTCGGTCGCCCCGGGGGATCAGATCTATCTTCTGCTCATCGGCCACGGGAGCTACGACAACGAGGACGCCCGGTTCAACCTGCCGGGGCGGGATCTGAGCGCGTCGGATTTCGACGCGCTCCTGGCACCGTTCCAGGAGCAGCAGATCGTGTTCGTAAATACCGCGAGCGCGAGCGGGGCGTTTCTGCCGGTCGTCGCGAAGCCGAATCGCATCGTCGTCACCGCCACCAAGTCCGGCTTCGAGCGGAATGAAGCGCAGTTCGGACGGTATTTCGTCGAGGCCTATTCCGTCGACGCGGGGGACACCGACAAGAACCAGCGGGTCTCGGTCATGGAGGCGTTCGACTACGCGCGGCTCAAGGTCTCGGGTTTCTACGAGGAAGAGAACCTGCTGAAGACCGAGCACGCACAGTTCGATGACGACGGTGACGGGAGCGCGGTCGGGGAAGGCTCCAAAAAAGAGGGCGCTCGGGCCGGGGCGGCCTTCCTGATGGGCGCCGCGGCCGTCGCCGACGGGCTGTCGCCTTCGGATCTCGCGGCGGACCCTGAGCTCGCGGGGCTGGTCGAGAGCCGGCAGGAGCTCGAGGGGAGGGTTTCGGCTTTGAAGCTCCAGAAGGATTCGATTCCCGAAGAGACGTACCTCCAGGAGCTCGAGCGGCTCCTTCTGGAGCTCGCGTCCGTCGCGCAGCGGATCGAGGAACGGTCGAAGCCGTGAACGCTCGGTCGGTCCTCACCATTGCCAGCCTCGTGGCCCTCGGCTACCTCGCCACCGTTCGCGGCCCGGTTGAAGCGTCGCTCGACGAGGCCCACGCCGCTCTTCGTGAAGGCCGTTACGCGGAGGCCATCGAGGGTTTCGAGAAAGAGTCGACCGCGAATCCTACGCCCAGGCTCTATCGCGGCTGGGCAGAGGCCTTGAGGCTCACCGGCGCCTACGATGAGGCGCTTTCCGTCATTGAGCGGTTCGAGAACCGGGAGCCGGCTTCCGCCGCGCTTTCGAACGTTCGAGGCGAGATCCTCTACGAGACAGGGCGCATCGCGGAGGCGCGGGAGGCTTTCGAGAAGGCCGTCGCTGGAAAGGCTTCCGACTGGTTGACCGCCGAGCTCAACCTCGGGGTCCTGCTGCACCAAGAGGGATCGATCGACGAGGCGCTCGCGCGATTCGACCGGTTCATCGACGTCTACAACCGGAGCTCGAATCTCTCGGCGGAGGATCTCACCGCGATCGCGATTGCGTGCAAATATCTCGGCGTCGCCAACCATCAGCTCTTCCGCGACGCCCTCCGCGCTTTCGACGAGGCGAAGGCGAAGGATCCCTCGAGCCTCACACCTTCGATCCGCGCGGGCGAGCTGTTCCTCGAGAAATACAACAGTCCCGACGCCAATCAGAGCTTTCAGGAGGCTCTCGCGGTGAACCCGAATCACCCCGAGGCGCTTCTCGGGCTCGCGCAGGTGATGGACTTCGACGGATCTCCCGAGGCCAGGGTGCTCACCGAGAAAGCGCTCTCGGTGAATCCCCGGTTCGTCGCCGCCCGCGCGTTTCTCGCGGAGCAGCTTCTCGGGCTCGAGGACTACGAGGGCGCCCGTAAAGAAGTCGAGGCCGCCCTCGAGGTGAACCCGGTCTCTCTCGAGGCGCTTCCCATCCTCGCGGCGGCGGAGCTTCTCAGCGGAGACGCCGCCGCCTTTCGCGCGGTCGAGGAGCGCGCGCTCGCGCGCAATCCGAAGGACGCCTCGTTTTACAACAAGCTCTCGGACATCGCCGTCAACAATCGCCTCTATCGAGAGGCGAGGGACTTCGCGGCGAAAGCCGTCGAGCTCGACTCCCGCTCGTTCGAGGGCTACGGCCTCCTCGGCCTGAACCAGCTCCGACTGGGCGACATCGAGGGGGGAAAGAAGAGCCTCGAGCGCTCGTTCGAGGGCGATCCCTACAACGTCTGGATCAAGAACACGCTCGATCTGATGGATACCTATCCCGACTACGTCACCACGAAGACCTCGAGGTTCGAGATCGCGATCGAGGGGAAGGAATCGGATCTTCTCTCGGGCTATGTCGAGCGGATCGCGGAAGAAGCCTACGAGTCGCTCGCCGAGCGGTACGAGTTCCGCCCGGAGACTCCGATACGGATCGAGGTCTATCCCTCTCACGGCGACTTCTCCGTCCGTACCCTGGGCCTACCCGGGCTCGGGGCGCTCGGCGTCTGCTTCGGGCGGGTCATCGCCGTCGACTCTCCCTCGGCGCGCCCCAAGGGGCAGTTCAATTGGGCCTCCACGCTGTGGCACGAGCTCGCGCACACCGTCACTCTCGGCGCGACCGACCACAAGGTGCCGCGGTGGTTCTCGGAAGGTCTTTCGGTCCTCGAGGAGCGCCGGGCGCGCCCGGGTTGGGGCGACGACGTGAGCCTCGCGTTTCTCGCCGCCTACAAGCGGGGAAAGCTCTTGAAAATCGCGGAGCTCAATAACGGATTCATGCGCCCGACCTATCCCCAGCAGATCGGGATCTCCTACTATCAGGCCTCTCTCGTCTCCGAGCTCATCGAGCGGGATTTCGGCCTGTCGGCGATTCGCGACATGCTGGCCTCGTACCGCAAGGGCCTTCCCACCGCCGACGTGTTCCGGAACGTCTTGAAGATGGAGTTCTCGGAGTTCGACACCGTTTTCGAAGGCTACTTGAAGGAGCGGTTCGAGGCCCAGGCGAATTCCCTGAGGCTCCCTCCCGAAGAGCCGCAAGAGGGGGTGCCCGCTCCCGCGGTCACTGCCGAGGAGCTTCGGGAGCGCGCGGAGAAGGACGACTTCGATTTCATCGCCCACCTCGAGACTGGGCGGCTTTTGCTCGAGGCGGGGGAGACCGAGCGCGCCGAAAAGCATCTCGAGCGCGCCAAGACGCTTTTTCCCGAGTACGGCGAGGCGGGAAGCCCGTATCCGCTTCTCGCCCAAATCCATGAGGAGCGGGGCGAGCCCGAGCGCGCTGCCAAAGATCTCCAGACGTTCGTGGACCTCAACGAGAACCACTACGACGCCCACGTGAAGCTCTTCGAAATTTACAAAAGGCTCGGCAAGACCCGTGAGGCCGCCTCGATCCTCGAGCGGGCGATCGCCATCTATCCCTTCGACGCCGACGCCCACCGAAAGCTCGCTGCTCTCTACCAGGAGCTCGGGCATAAGAAGGACGTCGTCGTCGAGAGAAAAGCGCTCCTGGCGCTCACCACCGACCGCGCCCAGGGCCTTTACGAGCTCGCGCTCGCCTACTATGAGGCCGGCGACGCCCGAAGCGCGAAGCGGGAGCTTCTTCGAGCGCTCGAGTTAGCGCCCGGCTTCAAGGACGGGCTCGCTCTCCTGATGAAGCTTTCCGCGGGGAGCGAGGGATGATTCGCCTCCTCGGGGTGTTTCTGCTGTTGATCGCGGGGGCGCTGCCTCTCGCGGCGAGCCGCTCGCAGGGATTCGATGTCCCCTACGAGAACTTCCCCTACAACGGTCACTTCACGTTCGTGCGGATCAAGTTCGAGCCCACCCGCTGGGGACGAGGTAACTACCAGTGGGGGCTCGACCTCAAATGGAACCACGACTATCCCCAGGGCGAGCGGAACCTGATGACCATCCTGCGGCACCACACGACCATCGCGCCCAATATGGGAAAGGGGAACATCTACGCCCTCGACGATCCCGAGCTCTTCAAGTATCCCTGGGCCTATCTCTGCGAGGTCGGATTCTGGTATCCGACGGACGAAGAGGCGGAGAGCCTTCGCACCTACCTCTTCAAGGGCGGATTCCTGGTGGTCGACGACTTCATCATGGACTGGCAATGGGACAACTTCCAAGAGCAGATGGCGCGCGTGCTTCCGGGGTACGACCTGGTTCAGCTCGACGTGACCCATCCGATCTTCGACTCGTTCTTCTATATCGAGACTCTCGATTTCACTCACCCCACGTTCCCCGAGGCCAAGCCCGTGTACTTCGGCGTCTTCGAGGACAACGATCCGAACAAACGCTTGATGGTCATCGCCAACTACAACCACGACATCGGCGAATACTGGGAGTGGTCGGACACGGGCTGGGTTCCGATCGACATCTCCAACGAAGCCTTCAAGCTCGGAGTGAACTACGTCATCTACGGCATGACCCACTGAGGCCCACTGAGCCCATTGAGAAAGGAAAACCACCTTTGGCTGAAGAAAGAAAGGTCGCCCTCGAGTTGGAAGACGACATCGCCCTCGCCGATCGGCTGAAAGGGGCCTACGGCAACATGACCCGGGAGCTCCGAAAGCTCATCGTCGGCCAGGAGGACGCGCTCGAGCAGGTGATGCTCTCGCTGTTCGTGGGCGGCAACAGCATCATCACCGGGGTCCCTGGTCTGGCGAAGACTTTGATCGTCCACTGCGTGGCCCAGGTGCTCGATTTGAAGTTCGCCCGGATCCAGTTCACGCCGGACCTCATGCCCTCCGACATCACCGGCACCGACCTAGTGCAGGAGGATCCTCAAACGGGGCGCCGCGAGCTGGTCTTCATGCCCGGACCGATCTTCAACAACATCGTGCTCGCGGACGAGATCAACCGCACGCCTCCGAAGACCCAGTCCGCGCTTCTCGAGGCGATGCAGGAGCACCGGGTCACCATCCAGGGGCGCACCTACACCCTGGAAGAGCCGTTCTTCGTCTTCGCCACCCAGAACCCGATCGAGCTCGAGGGGACGTACCCCCTCCCCGAGGCCCAGCTCGACCGCTTCATGTTCAACATCATCATCGACTACCTCCCCGAGGAGGACGAGATCGCGGTGGTGCGCAGTACCACGTCCGTCCAGG
>Ga0326597_10004305_pt1 | contig 20076 bp, 16 predicted proteins | sample RVTome_12_FD_203789 | JGI IMG/M metagenome (GOLD analysis project Ga0326597, IMG submission 203789) | Soil microbial communities from uranium-contaminated site in the Upper Colorado River Basin, Wyoming, United States - RVT100D185 | ecosystem: Environmental > Terrestrial > Soil > Contaminated >...
AGCAGCGCAGCAGCGTCGATTTGCCCGACCCGGACGAGCCGATCAGGCTGACCACCTGGCCGCGCTCGGCGCGGATGGATACGCCTTTCAGCACCTCAAGGCTGCCATAGCTTTTATGCAGGTCGCGGATGTCGATAACGGCGGGGGAGGGGGTCACGATCGGCTCAATCTGGTTCGTTCCGGTGCTTTCGTTCCGGGCATTGGGCGCGATTTTGTGGGCGATTGCAACGGCGGAGTGGCGCTTTGCGCTGCGTCACAGTGCAAAACGGCGGCGGCGATTGGTCACATTGGCAAGGCATCAAGCGCCCCGGCGCTGCACCCGGTGCCGGGCTTTGGCCGAATCGCGGTCGCTGACCCCCAGCAGGTTGCTTGCCAGCCGGATTTGCGCATCTTCGTCGGCGCCGCGGTGGCCATCGGCCAATGCCACCTCCCACAACGCCTCGATCACGCCGGCGCGGTCCTCCAGCGCCACCATGTCTTTCAGCCGGCGGGTAAAGCGCACAGTGTCGGCGGCCTCTTGTTCAATCGCTTCGGCGCGCAGCCGCACCGCCTGCGCCTCGTCGGCGGCCAGCCCGTCGCGCCTTGCCAGAACCTGTTCGATCCGGGCTTGTTCATCTGCATCATAGCGGCCGTCGGCGCGCGCCACCCGCACCATCAGCGCCGCCAGCGCCAGTTCGCGTTCCGGCAGGTTTGGCGCGACCGGGGCCGGTGTCAGCAGGCGCGTGAGGAAGGCTTTCAACATGGTCCGAATATAGCCGCCGGGCCGGCTGCGACAAGCGCATTCGGCCTGTGCTCAGGGCATCGTGTGGTGGGATGCCGGCGGGGCCCGGAGGGTGCGCGACGTTACGGCGCCGGCGCGGGCAGCGCGCGGTGCAGCAGTGCCAGCGCGTGGCGGGTGGCAGCGGCACGCACCTTGCTGCGACCACGCGGCCCGAACTCGACCGTTTCACTTTGCGTTGCGGTGCCGCCGCGAGCCAGCGCAAAACAGACCCGGCCTTCGGGCTTTTGCGCGCTGCCGCCCGGCCCGGCAACACCGCTGACCGCCACCGCCAGGTCGGCCGCCGAATGCGCCAACGCGCCTTCGGCCATTTCGCACGCCACCGGTTCGCTGACAGCGCCATGTGCTGCGATGGTCTGGGCGCGCACCCCCAGCAGTTCGACCTTGGCGGCGTTGGAATAGGTGACAAAGCCGCGCTCGAATACATCCGAGGCGCCCGCCACCTCGGTGATCGCCGCCGCCACCAGCCCGCCGGTGCAACTTTCGGCGGTGGCGATGCGCAGCCCGGCGGCGCGGGCGGCGGCGATCAGCGCCGCCGCGCTCATGCCAAAAGCCCGTGCCACAGGCCCGCGGCGATCAGCGTGGCGAGCCCGGCAAACAGCCCCGCCCACAGGTCGTCCAGCATTACCCCCGCCGCGTCGCCGCGCCGGTCGGCGCGCCCGATCACCCAAGGCTTCCAGATGTCGAACAGCCGGAACAGCACAAACGCTGCAACCCAGCCGGGCCAGGCGCGCAGCGCCCAGTCGTCAAGCCCGATCCACCAGAACGCCGCGGCGGGAAACAGCAGCGCCAGCCACTGCCCGGCCACCTCGTCAATCACGATCTCGGCGGGGTCTTCGCCGGGCCGGTGCTGCAGTTCCGCCGCGCAGGCCCAGAAACCAAGCGCCGTGACCGCCGCCGTGGCGCCCGCCAGCAGCCAGAAGCCCGCCAGGTAGTCGATGCCAAGCGCCACCACGACCGCTGCCGCCGAACCCCAGGTGCCCGGGGCGGGGCGCAGCAGGCCGACATAACCGAAGGTGGTGATGAGGCGCGTCATGCCGAAACCAGCGTGGCGCCGGCCATGGCGGCGATGCCCTCTTCGCGCCCGGTGAAACCAAGCCGTTCAGAGGTGGTGGCCTTGACCGAGACCCGGCCCGGATCGACCCCCAGAACTTCCGCCAGAACGCGCGCCATTTCAATGGCATGCGGGCCGATCTTCGGGTGTTCGCAGATCAATGTCAGATCGGCATTGGCGATGCGAAAGCCGCGCGCGCGCACGCGTTCGGCGGCATGCGCCAGAAACAGGCGCGAGGCGGCGCCCTTCCACTGTGGATCCGATGGCGGAAAATGCCGCCCGATGTCGCCCTCGGCCAGCGCGCCATATAGCGCATCGGTCAGCGCGTGCATGCCGACATCGGCGTCGGAATGGCCGGCAAGCCCGCGCCCGTGCGGCAACCGCACGCCGCACAGCATGACATGGTCGCCTTCGCAAAACGCGTGCACGTCAAAGCCGTTGCCGGTGCGCACATCCATGCCTGCCCCCAGGATCCGTTCCGCCCGCGCGAAATCCTGCGGGTAGGTCAGTTTCAGATTGTCTTCCTCGCCCGGCACGATGGCAACCGCAAGCCCGGCGCGGCGCGCCAGCGCCACATCGTCGTCGGCGCCTTCAGGCGCGGTGCGATGCGCGGCGAGGATTTCGGCGAAGTGAAAGCCCTGCGGCGTCTGCGCGCGAAACAGTCCCGCGCGCGCCACGGTGCCGCTGACCTGACCGGCCTCGCCGCGCCACAAGGCATCGGTGACTGCCAGCGCCGGTGCTGCGGCGGGCGCCGTTTGCAGCGCCGCCAGCACCCGCGCGATCAGTGCCGCCGACACCAGCGGGCGGGCGCCGTCATGGATCAGCACCCGCGTTATGCCGGCGCCGTCAAGCCGTTCCAGCGCATTGCGCACGCTTTGCGACCGGCTGGCACCGCCCGCGACCAGCGTGACGCGGCCGCCGAATTCCGCGATGCCGCGCTCCATGTCGTCGGGATGCAGCACCAGCACCACGCGCGCAAAACCTGCGAAAGCCGCCAGCGTGCGCGCCAGCACCGGCTGGCCGGCCAGCATGCGCCACTGTTTTGGCGCCCCCGCGCCGGCGCGCGTGCCGCGCCCCGCTGCCACGATGATCACCGCAACCGTCATGTTGCCCCCTGTCGCGCCAAAGGCTTAGGCCAAGCATGGCGCGTGTGCAATCCGCGCGTTTGTCAGGGCAGTCGCCTAATATTTGTGCAAAAGCCGATATTTTGTGGCCTGCAACGGGGGCCTGCCGTTGTGGTTTCGCGTTGCGATGGCTAATTCGAAGCATGGCGCACAAGGAATGAGCATTTGAGCATCGATCTGGCACAGGCGCGGCTTGACCCGCCGGTTTTTCTGGCGCCGATGGCGGGCATAACCGATCTGCCGTTCCGCCGCCTGGTGGCGCGTTTCGGCGCCGGACTGGTGGTCAGCGAAATGGTCGCCTCGGGCGAAATGCTGACAACGCGACCTTCGGTGCGGGCCAGGGCACGGGTGGATCTGGGGCTTGGCGACGGCATCACCGCGGTGCAACTGGCCGGGCGAGAACCTGCGCCGATGGCCGAGGCGGCGCGTATGGTGGCCGACATGGGCGCGCGGATCATCGACATCAACATGGGTTGCCCGGCGAAAAAGGTGACCGGCGGGCTTTCCGGCTCGGCACTGATGCGGGCGCCCGATCACGCGTTGCGGCTGATCGAGGCGGTGGTGGGCGCGGTCGATCTGCCGGTGACGCTGAAAATGCGGCTCGGCTGGGACGACGCCAGCCGCAATGCGCCGCAGATCGCGCAGCGCGCCGAGGCGGCGGGGGTGGCGATGATCACCGTGCACGGCCGCACCCGGATGCAATTCTACACGGGCGACGCCGACTGGGCGGCGATTGCGGCGGTCAAGGCGGCGGTGCGGGTGCCGGTGGTGACCAACGGCGATATCAGCGGCATCGCCAGTGCGCATGCGGCGCGCGCCGCCTCGGGCGCCGATGCGGTGATGGTCGGGCGCGGCGCGCAGGGCAGGCCCTGGCTGCTGGCCGAAATCGCCCATGCGCTGCACGGCACCCCGGCCCCGACCGTGCCGCATGGGAACGCTCTTTCAGACATGATTTCCGAGCATTACGAGGCGATGTTAAGCTTTTACGGGGCCGCGGTCGGGCTGCGGCTGGCGCGCAAGCATCTGGGCTGGTATGCCGATGCCGCGGGCGCCCCCCTGCGCCGCGAGATGCTGTTGGCATCTACCCCCGCCGCGACACTGGCGCTGATTGGCGCCGCGTTCGGCAGTTGCGAAAGGGTCGCGGCATGAATCTGCCCGCCCCCGGCATCATCTGGGCCAGCCTGCCGGTTCCGGCGCTGCTGCTTGACGGCGCCGACAAGGTGCTGGAAGCGAACCCGGCGGCGGAACAGTTTCTGAACATTTCCGCCCGCGCGCTGAAAGGCCAGTCGCTTTACGACCGCATCGCGATCGCCGCACCGCTGGAGGAAATCTTTGCCCGCGTGCGCGCCAACCGCTCGGCGCTGTTCATCAACGATGTGGACGTGGGCACTGGCGAGCGCGCGCCGGTGCTGTGCAATCTGCAAGCCGCGCCGCTGGGCGATGACCCGGCCGCGGTGCTGCTGCTGATCGGCCCGCGCGAACTGGCCGACCGGCTGGGCCGCGCGCATCAGGTGAAATCGGCGGCGCGTTCCGCGATCGGCATGGCCGAGATGCTGGCGCATGAGATCAAGAACCCGCTGGCCGGCATCGCCGGGGCGGCGCAACTGCTGAGCATGGGGCTGCAGGGCGAGGATCTGGAACTGACCGACCTGATCGTCGGCGAAACCCGCCGAATCGTGAAGCTGCTTGAACAGGTCGAGCAATTCGGCAACATCCGCCCGCCGGAACTGCGCGCGGTCAACATTCACGACGTGCTCGACCGGGCGCGCAAATCGGCGATGGTGGGGTTTGCCGCGCATATGGCGCTGGCCGAGGAATACGACCCCTCGCTGCCGCCAACACTGGGCGATGCCGACCAGCTGACGCAGGTGTTTCTGAACCTACTGAAGAACGCTGCCGAGGCAGCGGGCGGCGAGCGCGGCAGCATCCGCATTCACACCTTCTACGATCTGTCGCTGCGGTTGCGCCGCCCCGACGGCACCGGGCGGGCACTGCCCTTGCAGGTGGAAATCATCGATGACGGCCCAGGCATTCCGCCCGCCATCGCCCAGGAGATTTTCGAGCCCTTCGTCTCGGGGCGCGAAAACGGCACCGGGCTGGGGCTGGCGCTGGTCTCGAAGATCATTTCCGAACACGGCGGCTGGATCGGCGTCGAATCGGTGCCGGGGCGAACCGTGTTTCGCATTTCGCTGCCCGTGGCACCCAAAAATCTGGAGGTCTTGTGATGGACGGCACCGTTCTTGTAGCCGACGACGACCGCACCATTCGCACCGTGCTGACGCAGGCGCTGACCCGCGCCGGCTGCCGGGTGCACGCGACATCCAGCCTGACCACGCTGATGCGATGGGTTGAAGAGGGCAAGGGTGATCTGGTCATTTCCGATGTCATCATGCCCGACGGCAACGGGCTTGAGGCGCTGCCGAAAATTGGCGGCATGCGGCCTGGGCTGCCGGTGATCGTGATTTCGGCGCAAAACACCATCATGACCGCGGTGAAAGCCGCCGAGGCCGACGCCTACGACTACCTGCCCAAGCCCTTCGATCTGCCCGATCTGATGAAACGCGCCGCGCGCGCGCTGGAACAAAAGCGCCGCGTGGTGGCGCCGCGCGCCGAACCGCCGCTGCGCGAGGTTGGCGGCGATCTGCCGCTGGTCGGGCGCACGCCGGCGATGCAGGCGCTTTACCGGCTGGTGGCGCGGGTGATGAACAGCGATCTTGCGGTGCTGGTCACCGGCGAATCGGGCACTGGCAAATCGCTGATCGCGCGCGCCATCCACGATTTTTCCGACCGCCGCAGCCTGCCTTTCGTGGTGGCGCAAAGCTCGGATCTGGCGGGGGTGGACGGCCCGGCGACGCTGCTGGCGCGGGCCCGCGGCGGCAGTCTGGTGTTCGACGAGGTGGCCGATTTCGATGACGATGCGCAGGCCCGGCTGGTGCGCATGTTCGACGCACTGCCCGACCCTGCGCCGCGCATCATGGCCACCAGTCAGGTGAACCTGATGGCGCTGATGGAGGCCGGGCGCTTTCGCCAGGATCTGTTCTACCGGCTGGCCGGGGTGACGCTGGTGGTGCCCGCGCTGCGCGAGCGGGTCGATGACATTCCGCTGCTTGCCGACCACTTTCTGGCGCGGGCCGAACTGGGCGGCCAGCCGCGCCGCCGCCTGGCCGCCGACGCCATGGCGCTGATTCGCGCCTACAGCTGGCCGGGCAATGTGCGGCAGCTGGAAAACACCCTGCGCCGGCTGCTGGCCACCGCGCCCCTGGAAGAAATCAGCCGCGCCGAGGTGGAACAGGTGCTGGGCAACCAGCCCGCGATCGAGCCGCTGCGCAGCGGCGGCGACGGCGACAAGATTTCGGCCTCGGTGGCGCGGCACCTGCGGCGCTATTTCGACCTGCACGGCGGTGCCTTGCCCGCGCCGGGGCTTTATGATCGCATCCTGCACGAGTTGGAGGTGCCGCTGATCGAGATTGCGCTTGAGGCAACCGGCGGAAATCAGGCCAAATGTGCCGATCTGCTGGGCATCAACCGCAATACCTTGCGCAAGAAGATCACCGATCTCGATATACAGGTGACACGCCGCCGCAAGCTGATGTAAACCGGCAACAGCAAGTCGTGGCATTTCCGCACCGGGGCTGCCGCGGCGCAACAGCCAGCCGGGGGCGGTTCGTGCAGGGCACAGCGCATCATTCGCCATGGGACAGGCTTTCCCGCCTGCGCCGCCAGCGTCGGCTGCAAAATGCCGCGACGCTGGGGCTGGTGCTGCTGGGGCCGGTGCTGGCTGCGGCGACCTATCTGGCGATGGGGCCATTTGGGCAGGGCGTCGATTCTTCTGCCCTGCGGCTGATTCTGCTGGCCGATTTCATCTACTTCCTGTTGCTGTCGGCGCTGGTGCTGGCGGCGCTGATGCGTGTGGTTGCGGCGCGCCGCGCGCGCTCGGCCGGGTCGAAGCTGCATTTGCGGCTGACCGGGGTTTTCGCCGGCGTGGCGCTGGGGCCGACCGTGCTGGTTGCGGTGTTTGCCGGGCTTACCATCAACATCGGCCTCGAAGGCTGGTTCTCGACCCGGGTGCGGCAAGTGGTTTCCACCTCGCTTGCCGCCGCTGAAGCCTATCAAGAGGAACACCGTCGCGATCTGAGCACCGACGCGCGCGCGCTTGCCGCCATGCTGACCGCGCGCCGCAGCAGCGCCGCGATATTCACCGATGGCGACCTGCGCGAGGCGCTTGGCGAAAGCCAGCCGCAGATCCAGCGCGGCCTGCGCGAGGCCTTCGTGATCGACGGCAGCGGCGAGATCAAGGCGCGCGGCGACCGCAGCTATCTGTTCGACTTTGAACGACCACCGCCCGAGGTGCTTGCCGCCGCCGCCCCCGGCGATCCGGTGCTGATCGAGGATTGGGAAAACAACGAGTTCCGCGCGGTGCTGCGGCTTGACGGCTTCGTTGACCGCTATCTTTACGTCAGCCGCGTCGTCGATGGCGAAATCCTCAGCCTGCTTGACGAAACCCGCGCAACGGTGGGGCTTTACCAGCAATTGGAGGCAACCCGTGGCCGGGTGCTGTTCGAGTTCGGGCTGGTCTATATCGGCTTTGCGCTGATTCTGGTGCTGTCGGCGATCTGGCTGGGGCTGTGGTTTGCCGAACGGCTGTCAAAACCGATCGGGCGGCTGGCGCAGGCTGCCGAGCGGGTGGGCGGGGGCGATCTGGATGCCCGTGTTGCCGAGGAAGAGGGCGACGACGAAATTGCGCTGATGGGCCGCGTCTTCAACCGCATGACGCACCAGTTGAAGGGCCAGCGCACGGCGCTGCTGGACAGCCACTTTGAAACCGAGGAACGGCGGCGGCTGTTCGATTCGGTGCTTTCGTCGGTGACCTCGGGCGTGATCGGGCTGGATGCCGCGGGCGCGGTCGATTTTCTGAACCGCTCGGCGATGCGGCTGTTGTCGCTTGACGGCGCGCCAAGCCACGGCAGGCCGCTGGCCGCGCTGGTGCCGGAATTCGAGCCGCTGCTGGCGCGGCTGCGCGATTCGATGTCAGAGGTGGCGCAGGAAGAGGTGCGGCTTAGCCGCGGCGGCAGGCTGGAAAGCCTGCTTTTGCGGATGTCGGTGCGGCGCAGCGAGGGGGGCGCGCTGGAAGGTTATGTGGTGGCCTTCGACGATGTGACCGAACTGGTTTCGGCGCAGCGGCTGGCCGCCTGGGGCGACGTGGCGCGCCGCATCGCGCATGAAATCAAGAACCCGCTGACGCCGATTCAACTTTCGGCAGAACGGCTGCGGCGCAAGTTCGCGCCGCTGACCGCGGGCGCGGACACCGAGGCGCTGGAGCAATTGACCGGCGTGATCATCCGCCAGACGGACGATCTGCGCCGCATCGTCGATGAATTTTCGCGTTTCGCGCGGATGCCCGAACCCGACCGGCGCGACCACGACCTGGCGCGCATTCTGCACGACGCGGTGCTGCTGCAACAGGGCGCGCTGCATGGCGCCGAGCTTGCGGCGCAGATCCCGCCCGGACCGGTGGTGGTGGAACTGGACGCCACGATGCTGTCCCAGGCGCTGACGAACCTGATCAAGAACGCCGGCGAAGCTATTGAAAGTCTGCAGGAAAAAGGTGCACCCGATGGCTGGCAGCCGCAGGTGCGGGTCAGCCTTGAGGCGGCGCCGGATGCGGTGTGCATCCGCATCATGGACAACGGCATCGGGCTGCCGCCCAACCGGGCGCGGCTGTTCGAACCCTATGTGACGACGCGCGCCAAGGGCACTGGCCTGGGCCTGCCGATCGTCAAGAAGATCATCGAGGAACATGGCGGCACACTGACCTTGCTTGACGCGCCGCCCTTCAGCCCCGGTGCGCGCATTGGCGCGATGGCCGAAATCCGCTTGCCGCGTGCCCGCGCGGCGGCTCAACGTGCGATCAAGGAGAGGGCGGCGGACGCCCCGACAGGACCAAAATGACCGATATCCTTATTGTCGATGACGAACGCGACATCCGCGAACTGATCGCGGAGATTCTGAAGGACGAGGGATTTGCCACCCGCATGGCCTCGAATTCGGATGAATGCATGGCCGAGATCAACGCCGCGCAGCCGGCGCTGATGGTTCTGGACATCTGGCTGAAGGACAGCCGGATGGACGGGATCGACATTCTCAAACAGGTGCGGCGCGACAACCCCGATGTGCCGGTGGTGATCATTTCGGGGCATGGCAACATCGAAATCGCGGTCGCGGCGATCAAGCAGGGCGCCTACGATTTCATCGAAAAGCCTTTCAACATTGATCAGTTGCTGGTGGTGGTGGGGCGCGCGATGGAAACCGCGCGGCTGCGGCGCGAAAACTCCAGCCTGCGGCGGCGCGAGGTGCTGACCGGCGAGATGCTGGGCAATTCCAGCGCGTTTCGCAAGCTGCGCGAGCAATTGGACAAGGTGACCAAGTCGAATGGAAGGGTGATGCTGACCGGCGCGCCGGGGTCGGGCAAAGAGGTGGCGGCACGCTATATCCACGCCAATTCCGCCCGCGCCACGGCGCCTTTCGTGACCGTCACCTCGGCCTCGATCGCGCCTGACCGCATGGAAGAGGTTCTGTTCGGCCGTGAAACGCCCGAGCGCGGCGTCGAAAAGGGGTTGCTCGAACAGGCGCACGGCGGGGTGATCTACTTCGACGAGGTCGGCGACATGCCGCCCGGAACGCAATCCAAGATCCTGCGGGTGCTGACCGAACAGCAGTTCATGCGCGCCGGCGGGACCGACAAGGTGCGGGTCGATCTGCGGGTAATCTCCTCGACCAACCGTGATCTGGCGGCCGAGATTGCCGCCGGGCATTTTCGCCAAGAGCTATACGACCGGCTGAACGTGGTGCCGATTGCGGTGCCATCGCTGGCGGAACGGCGTGAGGACATTCCGGTTCTGGCACGGCATTTCATCGAACTGTTCAACCGCGCTCAGGGGCTGGCGTTGCGCGTGCTGTCGGATGAAGCCGCGGCGATGATGCAGACGATGGACTGGCCCGGCAACATCCGCCAATTGCGCAATGTGATCGAACGCGCGCTGATCCTGGGCGAGGCGGGCGAGCCGATCGAGGCGCGCGAGCTGCCCGGCCAGGCGCCCGTCGTCGATGAAGGTCGCATCGTGCTGGGCGGCGCACTGGCGACGCTGCCGCTGCGCGAGGCGCGCGAATTGTTTGAACGCGAATATCTGCTGACGCAGATCAACCGCTTTGGCGGCAACATCAGCCGCACTGCCAATTTCGTCGGCATGGAACGATCGGCGCTGCATCGCAAGCTGAAATCGCTTGGCGTGGTGACCTCGGCCAAGCTGGGCGGCCGCATCGCGCATCTGGAAGATGCCGAAGGCGCCTTGCTGGACTAGCGTGCCGTGCTGGCGTCAGAGGCTGGCCAGAATCCGCGCCGCCTCGGCATGCGGGCTGGTCAGCGCCGCGCGGTCCTCGCCGGGGAAGAAACGTGCGCGGGTGGCGGTGGGCATCGGCGCCGGGGTGACGATCACCACGCGCGGGCCGATCTTGGCGTTCTCCGCCTGCCAGCTGCGCACCAGCGCCATTTGCGCGGCTTTGGTGGCGCCATAGGCGCCAAAGAACTTTTCGCCGCCGCGCGGGTCGTCGGCAAACAGCGCCGTGCTGCTGCCAGCGCGCAGCAGCGGCTCCAACAGGGCGATCAGGCCGGCGGTGGCGGTCAGGTTGGTGGCGACCGATTTGGCCAGATCCTTGGCGGCGATATGCCCGGCGGGGGTCAGCGATTCGGCATGCACCGCCATATGCGCCCAAAGTTGCAGGCCGCCCCAGCGCGCCGCGATCGAGCCGGCCAGATGCGCCATGGCTTCGGCGTCGGTCACATCCATCGGCGCCAGCGTGGCGCTGCCGCCCCGCGCCTGAATGCGGTCGTCAAGTTCCTCCAGCCCGCCTGAGGTGCGCGCCACCGCCAGCACATGCCAGCCCTGCAGCGCCAACGCCTCGGCCAGCGCCGCACCCAGGCCGCGCGAGGCGCCGGTGACCAGCGCCAGTTTCGCCGCCGGTCGCTGTGTCGGTTTCAGGCTGTTCTGCGGGGGGGTGGGGTCGGTGCTCATGCGCGCCGGTTTCGCACCGCGCCCGCGCGCGCGCAAGGGGCGGCGTTGACTTCTGCAGTGGCTGCGGCATAACTGCGCAGACCTGATCCCATGCGAAAGGTATCCCCATGACACTGACCAAGGCACTTCTGCCGACCCAGTCCCTTACCGCGCGCGCCCTGATGGTGCTTGGCGCAACCGCGGTCATTGCGCTGGCCGCGCGCATTTCCGTGCCGATGTATCCGGTGCCGATGACGTTGCAGACACTGGCAGTGCTGCTGGTGGGTCTGACGATGGGCTGGCGCCTCGGGTTGGCGGCGGTTGCCGCCTATATCGCCGAGGCAGCGGTGGGCCTGCCGGTGCTGGCGGCGGGCTCGGTGTTGGGCGGCCCGACCAGCGGTTTCATCCTTGGTTTCCTGCCGATGGTGGCGCTGGCTGGCCTTGCCGCCGATCTGGGCGCGCGGCGCTTTGTGCCGGCGCTGCTGGCCTCGCTGGCGGCCTCGGCGCTGATCTATGTGCCGGGCGTGCTGTGGCTGGATGCGGTGACGCCGCTGACTTTCTCGGGTGCGATCGAAAAGGGCATGCTGCCCTTCATCGCCGGCGACACGGTCAAATCGGTGCTGGCCGCGCTGGCGGTTTCGGGGGCCTGGGCGGCGCTGGGCGCGCGTAGGGGCTGACCGATACCGCAAGAAATGACGGTGCATGCAACCGGGGCGGCGCGATGCGGCCCCGGTTTTTTCATGCCCTGATGCTGCGGTCGCGCAGCTGCCGCGCAAGCAAAAGGCCGGGGTCGCCCCCGGCCTTGGCCAATGTTGCGCGGCCGTTCAGCGGTTTTCGGTGGGCACGTAGTCGCGCGTGGTGGCACCGATGTAAAGCTGACGCGGGCGGCCGATCTTCAGCGCCGGGTCGCCGATCATTTCCTTCCACTGGCTGATCCAGCCGACGGTGCGCGACAGCGCGAAGATCGGCGTGAACATCGCGGTCGGGAAGCCCATCGCCTCAAGAATGATGCCCGAGTAGAAATCGACGTTGGGGTAAAGCTTCTTGGAGACGAAATATTCGTCTTCCAGCGCGATGCGCTCCAGCTCCTTGGCGACCTTCAGGGTTTCGTTGTTGTCGATGCCCAGCAGGCCCAGCACCTCATCGGCCGATTCCTTCATCACCTTGGCGCGCGGGTCGAAGTTCTTGTAGACCCGGTGGCCAAAACCCATCAGGCGGAACGGGTCGTCCTTGTCCTTGGCGCGGGCGATGTATTCGGGGATGCGGTCCACGGTGCCGATTTCGCGCAGCATTTCCAGGCAGGCCTGGTTGGCACCGCCATGCGCCGGGCCCCAAAGGCAGGCGATGCCCGCGGCGACGCAGGCGAAGGGGTTGGCGCCCGAAGACCCGGCCAGCCGCACCGTCGAGGTCGATGCGTTCTGTTCATGGTCGGCGTGCAGCATCATGATCCGGTCCATCGCCTTGGCCAGAATAGGGCTGACGACGTAATCATCGGCCGGCACGGCAAAGCACATGTGCAGGAAATTCGAGGCGTAATCGAGCGTGTTGCGCGGGTAAACGAAGGGCTGGCCGATCGAATACTTGTAGGCCATCGCGGCAATCGTCGGCAGCTTGGCGATCATCCGCATCGCCGCCACTTCGCGCTGCCAGGGGTCGTTGATGTCAAGGCTGTCGTGGTAGAACGCGCTCATCGCGCCGACCACGCCGACCATCGTTGCCATCGGGTGGCTGTCGCGGCGGAACCCGCGGAAGAAATAGTGCATCTGTTCGTGCACCATGGTGTGGCGGGTGATGCGGCCTTCAAAATCGTCCATCTGCGCCTTGTTCGGCAGCTCGCCGTTCAGCAGCAGGTAGCAGACTTCCAGAAAATGCGATTTTTCCGCCAGCTGTTCGATCGGATAGCCGCGATACAGCAGTTCACCCTTGTCGCCGTCGATATAGGTGATGGCGCTTTCGCAGGCCGCGGTCGAGGTGAAGCCGGGGTCGTAGGTGAACACCTCGCCCTGCGCGTAAAGCTTGCGCACGTCGATCACGTCGGGGCCGGCGGTCGGGCGCAGTATCGGCAGCTCCAGCGTCTTGCCGGCAAAGCTCAATGTTGCGGTGTTGGTCGTGTCGGCCATGTCTTTTCCCATATCCCTATCCCTTTCCTGACCCGTTGCGGCGCGCCGGGCATCTAGCGTGGTCCGCGGGGCCGAACCGGTCAGCCCGCTGCGTCGTTCAGTCTGGCGCAGGTCTCGTCGCGACCCAGCGTCAGCATCATATCAAAAACGCTGGGCGTCACCGAGCGCCCGGCAAGGGCGGCGCGCAGCGGCGCTGCGATCTTGCCAAGTCCGATGCCGTGAGCTTCGGCGAAGGCGGCCAGTGTGGCTTCCAGCGCTTGCTTGGTCCAGCTAGCATCTTGCAGCTGCGGCGTCAATTCGCGCAGTATACCACGGGATACAGAATTCAGCGCCTGCGCCGCTTTCACGTCCGCCACGATCGGTCGGGCGGTCAGAATGAAATGCGCTTTTTCAAGCAGCTCCGGAAAGGTCTTCGCGCGGTCCTTCAGGCAGGGCAGGGCGCGGGCCAGGCCGTCGCGCTGAACAAGGGTCAGCGACGCCTTGCCGGCGGCTTCAAGGTATGCCTCAATTTCGGGCAGCAGCGCGGCGTCCGGGCTGCGTGCGATGTGATGGCCCGAGACGTTTTCGAGCTTCTTGAAATCCAGCCGCGCGGGGGCGCGGCCGATTCCCGACAGGTCGAACCAGGCCCTGGCCTGCACGTCGTCAAACAATTCGTCGTCGCCATGGCTCCATCCCAGTCGTGCCAGATAGTTGCGCATGCCGGCGGCGCAATAGCCCATCGCCTGATATTCCTGCAGCCCCACCGCGCCGTGGCGTTTCGACAGTTTCTTGCCGTCGGGGCCGTGGATCAGCGGGATATGCGCGAACACCGGCACCGGCCAGCCCATCGCATGGTAGATCTGCACCTGCCGTGCGGCGTTGGTCAGGTGGTCATCGCCCCGGATCACATGCGTCACGCCCACGTCATGGTCGTCCACGACGACTGCCAGCATGTAGGTGGGTGTGCCATCGGAACGTAAACAAACCATGTCGTCGAGCTGGTCGTTGCGAAAGGTGACCGCGCCCTGCACCGCGTCTTCGATCACCGTGGCGCCTTCGCGCGGCGCCTTCAGGCGGATCGCATAGGGCGCATCGGGGTGGCTTGCCGGGTCGGCGTCGCGCCAGGGGCTGATGAACAGCGTCGAGCGGCCTTCGGCGCGCGCCGCTTCGCGGAAGGCCTCGATCTCGTCTTGCGTGGCGAAGCATTTGTAGGCGGTGCCGTTGGCCAGCATCGCATGCGCCACCGCGGCGTGGCGTTCGCGCCGGGCGAACTGGCTGACCGGTTCGCCATCCCAATCGAGCCCCAGCCAGGCGAGCCCGCGCAGGATGGCGGCGGTGGCTTCGGGGGTGGAACGTTCGCGGTCGGTATCTTCGATGCGCAACAGGAACCTGCCGCCGCGGCCGCGCGCGTAAAGCCAGTTGAACAGCGCCGTACGGGCACCACCGATATGCAAATAGCCGGTGGGCGAAGGCGCAAAACGGGTGACCACCGGGGCGGGAACGGGGCGGGAGGACATCGGCAATTAACCTTTCGCTAACCATGAGCCGGCTAGGCTTTCGCGCCGATCCTTAGGCAAGGACGCGCGGAGAAACAAGAAGTGGTGAAACCTGCCGAGCCTGGCTTGCAGCCTGGCGCGGTGCCGGTGCTGCCCCCGGTGCCCACCGTGGCGCGGTCTGCCGGGCCGGCGCTGGCGCATGCCGCGGTGCAGGCGCTGGTGCGGCAGGCGACGGCGCTGCGCCACCCGATGGCGGCGCTTGCGGCGGCGCGGCGCGATCTGTTCCTGTGGCTGCCCCTGTGGCTGGCGGCAGGTATCGGCGCCTGGTTCGCGCTGCCGTGGGAGCCGGCGCCGGCGCATTACGCGGTGCTGGCCGGTGCGGCGCTGCCGGTGGTCTGGCTGCTGTGGCGCGCCGGCGAGGCGGGCGCGCTGCCGGCGGCGGCGGTGCTGGCGCTGGTGGTGGGGTTCGTGCTGGCCGGGGCGCGCGCACATCAGGTGGCGGCACCGGTGCTGGGCTGGCGCTATTATGGCCCGGTCGAGGGCCGCATCATCGGTATCGACCGATCCGGCAGCGACCGGCAGCGGCTGACGCTGGATCGGCTGGTGCTGGAAAATACCCCGCCCTCGCGCACCCCCGCCACCGTCAGCGTATCGCTGCACGGCGACCAGTCGCAGCTGGCGCCGGTGCCGGGGCTGCGGGTGATGATGACCGCGCATCTGATGCCGCCTTCGGGCCCCGCTTCGCCGGGCAGCTACGATTTTCGCCGTCATGCCTGGTTCGACCGGCTGGGTGCGGTGGGCTATGTCAGCGCGCCGGTGCTGGTGGCGTCGCCGCCCGAGGCCGGCAACTGGGCGCTGGCCGGGCATCGGCTGCGGATGCGGCTGTCGGCGGCAATTCAGGCGCGGATCCCGGGGCAGGCCGGGGCAGTTGCAGCGGCGCTGATGACGGGCGACCGGTCCGGCATCTCCGAGGCGACGAATGCCTCGATGCGGGCCTCGAACCTTTACCATATCATCTCGATCTCGGGGCTGCACATGGGCATGCTGGCGGGCTTCGTGTTCGCGGCGCTGCGCCACGGTCTGGCGGCCTGCGGCAGCCTGGCGCTGCGCCTGCCGGTCAAGAAGATCGCCGCGGCGGTGGCGCTGGCGGCGGCGACGGTCTATCTGTGGCTGGCCGGGCCGCAGGTCGCGACCGAGCGCGCCTATGTCATGGTTGCGGTGATGCTGCTGGCGGTGCTGGCAGACCGGCGCGCCATTTCGCTGCGCAGCGTTGCGGTGGCGGCGCTGCTGCTGCTGCTGGCGCGGCCGGAATCGCTGACCGATCCGGGCTTTCAGATGTCGTTCGGCGCCACCGTGGCGCTGATCCTGATCTATCGCCCCTGGGCGGCGCTGCGCAGCCATCTGCCTTTGCCGCTGCGGCCGGTGGCCATGCTGCTGATCTCGTCGCTGGCGGCGGGGCTTTCGACGGCGCCGATCGCGGCGGCGCATTTCAACCGGATGGCGGCCTATGGGCTGCTGGCGAACCTGCTGGCGGTGCCGGTGATGGGCACGCTGGTGATGCCCGCCGGGGTGGTCGCGGCGCTGCTGGCGCCGCTGGGGCTGGCGGCGCCGGCGCTGTGGCTGATGCGGCTTGGCACACAATGGATGATCGTGGTGTCGGACTGGGTCGGTTCGTTGCAGGGCGCGGTGACGGCGCTGCCGGCGCCCGGCGCCGCGGTGCTGCCGCTGTTGGCGGCAGGCGCGGGTTTGGCGGTGCTGGCGCGCGGCCCGGTGCGCGCCGCGGGGCTGGCGCTGATGCTTGCCGCCGCGGTGATGTGGTCGGCAACCGCCCGCCCGGCGCTGCTGATCGCGCCCGAGGGCGAACTGGTCGGGCTGATGACACCGGCGGGGCGGGCGCTATCCAAACCCGGTGCGGCTTTTGTCGCCACCACCTGGCTGGCCGAAGATGGCGATACCGCCGGCCCCGAGCAAGCCGCGGCACGCAGCGGCTGGAGCGGCCCGGTCGGCAGCCGCGAGACGCTGTTTGCCGGCCGCCGCGTGGTGCACCTGACCGGCAAGGGCGCGGCGGAGCGCGCCGCGGCGGCCTGCGCGGGCGGCGCCGTGGTGGTGGTCGCCGCAGTGGTCGCGCCGCCGCCGCCGGACGATTGCCTGCTGTTCGACCTGGCCCGCCTGCGCCGCAGCGGCGCCGTGGCGATCGACGTGGCGGCGGTCGATTTCGGCGCGCCGGGGCTGGTGCTGCGCAGCACCGCGCAAACCCGTGGCGCGCGGTTGTGGAGCGCCGGCCGGTAGTGGCGCAGATGCCGCGCCGGGTGCTTTGCCGCTGCGGCGCGGTGTGCAACCGGACTCGGCGACGAAACGAATATCTATCCTGGATAGTTAATATCGGCGCTCGCGATAGATCATATCGTCGATCGCGAATATGAATTGTCCCGTGCACCAAATAGCGCGCTGGTGCCGGCGAAATCCACCGCCATTCGGCACTGCGCCAATTCGACGCAAAGCGAGCTTAAAAGCCAGCAAAAACAAAACGATGAACCTGCCGCCCCGGGGGCGGTGCGCTTTATGCCTCATTTGCACACAGGTGCCGGCTGCTAATCTGCACCGGCCAACAAGGCAAACCGCGGGCACGTAGCGAACCCCGCACTTCGAGAGGATCACATCGATGAAATTCAACCTGCTAGCTGCGGCAATGTTCAGTGCCGTCGCTGCGTTTGCCACCACTTCAGTGGCCGCAGTCGACACCACGCTGATCACCCCCGGCCCTGCCGTTTCGACCGAGGGCTGGGATACGCCCGAATCGATTCGCGGCGGCCTGAAACTGCTCTACGCCTGGGATTCGTCGGGCCCCGACGCCTGGGATTCGAAAGCCCATCCGATGGTTTACGTGACCTCGGAAGGCATCGCCAAGGCGCGTAGCCCGGGCAACAACAAGAACGCCGGCCTCTACATCATCGACGCCTACACCAAGGAAGTCGTTGCCTCGGCCCGCTATGACCTTGGCCTGGGCGAGCACACCGCCGCCGGCCACACCGCCGGTATTTCGGTTGACGGCAAGTGGTTCTACATCGGCTCGACCGTGATAATCGACGGCAAGGCCACGCCGCTGACGCTGGTCATCAACGCCCGCACGCTGAAGGTTGACAAGGCCTTCGGCTTCCCGCTGCACCACTCGATCGGCTTTGTCGACTACACCGGCAAACCGATCCAGACCGTTACCAAGAACAGCGGCCCGCACTTCCTGCTTGACCCGCAAGACGACAACCGCGTGATCAAGGCGCTGACCGCGACCGACATCGTGATGATCGGCCACAACTACGTGACCGCCGACCCGACCGGCAAATATCTCTACGTCTCGCAGCGTCCCGGCGCCTGGGGCGCGGCGGATTCGGGCGCCGATGGCGGCATGTCGAAATACAATCTGGAAACCGGCAAGGTGACCTACATCTGGGGCATGGGCCACAACGGCAACCCGATCGGCAACGCCCATACCGCTGATGGCAAATACACCTATGTGAACGAAGGCCACGGCAGCTACGTCTACAAGATCGACAACGAAACCAACACGATCGTCGCGTCCAGCAGCGCTGGCGTTGCCGGCCCCTATGGCAACGTGCTGAACTGGGACGAAAGCCTGCTGTTCATCATCGGCAAGGGCGAAGGCAGCCACAACACCGGCCGTGTGATCGGCGTCATCGAAACCAAGACCTTCAAGCAAAGCAAGGCCTTCCAACAGCCGATCGTGCTTGATGGTTCGGCTTCGTCGATCGACCACGCCATCCTGCATCCCGATCCGGCTGTGAACGAGATCTGGGTGTCGAACATGGCGGGCTGGGAAACCATCGTGCTTGATCCGGTCACCTTCGAGACCAAGGCGCTGATCCCGACCCCGAACTTCGGCGATACCCACTCGGGCGGGTTCGTGAAATACGGCGACAACTGGGCTGGCGAACTGCTTGTCGACATGGGCGGGCCGCAGGCCGCGATGTATGCGCAGAAACTGGCGATCATCGCTGCTGCCGCCAAGTAATATTGGGTCCACGAATTTTTCCCCCGGCCGCAGCTTTGGCCGGGGGATTTTCATGACAACCGAACCGAGTGGGATCACGAATGCGGAAATGGACACAAATCACCGGCGGCCTTGCGCTGGCCACAGCGGTCGCGCTGGCACTGCCGGCACAATCGCAGGACGCCGCCAACCAGACACAGGACACCCAGGCGCTGGTCGAAGAAATGGTCGAACACGGCGAACAGCTGTTCTTTGAAGGCAAGATCGGCGTGGGTTGTGCCGCCTGCCACGGCGACGATGCCAGGGGCCTGATCGGCCAGGACATCCGTGGCAAGTCGATCGCCGAGATCATCGCCGCGGCCAATTCGGTCGAAGACATGCAGAACGCCGACATCGACAAGTTCACCGAAGACGAATTCGTGGCGATCCACCACTACCTGGCAAAACTCGCAACGATGCCGGCTGCGGAAAACTGAAATGGGCGGGGGCAGAACGATCAGCCCCTGCGAAAACCTGCAAGCCCGCGCCGATCGGCGGCGCCGGCGATGAAAGCAGGCCGCACCGCGCCCCGGGCGCGCCGGTCAGATCGGAGTGCGAGATGAGCGAACGGAACCAGATCCTTGCTGCCTCGGCCAGCCCCGGCGCCGGCAGCGACCGCAGCGGCCTTGGCGCGCTTGCGAAGCTTGCCGCAGTGCTGCTGGTGACGCTGGCGCTGGCCTCGGCCTGGCTGGTGTTTCCCTACCTGATGGAAGGGCAGACGATGCTGGAAGACGCGGGCGATCAGGTGCTGACCGCGCGCAACGACCGGCTGAAGACCCTGGGCGAGTTCCTGGTGCGCCCCGCCTTCGGGCCCGGCGAGGCCGAGATCGAGGTGCTTTACGGCTCGGACGTGTATTTTTCGCGTTCCGCCAGCATCCGCGTTTCCGGGCAATACCAGCCCGACATCTATCAGATTTTCATCGTTGATGAGTCTACCCATATCGATCCGCTGCCGCAGAGGCTGCCGCAGGTGGAACTGTGGGTTGACGGCAAAAGCTTTGCGCCGGCCGACATCGAGGGCCCGCTTGACACCGACCACCACCGCTCGACCATCGTGCGCTTTGCCAAGCTCGGCGCCGACGGCCAGCCGATCGTGCCGCCGGGCGCCCAAAGCATGCGCCTGGTGGTGACCAGCGACTGGGATCCCGACAGCACGCCGCGCGAGGCGGTCTGGACGCTGCCGCTGGTCTATCCCGAGGCCGAGGATGTGCTCGACTCGCCGACGATGATCATGGCCCTGGCGGCGGGGTTGTTGTCGGCGACGCTGACGCCCTGTCTGTTGCAGCTGATCGTGGTTTACATGGCGACGCTGACCGGGGTCAGCGCTGAACAACTGGGCCGTGGCGGCGCGGTGCCGGCCGAGGTGCGGCGCAAGATGCTGATGTCGGCGCTGGCCTTCATCATCGGCTTCACCGCGTTCTACACCGCGGCC
>Ga0326597_10004306_pt1 | contig 20074 bp, 11 predicted proteins | sample RVTome_12_FD_203789 | JGI IMG/M metagenome (GOLD analysis project Ga0326597, IMG submission 203789) | Soil microbial communities from uranium-contaminated site in the Upper Colorado River Basin, Wyoming, United States - RVT100D185 | ecosystem: Environmental > Terrestrial > Soil > Contaminated >...
AGTTCTCCTACCTGCGCGTCTACTCCGGCGCGCTCCGGACCGGCGACGACATCTTGAACGTGACGCGCGACAAGACCGAGAAGATCGGCCAGCTCTATCACGTCAACGGCCGCGAGCGCCACGAGACGCCGCAGCTCAAGGCCGGAGAGATCGGCGCGGCCGTGAAGCTCAAGGTCACGCACACGAACGACACGCTCGCCGCACGCGAGCGCCCCGTTCTCATCGCGCCGATCGTGTTCCCCGAACCGGTCCTCACGCTCGCCATGCGCGCGAAGGCCAAGGGGGACGAGGACAAGATCTCCACCGGCATGGCCCGCATCCGCGAAGAGGATCCGACGGTCACCTTCGTGAACGACTCCGAAGCGCACCAGCTGCTCCTCAACGCGATGGGCGAACTCCAGGTGGACGTCGTCATCGACAAACTGAAGACCCGTTTCGGTGTCGAAGTCGAGCCCGCAAAGCCGCGCGTCGCGTATCGCGAGACGATCAAGGCGAAGATCGAGACGCAGTACCGCCACAAGAAGCAGACCGGCGGGCGCGGGCAGTTCGCCGACGTGTCGCTTCGCCTCGAGCCGCTTCCGCGGGGCACCGGTTTCGAGTTCTCCGATGACATCGTCGGCGGCGTCATCCCGTCGAAGTACATCCCCGCCGTGGAGAAGGGCGTCGTCGAGGCGATGAGCGAGGGCGTGCTCGCCGGCTATCCGGTCGTCGACGTGAAGGTGAGCGTCTACTACGGCGGCTATCACGACGTCGATTCCTCGGACATGGCGTTCAAGATCGCGTCGCTGCACGCGTTCAAGAAGGGCGTGCTCGAGGCGCGGCCGATCCTGCTCGAGCCGATCATGAAGATCGAGGTGCAGGTCCCGGAGGCGTACATGGGAGATGTGATGGGGGATCTGTCGAGCCGGCGCGGCAAGATCCTCGGCATGGAGCGCTCCGGACGTTTCCAGGTCGTCAAGGCGCTCGTGCCGGCGCCGGAACTCTACAAGTACTCGACGCAGCTCCGCTCCATGACGCAGGGCCGGGCGGCGCACCGCGCGGAGTTCGATCACTACGAGGAAGTCCCGAGAGAGCAGGCCGAGAAGATCATCGAGGAAGCCAAGGCGACCGCCGCGGAGGCCAAGTGATCGGGACGCAGAAGGGCGAGCAGCACCCCGGGAGGCGGTGAGCAATGTCCGGACATTCAAAATGGGCGACCATCAGGCGCAAGAAGGGCAAGACGGATGCCGAGCGCGGCAAGCTGTTCACGAAGCTCATCAAGGAAATCACGATGGCCGCCCGCCACGGCGGCGGCGACCAGGGTGGGAACCCGCGGCTCCGCCAGGCCATCCTGACCGCCAAGGCGGCGAACATGCCTGCGTCCAACATCGAGCGCGCGATCAAGAAGGGGACGGGTGAGCTGCCGGGCGTGAGGTACGAGGAGGTCGCATACGAAGGGTACGGTCCGAGCGGCGTCGCGGTGCTCGTCCAGGCCTCGACCGACAACCGCAACCGCACCGCTTCGGAGATCCGGCACATCTTCTCGAAGCATGGCGGCAGTCTCGGCGAGGCTGGGTGCGTCGCCTGGATGTTCCACGAGAAGGGCGTCATCACCGTCGACAAGAGCGCGATCGCCGAGGACCAGCTCATGGAACTCGCGCTCGACGCCGGCGCCGAGGACGTGAGCACCGAAGAGGACGCGTTCGAGATCACGACGACGCCTTCGTCGTTCGATGGCGTGCTTTCCGAACTCCAGAAGAAGAACGTCGCCACGCTGTCGGCCGAGAGGCGGCGCATCCCGCAGACGACCGTGATGCTCGGCGAATCGGATGCGCGGCAGGTGCTCAAGCTGCTCGAGATCCTCGAAGATCACGACGACGTCGAACAGGTCTCGGCGAACTTCGACATCCCGGAGAACGTCATGGCCCGCCTCTCCGAGACGGCGGCCTGAGTGGCGAGAAGGCGGCGACCGGAAGAGGAGCCCTCACGCCCGCTGCACGACGGGCCGGTCATCCTCGGCATCGATCCGGGAAGCCTCATCACGGGCTACGGCCTTCTCTGCGATCACGACGGGGAGGTGCAGCTCCTCGAGTTCGGCACGCTCCGCCCTCGCCGCCGCACCGACTTCTCCAGCCGGCTCGCGGACATCTACGACGGCCTGTGCGATCTCATCGACGAGACGCAGCCTGACGAGATCGCCATCGAGTCCTGCTTCCAGCACAAGAACGTGCGCACGGCGCTCCTCATCGGACACGTGCGCGGCGTGATCCTCCTCGCCGCCGCGCAGTCGGGCGCGCGCGTCTTCGAATACACGCCCGTCGAGGTGAAGATGGCCGTGGCGGGAAGCGGGGCCGCGACGAAGCACCAGGTTCAGTTCATGATCGAGCGCCTTCTCACCGCGGACGTCGGAAAGCCCAGTCCCGACGAGGCGGACGCGCTCGCCGTCGCGCTGTGCCACCTGCATCGGCGCACACTCATCGAGGCGCTCTCTTGATCGCTCGGATCACCGGCCGGCTCGCGGAGAAGCACCCCACGCTCCTCCTCGTCGAAGTCGGCGGGATCGGCTTCGCGGTGCACGTCCCGCTCTCGACGTCGAGCAAGGTCGGCGAACCCGGCCAGACCGTCACCCTCGAGGCGTACACACACGTGCGGGAGGACGCCCTCCTCCTCTACGGATTTCTCACGCCGAGGGAGCGCCTGCTCTTCGAGATGCTGATCGCGGTGAGCGGCATCGGACCGAAGGTGGCGCTCGGAATCCTCTCGGGCATCGCACCGGAAGCGCTCCAGCGGGCGGTGGGGGCGAAGGACGTCGCGGCGCTCCAACTCGTCCCGGGCGTGGGAAAAAAGACGGCCGAGCGGATCATCGTGGAGCTGGCCGAGAAGATCGCAGCGCTCGGCCCGGCCGAGGAAGAAGGACGTCCCGCGCGTGGAGCGATTCCCGCGGACGCGGTGAGCGCGCTCGTCTCGCTCGGCTACACGCGCGCGACCGCGAGCGCCGCGGTCAAGGACGTGCTCGACGGCGCAAGCGATCTGGCCGTCGAGGAAGTCGTGCGCCGCGCGCTCGCGCGGGTGCGGAAGGGGTAGGCGCTCACCACCGGCTGCCGCGCTGGCCATTCCTTCGCGGCTCGAGTCGAACCTGGGCCGCTCCGGAAGGCCGGCGCGCCCGGGGCCGGCGGCGGCTGCCACGCACGCCGCCGGCGCCCGACCTCACCGGATCAAGCTGACCCGCTTCCACACCACGTCGCCGCTTGCCCGCTCGATCCGCCACATGTAGAGCCCGGAGGCCGCCGCGGAGCCGTCGGCGTTGCGCCCGTCCCACACGAACGTGACGGCGTCGCCGGAGGCGCCGTCGGGCGCCAGCTCCGCCACGAGGCGCCCGGCCACGTCGTAGATCGAGGCCGACGGCGCGTGTCCTCCCTCGTCCATCGGCAGGACGATCGTGGTCGTCGCGCGGAACGGATTCGGGAACGGGTTCGAGAAGAGCTTCGGCGCGGCCGGATCCTCGGGGGGATCGACGCGCGCCTCGACGGATGAGGCGCTCTCGTTCCCCGAGACATCGACCGCGGTGACGGAGTAATGCGTCGTCTCGAGCGGCCACGCCGGATCGGAATACGTCGTCCACGGAAGCGGCGTCGCGGTCAGACGCTCGCGGGGAAGCCCGGAGGCACGGCGGTAGACGTGATACCCCGCGACGTCCGCCTCGGATGAAGGCTGCCACACGAGATCGACGACTCCGTCCTCGAGGTCGGCCGTGAGCGACGCGGGTGCGCTCGGCGGCTGCGTGTCGATCGGCGGATGCGTCGTCGCGGTCGCGACGTTCGAGAGCGGAGAGGCGTTCCCCGCGGCATCGCGGCTCTCGACAGCGAAGGCGTACGCCGTCGCGGGCGCGAGTCCGTCGATGGTGAGCGACTCGGAGTCGCCGGGCAGGCCCGGCAGCGGCGCCGTCACGGAGACGCCGGTTTCCCATCCTCCGCCTTCGGTCCAGCGCCGAACTTCGTAGCTCGCCGCCGCTCCCGCGGGGGCGTCTGCCGGCGCCGTCCACGCGAGCCGCACGCTCGTGCTCGAGAGCGGGGACGCCGCGAGGTCGGCGACGGCGGCCGGCGCCTGCACGTCGGCGGCCGGGAGCGTCGAGCACGGCGCCTCGTTCGATGGCTCGGACATGTTGCCGGCCTCGTCGAACGCGGAGACGGTCGCGACGTAGTCGGTGCCGGGATCGAGCCCCGTCAGGAGCCGCGAATCGAGCGTGCCGGGATCGCCGGGCGGCGCGCTGTGCGGCGTCCGGAGCACGCGCGCCGCCGCCGGGCTGTTCGCGTGCCAGTAGCGGAATTCGTAGCCGGCGACGCGGTTCGCCAGCGGCCGGTCGGCCGGCGCCGTCCAGCGAAGCTCGATCGTCGTCTCCCCACCACCGAGCGCCACGAGGTCCGAGACCGCGATCGGCGGCGAACGGTCGATCGCGGAGCCGGTGCGTCCGCTTGCGGTGTTCGACACCGGCGACACGTTGCCCGCGGCGTCGCGGGACCGGAGCGCAATGAAGTAGGTCGTGCTCGGAGACAGGTCCGCGACGACGATCATCTCTTCGAGTCCCGGCCACGCCGGGACCGGAGCGACGACGGCCGTCCCCGTGCTCCACGAACCGCCGGTCAGCCACGACCGGATCTCGTACGACGCCGCGGCGACGCCGCCCGGTGGATCGGATGGCGCGGTCCAGAGGAGCGTGATCGAGTTCTCGGTCGAATCGACGACCGCGAGGTCCGACACCGCCGCGGGCGCGGAGACGTCGGGTGTGGCGCGCGTGCGCGCGACCGCCTCGTTCGAGAGATTCGACCAGTTGCCGGCGGTGTCGCGGCTCCGTATCTGGAAGCGGTAGCGCGTGGAGCCCACGAGTCCGGCGACGGTGGCCGACTGCGCGGTCCCCGGCGCCGCGGGGCCGGAAAGCCCCGCGACCGAGATGCCACTCGCCCAGCTGCCGCCGTCCGTCCAGCGTCTGAGCTCGTACGATGCCGCGGCGCCGCCGCTCGGTGGATCGGACGGAGCGATCCACGCGAGCGTGATCGAGGTGGAGGTCGAATCGACCGCGGCGAGCGATGTGATCGACGCCGGTGGCTGCGTGTCCGGCGTCGCGCGCGTGCAAGCAACTGCCTCGGCGATGCCGGACCAGTTCCCAGCCGCATCGCGGGTTCTCAGCCCGAAGTGGTAGCAGGTCGAGGGAAAGAGTCCCGGGACGACATGCGTCTGCTGGATGCCGGGCGTCGCCGGCGCGGGGAGGCCTGCCAGGACCGTTCCGGTTGCCCACGAACCGCCGTCCGCCCATCGGCGTAGCTCGTAGGCCGACGCGGCGCCGCCGCCGGGCGGATCGGAAGGCGCGGTCCACCGGAGCGTGATCGACGTATCCGTCGAATCGATCGCGGCGAGCGTGACCGTCGCGGGCGGCTGCGTATCCGGCGTGGCGCGCGTGCGCGCGATGGCCTCGTTCGATGCGCTCGACCAGTTTCCCGACGCATCGCGGCTCTTCATCTGGAAGTGATAGCGCGTCGAAGCCGTGAGGCCCGAGATGACGGACGACTGCTGAGTCCCCGGCGCGGCGGGAGTGGGGAGGCCGCTCACCGTCGATCCCGTGGTCCACGAGCCGCCGTCCGTCCAGCGCCGCATTTCGTACGCGGCCGCGGCGCCGCCGCCCGGAGCGTCCGCGGGCGCGGTCCACCGGACGGTGACCGACGCCGTCGTCGAATCGGTCGCGGCGAGCGTCGTGACGGCCGCCGGCGGAGTGGCGTCCGGAGTGGCGCGCGTGCGCGCGGCCGCTTCGTTCGAGAGGCTCGACCAGTTCGCCGCCGCGTCGCGGCTGCTCATCTGGAAGTGATAGCGCGTCGAGGCCGAGAGACCGGAGACGATGACCGACTGCGGTGTGCCCGGCGCCGCGGGAGCGGGGAGCCCGCTCACGAGCGTTCCCGTGGACCACGAGCCGCCGTCGGTCCAGCGCTTCATCTCGTATCCGGAGACCGCCACGCTGCCGGGGGCGTCCGCCGGCGCCGTCCAGCGGAGCGTCAGCGACGTCGCGGTGGAATCGATCGCCGCGAGGGAGGCGATCGCCGCGGGCGCCTGCGTGTCCGGCGGCGGCAGGGTGCGCGCCGCCGCGGCGTTCGAGAGGCTCGACCAGTTGTTCGCCGCGTCGCGGCTCCTCATCTGGAAGTGGTAGCGCGTCGAGGCCGAGAGCCCGGAGACGACCACCGTCTGCTGCGTGCCCGGCGTGGCCGGAGCGGGAAGTCCACCCACCGTGGTGCCGCTCGACCACGAGCCGCCGTCCAGCCACCGCTTCATCTCATAGGCGGACGCCGCACCGCCGCCCGGAGGATCGGCCGGGGCCGTCCACCGCAGTGTGATCGACGAGGAGGTGGAGTCGATGACCGCGAGCGTGCTCACCGCGGACGGCGGCTGCCCGTCCGCGCCGGCCGCCGTACGTGCGAGGAGTTCGTTCGAGAGGTTGGACCAGTTGCCCGCGGCGTCGCGGCTCCGGATCTGGAAGTGGTATCGCGTGGACGCCGTGAGCCCGGAGACGATCATCGTCTGCACCGTGCCCGGATTCACGGGCGCCGGCGCGGTGATCGTGCTCCCGGTGGACCAGGAGCCTCCGTCTGTCCAGCGCTTGAGTTCGTACGCGGTCGCGGCGGCGCCGGTCGGCGGATCGGACGGAGCGGTCCAGCGGATCGTGATGCTGCTCGCCGTGGAGTCGGCCTTGGCGAGCGTCGTGATGGTCGAGGGCGCCTGCGTGTCGCCCGGGGGCGCCGTCCGGCCGATCGCCTCGTTCGAGAGCGACGACCAGTTGTTCGACGCGTCACGGCTTCGGATCTGCACGTGGTAGCGCGTCGAGGCCGCGAGCCCCCCGACGACGACCGACTGCTGTGTTCCGGGCGCGGCCGGCGACGGCGCGCCCGCAACCGCGGTGCCCGTCGCCCACGAGCCTCCGTCCGCCCAGCTCTTCATCTCGTAGGCGGCGGCGGGCCCCGAAGGGACGTCCGCGGGAGCGGTCCAGCGTACGGTGATCGAAAAGGAGGTCGAGTCCGAGACCGTCAGGTCCGCGATCGCGGCCGGAGGGTTCCCGTCAGGGACGCGCGTGCGCGCGACCGCCTCGTTCGAGAGCGCGGACCAGTTGTTCGCCGCGTCGCGGCTACGGACTTGGAAGTGATACCGCGTCGCCGACGTGAGCCCCGCGACGACGACCGATTGCTGCAGGCCCGCGGCGGACGGCGTGGGAAGCCCCGAGACGTTCGTGCCGGAATCCCACGATCCGCCGTCGGTCCAGCGCCGCATCTCATACGCCGCCGCGGCGCCGCCCGTCGGTGGATCTGCCGGTGCGATCCAGCGAAGCGTCAGGCTCGTGTGCGACGAATCCGCTGCCGCGAGGTTCACGACGGCGGCGGGGGGCTCGGTGTCGGGCGGAATCGCGACCGTCCGGGCAGCCGCTTCGTTCGAGAGCCCCGACCAGTTGCTCGCGGTGTCGCGGCTCCGCATCTGGAAGTGGTAGCGCGTTCCCGCGGTGAGCCCGGAGACGACGACGGATTGCTGGGTGCCGGGAGCGGCCGGTGACGGCATCCCGCTCACGGCGGTCCCCGTCGCCCACGACGCTCCGTCCAGCCAGCGGCGCATCTCGTAGGCGGCCGCGGCGCCGCCGGACGGCGGGTCGGATGGCGCGGTCCACCGCAGCGTGAGCGTGGTCTGCGTCGAGTCGGAGACGGCGAGGCCCGCGATCGTCGCCGGCGGCTGCGTGTCCGAGCCGCCGGTCGTCGAGACGCGGAGCGTATCCGAAGGATCGGACGCGGGTGCGCCCGGCATCTCGGTGGTCAGCGTGAACCGGTACGCCGTCCCGGCGGTGAGCGCGCTCGCCGTGATCGTCTGGTTGCCGCCGATCGGTACCGTCACGCTGCCGGTCCATTCGCGGTCGGTTCCTTGCGGATCCTTCGCGCGGAGCCGGTAGGTCGCGGGCTTTCCGCACCCGTACGCATCGCCGGGGACCGTGAAGCGCACCTGGATCGACGTGGACAGCGCCTGCACGAGCGTGAGCGACGGAACGCGCGGCGGCGGATTGAGAGCGATGACGGCGTCGCGGCCGGGCACGATCGTTCCGCGGCCGGGCACCACGACCTCGTAGCTGTTCGGGTTCACGGCGACGTAGCCGCTCGTGAACTCACGCACCCACACGCCGGTCGTCACGCCGGCGAGCGAGTCGATCTCGGTCGTCGGCTGCCCGAGGCAGAGGTCGTACTCCGGCTGCCACTCGTTGTCCTCCCACGGAGGCCGCGTGTAGTACGCGTCCGTGAGGAGGCAGCTCCCGAGCGTGAGCCGCTTCTGACGTTCGAGTTCCGAGCCGGAGAGCTGGAGGCACGGGCCCGAGTCGCCGATGACCATCCACTTCTCGCCGTCGAGCGCCTGCGAGGCGCGCTCCTCGGGGAAGTAGCCGCGGTTGATGTTGAACATGTTCTTCATCCAGTCGCGCCCGAGCGGCGGCATGAAGAGGAAGCACTCCATCATCACGCCGTTCAGGTGATCGTTCAGCTTCCTGCCGGCGTTGTCGTAGACGAGGTTGACCGCGCCGTTGCAGACGACCGGATAGTTCGCGCCGACGCGCGCGCGGAGCTGGCCGAGGAAATCGTAGATGCCGGTCGCCCAGAGGCGCGTCGACGTCGAATCGGCGTCGGCGACGCCGTCGCGGTTGAGGTCGAGAGGGATGTGCGAGGGGTTGCAGCTCGAGTCCTTGAGCCACGTGATCGACGTGTGGCACTGGTCGAGGAAGAGCCCGTGGAAGTCGCGGCCGACGACGAGGCTGTCGCGGAGCGTTCGGGCGTACCAGTCGCGGAACCGCTCGCCGTTCGGCGAGCGCGGGCAGTGGTCGGTCATGTCGAGCACCCACTCGACGTTGCTCGAGGGGCACCACGAGACCGCGTGAGTGCCGTCCGCCTTGTAGGCCCACCAGTCGTACGCGTTCGCGCTGTCGCGGACCGCCTTCATGAGTCCGTAGGTGTCCTGCGTCGGAACGCTGATCGCAGAGATCCAGACGAAGTCGATGGAAGAGGGGTTGAGCGCGCGCACCGACTGCCGGAGCGATCGCGCGGTTCGATAGTTGTACGCGACGTGGTCGTAACGCGCGAGCTCATCCGCCGCGCCGGGCTGAGGCTCGAGGTTCACGCGGATCGTCCGCGGATACGAGCCGGCGAGCGCGTCGCGTGGAGCGGCGGCGAGCGATGAGATCGCCGCCAGGACCAGGACGATGCCGGAAACACTGTGGGGCCGGTGATGGAGATGACTCAATTTTTCCCCCCGCGATGGCGAACCCTCGCGGGAGAAATCGCACGGAATATGCCATGGTGAAGGCGCGCGTCGGACGCCTAAGTGCTTGCCGGGCGATGAGGTCGGGAATCAACGCGCGCGTGCGATCTGCATGCGGCATGCAGGATGCGAGCGCGCGTCGCGTTTAGCCGGTCGCGCGCGCGGGCCACTCGGCGCGCGAGCCCGCGGCGTCCGCGTCGCCGCGGTACTGGAGCTGGTAGAGGCGGTAGTAGATTCCCTGCTTCGCGAGGAGTTCCGCGTGCGTGCCCTCCTCGCGGATCGATCCCTTGTGGAGGACGATGATCCGGTCCGCGCGCTGGATCGTCGAGAGGCGGTGGGCGATGACGATCGATGTGCGGCCCTCGAGCAGCGTGACGAGCGCGTCCTGGATGAGCGCCTCGGTTTCGCTGTCCACAGCACTCGTCGCTTCATCGAGGACGAGGATCTGCGGGTCGGCCGCGAGAGCGCGCGCGAAGGCGATGAGCTGGCGCTCGCCGCTGGACAGCGTGGAGCCCCGTTCCGTGACCGGCTCATCGATCCCGTTCGGCAGGCGGTCGATGAACCGGGATGCGTTCACGGCTCTCGCGGCGCGCCCGGCACGCTCGTGCGCGTCGGGCCCACCGTCCATCGCGATGTTCTCGGCGAGCGTGTCGGCGAAGAGGTAGACGTCCTGCTGCACGACCGCGATCCGGCGCCGGAGATCGTGCTGCCTGTAAGCCCGCACGTCCACGCCGTCCACGAAGACGCCCCCGCGCTGTGGATCGTAGAACCGGCAGAGGAGATTCGCGATCGTCGTCTTTCCCGATCCCGTGGCGCCGACGATCGCGATCGTCTCGCCCGGCCGGACGCGGAAGCTCACGTTCTTCAGGACCCATTCCTCGTCGAGGTACGCGAACCACACGTCGCGGAACTCGACGGCACCGTCCATCCGCTCGAGGCGCCGCGGTTCGTCCGGGTCGGCCACTTCCGGCTGGACGTCGAGGAGGTCGAAGATCCGCTCGGACGAAGCCATCGACGCCTGCATGATGTTGTACTTCTCCGAGAGATCGCGGATCGGGCGGTAGAAGCGCTGCGCGTACTGGATGAACGCGACGAGCGATCCGAGCGTCGCCGCGCCGGCGAGGACGCGCCCGCCGCCGTACAGGATGAGGAGCGCAATCGCCAGGGAGGAGAGGATTTCCACCACGGGGAAGAAGACGGCGTAGTAGACGATCGTTTGGAAGTAGGCATCCATGTGGTCGCGGTTCAGCCGCTCGAAGCGCGCGAAGTTCCGCGGCTCGCGGTTCATCAGCTGCACGATGCGCATCCCCGTCAGGTTCTCCTGCAGGTACGCATTGATGCGCGCGATCCGCGCACGGATCTGCCGGTATGACTCGCGCACCTTCCGGCGGAACACGGCCGTCGCGTAGAGAAGGAGCGGCAGGACAGCGAACGAGACGAGCGCCATCTTCCAGTCGATCGCGAGCATCACGACCATGATGCCCACGAGCGTCAGCACGTCCCCGACGATCGCGACGAGCCCCGAGGTGAACATCTCGTTCAGCACCTCGACGTCGTTCGTCAGCCGCGTCATGAGCCGGCCGACCGGATTGCGGTCGAAGAAGGAGAGCGACAAGCGGAGCAGGTGGCGGAAGAGCTGCATCCGGAGGTCGCGCATGACGCGCTGGCCCGTCAGGTACATCGTGAAGGTCTGCGCGTAGCGAAGCACCAGCGAGACGAGGAGGACGAGGACGAACACGGCGCCGATCCGGCCGAGCCCGCGCATGTCGCCGCGGAGGATGTACCGGTCGATCGCGACCTTCGTGAGGTACGGACCCGTCAGCTCGAGCGCGGAGAGCGCTGCCAGGAGGATCACGGAGACCGCGACGAGACGCGTATGCGGCCTGAGGTGGGCGAGAAGGCGGCCCATGAGGCGCGCGTCGTACGCCTTGCCGAGCACTTCCTCCTCGTGGAGCGCCTCGTTCCGGGCGGCCTCAGTCATCGACGTGCTCCAGCTCCTCGGCGAGCTGCTGGCGCTGGTAGATCTGCGCGTAGGCGCCGCGGCGCGCCAGAAGCTCCGAGTGCGTTCCGCGCTCGACGATCGCGCCGTCTTCGAGCACGACGATCTGATCCGCATGCTGCACGGTCGAGAGGCGGTGCGAGATGAGGATCGCCGTGCGCCCGCGGATCGCCTCTCTCAAGTGTCCGAGGATGATCGCCTCGGTGTACGTGTCCACGTTCGAGAGCGCGTCGTCGAGGATGAGGATCGAAGGATCCTTCAGGAGCGCCCGCGCGATCGCGGTGCGCTGTTTCTGGCCGCCCGAGAGGGTGACGCCGCGCTCTCCAACGAACGTCTCGATGCCGCGCGGCAGGTCTTCGATGTCGGCGAGGAGGTGCGCGCGGCGCGCGGCTTCCATGACGCGCGCCTCACCCGCATCCGGGACCGCGAAGGCGATGTTCTCCCGCATCGTGTCGGAGAACAGGAACGCGTCCTGCGGCACGAATCCGAGCCGCGCACGGAGCGCCTCGAGCGAGAGCGAGCGCACGTCCACGCCGTCGATGAAGATGGTCCCCGGGGGAGGCTCATAGATGCGCGCGATGAGGTGGACGAGCGTCGTCTTTCCCGAACCGGTGCGGCCGACGACGGCAAGCGTGCTTCCCGGCGGCACCGTGATGTCGATGCCGCGGAGCGCGGGCCTGCCGTCGTAAGAGAAGGTGAGCCCGCGGAACTCGATGCCGCCCGCGGCCGCGCCCGCGGCCGGCGCCGCGGATCCCGCTGCGGCCTCCCGCGCTCGCGCCGCCGCCGCGGCGCGAGCGGCGGCCGCCGGCACGCTGGGTGCCCGCGAACCGGCTGCCGGCTCCGCGTCGAGCAGCGCGTTCAGGCGCTCCATCGACGCCGAACCCTGTTCGACCATGCCGACGATCCATCCCAGCGCGATGACGGGCCAGGTGAGCATCGCGAGGTATCCGTTGAACGCGACGAACTCGCCCAGCGTGATCCGGCCGGCGATGACGTCCACGCCGCCGACGTAGAGGACCACGGCCGTCGCGAGCCCGATGAGGAACGACATCATCGCGTAGAAGAAGCCCCGTATCTTCGCGAGCGAGATGTTGAGCGCGAGGTACTCCTCGTTGAGCCGGTCGAACTTCGAGGCCTCCTTCTCCTCCTGCACGTAGGCCTTGACCACGCGGATCCCGGCGATGTCCTCCTGCGTTCGCGTCGAGAGCGACGAGAATTGCGCCTGCACGCGCTCCGACCGTTTCCGGATGAGCGTGCCGAGTCGGTTCACGATGATGCTCAGCACCGGCAGGGGCAGGAGCGACAGGAGCGTCAGCCGCGGCGAGATGCGGATCATGAACGCGAGCGCGGCGACGAGCATGACGGCCGTGCCGAGGAAGTACATGATGCCGGGGCCGACCACGTTTCGCACGTTTCCGAGGTCATTCGTCGCGCGGGCCATGACGTCTCCGGTGCGGTTCCGGTCGTAGAACGACGCCGGGAGGCGCTGGAGGTGCGCGAAGAGATCGTTCCTCAGATCGTATTCGATCATCCGCGAGGCGCCGATGAGGGTCGTCCGCTGGAAGTACGAGAAGATGCCCGCCGCCACGGTGGTGCCGAGGATGAGACCGGCGTAGCGCAGAAGCGCCGCCTGCGTCACATCCACGCGCAGCGCGTCGATGGCGTCGCGCAGGAACCACGGAACGAGGATCGAGAATCCAGTCGTCAGGAAGACGAGGAGCGTCCCGAGAGCGTATCGGTTCCGGTAGCGAAGAATGTAGCCCGGGAGCCTGCGAAAGCGAGCGATGGGTCGAACTCCTTTCCGCCGCGGGTGGCGGCCGCGCGGTGGTCATGAGCCCGATGATAGGGACGGTCGCGGAAACGCGTCAAGAATCGCGGCCGAGCGCGCGTCTCACCGTCGCCGGATCGGGCGCGGCGTCGCGCCAGACGGTGAGCACGCGGCCGTCGCGCACGAGGAAGTACACCGGCAGCTTCCGGTAGTACGGCTTGAGCGCCCCGCGTGGCATCGAGGCGACGTCGAAGCTCGGTCCGTTCTCGAGGAAGAACGTCATCACCGCATCGTTCCCGTCGGGAAAGAGCGCGACGACGCGCGGGCCGTCCGGCTCGGTCGCGAGCCGTTCGAGCTGCGTGAGGTCGCGAAGGCACGCATCGCACGCGACCTGCCAGATCGCGATGAGACGATCGCCTTGGGAGAGATCGTCTTCGAGCAGCTCGGGATCGAGGCCCACCTCGGCGCCCGGCCGGAGAGCGGTGAAGAGATCGTCCACCGGAAGCCGCGGGAGCGCCACCGCGAGGACGATGCCTCCCGCGAGCGCCGCGAACGCGAGCGCGGGGCGCGGCCGCACCGGCGGTCCCGCGCGAAGGAGCAAGAACGCGCCGGCCGTGAGCGCCAGGAGGACGAGATCTTCGACGATCGTCTCGCCCGGCGTGCGCTGGATCGAGTTCCCGAAGCACCCGCACTGCTGCACGCGTCCTTGCGACCAGGCGTACGCGACGACGGCGGTGAATCCGACGAGGAGCGCCGCCGCGCCCGGCAACGCGAACCGCGGCAAGGCATCGAGAAGGAGGGCCGCGCCGACCGCGAACTCCGCGATGATGAAGGCGATCGCCGTGGCCTCGCCGAGCCCCTGCGGAAGGATCTCGTAGCTGGAGATCTGGTACGCGAAGTCGGCGGGATCGGCCGCCTTCAGCACCGACGCCGCGACGAGGACGACTCCGACGGGAAGCTGAAGGAGCCGCCTCAGGAGGCGCGCGCGTCGCTCCGGCAGGCCCACCGGGTTCAGCTCCTGGCGCGCTTCAAGATCGCCGCGATGTCGGCCTCGATCGTCTCCTGCGGGTGCTCCACGATGCGCCCGAGTTCCTTGCCGCCGACGTAGACGAGAAGGCTCGGCGTCCCGGAGACGGAGTGCTTCTTCAGCTCTTCCCTGGGCTCCTTGAGATCTTCGCTCACCGCGATGTAGCTCACGGCGATCCGGCCGTTCTTCGCGGACTCGAGCGTCTTGACGAGCTTCGGCACCTCTTCGTTGCAGACCGGGCACCAGCTCCCGAAGAACGCGACGAGACGGACCGAATCGCGCACGGACGAGAGGAAGCTCACCGATTGCGGATCGGGCCTGTACGCGTCGGCCGCTCGCCGGTACTCCGGCTTCTGCGTGAGAATCTGCTCGAGCGTCACCTGTCCGACGAGCGGAGGCTTCGGCGTGAGCCACAGCGAGTGGTCGTCGTGCCGGAGCTGGATGTCGGCGCCGGTCTTCTTGAACTCCGCGACCGGCTCGCCTCCGGCGGCCGCCGGATCGAGCGCCGGAGCGCCGTCCTTCATCGAGACCTTCGAACGCTTGAGGGCGACGGCCCGGCCGTCCTTGGGCCACACGACGTACGACCAGTCGCCGTCCGAGGGAGCGATCAGCAAGACACCGCCTTCGGCCACGTAAACGGAGGCTCCGGCATCCAGCTTCGAATCGACGATGAGACGCAGCGCGCGCATCGGCCTCCACGTGGCCGCCGATGCGGCCGCGGTGAAGAACGCGAGAGCGGAGACGACGGCGAGGGCGGCGAGAAGCGCGGCCGGGACACGACGCATGGATCGATCCTCCTCGAGACGAAACGGCTGTTCATCGCCGCGCGCGGCGGCGGTCTCCGACGACGATTCAGTGTAACAGAGACGCTTCCGGCGCTCAGGACCGGCCGCGGTCTCCCAGCACGATGCTCACCGCCCGGTCGCGGCGGCGTCGCCGGACGAGGACGGCGAGGCGGTCGCCCACCGCGCGCCCGCGCACGGTCTGCGCGAGCGCGTCGAGCGATTCCACGGCGCGGCCGTCCACCTCGAGGATCGTGTCCATCGGCCTGATTCCCGCACGGGACGCGGGGCTCATCGATTCGACCGCGAGAACGAGCACGCCGCGCCGCGGATTGTCCTCCTCGAGGAGGACGCTCTGGCCATCGACGCCGAAGTAGGGGCGCTCGACGTGTCCGCGCCGAAGAAGCGTGTCCACGATCGGGAGCGCTTCGGACGCGGAGATCGCGAAGCCGAGCCCCGGCGCGCCCGCGATGTGGAGGGTCGTGATCCCCACGACGCGGCCCGCACCGTCCACGAGCGGTCCGCCGGAGTTCCCCGGATGGATCATGGCGTCGGTCTGGATGAGATTGTGGAGCCACCGGTCCGGGCCGACACGGAGCGTGCGGTGCACCGCGCTCACGACGCCCGCGGTCACGGTCCACCGCAACCCGAGCGGATTCCCGATCGCGACGACGAGCTGCCCGACGCGGAGCGGGGGATCCGACGAGAGCGTCGCCGCCGGCAAGTCGCGACCCTGCAGGCGGAGCACCGCGAGATCGGTCAGCCTGTCCGCGCCGATCTTCTCCGCGGGGAACTCGCGCCCATCGGCGAGCGTCGCGCGGATCTTCGTAGCGCCGCGGACGACGTGCTCGTTCGTCAGAACGAACGCGCCCTGCCGGAAGATGAGCCCCGAACCGCCGCCCGTCGGAGGAGGCCATGTGCCGCGCCGCGCGCCGCGCGTGCTCAGATTGACGACCGCGGGACCGACGGTCTCTGCCGCGTGGACCACCGCTGTCGAGTACGCGTCCAGGATCTCGTCCGGACGCGTTTCGGAAGCGGGCTTCTCGGCCGACCGATCGCCGGGGACGCCGGGTGTCGAGTTCATTCCGTGCCTCCAACCATGAGGGCCGCGTTGAGCGGCGCGGCCCGTTCTGTTCTACCGTTCGGCCGGCTCCGCGGGTCCGTTCGAACCTGCACGTTGACGGGAGCCGAGACATCCGCCCATGTTCGATCGGAGGCGGGCACGTCTCCGATTCATCCTGTATACCGTAGCAGCATCGACTCCTCCGGAACCGATCTTTGTCGGGCCCGCGGCCACCCCACCCGCGCGGCCGTTTGACTCGTTGTGGCGCCGCGTGATAGCGTGCCGGCGCCTGTCCCGGCCACCGTTCCGAACCTGGAGAGATCGATGTCCGCTCGAGCCCGGCCTTGCCTCGTGTCGGTGCTCGCCTTCGCGCTTGCCCTGGCCGCCCCCGGTCCGGTCTTCGGCACCCATGTCGTCCTCATCACCATCGACACGCTCCGGCCGGATCATTTGAGCTGTTACGGCTACGAGCGGCCGACCTCTCCGTGGATCGACGCGCTCTCTGTGGACGGGCTCCGGTTCGAGACGGCGTACTCGACCAGCTCCTGGACGCCCCCCGCGATGGCCTCGGTGATGACCTCGCTCCACGCGCGGGACCATGGCGTGACGCACGGGCTCGTCGATGCGAAGACGGTGATCGAGCAGGAGGTCCTCCAGGACACTCTGACCACGCTCGCCGAGGTCTTGAAGGCAGCGGGCTACCGGACGTTCGGCGTCTCGACGACGGCGCACCTGACGCTCGAGCAAGGTTTCGCGCAGGGGTTCGACCGCTTCGAGTGCCTGCCGTTCCGCGACGCGCGCGCCGCGCGGGAGGCGGTCGGGCGCTGGCGGCTCGAGATCCTGCGGAGCCCGAAGGCGTTCGTGTGGATCCATCTCTTCGACCCGCACGATCCGTACATTCCGCGCATGCCGCAGGCCGCGCGGTTCGATCCCTTGATCCTCTCCTCCCGCGACCTTCGCCTGCGCGGCACGCTCCGGGAGATCCGCGAGATGTGGGCGAAGGAGGCGCTCCCGCCCGATCCGGCGCGCCCCGAGGTGTCGCTGCTGCGCGCCGCGTACGACAGCGAGATCGGCTACGCCGACGAGGAGCTGGCGCGGCTCTTCCGCGATCTCGACCTCGGCGCCGACCGGCTCATCGTCCTCACCTCCGATCACGGCGAGGCCTTCTTCGAGCACGGCCACCTCGGGCACGGCCAGAACCTTCACGAGGAGCTGGTGCGGATCCCGATGATCGTCTCGCCGCCCGCAGCGTTCGCCATGCGCGGCGTCGTGCGCACTCCGGTGAGCCTTCTCGACGTGATGCCGGCGATCCTCGAGGTCGCGGGCGCGAGCATGCCGGCGGGCGCGCAAGGCGCGAGCCTCTTCGAGACGGCGCGCCGCGAGCGGTCCGGCGGGCCTTCCACCGACCGAGCATTCTTCGCGGAGCTGTGGGACCAGAATCCCGGCGCGGACGAGCGTGAGTGGAAGATGATCCGGCGGGGCAGCGAGAAGCTCCACGTGCGGATGGGCACGGAGGAAACGCTCCTCTTCGATCTCCGAGCGGATCCCCTGGAACGAGTGGATCGGTCCGCGCACGCGCCGGAGAGGGTCGCGGCGCTCCGGGCCGAGCTCGCGGCGTGGATCAAGCAGGGGAGGCCGGAGCGAAGGACGCCGACCATTCGGGTGAGCGAGGAGACGCGCGAGAAGCTTCGCTCCCTGGGCTACATCGACTGACGCGGGCGACCGCCCGGTGTGCTGCGGCTACCTCGACCGACTCGCGGAGCCGCCCGCCCCGGCGCCGGCGCGAGCCTCGAGATCGGCGACGACCGCGGCGGGGAACACGGCGCCGAGCGCCTGAGCGCGGCGCATGTGCGCGAGCGCCTCGGCGGGGCGGCCGAGCGCCGCGAGCACTGCGGCGAGGTTGCCGTGCGTCTGAGGCGCATCCGGTTGCCGCTCGAGGGACGCGCGGAAGACACGCTCCGCCTCCACGTCCCGTCCTCCCTTGTGGTAGAGGACCCCGAGGTTGTTGAGCGCGTCGCCGCTCCTCGTGTCGAGGAGTGCCGCCTGCGAGAGAGCCTGCTCCGCCTCGCGCAGCCGGTTCGCTTCTCCGAGGGCGACGCCGAGGCCATTCCACGCGGTGGCGTCCTTCCCATCGATCTCGAGCGCCTTCCGGAACGCCGCGATCGCTTCCTCGGTGCGCCCCATCCGGCGGAGCGTGGTCCCGATGTTCTCCCACGTCTCCGTGCGCCCCGGCGCTTCCTCGTCGGCATCCTCGAACGCCCGCAGCGCGCCGGCGAGGTCACCCGTCTGTCCGAGCGCGGTGCCGAGGTACAGGTGCACGTCGGCCCCCGGAGCGCCGAGCGCGATCGCGCGGCGGAACGCGCCCGCCGCCTCCGCCGGATGCCCGTTCTTCAGCATCGTCTCGCCGGCGTTGACATGGATGTCGGCGCGGTCCGGATCGATGCGGAGCGCCGCGCGGAACGCCTGCGCGGCTCCGCCGTGATCCCCCTTCTCACGAAGGAGGATCGCGAGGTTGTTCATGACGGCACCCGATGCGCGCGGGGCCGCCGCGGCCGCGCGAAGGTGCCGCTCCGCGTTCTCGAGGTCGCCCGCGCGGTGTTCCGCGATGCCGAGGTTGTTGAGGAGGAGCGGAGCGTCGGGCGCCGAAGCGACCGTCATGCGAAAGAAGGTGGTTTCGTCACGCCAATCGAGGTTCCTCAACTCGGCGCGCACGGCGAAGAGCACGGCCACGGCGGCCGCGGCCGGTACGAGGAGACGCGCGCCGCGGAGCCGCCAGCCGGAGCGCGCCGGAGCGACGGCGAAGGCGGCGAGCGCAAGGAGGACGCCGAGCGAGGGCAGGTAGAGAAAGCGCTCGGCCATCACGAAGCCCATGTCGGGCGGGCCGGTGACCGGCACCACGATGTTGCTCACCGGCAGGAGGCCGATGATGAAGAGCCCCAGCCCGAACCCCGCCGCGGGCCGGCGCCGGAGGAGCCACCACGCGAGCACGCCGAGCGCGGCGCCGCCGAGGAGGCCGATGAATGCGGCCGGCGCGGCGAGGCTCGCCTGGAGCGGGAGACGGAGATACGCGGAGAGGCTCGCGGGGACGAGCGTCTTCGCGAGATAGCCGAAGAGCGCCTGCCCGAACTGCGCGATGCGGACGATCTCGGGGATCGCTGCGAGATGGCTCCCGCGCCGGCCGGTCGCGATCCCGAGCACGCCGAAGCGCACCATCGCGTACGCCGCGGCGACCGCCGCGTACGGGACGAGCGCGGCGAGCTTCCGCCGCCACGCGAGGTGCGGCGCCATCGCGGCGTCGTAGAGGAGCACCAGGAGCGGCGTGACGAACGCCAGCTCCTTCGCGAGGAGCGCGAGCGCGAAGCACGCCACTCCGGCCGCCCGGTCCTTCCGGCTTCCGCGCTCGCGGTAACGCGCATGGAAGAGGAGCGCGCCCAGGATGCCGATCGAGGAGAGCAGGTCGGTGCGGCCCGCGATCCACGTCACCGTTTCCGTGTGGACTGGATGCACCGCGAAGAGGAGCGCCACCAAGAGCGCCGCCTTCGCCTCGCGGACGATCCTCAGGGCGAGCGCGTACGCGAGCAGGGTCGCGACGAAGTGGAGGACCACGTTCGTCACGTGGAAGCCGAGCGGCCGCAGGCGCCAGAGCGTCGCGTCCAGCAGGTAGCTCGTGGAGGTGAGCGGGCGGTAGTAGCCGTACTTCAGCTCGTCACGCGGGGTCCCCTGGAAGAAGTCGAGCGTGAAGTAATCGCCGATGTGGCGCCAGCTCTGGATGCGCGGGCTCTCGAGGATGAGCATCCGGTCGTCCCAGACGAACCCGTTCCCGAGCGCCAGCGCATAGGCCGCCGCGCACGCGACCGCGAGCGTGAGCCAGGCCGCGCGCCGCACGGCGACCTCGGGGCGCGCGGGAAGCAGGGCGGCCGGAGCCGGCGCGGCCGGCGTCGTGCGGGTACTCATCGGCGATCCTCCCGTTCGAGCGAACGCGGGGGATCATAGCGCGGCTCTCGCGGGCAGGCCAACGCGTTTCGGCGGCGCCGGCCGGCAAGGGTTGTTGCGGGGTCGTCGAAGGCGCGCGCCGCCCCACTCAGCATTGTGCTCAAGGCGCGCGCCTTCGAGGAGCGACGTAGCGGCCGGGTCAGGC